>Ga0111538_10000507_pt1 | contig 51886 bp, 46 predicted proteins | sample SoiMethybrSBSTD1_FD_79669 | JGI IMG/M metagenome (GOLD analysis project Ga0111538, IMG submission 79669) | Bulk soil microbial communities from a Populus tree surrounding site in Tennessee, USA - Soil MetaG P. TD hybrid SBSTD1 (version 2)... | ecosystem: Environmental > Terrestrial > Soil >... | reverse complement strand
GAGCCGCTGGAAATTTTCGGCCTGGCCAGGAATCGGGCCGAACGGCGAGACAAGGTGGCTGCACTCCTCAACAAGGTCGGCTTGCGCGGCGATGCGGTCGGGCGCTACCCGCACGAGTTCTCGGGCGGACAGCGGCAGCGCATCGGGATCGCGCGCGCGCTGGCGGTCGAACCGCGCTTCATCGTGTGCGACGAGCCGATCAGCGCCCTCGACGTCTCGATCCAGGCCCAGATCGTCAACCTGCTCCAGGATCTGCAGGCCGAGGAAAAGCTGACCTACCTGTTCATCTCGCACGACCTCAAGATCGTGCAGCACATCTGCACCCGCGTCGCGGTCATGTACCTCGGCAAGGTCGTCGAGCTGGCGGCTGCCGCGCAGCTCTACTCCAGCCCCAAGCACCCCTACACCCAGGCCCTCCTGTCGGCGGTGCCGACGCTCGATCCGACGACGCGGCGCAAGCGGATCATCCTGGAGGGCGACGTCCCGAGCCCGATGGATCCCCCCAAGGGGTGCCCGTTCCATCCGCGCTGCCAGGTCCAGAACAAGCCGAAGGCCTGCTTCGACGAGCTGCCGCAGCTCAGGAAGCTGGCCAACGGAACCAAGGCCGCCTGTCACGTGGCCGAGTGAAGAAGGCGCCCGGTCGACCATGGCCAAGGTCCTCATCGTCGACGACGACAAGTTCCAGCGCTCGGTCATCGAGAAGATCCTGGTCCACGACCCGCTGGTGCGCGACTTCAAGGTCGAGGTCGTCTGCGCGGTCGACGTGGACGAAGCGCTGCGCCTCTTCGGCGAGCACGGATTCGACTTCGTCGTGGTGGACACCCAGCTGGGCAAGCAGAGCGGGCTCGAGCTGTGCGCCCAGCTGCGAGCGCTGCCGGGAGGCGTCGATACCCCGCTCGCGGTGATCGGCGGCGTCTATCAGGACGACGAGGTCTCCAACCAGGTCACCGAGCTGCGCGGTCGCCTGTTCACCAAGCCCTACCAGCTGCGCGATCTGCCGCAGTTCCTCGCCGCCACGCTCGCCCCGCTCCGGCCCGAGCCCGCCACCGACGGCGACGCCGCCGACGCCCGGCAGACCGCGCCCCCGCCCCGGCTGCCGACCCGCACCGCCCCTCCGCTCCAGCCGCTGTCGGGCGATGTCGCCGAGCGGCCCCTGCCGGCGGTTCTGCTCGACCTGTGGGAGGCGCAGGCGACCGGACGGCTGAGCCTGCGCCGCGGCCGGGTCGCCAAGGAGGTCGACCTGGTGGTCGGCCACCCGCGCAGCGTGGCATCGAACGTGCGCGACGAGACCCTCGGCCACTTCCTGCTGGCCCGCGGGATCATCGATCGCGCCAAGCACGACGCCGCGATGCACCGGGCCGCCACCGAAGGGGAGAAGGTCGGCACCGCGCTCATCGCCAACGGCGCGCTCACCACGCAGGAGCTCATCAAGCAGCTCACCGCCCAGGCCCGCTTCAAGCTGATGCGCGCGCTCCGCTGGCCCGACGGGGCGTGGAGCTTCCAGCCGCGCAGCCAGCCGGCCCCCGGCTTCCACGGCGAGGCGCTCGAGATGCAGAGCGTGGTGCTGCGCGGCCTGCGCCGGACCGCCTCGATCGAGCCGCTCCCGCCCCGGGTCGCCGTGCTGCGCGGCCGCAAGCTGCACCTGAGCCAGCGTGGGGAGGCGCTGCTGCCGTCCATTCGCCGCATCTTCGGCAACCGCATGCCGGACCTGTGGCGCGACGGCTTGACCCCCGAGGGGCTCGAGGCGGCCGGCATGGATCGCGTCGGCCTGTTCACCGTCCTCGAGGCGCTCGTCCTGTGCGACGGCATCACCGCCGAGGCGACCGCCACCGCCGGCTCGCTCGCCGATTCCGGCGACGCCTTGTCGGTCGGGGATCTCTTCGATCACTCGAAGGGGCTCCGCGAGGCGCGCCCGACGCCCAAGATCGAGTCGTTCTACTCCGCCCTCTTCGGCGACGAGATCACCGGCACCGAGCACGCCGGCCCCTCGCCCGGCGACGACGACGGCGGCCAGCGGGCGCACGACGACTCCGGTCTCATCGAGGTCGAGAAGCTCGAGGACGCCGACCTGGTCGCCGCCCGCCGCCAGGTGCTCGAGGAGTACCTGCGCATCCAGGGCGCGACCCACTACGAGGTCCTCGGGATCGACCGCCGCGCCACGCCGGCCGCCATCATCGCCGCGTCGATGGAGAGGATGGCGCGCTTCTCCGCCCAGTCGTTCCAGCGGTACGACCTGGGGCGCGACTACGCGAAGCTCGAGGAGATCCACCAGGCGTTCGAGCGCTCGCGCAAGGTCCTGCTCGACGGCAAGGCGCGCGCGGAGCACGACCGCGAGCTCAAGGCGCGCGAGGCCGCCTCCCGCCCCCCGACGCTCGAGGCGGAGATCGGCTTCCGCGCCGCCGAGGACATGTTCGCCGCCGGCAAGTTCGCCGACGCGATCGCCAACCTCGAGACCTCGATCGCCTCCGCGCCCAACGAGGCCGCGTACCACGCCGCGCTCGGCTGGGCCCGGTTCGCCGCCGACGGCCGCTCCCCCAAGGCCGCCGACACCGCGTTGCCCCACCTCAACCAGGCGCTGGCCATCAACCCGGACCACCCGGCCGCCCACGAGTACAAGGGCGTCATCATCGCCTCGCTCGGGAAGGACGACGAGCTGGCGGTCATGCACCTCGAGCGGGCCCTCGACGCCGACCCGACGCGCGACGCCGCGCTCGCCGGGCTCGAGGCCCTGTGGCGCCGGCGGGGCGAGGTACGCCCGATCGAGCGGCAGTACCGGCGTCTCCTCTATCGCCTCGCCGGGCGAGACACCGAGCGCGAGCTGTCCATCTGGCTCAAGCTCGCCGGCCTCTATCGCAACGAGCTCGACGATCTCGAGTCGACCCGCATCGCTTACGCCTCGGCCGCGCGGCTGCAGCCGGAGAACCCGGCGATCCAGGCGGCGCTGGCCGACATCGAGAGCGGCACGCTCGACCGCTTTCACGAGCGCGCCCAGGAGCTGCGCATCCGCTTCAAGCGCGACCCCAGCTCGCCGGACGCGGTGGCCTCGCTGTTCGAGCAGGCGATGGCCGCGTCGCGCTTCGACGTCGCGTTCATGAGCGCATCGGCGCTGGTCGCCATGAGCGCCGCCCCGACGACGGCGCAGGAGATGTACCAGCGCTACCGGCCGCGCTTCGTCGTTCGCGCCCAGCAGCGCTTCGACGATGAGCTGTGGGACGAGGTCCGCCATCCAGAAGACTCCGCGCCGATCGGTCACCTCTTCGCCCTCCTCGAGCCCGTCGTCGGCCGCACCGCGCCCGTGCACCTCGCCGACACCGAGGTGAGCGAGGGGACCCGCCTCGACGACGGCGACCTGCCTCCCGCCTTCCTCCGCATGCGCGCCTACGCCGCCCACATGCTGGCTGTCTCGGTGCCACCGGTCTACGCCCGCCCCGACTTCGGCCACCAGATCCACGTCGCCGCCGTGTCCCCGCCGGTCCTTCTGGTCGGAGACGAGGCCCTCGCCGCGCCGGAGCGCTCGGAGCTGAGCTTCCGGCTCGGCCGCGCCATGAGCTACCTGCGCGCCGGCCGCACACTCGCCGGCTCCCACCCGGCCCGCTTTCTCAAGCAGATCCTCCTGGCCGCCTTCTCCGCCACCCACCGCGGCGGCACGGAAGACCTCGAGCAGACGGTGGTCGATCTGCGCGACGCGATCGGCGGCCTCACCCCCGACGATCTCGGCGAGGTCGGCCGCCTGCTCGAATACCTGCGCTCGGAGAACCGCACTATCAACCTCTCGCGCTGGACCCGGGCCATGGCCCGCACGGCCGATCGGGTCGGCCTCGTCCTCTCGGGCGACTTGCCTGCCGCCGCTCGCTTCGCCCGCGAGAGCGGCGACACCGACGCCCTCACCGACCTCATCGACTTCGCGATCAGTCCCAGTTGCAGCAAGCTGCGCATGCAGATGGGCCTCTCGGTCGACGTCTGAGAGGACGCGCTATACTCGAGGGACATGCCCTCCCTCGAGCCGGCCGCCCGCCCGCCCCAGCCCACGCGCTGGTGGATCCAGCACGCGGCAGGAGTCGCCTGCTTCGGCCTTGGCGTCATCAGCATCGCCATCGCGGCCGTCCTGCAGATGCGGCAAGACGCCCTCTTCCAGCACATCCCCGACCCGCGCGTCACCATCCCTCTCTGGGTCGCCGCCGCCCTCGCCTGCACCGCCAGCATCCTGCGCCGAGAGGGCAACTACGGCCTCGTCGTCGCCGGTGTCGCGCTCGCCAGCGCCGCGCTCGCCCTCGGCTGGGTCCTGGTCCTCGCGGCGGTGGCCGCTGTCGCTCTCATCGCGATCTACGTCCTGTCCGAGCTTTTCTGACTCCGCGGAATTGCTCGGGAACAATCCCCCACGGCCAGCCACCCTGCCGGAATGGAAGGGATGAAGCCGCTCGCCAGACGTGCTAAGCGTTCGATATGTCGAACAACGGCGGACGCGTCCGGGGGTCCACGGATGCCGGGCTCGAGCTGAACGACGAGCAGCTCATCTACGACTGGAACTCGGTCGAGAAGGTCGCGCCGCTGTCTCCGAAGCGGAAGTTCACGTTCATGGACGAGACGCTGCGCGACGGTATCCAGTCGCCGTCCGTCGTCGATCCGCGCATCGAGGACAAGGTCCTCTTCACCGAGATCGCCAACGACCTCGGAATCCATCACATCGACATCGGCCTGCCCGGAGCAGGCCCGCGCGCCGTCGCCGACTGCACGACTCTGGCGACGTTCATTCGCGATCAGCGCCTCTCCATCAAGGCCGCCTGCGCAGCGCGGACCCACATCAAAGACGTCCAGGCGGTCATCGACGTCTCCCAGGCCGTCGGCATCGAGATTGAGGTCATGGCCTTCATCGGTTCGTCGCCGATCCGGCAGTACGCCGAGGACTGGGACCTCGATCTCCTGCTGAAGCGCTCCGCCGATGCCATCGATCTCGCGGCGCGCAACGGCCTGCCGGTGACCTACGTGACCGAGGACACCACGCGCTCGCGGCCGGACGTGCTCGACAAGCTCTTCCGCAACGCGGTCGATCACGGTGCCCATCGCCTCTGCCTGTGCGACACCGTCGGACACGCCACACCCGACGGCATCAAGAACCTCTTGAGGTTCACGCGAAACCTGCTCGACGGAATGGGTCGCCGCGACGTCGGAATCGACTGGCACGGCCACAACGACCGCGGCCTGGGAGTCGTCAACACGATCTTCGCCATCGAGTATGGTGCCGACCGAGCGCACGGAACCGCGCTCGGACTCGGCGAGCGAGTCGGCAACGCGGCTCTCGATCAGGTGATGCTGAACCTCAAGCTCCTCGGCGAGCTGCCCGACCACGACCTGTCGAAGCTGCTTCTCTGGTGCCGGGTCGCTTCGCGAGCCACCCACGTGGGCATCCCGCCGCAGTACCCCCTTGCCGGCTCCGACGCCTTTCGCACAGCGACCGGAGTCCACGCCGCCGCCATCATCAAGGCCGAGAAGAAGGGCCACGATTGGCTCGCCGACCGCATCTATTCCGGAGTTCCGGCTGGTATGTTCGGCCGCGAACAGGAAATAGAGATCGGTCACTACTCGGGGGAGTCCAACGTCATCTACTGGCTGCAGAAGCGGGGGCACGAGGCAACCCGCGAGCTCGTGCAGACCATCCTGATGGCGGCCAAGCGGGGCAACCGAGTGCTGACCGACGACGAGGTGAACCAGATCATCAAGGAACATCAGGCCACACGAGATGCCGGACGCCCTGCGGCGCCGGTGTGACCAACGCGAACGAGAGAGGGCAGTGGTAACCGAAATGCGTTCCAACGTAAGCACCGGCCAGGCCTCCTTCGGGGAGGACCGGCGGTTCAACGGAGTGAAGGTATTCTCGGCCACGATGGTCTCGGAGAGGGAGAAGCTGGGGGACAAGGTGACCGAGTGGCTCAGGACAAACCCGGCGATCGAGGTCCGTGACATGGTCGTCACCCAATCGAGCGATGAGGCGTTCCACTGCCTCGCCATCACCGTGTTCTTCTGGCAATCGGCCGACTGACGAAGCGACAGCGCTCTCCCGTCCAGTTCACGATGAAGGTACTCGTCGCCGACAAGTTCGAAGAGGTCGGCGTGGGCGAGCTCCGCGCCCACGGCTTTGCGGTCGACCTGCGCCCCGGTCTGGCCGGCGAAACGCTGGTCGCCGCGATCGCCAGCGGCGACCCGGACGTCCTCGTGGTGCGAAGCACCGAGGTCCGTGCCGCTGCCCTCACGGCTGGCGCACGTCTCAAGCTCGTCGTCCGCGCCGGCGCGGGCTACGACACGATCGACGTCGCCACCGCCTCCGCCGAGGGCATCTACGTCGCGAACTGCCCGGGTAAGAACGCCGTCGCAGTCGCCGAGCTCGCCTGGGGTCTCATTCTGTCCTGCGACCGGCGCATCCCCGACCAGACCATCGATCTGCGCCAGAAGCAGTGGAACAAGAAGGAGTACGGGGCCGCCCGCGGACTCTTCGGCCGCACTCTGGGCGTCCTCGGCCTCGGCCCCATCGGACTCGCGGTCATCGAGCGGGCGCACGCGTTCGGCATGCCAGTCGTCGCGTGGTCGCGCAGCCTCACGCCCGAACGCGCTCGAGAGCTCGGCGTCGAGTGGGCCGAGACCCCTCTCGACGTAGCCGGCCGCAGCGACGTGGTGAGCGTCCACCTGGCCGGCGGTCCCGGTACGCGCAAGCTGGTCGGCCGCGACTTCATCGGCGCCATGAAAGAGGGCGCCTACATCATCAATACCTCGCGAGGTTCGGTGCTTGACGACGAGGCGCTCCGCTGGGGCATCGCCGAGCGAAAGCTGCGCGCCGGCCTCGACGTGTTCGAGGGCGAGCCCAAGACGGCGACGGGCGAATTCGACTGCGCGATCGCGCGAGCCGACGGCGTCTACGGCACCCACCACGTCGGCGCCTCCACCGACCAGGCGCAGACTTCCATCGCGCTCGAAGCAGTCCGCATCATCCGCCACTTTCACTCCACCGGCGAGGTGCTTCACTGCGTGAATCGGGCGGTGAAGAGTCCTGCCACCTGCCTGCTCACCGTGCGCCACCGGAACCGGCCCGGAGTGCTGGCCCAGGTGTTCCAGGTCCTGAGCGAGGCCCGCATCAACGTCGAGGAGATGGAGAACGTCATCTACGAGGGCGCCCTCGCAGCCAGCGCCCGCATCCAGCTCGACACCTCTCCGTCCGAGACCGACCTCGATCGCATCCGCCGGTCCTGCGAGGAGATCCTCAGCGTCGATCTGACAAGCATCGGGTGAGTAGCGCGCAGCCGGCGCGCAGAAAACAGGAGACACGTCGTGAGCGATCGCATCTTCAACTTCTCGGCCGGTCCCGCCGTCCTTCCCGAAGAGGTCATCCACAACAGCCAGGAGGCGCTGTGGAACCTGGCCGGCTCGGGAATCGGAGTCATGGAGCACAGCCACCGCGGCAAGGAATTCTCCGCCGTGGCCGATCGCGCCGAGGCGCTGTGCCGCGAGATCGCCGATATCCCGGCTGACTACGATGTCCTCTTCCTGCAAGGTGGCGCCTCGACGCAGTTCTTCATGGTGCCGATGAACTTCCTCACGCCGGAGGCGACCGCCGACTACGTCATGACCGGCGCGTGGTCCCAGAAGGCAGTCGCCGAGGCGAAGCGATTCGGCCGGGTGCACGTGGCCGCGTCGAGCGAGGACCAGAACTTCTCCTACATCCCCGCGCCGGGCGAGCACCGATGGTCGGAACGCCCGGTTTACGCCCACTTCACGAGCAACAACACGATCTTCGGGACTCAATGGTCGACCGAACCGATTCCGCCCAGCGGCGCGCCGCTCATCTGCGACGCCTCGAGTGACATCTTCAGCCGGCCGATCGACGTCCGGAAGTACGGCCTCATCTACGCGGGTGCGCAGAAGAACCTGGGGCCGTCCGGGATCACGCTCGTCATCGTGCGCAAGGACCTGGTCGAGCGCGCCGCCAGCAATCTCCCGACCATGCTGCAGTACCGCACGCACGCGAAGGAGAAGTCGATGTACAACACGCCGCCGACCTTCGGCATCTTCGTGGTCGCCGAGGTGTTCGCGTGGATCAAGGCGAACGGTGGCCTCGCTGCGACGGCCGAACGCAACCGCGCCAAGGCCGCGGTCATCTACGACTACCTCGATCGCAGCTCGTTCTTCCGCGGAACGGCGCGGCGCGACAGCCGTTCGCTGATGAACGTCTGCTTCCGCGCACCGAGCGAAGAGCTCGAGGAGAAGTTCCTCGCCGAGGCCAAGAAGCGCAAGCTGTCCGGCCTCAAGGGCCACCGCTCCGTCGGCGGCATGCGGGCCAGCATCTACAACGCGTTCCCCCAGGCGGGCTGCGAGGCGCTGGTCTCCCTGATGGCAGAATTCGAGAAGGCGAACGGCTGACCGCGGCCCACGCGCGCGCTTCAGGGCCGCGGAGCCACGTCGGGCGTATCGTCGCCGCTCTCGTGATGCTGTGATCCCCGGTCGAACGGACGGAGCGAGCCGGTCTCCGACCGCCGCAGGAAAAAATAGAGAGCGAGGCCAAGCGCCAGCGCGAGGATCGCCAACAGCTCGAGCGGCACGCGATCCCCGAAGGCGCGGCGTCCAAAGAAGCGCCCACCCGATCGCCGGCGGATCGTCTCCGCAACATCGCGATCGAAGTGAGGCGGCGCCGGGATCTTGTGCAGCCCGGACAGCGCGTTCACCGTCTCCTTGACCGCGGCGAGCGCCTCCGTACACGAGGAACAGCCGCGAAGATGCTCCTCCACCACGGTGACCTCTGCCGCCGGAAGGCTGCCCTCCACATAGTCGGACAGCTTCGCCTCGATTTCCTCGTGTGCCTGGTTCTGCGGCTCTTCGCTCATCGGCCGTCACATATGCTTTAGCAGTTTCTTGCGCAGGGCCAAACGGGCGCGGTGCAAGCGCGACTTGACGGTGCCCTCGGGCAGCTCCGTAATCACGCAGATCTCCTCGTACGATAGATCTTCCACATCGCGAAGGATCACGAGGATTCGCTGCTCTTCCTCGAGCTCGGCGATCGCCTCCTGCAGCACGCGCTCCATCTCGGCGCCCTCGAGCTGGATGTCGGGTCGGGGCGATGGCTTCGGCGCTCCGAGACTCGGGCCGTCGGCCCCTCCCTCGGCCCGCTCGTCGAGCTCCGCCTTGCCGCGGTCGTGACGCCGCGCCAGGTATTTGATCCGATTCTTGCAGTGGTTGGCGGTGATCCGGTACAGCCACGTGGAGAACTTCGAATCGCCGCGGAAGGTGTCGATGGACTTGAAGACCGTAATGAAGACTTCCTGTGCCAGATCCTCGGCTTCCTCGCGACTGCCGAGCATCCGGTAGGTGAGGTTGAAGACCCGATCGCCGTACTCGTCCACCATCTCGCGGAACGCGCGTTCGTCGCGATCCCTCAGCCTTCGGACCAGCCGGGTCTCGCGCGACATGCGAGCGCAACTCTACGCGCAGTCGCGAGATCAGGGAAAGTGGGGGCCGAACACCCGGAGTCCAGCCTGAACCATGAGCTCGTCTCCGCCCGAGACCTGCTTGCGAGCGCCAACATCGAGCCCGACCTTCATGGACGTGTAGCCGAGCCCGGCGGTGGCGTACGTGCCCTCGAGCTCGCGGTCGTGGACTACCCCGGCGCGAATCGGATACCCGCTCTGCTGATCCGCCGATTGGAGAAAGTATTCGATGCCGGCGCCATATCGACCCGTGCCCTTCCCCTCCGGGACGTCCAGGTTCCACAATCCATCGAGGCCGATGGCGAGCGGTGCAACCGGACGCACCGTGACGCCCGCGCCGACCCCCATCGGGTACTGCGCCGATTCGGCGGCCAGCAGGTTGTAGCCCACCACTGCCGCCTGAATGTTGCTTGTCGCCTTGAGCGTGATGCCGAAATCCGCCGCAAAGCCGCTCGAGTCCGTTTCCCCCATCAGATTCGACTCGTAGTCGAAGTATCTGGCGTTGACGCCGAAGAACAGACGCGAGTTGATCGCGCGAGCCGCCGCGATTCCGCCCTCGTGAACCCGTCGATCGTAGTCCTCTCCCGACAGCGAAGGCTCTGCGCCGAAGTAATGGTAGTAGAAGCAGCCCGGCACCACGACCGTCGAGTCGCATGCCGACACGGCCACAGCCGACGCGCTGTCCCCTGGCCGGTATCCGTACGACCCCTCGAACACCAGCTGCCTGTTGAGGGCCAACCCCGCCGGGTTGAGCGTCGTCGCTAGACTCCCGTACGAGTCTGCGCGCATCGTCTCGCCGAGCGATATCTCTCTCGGCCCAAAGTAGTCGGTCAGCGAGTTGGCATCCGCCGCCGCTGTGGACGACAGAGAAAACAGCGCCACCGCGGCGAGCAAGCTCCTTCGTGACATGACGCTGACGATCATCGGTCACAGCTCCTTCGGACCATTGCGGTCGATTGAACCACCTCAGTTCAGGCCCGGCAAGAAAGCGGTCGCCCGCCGCAACGTCACGACACGTCACCATTCCCCCTCCCAGTCCGCGTCCTCGGCGCCCATCACGTCGGCAATCGAGGCATACCCCCGGGCCCCGATCACCACGTGGTCCAGGACGGGGATTCCCACCAGATCCCCCGCTCGCCTCAGCCGGCGCGTCAGGGCCAGGTCGTCCTCGCTCGGGTTCGGATCCCCCGAAGGGTGATTGTGGGCCACCACGGCGCCGGCAGCCGCAACTCGAATAAGAGGCCGGAACACCTCACGCGGATGGACGGCGACACCGGTCAGAGAGCCCCGCGCGACCTCTACGTGGTGGAGGATGGCGTTCCGAGCATCCAGCGCGATGACGATGAACACCTCCTGCATGAGACCGCGCAGCCGCGGCAATAGGTATCTATAGACGTCGACCGATCCGCGCACGATCAGATCGGGAAGTGGCTCGGTAACCGCTCGCTGGCCGAGCTGAAACGCTGCCGCCAGCCGGGTGGCCCGCGCCATCCCGATGCCATGAGCAGTGGCGAGCTCACGCGCACCGGCGCGCGACAGCGCGAGGAGCCCCCCCGCATGGTCGAGCAGGTCCGCCCCGAGCTCGGCCGCAGACTTCCCGGCGATGCCCGTTCCAAGGATGAGGGCGACCAGCTCATGACTCGCCAGCGCTTCGGCTCCGTGCTGGAGCAGGCGCTCTCGAGGTCGTTCGTTGACTGGGACGGTCAACACACGCGCGAACCGGTGCAAGCCGCGAGCCACGAGACGCCCGTGGGAATTCATGCACTCGGCAGCGGAAGCTGTCCGGTCAGCCGGACGGTCTGTCCGAGCTGCCGGACGCCCTGTCCGGTGGGCCGGACACCGACGAGCAGCGAAGGGTCGCAAGACCTCGAGTCGATTCGATCGAGGTCGTCAGCGCGGCGCGGCACACCGCTTGCTGGGCACACGCGCATGGTCCAGGAGCAGACGCCGATCCTTCGCCGACGTGGTGGTATCTTGATCGTTCATGAACGTGTGCCCCGAGTGCGGCCTCGTCTTCGACGACGGCGGGTTCTGCGCTCAGGACGGAGCACAGCTGTTCGTGACGACTGGAGATCCTCTGCTCGGATCCATGCTGGGCCCCTACCGTGTGGCTCAACTGGTCGGCTCGGGCGGGATGGGACGCGTATACAAAGGTGTCAATCCAACCATTCGAAGTCGCGTTGCCATCAAGGTGCTGTCGCACGAGTGCTCCCAGCGTCCCGACTTGATCGAGCGGTTCTTCGCGGAGGCTCGTGCGGTCAACCTGATCCGTCACGAGAGCATCGTCAACGTCCTCGACCTCTCCAAGCTGAGCGACGGGCGCCCCTACATCGTCATGGAGTATCTCGATGGCTCACCGCTCGGTCGCGTGATCGGGCAGCGCGGGCGCCTGCCGGCGGGAACCCTGGCGCGCTTGCTCGGCGAGGTCCTGTCTGCGCTGGGAGCCGCACACGCGAAGGGTGTCGTTCATCGCGACATCAAGCCGGACAACATCTTCGTCACCCTCCAGGGCAGGGCCAAGATCCTCGACTTCGGCATTGCCAAGCTCGCCGCCGAAGATCGCACCGGGCCCGACCCGACGCGTGCCGGTTCTTTGCTCGGCACGCCCCACTACATGTCACCGGAGCAGGCGCAGTCGCGACCGGCGGATGCCCGAGCCGACCTCTACGCGATCGGGGTGATCCTCTACGAGGCAACCACTGGCCGCAAACCGTTCACGGGCACGTCGGTCTACGAGATCCTTCGCGGCCACATCGAGCTCCCGCCCGTTCCGCCTCGGCAGATCGCCCCCGACATGGCACCCGGACTCGAGCAGGTCATCCTGCGAGCCCTCGCGAAGGACCCGGCGCACCGGTGGCAAACGGCCTACGAGCTAGCTGCCGTTCTGTCCAGTGCTTGTCACAACCTCCCACCTTCCGAGTGGGATGCGCTCGACAGCCGGCCGCGGAGCGAGTCGGTGGGGCCGCCGACGCCGAGCATGACTCCCCCCGGCCCGCCCCCAACACCGAGCAGGCGGCGCACCGCGGCGATCGCCGGCGCCGCCGTGCTCATGACCGCGGCCGTCGCCGCTGGAATCGCGATGGCTGTCACGGGCGACCGGAATTCGGGAGACGCGACAGGCGACGCGAACAGGCGCGCCGCGTCCGAGGGCAGTCCGGCACTGCCCCCGGTGGAATCGGCGGCGACGGCGGGAGCTCCGGGCGAGCCGGCGCAAGCTGCCTCCGCGGAGGAGGACGTGGAGCGGTTGCGCAGCCCTTCGGACGGGGCGCAGCCCGCCCCTTCCGGAGCGCATCCGGGCGGCAGGCCAGCCTCTGTTGCCCGCGAGTCAGTTCGTGGCGGCGATGTCCACGCCCTGGCCCCCCCTGCGACGACCGCGGCAGCGCCGCTGGCGGATACACCGATCTCGGCGGACACCGATGCGCCCCGAGCCGCGAAAGGGCGACGCTCGCTGGACGAGCGCATCAACGAGAAGAATCCGAAGCCAACGGCGTGGGACGTATCGGGCTACCTACCCAAGGCCCTTGCGACCGCAAAGACGTATTTCCCCGACGCCGTTCTGGTTCGCATCGACGCCGACGGCGTGTACCCGTCGGGCAAGGCCAATCTTCAGCTGGACGAGAAATTCGATGTGCTGTACCGGTTCATGTCGCCGTCTGCGGCGGCGCGCCCGAAGGACCTTCCACTCGGGGTCGAGCACAAGCCGACGTGCATGCTCTACGTCCTCGTGAGCAGCAGCGAGGTGAGCGTGTACACCTTGAAGGGCTGGTCGTGCGAGGACGAGGTGAAGATCCGCCTCCCGCGCTGCTCCGCGAAGGAGATCTGGACCAAGGCGGCGGCGAACGGAGCGCCGACGGCCAACGCGGTCGCCGAGATGTCCTACCGGATCTTCCGCGGACATCCGATGTGGCTGCTGCAGATCGGAAAGGACCACGATCACGAGTTTGCCGACGACTGCTGAGCAAATCATTCGTTTCGCCACCGGCGTGCGCGTGGTCCAATGGCTTCGATGAAGCGGCGGCACTTCCTCGGTCGAGTTGCTGCGCTCCTGGCGGCGCCCATGGCGGTGAAGCTGGCGGGGTGCGGCGGGGACGACGCCGGAGTCGATGCCGCGGAACGGACCTTCGTCATCATGAACGAGGACGAAACGGATCATCTTCACGATCTCGCGATCGGATGCTCGGATCTCGAATCGACGCGGGCGATCACGTACACGGCCACCGGACCGCACACGCACACGATCATGCTGACCGCCGATCAGCTCGCGCTGGTCGGCGCGGGGGAGACAGTGACCATCTCCTTCACCGATGGTCACAGCCACACCTTCAACATCGAGCGGCCCGACGGGGCCTGCTGAGCGGCTGCGTATTACAGCAAGAAGACGTCAGCCATCTCGTCGAAGACGGTCGCTCGCCAGCGGGCCAGCTGACTCTGTCGGGTCAACAACTTGTCCGTCTCGGCAAGCGCCGCGGCAAGATCGACCAGCCAGCAGTAAGGATCTACCAGCGAGCGCTCGGCGACCGACGGCGGGAGTTCGACCGGGGGCATCCACGCCGCCATCGTTCGCGTCCGGCCGTCGAGGAGCGCCCTCACGGCCACATTGGCGAGACGGCTGCCGAGCAGGCGATCGAACGCCGTGGGGCGTCCGCCGCGCACCACGTGCCCGAGAATCGTGATGCGCGTCTCGACATCGCTTCCCGTTTCACCGCTCTCGCGACGGAGTCGCTCGTCGACCAGTTGCTTCAGCCGGTCGGACGGGATGCGAACGCCTTCCGACTTGATGGCGATGACGCGCTTGGACCGACCGCCGCGCCGTCGCACGGCGAGGACGGTGCGGACGATACCCTCGACCAGCTGTTCGTCGGTGCGATCAGCCTCGGGGAAGAGCACGATGTCGGCTCCCGCCGCGATCGCGGAGGTCATTGCCAGGTAGCCGCAGTCGCGCCCCATCACCTCGATCAGAAAGGTTCGGTCGTGGGACGTCGCGGTATCCGCGATCTTGTCGCAGGCCTCCACGATGGTGTTCATGGCGGTGTCGACGCCGATACTGAGCCCGGTGAGACCGACGTCGTTGTCGATGGAGGCCGGAACGCCGACCACGAGCAGCGGCTGGTCGCCAGTCTCGGCCGGATCGGAAAGCGCGAGCGCCCCCGTCAGCGATCCGTTGCCGCCGATGACCAGCAGGCGATCGATGCCGGATCGGCTCATGTTCGCCCGCGCACGATCTCGTACGCTGCGATCGAGGAGCTCGGGGCAGCGCGAAGTCCCCAGCAGGGTTCCGCCTTCGCGGAGAACCGAGACAACATCGTCCGGATTCAGCGGCCGGAAATCGCCCTCGACAAGGCCGCGATAACCGCGCTGGACGCCGACGACCTCGACGCCGCGAGAGATGGCGACGAGCGCGGCCGCGCGGATTGCCGCGTTCATCCCCGGCGCGTCACCACCGCTGGTCAAGACTGCGATCCGTGCCATCGATCGACGCTCCTCCGGGCGGGCTTACCACGAGCACGGGGTTTACAGCTCCCGGGATTCGGCGCAAAGTGGCCGCCGGCGCCGAACGACGCCAGAGGACGCCATGACGGTACGTGTGGAGCGCACACCTCCGGTGACCACGGTGACCCTGGATCGGCCGGACGTTCGCAATGCGGTCGATCGCTCGACGGCGGAAGCACTGGCCGACGCATTTCGGAGCTTCGAGGAGGACGACGAGGCTCTGGTCGGGGTCCTGTGCGGCGCGCACGGGACGTTCTGCGCCGGAGCCGATCTGAAAGCGCTTTCCGCCGACGCCCCGAACCGCGTCGCGCCGGACGGCGATGGACCGATGGGCCCCTCACGCATGTTGCTCCGCAAGCCGGTGATCGCGGCGATCAGCGGACATGCGGTAGCCGGAGGGCTGGAGCTGGCCCTCTGGTGCGACATGCGGATCGCGGAAGAGGACGCGGTGCTCGGCGTGTTCTGCCGGCGGTGGGGAGTTCCGCTCATCGACGGCGGCACGATCCGGTTGCCCCGGATCATCGGACTGGGCCGAGCGCTCGACCTCATCTTGACCGGCAGGCCGGTGAGCGCGCAGGAAGCGCTCGCGATGGGGCTGGTCAATCGGGTGGTACCGAACGGCGCGGGGCGTGCGACCGCCGAGGAGGTGGCTCGCCAGATCGCCGGCTTCCCCCAGGCCGCGATGCGGGGCGACCGACTGTCGGCCTACGAGCAGTGGGACCGCGACTTGAATTCGGCGCTGGCCAACGAGCTGGCCCACGGGATGCGGGCTCTCGGCGAGGCTGTCGCAGGGGCGCGGCGGTTCGAGGGCGGGGCGGGTCGGCACGGTCGATTCGACGACTGAGGCGTGCGGCCGGCGGGGCGGCGGCGGCCCCTGTCCCGGCATGGCAGCCTGCCGCGCCTGGACAGGGCGGCGATCGGCCCGTACCCTTTGGCGGTGACGAGGGGTGCTGTCCCGATGGCGAGGCGGTTCTGGCCGGGTATGGCGCTTGCCCTGTCCGTCATCGCACTGGCAGCGACCGGGTGCTTCCGATACACGCGCACGCAGAGGCTCGCGACGTCGGGCAGCTGCACGGGTGCGTGCGAGCACTACCTCGACTGCAAAGAATCGGACAGTGAGGCGGCGCGCGACCAGTGCCTGGAAGAGTGCAACCAGATCTTCGTGTACAAGGGCGAGCCGGATCGGGCCAGCCTGCAGGACTTCGAAGAGCTGGAATGCGAGGCTGCCATCGGCTTCGTGGAGGGCGATAGCGGGCACCGAGCGAGGGCGGATGGACGCGGGGTCCTCCGCAGTCAGACGCAGAGGTAGGCGTTGCGCTCGCGCAGTCGGCGCGCTTGACGGGGCGCGCCCGCCGTAAGTAGCCTCCGCGAGCGAGAGGAGCGGACCATGCAACTTCACGAGATGAAGATCATCGTCACCGGTGCGGCCAGCGGGATGGGGGCGCACTTCGCGACGCGCCTCGTTCAGGCTGGAGCCGCGGTGGCCGCAGGCGACGTGAACGCGGAGGGACTGGCTGCGCTGTCGGCGGCGTGCAAGGGGTCGGCCGGCGCGCTGCACACGCGTCTGCTCGATGTGGCGGACGAGGCATCGGGGTCGGCGTTCGTCGACTGGGCGCACGATCAGATGAAGGGTCTGAACGGCCTGGTCAACAACGCAGGCATCCTGCGCGATGGGCTGCTCGTGAAGAAGGATCGAGCGAGCGGCGACGTCGTCGTGCTGAGCCGCGAAAACTGGCAGAAGGTCATCGATGTGAACCTCACCGGGGCCACACTGCTGGTCCGCGACGTGGTGGCCAAGATGGTCCGCACGGAGCAGGGCCCCGGCGTCATCGTGAACATGTCGTCGGTCGCGCGGCACGGCAACCGGGGCCAGTCGAACTACGTCGCGGCGAAGGCGTCGCTGGCGGCGAACACGGTCACGTGGTCGCGCGAATTCGCGCCGTTCCGCGTGAGAGTCGGCGCGGTGGCGCCCGGGATGATCGAGACGCCGATGACGCAGGGCATGAACCAGAAGGCACGCGACCAGCTGGTGGCCAACGTTCCTGTCGGGCGGATCGGCACGCCGGAGGACATCTGGCTGGCGGTCAAGTTCATCATCGAATGCGACTATTTCACTGGTCGCACGATCGATGTGGACGGTGGCCTCAGCATGTGAGCACTCACGGGGTGCGCGCGGTGCCGGAGGGCGCCGATGAGCACGCGCGATAGCGACGGCGACAGCGAGACGCTCGAGGGGACGCTCGAGCGCATCGTCTTCCAGAACACCGAGAACCAGTGGACCGTGGCTCGCCTCGCGGTCGGGCCCGGTGGGCCGCCGATCACGGTGGTCGGCTCACTGTACGGGGTGGCCGCCGGCACGCCGCTCTCCCTGCGGGGATCGTGGGAGGTCGATCGCAAGTACGGGCGACAGTTCCGCGTCGAGTCGTACCGGACGCGCTCACCCGAGACCCTTATCGGCATCGAGCGATACCTCGGCTCGGGGATGATCCCGGGCATCGGGCCGGAGCTGGCGAAGCGGCTGGTCGGCCACTTCGGTCTCGAGACGCTCACGGTGATCGAGACGAATCCCGACCGACTCATCGAGGTGGACGGTATCGGGCCGGCCCGGGCGCGCCGGGTCGCCGAGTCGTGGGTAGAGCAGCGAGACATCCAGGACGTGATGGTCTTCTTGCGCGGACACGGCGTGTCCACCGCCTACGCCGTGCGGATCTATCGCCGGTACGGCAAGGACGCGGTCGGCGTCGTGAGGCGCAACCCCTACCGGCTGGCCATCGACATCTGGGGCATCGGATTCAAGATCGCGGACGGCATCGCCCGCAGCCTGGGGATCGACGTGCGCGCCCCCGAGCGGCTCGAGGCGGGCGTCCTCCACGTGCTCGGCGACCTGGCGGAGGACGGCCACACGCACGCCCCGGAGGCCGAGGTGCGAAGCCGCGCCGGTGAGCTGCTGGGCGCCGAGGTGGACGCGCCGATGCTGGACGCCGCCATCGAGCGACTGCTGGCGAGTGACCTGGCGGTGCGCGAGCTGCTGACCGATCGCGCGCCCTGCCTGTCGCTCGCGGCGATGTGGCGCAGCGAGGGGGAGGCGGCGGCCTCGTTCGCGCAGCTGTGCGCGACGCCGATGGCACCCTGGTCCATCGACGTGGCGGCGGCGCTCGGATGGTTCGAGCAGCGGGTCGGGATCGAGCTCGCCGCCGAGCAGCGGCGCGCGGTGGCCGCCGCGATGCGGGACAAGTGCGTGGTGGTCACCGGCGGGCCCGGCGTGGGCAAGACGACCATCGTGCGAGCCATCGTGACGCTGCTCGCCGCCAAGCGGCGCCAGGTCGGGCTGGCAGCCCCGACCGGCCGCGCGGCGAAGCGACTGAGCGAGAGCACCGGTGCTCCGGCGGTCACGCTCCACCGGCTGCTCGAGTTCGACCCCCGGCGCGGGGTCTTCGAGCGCGGCCCGGACAACCGTCTCGAGGTCGATGCGCTCGTCGTCGACGAGATGTCGATGGTGGACACCGACCTGTTCCGCGCACTCATCGCCGCGATGCCACCCGCCGCGCAGCTCATCCTGGTGGGCGATGTGGATCAGCTGCCCTCGGTCGGGCCGGGAGCCGTGCTCGCCGACGTCATCGCCTCGGGCGCGGCCAGCGTCGTCGAGCTCACCGAGATCTTCCGCCAGGCGGCCGAGAGCCGCATCGTCGTGAACGCGCACCGCGTCAACCGTGGTGAAGCCCCGGACCTGGAGTCGCCTCCTGGCGGCGAGCCCGGCCGCTCCGACTTCTACTTCGTCGAGCGCGACGATCCGATCGCCGCACGTGACACGCTGGTCGAGCTCGTGTGCGAGCGCATCCCGGCGCGGTTCGGCATCGATGCGCGCCGCGACATCCAGGTGTTGACCCCGATGCACCGCGGCGAGGTGGGGACGGTGGCGTTGAATCAGATCCTGCAGGCGCGCCTCAACCCGCCTGCGCCCGACCGCGGCGAGCTGCGCCGCGGCGAACGCGTGATCCGCGTCGGCGACAAGGTGATGCAGGTGCGCAACGACTACGACAAGGACGTCTTCAACGGAGACGTCGGGCTGGTTCGCGCGATGCGCGCCGCCGACGGCGATGGCGGCGGCGAACGCGCCCTCGAGGTCGAGCTCGCCGATGGGCGCGCCGTCGACTACACGGCCGCCGACGTCGACCAGCTGGCGCATGCCTACGCCATCAGCGTCCACAAGAGCCAGGGCTCGGAGTACCCCGCCGTGGTCATTCCCCTCCTCACCCAGCACTACCTGATGCTGCAGCGCAACCTGCTGTACACGGCGATCACCCGCGGCAAGCGCCTCGTGGTCGTGGTCGGATCGCGCCGCGCCGTGATGATGGCCGTCCGCAACCGGGCGGCCCGGTCTCGCTGGACCTGGCTGGCCGAGAGGATCCGCGCCGCCCTAGCCGGCCAGAAAGCCGGCCAGCTCGTCCCATAGCGGCCGCAGGGGCCGCGCCGTGAACAGCGCGAAGTGGTCCGGGTCGAGCGCGTCACCGTGCGCGCGTCCCACGCGGCGCAGCGGGGCCGCCTCGGGCAGCGCGCCGCGCAGCTCCTCGGCGTCGCGTGGACGGCACAGGCGATCTGCTTCGCCCGCCACCGCCCAGACCGGACAGCGAACCGACGCCAGTCCGCTCCGGTAGTCGACCCCGCGCCGGCTGGTCCAGCGTCCCGATCGCACCCAGCGGCTCAGGTCGGCGACGTAGGCGCGCGGTTCGTCGTCGCTTCCGACCCGGAATCGCCGGGCCGGCGCATATCCGAGCGGCATCGCCGACAGCGCGAAGACCGCCATCAGCGCGCGGCGCGGCCAGGGGCCGCCGAGCCACACCGAGGTCGCCCACAGCGCGAGTCGCCGCGGAAGCGACACCGTGCCGGCTGCGCCGAACGCCGCCAGCCCGACGAGTCCCCCGAGAGAGTGGCCGAGATAGCCGAGCTCACCTGGCGCCGCGCCGCTCGCCTCACCCACGGTCCGCATGGCGGCCGGTAGATCGCGCTCGACGTAGTCGTCGAAGCACCAGGTCGCGCCGCGGGCGGTCGGCGGCACGCTCTCGCCGTGCCCGCGGAAATCGAGCACGAAGAGATCGACGCCGCGATCGGCCAGGTGGGTGGCGAACCCGGCCCGCTCCATGTAGCTCCCGTTCGCCATCATGGCGTGTCCGGCGAGGCAGACCGCGCGCACCGTCCCGGCAGGGCGGTGCCGCCGCAGGACCAGCCGGACGCCGTCGCTGGTCAGCGCCGTGAGGCGCTCGGCCATCAGAAATAGTAACGGGCGCCGGCCCCGCCGTTGAAATCGACGCCGAAGCTGGCGTCGCCGGCCGTGTGATAGTCGCCGACCAGGGCCACCTCGGCGAAGACGTCGAGCGGGATCTTGGTGAAGTCGAAGACGATGCCGACCGGGATACGCAGACCGATGCGGACGTGGTCTTCGTCCTCGCCGCTGGCATCGTGGTTGAGGATCCGCAGGCCAGCGCCGAGGTAGACCGGCAGCGCGAAGCTCTCCTTGGTGTCGAGCACCCAGGGGTGCCAGAGGAAGTCGCCATGCACCTGGACGCCGCGGCCGAGGAACGCGGCACCCGCCGCCGCGTCGATGGCGGTGTCGTTGCCCAGGTAGTACTTGGCGCACACGCCCGTCGGCTCACCGACGATGAGCCCGACGCCGAGGACGCCCTTCTCTTCGGCACGCGCGGTACGGCCGGCCGCGGCGACGGCGACCGCGGCACAGATCAAGCAGAGCACAGGTCTTGCAGGCACGCGGCGCTACTCTAAACGCATCCCGCCGGCAGCGAAAGTTTCCCGCTCGAGTGACCGCCCACCCGATATGCTCTCCGCGGTGATGCGCCACGCGGTCCTGCTCGCGCCGCTCGCGATCATCGCCTGCTCCACGCGGACGCCGACCCAGACGTCCTCGCGTCCGTCGCCCGCCGGCACGTCCAGCGCCGGCGCGCTCGACCCGAACGTCGCCTCCGAGGTGGCGCACGACGCCGAGGTTCCGCGACCGCGCGACCCACGCGAACGACTCGTGTTCACCCGCGCCGGCTCGATCTGGATGATGCGACCGGACGGCAGCGACGCCAACCAGCTCACGGTGCGCGCACTCGATGCGCCGGACGAGCATCCCGCGTTCGCGCCGCAGGGAGATGCGGTCGCGTACGCGACCCGCCACCGCAAGGCGAACCGCATCGCCGTGCTGCCGCTGGCCGACCTGGTACCGCGCCTCGTCACCGACGGGGGCGGCGCCGCCGGCGATGGCCAGCCGGCCTGGTCGCCCGACGGCCGCCGGATCGCCTTCATGCGCGGTGACCCGCGCGTCCGGGTCGACCTCTACATCGTCGACGTGCCCGCGAGCGGCGCGGGGGACGCCGGCGCCGCAGCAGCCGCCGAGCCACGCGCGCTCACCCCCGTCCTTCTGGTCCGCGGCGACGACGACGCGCCCGAACGCGTGGGCGGCCCGGCGTTCACGCGCGACGGCTCCGCCATCGTCTTCTCGGCCGATCGACGCGAGGGCAAGGGCACCGGTCTGTGGCGTTGCGATCTCGCCACCTCGTCCCTGGCGCGCCTCTCACCGGTTCCGCGCCACGCCGGCCACCTCGCCGATCTCGATCCGACCTTCGCACCTGACGGCTCGCGCATCGCGTTCGTCTCCAACCGGCACGTAGCCAGCGCCGACCGCGACGACTTCGACGTCTACGTCATGTCGCTCGACGGTTCCGGATTGACTCGCCTCACCGACGATCCGGGCTCGGTCCGCGAGCCAGCCTACTCTCCCGACGGCCAACGCATTTTCTTCGCCTCCACGCGCGATCGCCGCGGCGCCTACGAGTGGGAGCTCTACGTCATGGCGTCGAGCGGCGGTCGCGTACGGCGCCTCACGCGCGACGAACGACCGCAGAACCGCGCGCCTTCCGCTGGTCTGGCGAAGTAAGATGCGCGGCCGATGGGGGGCCGAAAGAAGATCGTGGCGAAGTCGACCAAGTCTCGCAAGCGACCGTCTGCCGGGCGCAACGCGCGCGCTGTGAAGCCGGAGACTGCCGGCACAAAGGGCCCGGGCGGAAAGGGCGCCGCTCCGGCGGCTCCGGCCCACACCTCGACCGGGGTCACCCGGGTGGATCGCTCGAAGCGCCTTCTCGACCTCGTGATGTTGCTCCTCCGCACGCGGACCCCGGTCACCTTCCGCGACATCCGCGCGCAATTCGAGTCGTACCAGACCGCCAACGTGGAGGCCGGTCTGCGCGCGTTCGAGCGCGACAAGGCCGACCTGCTCGAGCTCGGCGTTCCGATCCGCTACATCACGCCCGACGAGGACGACTCGCTCGAGGAGGGCGGCTACGTCATCGACCTCAAGCGCTTCCGCCTGCCGGAGGTCCACCTCACGCCGGAGGAGGTGTCGGCCCTGGTGCTGGCCGCTTCGGTCGCGCGCGCCGTGCCGGGCGAGGATTACGCCCGGGTCGTCGACCTGGCGCTCAAGAAGCTCGCGTTCGACGTCCCGGAGGCGCCGGACACTCCGCTCGAGTGGCCACCCCGGCCGAGCGCGCTGACCCGTCGCGAGCCGGTGCTGGTCCACTTCCCCTCGCAACCGACCCGACAGACCCGCGAGCTCGGCGATCGCTTCGCCGAGCTGGAGACCGCCACCCGCAACCGCAAGCGCGTCACGTTCCAGTACCGCGCAGCCTCGACCGGCTACGCCCGCCAGCGGGAGGTCAACCCCTACGGCCTGGTCTACCGGGACGGCAGCTGGCTGCTGGTCGGCCACTGCCACCTGCGCAAGGACGTGCGCTCGTTCCGCCTCGATCGAATGAGCGAGCTCGTCGTCGCGCCCAAGCCGAAGACCCCCGACTTCGAACGGCCGCGCGATTTCGACGTGCGCGCCTATGCCAACCGGTCGCCGTGGACTTTCCGCTCCGCCCCCGTCGAGGAGGTGGAGCTCGAGATCCGGCCCGAGGCGGCTGCCGTGGCCAACGAGGACTTCGGCCCGGAAGCGACCCGCAGCAATCAACCCGACGGCACCGTGCAGCTGCGCTTCACCTGCGGTAACCCGGAATTCGCCGTGTCGCGCATTCTGGCGGCCAAGGGGGCGATCCGCGTGCGCTCCGGGGCTCGCCTCCTGCAACGCCTGCGCGACGAGCTGAGCGCGGTCGCCGACACCTACCAGTCGTGAGCATGGAGACACCGTGATGAGAGACGTGTCGCAGCGGCTGCGCCGCCTCCTCTATGTGGTCCCCTACGTGGCGCGCCAACCGGAGGGGGTGGACGTCGGCGAGCTCGCCGGGATGCTCGGGATCGATCGAGACCAGATGGTCCAGGACCTCGACCTCCTGTCGCAGGTCGGTCCTCCCGACGGCGACCCCGGCGAGTACCTGCTGGTGTCGGTCGAGGACGGGCGCGTGTTCGTCGATCTCGCACAGCGCCTCACTCGACCCCTCCGCCTGACCGCGGCGGAGGGCTGCTCGCTCCTGCTCGGCGTCCGCACCTTGCGCCGCAGCGGCATCGCGCCGTTCGACGACGCCCTCGCCTCTGCCGAGCGCAAGCTGTTCAAGGCGCTCGGCCATGATGCGCCCGAGGCGGAGACGCTGGCCACCGGCACGGTGGTGGCCGAGCCAGAGCGCGCGGTCGCCACGCACCTTCGCGACCTGGTCACCGCAGCGCGCCAGCGGCGCACGGTCGAGATCGACTACACCGCCGCCTCGCGCGCGGTCGCCTCGCATCGAGCGGTCGATCCCTACGGCCTGGTCCACCACGCGGGAGAGTGGTACCTGGTCGGTCACTGCCACGAGAGAGGCGACACCCGAACCTTCCGGGTCGACCGCATCGCCTCTCTGCGCCTCACCGCGAAGAAATTCGAGACCCCCGCCGACTTCGACCTCGAGACCTACCGGCGCGAGCACCTCTACCTTCCCTCGGCCGACGCCATCGCGGTGCGCATCCACCTCGATCCGCTCGCCACCGCCCGAGTCGGGGCGGCCTGGCCGGTCGGCGAGGTGCACGCGCTCGAGGACGGCAGCGCCGAGATCTCGATCGACTGCGAAGGGTTCGAGTGGGTGACCGGCTGGGTTCTCGCGTTCGGCCGCCATGCGTGGATCGTCGAGCCGGCCGAGGCGCGCGCCGCCATGGGTCAGCGCGTGGCCCAGCTCCGCGAGCAACTCAGCGCATAGCCACCGGCGGCTGCCGCCGCCTAGCTGACGAGCTCCATCGCGAGCGCCAGCAGCACCAGCACCTGCTTCATCGCCGGCAGCTCCACGTTGGCCTCGATGTAGTCGAGCACGGCCGGCTGCTGGTCCTTCAGCGCGGCCTCGCGGTCGCCCGACGCCACGTGGTCCAGCTCGTCGAAGCGAATGCCCCGCACGCTGCGCCGGTTCGCGCGCTGGAAGCAGAGCGCGATGAGCGCGGCGTGGAAGATGGTGTTGACCACGCCTTCTGGCCCCCCGAGGTCCGATGCGTGCGCGCTGATGTACTGGGCGGCAGGCCCCTGCGTCTGTACGAAACCGCCCACCATCACCGCCGAGTAGTTGGGATCCACCATCTTTCCGGAGGCTTCTTTGACCACCTCGACCACGGTCGCCTCGGTGATGCGCATCGCACTCAGCCCGCCGGTTCTCGAGTAGCGGCGGTCACTTGCCGCCGGCCATGAAGGAGGTCGGTCGACCCCGGCGCTGCTGCGTCCATATGTGCAATGCTACACCCAAGCTCGGGAGCCCGTCTCTTGCAAGCCGCTCCTTCGCGCCGCCGACCCGTCGCTCTCGCCCTGTGCGTATCGCTCGTCGCGCACGGGCTGGCCGCGGTCGCGATCGTGTCTTTCGCCGGCGATCGCAACGAGGAGGCGGAGATCGATCCGTTTTCCGTGGTCGACGTGGACCTCGCGCCGGAGGCGCCGGAGGGATTCGATCCGGCCGACGAGCAGGCGGCGGCACAGCTCGTGGAGGAGACGCAGGTCGAGCCACCGGTCGACAAATCGGAGGCGGACGACACGACGCTCGAGCCGGACGAGACCGACGACAAGAAGGACCCGGACGAGAAAGAAGAAAACGGCGACAAGACCGCCGAGGTGATCCCGCTCGACGCCGGGCCCGACGAGGACGCGAGCGACGCCGGCGCCGCGCTCGCCGGCACCGGCCCCTCCGATGGTGGCCCGGTGGCCTCGGCTCCGTCCGACGCCGGGGTCGCGGGCTCGTCGACCACCGCGAGCGCCACGCGTCCAGCGACGGCGCCGCCCGGACCGCCCGGGACCGCCGCCGACTTTCGCGCCTACGTCCCGCAGGGAGACAAGGTAACCGTCCTCCTCCGCTATGACCGCCTGCGCGGCACGCCCTGGGCCAGGCTCGCCGACGCGATCCTGGCGCCGATGCCGGACTACCGGGCGATCGTCGGCACCCGCAAGACGCCGCTCGCCGACCTGTTCGACGTCCTCCTCATCTCGTCGCGCAATCCGACCGACGTGACTGCCACCAACCTGGTCGCGCGCACCAAGCGGTCACCGGCCGAGGTTCGCCGCTTCCTCGACAGCAAGGACACGCCGGTTCGCTGGCGAGCAGTGCGCGGCGGCGTACTCGGCAAACGGCTGGCCTCCGCGAGCAAGCTCGAGCGCGACAACCGCGTCTATCTCATCCCGTTTCCCGACTGGATCGTGCTGACCCGCGGCAAGTACCTCGGCGACCCTGCGCGCGAGGCGCCCGCGCCCGGTGCGCCCGCCGATCTCGACGCCGTGCGCGCCGACGAGGCGTCGCTACCCGATTGGGTGCGCCGGGCCCGCAACGTCGAGGTCGAGAGCGGCGTGGATCGCGGTCCGATCGCCGTGATGAGCGTGAGCGGCATCAAGCACACGGAGCTCGACGTGCCGCAGGTGGGAGTCGTTCCGGTCCCAGTCCACGCCGCCCTGGCCATCGAGATGGCGAAGCAGGGCTTCTACGTGCGCGGTACGCTCACGTTCAGCACGGTCGCGCGGGCGGAGGAATTCCAGCGCACGCTCGAGGCCGCGCGCACGCGCCTGTTCGACTCCACCTGGGGCCAGCTGCTGCTGAAGAACTTCCATGCCTACCACGCGCTCAAGGGCCTCACCATGAGACGGCGCGACGCCCGCGTCACCTACGCCACGTCGATCAGCATCGCGGACGGAAAAGCGATGATGCTGCTCGCCGCCGACTGGGCGCGCCGCTTCTACGCCGCCCAGGAGGACGCGGCGGACGACGAGGCGCAAAAAGACGAGGACGACGCGGCTCCGGCCGGGCCCACGCAGCCGCCCGCCAAGGGACAGGTCAAGGCCGCGCCGGACAAGGCGAAGCCGCCGGCCAGCAAACCGCATTGATCGCGGGGGATGGGCGATTCACACTGAAGTGGGTGCGTCCGCTCTCTCCTGCCCTGCTCGCGGCAGCCGCCTGCGCGGTCGGTTTCGCGTGCGGCGAGATGGTGGCGCGGCGTGGGCCCGCACCGCTCGCGCCCGCCGGCAGCGCGCGCGACGATGGCAGCGGCTGGCTGGCGCGGATGTCGAGCCGCCCGGAGCTGGGCGGAACGGGTGAAGGACGTGCGGCCACGGCCACCTACGGCGGCGCGCGATACGGCGGGCAGACCTATGGCGGCCACACATATGGCGGCGCGAAGTACGGCGGGACGCTGTACGGCAACTACCAGGCCCCCGGCCTGGCTGCCGGCACAGATCCGCCGGCCCCCTACCGCGCCGGCTACGTGGGCGGCCCGGTCGCCAACGGCGGAACCGTCGAGGGATCGATCGTGTGGCCAGACGCGCCGCGCGCGCCGGAGCGCATCCACGCAGGCCGCACCGGCTGCCCGGGCGAGATCCGCAACCGCACGCTCGAGCTCGGCGCAGGCCACTCGGTCGCCAATGCGATCGTCTACCTCGAGGACATCACGCGCGGCCGGTTGACCCTCGGACGGACCTGGCCGTACCCGCCGACCCGTATCCACCAGGTGGGTGGAGCGCTCGAGTGGCGCGAGTGCCGGCTTCGCCCGCACCTGCAGCTGGCGGCACCGATCGGCGCGCAGCTGGCGGTGAGCAGCGCCGACGAGAGGATCACGCTCGCCGGAACTCGCGTGGATGGAGCGCAGCGCGAGTCACTGTTCACCGTGAACCTCGGGGCGCCGGGCGCCGCGCGCGAGATCCAGCTCGGACGCGACGGTTTCGTCGAGGTGCGGCCGGACAGGGGCGCCGGCGGCGGCTGGATCGTGATCGCGCCACATCCTTACTATGTGGTGAGCGACGAGCACGGCCGGTTCGTGCTCGACGAGATCCCGCCCGGTACCTACACGCTGGTGGTGTGGCACGAGCCGGTTGTCACCGGGATGCGCGGCGGCGGTGAGCTCGTGATGACGGCGCCGGCAGTGGTCAAGCGGCGGGTCACGGTCAAGGCGGGGCAGAAGCAGCGTCTGGTCGTTCGCCTGCCGGGCGCGCGCTAGCGTCCGGTCGCTCGGACAGGGTGTCCGGCTGGTCGGACGCCGCGTCCGGTGGGCCGGACATGCGCCGTCACGCGAGCGTGAAGAGTCGCGTGGTTGCAGCTGGCGCGCGTCTTGCGATGGGTCGCGCACGTCCGCACAGAAGCGCGGAGCCAATCGAAGGAGATCGAATCATGGAATCCACACATCGCAAGAAAGTCCTCTGCCCCCTCGAGCGCAACGGAAAGACGTACTGGATGCGTCTCGGCACCGCGTTCACGAACAAGGACGGCTCGCTCAACGTGTACCTCGACGCGTTCCCGACCGACCGGAAGCTGCAGATCCGCGATCTCGATCCGCGCGACCTGCAGCCGCGGAAGCGCGAGGTCGACGACGACGGCCCGTCCTTCCAGGACCGCGACTCGCCGCTGCCGTTCTAGGGGTGAAGCGTGAGGCTGCCGGGACGCAAGGGTGAGACCGGCCCGTGGCGGCGGCGAGCCGTCCGTGTGGTCGGAGCAATCGCGATGGCAGGAGCCGTCGCGGTGGCGGCGGCGGCAGTGCTCGTGCCTCCACCGGCGAGCGCGGAAGGTCAGCCGCTACCGGCGGTGGATCGCGTGAGTAGCGCGAGTCGCGCGGCGCGAGACGGCCCGATCACACCTCCGGGGCTGGGCGCACCGACCCCCGCCGCCGGGGCGGCCGCGGGTGCTGGACCGACAGCGATTTCTGCCGATCCCTGCCGGCGACGAGCCGGGCCGTCCCGTCCGATCGCGCTCAACAGCGCCGGGCGCGCCGAGCTCGAGGAGTTGCCGGGGATCGGGCCAGCCAAGGCACAGCTCATCGTCGACTGGAGAGCCCAGCACGGCAGATTCCGCCGCATCGTCGATCTTCGTCGCGTGAGGGGATTCGGACGCAAGACCGTCATGCGGCTGGCGCCCTACCTCGTTCTCGACAAACCACCGGAGACACCGACCGCTGAAACAGTACCGGGGCCAGGAGGTCCCTCGAAGTGACTCTGGGCCGCAACCGCGGCCGGCTGCGCAGAGGGCGTCGCATCACGCCGTGCAGCCGGCCGCGGTTCGCCGGCGTCGCCGGGGCGAGCTGAAGGAGGGGTATAGTGCGGCCCGGACTCGCGTCCGGGAGACAGGAGGAATGCGCAACGAACCCGTGACCGAACGCCCGAGCCAGCTGGCCGTCGAGGCCCAGGACATCTGTCAGGCGCTCTTGCGGATGGACACCACCAATCCGCCGGGAAACGAGCGGCCGGCGGCCGACTACCTTGCGGGGCTGTTGCGCGAGGTCGGCTACGAGCCGGTCGTGCTGGAGAGCGCCCCTGGCCGCGCCAATCTGGTCTGCCGGCGGGGTGGACGCGGCGAAGCGCGGCCTCTGCTGATGACCGCGCACCTCGACGTGGTGGAGGCGGCGGCCGAGCAGTGGAGGCACCCGCCTTTCTCGGGGGCGATCGCCGACGGGTGCCTGTGGGGTCGCGGGGCAATCGACATGAAGAACATGGCTGCGATGTGCACGGCCATCCTGCGCCAGCTCGCGCGCGACGGAGCGCGGCTGTCGCGCGACCTCATCTTCGCCGCGGTGGCGGACGAGGAGGACGGGTGCGACATGGGCTCGAGATGGCTGGTCGAGCACCATCGCGAGATGGTGGAGGCGGAATACGCGATCGGCGAGGTCGGCGGCTACTCGCTGCACATCGGCAAGACGACCGTCTATCCAGTGCAGGTGGCGGAGAAGGGGATCTGCTGGGTCCGGGCGCGGGTGCGCGGCGAGCCCGGCCATGGGTCGATGCCGAGAGACGACAACCCCGTCCTGGTCCTGGCGGAGCGGATCGCGCGGCTGCGCGGGCAGCCGTTCGCTGGCCGCGAGAACCGGTATGTGCGGGACCTGCTCGAGGCGGTGGCGGCGCGGCAGCCGCGGCTGGTGCGGCCGCTGGTTCGGCTGGCGACCCATGCGCGGCTGTTGCCACAGGTCGTGCGGCGGCTGCCGGACGCGGGGGTGGCGCGCGGGCTCTCGGCGCTCCTCTCGAACACCGCGTCCCCGACGGTGCTCAGGGGAAGCGGCAAGATCAATGTCATTCCGGATCGTGCAGAGGTCGATATCGACGGGCGGACGCTGCCCGGGCAGACCGACGAGGACTTCCTGCGCGAGCTCGGCGCCATTTTGGGACCCGATGTGGAGCTCGAGGTGGTCAAGTCTCTTCCGCCGGTCGTGACCGAGCCGGCCGAGTCGCCGCTCTTCGACGCGATCCAGACGGCCATCGTCAGGCGGGAGCCCGAGGCGGTGGTCGTGCCCTACATGATCCCGGGATACACGGACGCGAAGTACTTCACTCGGACTGGCGCTCGATGGTACGGGTTTGCCCCGGTGAAATTCCGGCGCGGCAGCGGGATCCGCTTCGCCGAGATGTTTCACGGCCACGACGAGAGGATCCCGCTCGACGGATTGCACTGGGGAACCGAGGTGCTCTACTCGGTCGTGCGGGACTTCTGCGCCTGAACTGGCCCGAGGCGTCGCGCCGGCGCAGCCCAGGCCGACGTGGCGGCGCCGGGGGGTTCAGCGCTTGTCGGACCTGGTGCTCTTCCCGGACTTGCTGGTCTTTCCGGTCTTGCTGTTCTTGCCGGTCTTCTTCTTGGGGGGCGGCTTCTTGCGCTTCTTCTTGGGGCGCGGCGGGACGGGCTCCGGCGGCATGGTCATCGTGGCGGCGGCGTCGGGAGGCGGCGCGGCGTCGGCGACTGCAGAAGCGCTGTCGTCGTCGCCGAAGAGGGTTCCGGCGAAGACGAACGTGACGGCCGCGACCACGACGGCGGCGCCGGAGGCGATGAGGATGATGCGGCGGCGGCGGCCGAGCGGAGCGGGGCGGAGAATCCCCACCGCGTCGCCGCTGCGGGCGGCGCCGGGCGCGGCGCGGGGCGAATCGTTCGAGGAGCGGGCGCTGCGCAGCCAGCGACGGAGGGTCGGGGCGCGGTCGTCGCCGCGGTCGGCCATCTTCGAGTCGATGGTCAGGCCGGGCGCCGATGCCACTGCGGACGAGGTCGAGACCGGGGGTGGCGCGGACGATGAAGCGCTGCGCGGCGCGCTCGAGATGACTGACGAGATGCCGAGGGGGTCGGGCTTCGAGCGTTCGACCGTGGGGTGGGCGTCGCTCGGGGTGATGGTCTGGAAGGTGCCGCCCAGACCGACGACGTCGCCACCGCCCTCGCTGGCGCGCGGGAAGCGCTCGAACAAACCGCGCGGGCGGCGGTAGTCGAGGACGCTGGTCTCGGCGTCGCTCAGGTCGAACTCGCCTGTCGGTGGGCCGACCTCCGAGTGCGGGCGCTCGACGTCGCCGTTGCGACCGTGTGGGCGATTTCGATCTCGGCCGCGATCTCCGTCCCGGTCGCGGTCTCCGTCGCGGTCGCGGTCGCGACTGTGGGCCCGATCGCGGTCTCCGTCGCGGTCGCGGTCGCGACCGTGGGCCCGGTCGCGGTCGCGGTCGTGGTCGCGGTCGTGGTCGCGGTCGTGGTCGCGGTCGCGGTCGCGGTCGTGGTCGCGGTCGCGGTCGTGGTCGTGGTCGCGACCGTGGGCCCGGTCGCGGTCGGCCTCGCGGCCAAGGGCGGAGGCGCCAGGTTCGGAGGCGACGTGGGTGTCACCCTCGTCGATGTGCATCTCGCTGTCGTAGCGGGCCTGCTCGCGAGCCTCGCGGATGCGGAGGGCGTGGGTCGGCTCCTCGTGGTCGTGGTCTTGATCGTGGTCGTGGTGGTGGTCCTGATCGAGCTCGTCGACGGCGCGATCCTGCGTCTGCTCGCCGGTGAAGCCGTCGCCGGTCTCCTCGCTCAGCTCGAATCCGCCGCTGAAGCCGGCCACCGTGGAGATGCGCACGAACGTGGGATTGCGGGCGGGGCCGCCGCCCACGGGCTCGCGGCCGCCCATCTCCTCGACCATGCGCGAGATGTCGATGGCGGGATCGGCCAGGGCGGAGACGACGGAGTAGCGGTAGCTGCGCAGCTGGGCGCCGAAGTTGGCGGCGCTGGGGAAGCGATCCTCGGAGCGGTGGGCCAGCGCTGTCATGACGATCTTGTCGAGATCCGGGTCGATCGATGGATCGACGTCGCGCGGCCGGCGGGTGCGGCCCTCCCGTACGGCGCGCAGCGCGTCGAAATCGGGCAGGTCGGAGAACAGGCGGGAGCCGGTCACCATCTCGTAGAGCAAGATGCCGACCGAGTAGACGTCGCTGCGTCCGTCGACGTGGGTGTTGTGGGCCTGCTCGGGCGAGATGTACGCGAACTTGCCGCGCACGCCGCCGTGTCCGGTCACCTCCTCGGTGCGCTTGGCGATGCCGAAGTCGGTGAGCTTGACCTCTCCGCTGCGCGAGAGGAGGACGTTCGAAGGCGAGACATCGCGGTGGACCAGGCCGAGCGACTCGCCCGACGGGCCACGGGCGCGGTGTGCGTGGTCGAGCGCCTCGCAGACCTCGCCGGCGATGTGCAGCGCGACGCTGATCGGCAGGCGGCGGTTTCGCTTCTCGCAGGACTCGTAGAGAGCACCCAGGTCAGTGCCGTCGACGTATTCCATGACCAGGAAGTACTGGCCGTCGTCGCCCAGACCGACGTCGTAGATCTGGACGATGTTGCGATGCCGCAGGCTCGAGAGGGTCTTGGCCTCGGTGATGAGGAGCTCGACGAACCGCTTGTCCTGGCTGAGGTGGGGAAGGATCTTCTTGATCGCAACTGGCTTTTCGAAGCCGCCGCCGGCGATCGCCTTTCCTCGGTAGATCTCCGCCATTCCGCCCATCCCGATCCGTTCCACTAGCTCGTATCGGGCCATGGGCTCGAAGGCAGGTTAGCACAGGGTGCCGGGGCTCCCGACCCGGGCGGGGAGCTGGCGCCGGCTCGCTGGGGCGACGGGCGCTTGCGCGCGCGGTCGGCGCGCCACCGACGCGGAGGCGACGCCGGCTCGCTGGGGCGACGGGCGCTTGCGCGCGCGGGCGGCGGTTACCCACGCGTGTCGCCGATGATCGGCCGGCGACGACACGAGGCCGCGCGGCTGGCGGCGGAGACCGAAGCGGGGATAATCGTCGCATGCTGGAACGGCTCCGACCGATCGCAGAGGCGGCGGTGTCGAGCGGCGTCACTCCCGGCGGAGTGGTGGCCGTTCGCGATCGCGGCGCGGTCGAGACGATGGCGTTCGGGCGCACGCACGGCGACGCGACGGCGGGCGAGACAGTGACGGAGGAGACGGTCTACGACGTCGCCTCGCTGACGAAACCGGTCGCGAGCCTGGCGGTGTTCCTGCGGCTGTGGGAAGGCGGCGCCGTCGAGCCGGCCGCCAGGGCGACGGCGCTGGTGCCGGAGCTCACCGCGCGCGGCGGAGACAGCGTGGCGCTGGCGCATCTGCTCGGTCACGCGGCCGGGTTTCCCGACTACCTGCCGTTCTACCAGCGGCTGTGGGCGGGCGAGCGGGCCGGCGCGGCCAGTGCGCGCGAGGCGCTGGTCAGGATGGCCGGCGAGACGGCGCTGCTCGCGCCGCCGGGCACGACGGCCCGCTACAGCGACATCGGGTACATCCTGCTCGGCGCTGCGCTGGAGCGGGCGGGGAACCGGCGGCTGGACGAGCTCGCGCGCGCGCTCGTCTTCGATCCGCTCGGGATGACGGCCACCGGCTTCGTCGATCTCGAGCGGCCGCACCCGGCCGGGCCGATCACCGGCGTCGCCCCCACCGAGGTGTGCCCGCGCCGCGGCCTGGTGTGGGGAGAAGTGCACGACGAGAACGCGCACGCGGCCGGAGGGATCGCCGGTCACGCCGGGCTGTTCTCGACCGCGGGAGACCTGGCGCGGTTCGCCGCGGCCATGAACGCGGCCGTGCGTGGCGACCGCGGGCTGTTCGACGCAGAGCGCGCGCGCCGGCTCGCGACCACGCCGTCGGTGCCGGGCTCGACCTGGCGGCTCGGCTGGGACACGCCGTCGCCGACGCTTGGAGTGTCGCACGCGGGCGACCGCTGGCCGCGGGACGGCTTCGGACACCTCGCCTTCACCGGCTGCTCGATGTGGCTCGACCCGCCGCGCGATCGCGCGGTCGTCCTCTTGACCAACCGGGTGCACCCGACCCGCAACGGCTCCGGCATCCGCGAGCTGCGCCGCGCGGTCATGGACGGGGTGGTCGACGCGCTCGATGGAGCCAATGGGCGGCAGGCCGGGGCCGGACCGGGCGACCGGACCGGGCGGAGCTGACTCAGCGCCAGCTGGCGCGAAAGCGGCAGGCCGGGCCGCCGCGCGTGCGGCAGGCGACCTCGGCGATCTTCACGTCGGCGCCGCCGGACAGCTCGATGGAGCGTTCGGCCCAGCCGAGGACGGAGAGGCAGTGGGCCTGGTGCGGGGTCTCGAACCCCTCGATGCGCAGTCCGACCTCGCGGCCCGGGTACATGTCGACGTAGAGGTCGCCGGAGTCGTAGTGCATGCCCCAGAGGCGCGATGCGCGGGCCAGGATCCACTTCACGGTGCCGACCTTGTAGAACAGGCGGTAGATGGTGGTCAGGTTGGCGTCGGCGCCGTGGCGGCCGAGGCTCCTGATGAGGGACAGATCGCCCTTTCCCCACGTGCGATCGATCGCCAGGTTGAGCTCGACGAACTGCTCGAACGGGTACCACCGCGACATCACCGCGCCCTCGCGCAAGAGCTGGGCGAGAGGGGCCTCGACCGAGGCGGCCAGGCGCTCGACACCCTCCTGGCCGTGGCTCAGCCGCACCCACAGAAGGCGCGACGTGAACGCAGTCCCCTTGACGTTGGCCATCGAGCCTCGCCCCGGCGCAAATATAGCCGAGTCGGCTGTTCCTCGCCGTTTCTCACCCCTTTCTCCCTCCCCGGCCCCGCCGCGCTGGATGCGCTGTTGCGCCGAGCGCCATCCTTATTTAGGGTCCTGCCGTGGGCAAGCGCCAGTCGGTTCCCGGATCCGCCGTGTCGGGTGCAGTCCCTGCGCCGGTCGATCCCATCGAACGCCTCGAGGCGATGGAGGCGGAGGCTGCCCGTGGCGGCGGCGAGGAGCGCATCGCCAAGCAGCACGCCGCCGGCAAGCTGACCGCACACGAGCGCATCGACGCCCTGCTCGACCCCGGCAGCTTCGTCGAGATGGACCGCTTCGTCACCCACCGCTGCGCCGACTTCGGGATGGAGGATCAGAAGATCCTCGGCGACGGCGTGGTGACCGGCCACGGCACCATCGCCGGGCGAACCGTCTGCGTCTTCGCGCAGGACTTCACCGTGTTCGGCGGATCGCTGTCGGGCGCCTACGCGGCCAAGATCTGCAAGATCATGGATCTCGCCTGCAAGATCGGCGCGCCGGTCATCGGACTCAACGACAGCGGCGGCGCGCGCATCCAGGAAGGCGTCGAGTCGCTGGCCGGTTACGCCGACATCTTCACCCGCAACGTGCTCACCTCCGGCGTCGTGCCGCAGATCTCGGCCATCCTCGGGCCGTGCGCGGGCGGCGCGGTCTACTCGCCCGCCATCACCGACTTCATCTTCATGGTGGATGGTTCGTCGTACATGTTCATCACCGGTCCCGACGTCATCAAGACGGTGACGCACGAGGAGGTGACCAAGGACGAGCTCGGCGGCGCGCACACCCACGCCAGCCGGTCCGGCGTGGCCCACTTTCGCGAGGCGGACGAGCTGGGCTGCCTGGGCTCCATCCGCGAGCTGCTCTCCTACCTGCCGAGCAACAACACCGAGGATCCGCCGTCGGCCGACGCCTCCGATCCCGAAGACCGCGCCGACCCGGAGCTCGACTCCATCGTGCCGGCCGAGTCGAACCGCCCCTACGACATGAAGGACGTGATCACGCGGGTGGTGGACGACCGGCGGCTCCTCGAGGTGCACAAGGAATACGCCCGCAACATCGTCATCGGCTTCGCGCGCATGGGCGGCCGGCCGGTCGGCATCGTGGCCAACCAGCCCGCCCACCTGGCCGGCTGTCTCGACATCGACGCGTCGATCAAGGCGGCCCGCTTCGTCCGCTTCTGCGACTGCTTCAACATCCCGCTGGTCACCTTCGTCGACGTGCCCGGCTTCCTGCCCGGCACCGAGCAGGAGTACGGCGGCATCATCAAGCACGGTGCCAAGCTGCTCTACGCCTTCACCGAGGCGACCGTCCCGAAGATCACCATCATCACGCGCAAGGCGTACGGCGGCGCCTACGACGTCATGGCGTCCAAGCACATCCGGGCCGATATCAACTTCGCGTTCCCGTCGGCCGAGGTCGCCGTCATGGGGCCGGAGGGCGCGGTCAACATCGTCTTCCGCGGCGAGCTGGCCCGCATCGAGGACCCGGCCGAGCGCGAGCGGGCCCGCGCCCGCTTCATCGCCGAGTACCGCGAGCGGTTCGCCAATCCCTACAAGGCGGCCTCGCTGGGCTACATCGACGAGATCCTTCGCCCGCGCAACACTCGAGCCGCCGTCATCCGGTCGCTCCGCACCCTGGCCAACAAGCGCCAGGACAATCCGCCGCGCAAGCACGGCAACATCCCGCTCTGACCGGGGCGACCTGGCGTCTCAGGGGTGCCACGGGGTGTGAGTGGCCCCGCCGCCCCTCCCGCGCTCTGCTGGATGGGTGAAGTCGCTGGTCCCCCCGTCGATCGCCGCGGTCCTCCTGGTCTCGGCTCCGGCCGCCGCGGATCGCGCGGTCGGTCCCATCGACCGCCTGCCGGCCTGGACGCTCGAGCTCGGCGACGCGCTGTCGTACATGGACCGCTCTGTGTCGGTCACCTCGCTCGACGGCAGCTCGCTCGGCGACGGCTCGGAGCTGACCATGACCCCGTGGCTGCGCGTCTGGCTGACCGACTGGCTCGACGTCGGACTGCGCCAGCCGATCGCGCTCGACCGATCGGCCGTGGTCGACGGAACCGACGAGTCCGGCGACCAGAGCGCGATGCACGACGTCGAGCTGAGCTCGTCGGTGGTGGTGAGCCGCGGCGCGTTCTCCGGTGGCACCTCGGCCGAGCTGGTTCTCCCCTCCGGCGGCTGGAGCTTCAGCTCCGAGCGGGTCGCCCTCACCGCCGGCGCTCTCGGCGCCTGGCGCGTTCTCCCCGGCGGACAGATCTACGGGCTGGCCTCCTACACCGCGCGGGTCGGCGACTCCCAGTCCGACGCCGCCGACGCGGTCGGCCTCGAGATCGGCCACGTCCAGCGCCTCGGCCCCATCTCGCTGGTGCCGCGCATCAAGACCGAGCGCAGCCTCACCCTGATCGACGGCGGCGAGGGCGTGGAGGAGAGCTTCACCACCTGGCGGGCCGGGATCGAGGCCGCGCTCGAGGTGGCGCCCGATCTGACGGCCGACGTTCGAGTCGACTGGGCCAGCGCGGGCGATCACCGGATCGCCAGCTCCACCTACGGCCGGGCGAGCGAGACGGTGGTGGGGGTTGGCTTCGCCTGGGCCTGGGATCTCGGCGCCCGCCGCGACAACGGCCGGCGCCTGCCGGATCCCGCGTCCATCCACCTGGCCGACGCGCGCATCGGGACCCGCCCGGCGCCCGCCGACCGCCTGCGCGAGCTGCGCCACCTGGTCCCCCGCCTTCGCCTCGCCACCCTCGACGCCGAGCGGGCCGCCGGCGGCGCCCGCGGCGAGATGGTGGTGCGCTCCAGCGGCGACACCGTCGAGGTCGACGACCGGGTGGGAGCTCCAGACCTGGCCCGCGCAGTGGAGAACTTTTATCGTCGCGCACTTCCCGGCTGGGCGCGCGCCGCCGATCGCGTCGAAATCACGCTCTGCTTCGACCGCTGCGCCGACACCAGTCTCTGAGTGCTACGCTGGGCAGGTTGCGCGGGCTTCTCCTCGTCCTCGGATCGTTGGCTCTCGCCTGCGGCGGCGCCCAGCGCGCCGGCCAGCCGCCGAGCGAGGCACCGCTCTCGGGCGAGGCCTACGCCCACTACCTGCGCGGCCGACTCGCGGCGCTCGAGGGGGACTATCCGCGCGCCGCCGCCGAGATGCGCGCCGCCGCCGCCGCCGCCCCCGGCGAGGCGGCGATCCAGGTCGCGCTGGCCGACGCCCTCTACCGGGCCGGCCGCCGCGCGCAGGCGCGCACCGCCATCGAGTCGGCACAGGTCCGCTTCCCCGACTCGAGCGTGGTGTGGCGCGAGTCCGGCCGCATCCTGCGCGGCCTCGGCCGCCACGCCGACGCAGTGCGCGCCTACCGCCGCGCCATCGAGCTGGCGCCCGATTCCGAGGCGAGCTACCTCGGCCTCGCCTCCGCTCAGCTCGGCCTCGGCCTGCCGGATCGCGCCGAGGACGCCTATCGCGAGCTCCTCGGCCGGCGACCGCTGTCCGTCGTCGGCCACGTTCGCCTCGCCCGCCGGCTGGTCGCGCGCGGCCGCCCCGCCGAGGCGGAGACCCACCTGCGCCGCGCGGTCGAGCTCGAGCCGTCGCACACCCGCGCCCGGGTGGCGCTGGCCCTCATCCTGCGCGAACGCGGCCGCCCGCGCGAGGCGATAGCGCTCCTGCGCGACGCCTTCGACCGCTCGAGCAGCATCGAGATCGGCGAGCGCCTGTTCCACGAGCTCCTGGAGGTGGGCGACCGCGCCGGCGCCGCTGCTCTCCTGGAGCAGCTCGACCGCGACGACCTCGAGCTCGATGTGCGCGTCACCTTCGGCTATCTCTACCTGCAGATCGGCGAGCACCGGGCCGCCCTCCGCCTCGCCCGCAAGCTCACCCTTCGCAACCCGACCAGCGGCACGGTGCGGCTCCTCGAGGGCCGCGCCCTGGCCGACGGCGACCGGCGCGACGAGGCGATCGCGGTTCTCCTCGCGGTGGCGCCCGAGCGCCAGGCCTTCACCGACTGCCGCGCGCTGGCCGCCGAGCTGGCCGCTCGCGGCGGCAAGGACGCCGACGCACGCGCCGCCATCGAGGAAGCGCTGAAGTCGCATCCGCACGACTCCGGCCTCATCGCGGCGCAGGCGCTGGTCGCCGAGCTCGGCGGCCGCATCGCCGAGGCGCGCGCCACGCTCACCGCCGCCCTCGAGGCGCGCGCCACCGACGTCGAGCTGCTCTACGCCCTGGCCGCCCTCGAGGACCGCCAGGGCAACCCCACGCGCGCCGTCCAGCTGGCGGAGCGCATCCTCGCGCGCGATCCCGACCACCCCGGCGCGCTCAACTTCATCGGCTTCTCGCTCGCCGACCGCAGCGTCGATCTGCCGCGCGCCGAGCGCATGCTCACGCGCGCCCTCGAGCTCGCGCCCGGCGACGGCTACGTGCTCGACAGCGTCGGCTGGCTGCGCTTTCACCAGAAGCGCTACGCCGATGCCGTCGCGCTCCTCGAGCGGGCCGCCCGGCTCGCCCCCGCCGAGCCGGAGATCCTCTGGCACCTCGGCGAGCTCCACCTCGCCATGCGCCAGCCGAGCCGCGCCCTGGCCGTCTACGAGCGGGCCCGCGCGCTCGGCCCCGAGGAACCGGTCCGCCGGCGCATCGAGGCGCGCATCCAGGCCCTGCGCGCGCCGCGCTAGCCTGCGAGCTTGCGAGGGCGAGGGGTGGGGCAAGCGAGCGCGCAGCGCTCGCCATTCCCGGGGTAGCACCCACCACGAGCCCGAGGACAATTGTTAAGTAGGCGCCAGGCGGTGTAGTCTCGCCTCGTGCTGCTGCGCTCCTCGCTCGTCTCTCTGCTCCTCCTCCTCGGCGGCGCCACCGCCTGCGGCAACGCACCGAGCAAGGGCGACTGCGAGAAGCTGCTCGACCACCTGGTCGAGCTCGAGGCGGCCGCCTCCGGCGGCGGCGCCATGCCGGCCGACCAGAAGGGCGGCAAGGGAGAGCTCGACCAGCAGAAGAAGAAGGTCCGCGAGTCGATCGGCCTCGACTTCTGCGTCGACAAGATGTCGGCCGATCAGGTCGAGTGCGGCCTCAAGGCCCGCTCCCTCGAAGAGCTCGACAAGAGCTGCGACAAGAGCTGAGGTCCACCGGCGCGGCTACCGCGCCCACCGCACCTACCGCGCCTGCAGCCGGCGCCCGAGGTCGCTCGCCGCCAGCCGTCCGATCGCCGCGCAGGTGGTCGCCCCGTGCCCGCCGAGGCCGGCGACCCAGAACAGCCACGGCGCGTCGGGATCCCAGCCGACCACCGGCCGCTGGTCCGCCGCGAAGGTCCGGAGGCAGGCCCACGACCGCGCAACCGACAGGTCGGCCAGCCACGGCGCCACCCGCCGCAGCCGGTCGCCGAGGATCGCCGCCGCGTCGGGCGCCACCCGCGCGTCGCACGGCTCCGACAGCGCCCCGTCGCACGCCGAGATGAGATAGCCGCTCTCCTCGGGGCGCACGTACATCTCCTCCCGGTCGATGAACCAGGCAAACGGTGCCCGGCGATCGACCCCAGGTGCCCTCTCGGTCAGGAACAGGTGTCGGTGCAGGCAGGTGAGCTCGAGAGGCGCCGCGCCCGCCCGCCGGCCGATCTCGCCGGCCCAGGCGCCGGCCGCGTTGACCACGTACTCGGCGGTGACGTTTCCGCGGCTGGTCTCCACCGTCACCGAGCCCCAGCCCGGGCGGAAGCGCCGCACCTCGGCCGACTGGAAGACCCGCGCTCCGCGCCCGCGCGCCGCGGTCAGGAAGCCGCTCAGGAGCGAGTGGATGTCGATCACCCCGTCGGTCGGAAAGTAGACCGCGCCCGCCGCCGGAACCCCGGTCAACCGAGGCCACCGGCTCAACACCCGGTCGAGCGGCAGCCGCTCGTGCCTGACGTCGCGCCGCGCCGCCCGCGCTGCCAGCTCGTCGAGCGCTTCCGGCCGCGCGCTGAGCAAGAGCGAGCCGGTCTGATCGAGCAGGGCCGCCTGGGAGAAACCAGAGGGCGGCTTGCGCAGGAACTCGGCTCCCGCGATGGCCAGCCCGGTCACGACCTCGTCGTCGGTGATCTGGCGGCACAGCCCGGCGTTGCGGCCGCTGGCGTGATAGCCGCACGTCGCCTCGCGCTCGAGGATGATGACGTCGCCCACCCCCGCCTGCGCCAGGTGGAACGCCGTCGCCGCCCCGGCGAACCCGCCGCCCACGATGACCACGCGGGCTCGTTCGGGTACCGGGTCCATGCCGCTAAGTAACCCGGCAGCCGGGGGCGGGCAAGCCGCGGCCTACTCGGACCGCTTCTCGAACCGCGCGGTGCCGTGCAGCGGCCCGTCCACCCCGTTCTCGCTGGGAATCAGCGCCCACTCGATGCCGCCGCCGACATCCACCTTGAAGGTCGCCGAGCAGCTGCCCCCCTTGTCGCGGATCTGCACCGTCCAGCTGCGGCCGCCGTCGTCGAGATCGCTCGCCGTGTACTCGCCCTCACCGGCAGCCGCCACCTCGAGATTGAACGTCTGGTCGCCCGGCGCCTCGCTGCAGCCGGTGTATTCGCTGTCGGGAACTGCGTCGCCGACCGCGATGCTCCACGTCCCGCTCCCCTCGCAGCTCTCGCCCGGAGTCACGCTGTGCGAGAGGTCGTTGCCGGTGACGGTGTACTCGGTGGCGCACAAGATCGGCTCGGGCGGGATGGCATCCGGCGCGTCGGCGCCGTCGCCCCCGCTGTCCCCGTCGCCGTCGGTCGAGTCGTCGTCGCCGCCGCCGGGCGCACTCCCCACGCCGCAGGCGGTCAGGCTGAGGCCGAGAAGGAGCGCGAGAAGGGAGGACAGTCGGCGGCGGTGCATCGGAACCTCTGGATGTAGGTAACTGTGTGTATCTCCGAGGAGTGGCCAAGAGCCTACCGAGTCAGTAGCAACCCTCGTTCCGTCCCGGCCTTCCGCGGACCACCAACTTCTCCGGGGTTGCGCCGGCCTGCTCGACGGGGTCAGGTGATACCTGGTGACCCCAACCCCCGGTTTGGAGACCGGCCGGACGTGGGGCGCGGTCCACCTCACTTCTAGGCTGGCCTCGGGCAGGTACGATAGATTCCGTCTCCGTGTCCGAGCGACCGGGAGCATGCTGCCGCGCCATGACCCTCGCGCTCCTCGCCGTCGGCGCGTGCACCCGGGATCCGATCGACGTGCCGTGCCCCGACGTCCAGCCCGGTGATCTCGTGGTCACCGAGATTCGCGGCGCGCAGAGTCCGGAGCCGGGCTACGGCGAGTGGATCGAGATCTACAACGGGTCGGCGGACACGGTCGACCTGACCGGGCTTCGCGTCACGCTGACCAAGCTGGTCGACGGCACCGCGGCTGCCTCCTTCGTCCTGCGGGGTGGCGCCTCCACCGACGCGGCGCCCGGCACCTACTTCGTGTTCGGCCGCTTCCCCGCCGGGGACGAGCCGTCCTACGTCCAGTACGGCTACGCCGACGACTTCGACGGCGACCTGCCGACCGGCGCGGCGGTGGACATCTTCGCCTGCGGCGAGCTGGTCGACCGGATGATCTACCGCTCGCTGCCGGGCGAGGGCACCTATTCGCTGACCGGCGCGATCGATCCGCCCGAAGGCGCCGAGAACGACGACGAAGACTCCTGGTGCACCGACCTGACCGAGGACGGCGACACCCCCTCCATGGGCATCCGGGGCACCCCGGGAAAGAAGAACATCCCGTGCGCCTGACAGCCGCCGCGCTCGTTGCCCTGCTCGCGCTCGGCACCTCCTGCGTCCCGAGCCGCCAGGCCCAGCGCTACAGCCGCGAGAAGGTCCAGACCTCCCTCAAGAAGCTCGAGACCCCCGGCCTGGTGCTCGGCGAGTTCGCCCTGGCCGGCAAGCCCATCCTCGACGGCGACACCATCCGGGTGGAGGGCCTCGACTCGACCATGCGTCTGCTCGCCCTCGACTGCGAGGAGACCCTCAAGGACGAGCAGAGCCGGCGCGACGTCGAGGACGACTGGCCGAAATACCTCATCGACAAGCGTCACGGCGGCAAGCACCCGGTCAAGGCCGGCACCCCGATGGGTGAGGAGGCCAAGAAGTACGCCATCCACTTCTTCGAGGGCGTGCGCACCGTCAGGCTCGAGCGCGACCACCCGAAGGAGATCCGCGACCGCTACAACCGCTACCTGGCCTACGTCTTCGTCCAGCGCGGCGGCAAGTGGGTCAACTACAACGTCGAGGCGGTGCGCGCCGGCATGTCGCCCTACTTCACCAAGTACAGCTACTCGCGCCGCTTCCACGACGAGTTCGTCGCCGCCGAGAAGGAGGCCAAGGCGGCCAAGCGCGGCATCTGGCGCCCCGGCGCCCAGGCCTACCAGGACTACGCCGAGCGCAAGGCCTGGTGGGACGCGCGCGCCGAGTTCATCAAGCAGTTCGAGAAGGACGGCAACAAGCGCGACGATTTCATCGAGCTCACCCACTGGGACTCGATGAACTCGATCGAGAAGAAGCTCGGCCAGGAGGTCACGGTGCTCGGCAGCGTGAGCCGCATCATCCTGGGCGACCGCGGCCCCACCCGCGTCCTCCTCGGCCGCCGCATGTTCAGCGACTTCGCCATCGTCTTCTTCGACAAGGACGTCTTCGCCTCCTCCGGCATCGACCGCTACGAGGGGGAGTTCGTCCGCGTCACCGGAGTCGTGAACGAGTACAAGAACAAGTACACCAACAAGCGCCAGCTCCAGGTCATCGTCAGCCTGCCGTCCCAGGTGGTGGGCTCCGAGATCCCTGGCCTCGAGAAACCCGCCCAGGCCGCCGCCAGTCAGTAGCTTCGACTTACCATGCCGAACAACCGCCGCACCCTCACCATCACGCTCTTCGTCTGTTCTCTGGCGCTCGCCGCATGCGGGGGAGACGGAGGTGGCTCGGGCGGAGAGTGCAGCGGCACCATCCTGCCCGGCGACCTGGTCATCACCGAGGTGATGGCCAACCCGGCCGGGATGGACACCGGCCAGGAGTGGTTCGAGATCTACAACGCCAGCTCGGCGGCGATCGACCTCAGCGGGCTCACCCTCGCCTACCACAAGACCGACGGCAGCGAGGAGCACTCCCACGTGATGGAAGAGCTCGTCATCGAGGCGGGCGACTACGTGGTGGTGGGCGGGATGGCCGCCGACCTGAAGCCGGACTACGTCGATTACGGCTTCGGCAACGACCTCGGCTCCTTCCTCAACGGCGGCGCGGTGCTCGCGCTCAAGTGCGGCGACGACCTCATCGACGAGACCACCTACCCTGACGCCGAGAGCGACGACGGGGTCGCCTTCGGCCTCGACGGCAACGTGGCGCCCAACTCGGTGGCCAACGACACCGCCGACAACTTCTGCCCGGCCACCGTCGAGTTCGCCGCCGAGTCGTTCGGCTCGCCGGGTGAATCCAACGAGCCGTGCAACCTGGTGGTGCCCGGCATGTGCACCCAGGCGGGCAGCATGCGGCCGACCGTGCCGCCGGCCGCCGGCGACATCGTCATCAGCGAGTTCCTGGCCGACGCCGACGGCTCCGACACCGGCAAGGAGTGGTTCGAGATCTACGTGGCGCGCGAGGTGGACCTCAACGGCCTCACCGCCGGCATCGAGGCGGGCAAGCCCAAGGTCAGCATCGACTCGCCCGACTGCGTCACCGCGCCGGCCCAGAGCTACTTCCTGTTCGCCGCCAGCGACGACATGCTGCTCAACGGCGGGATGGACAACGTCGACCAGACCTTCAACTTCACGCTCAAGAACGGCACGACCAGCACCGGAGACGGCTATCTGTTCGTCGGCATCGGCGAGACCGCGCTCGACGAGATCACCTACACCGACTCGACCGAGGCGCAGTCGACCGCGCTCGACCCGTCCTTCCTCGACCCGGCGGCCAACGACGATCCGGCCCACTGGACCCTGTGCGAGGCGCCCTACGGCGACGAGACCAACCACGGCACGCCGCGGGCCAGCAACTCGACCTGCAGCTTCAGCGGCATGTGCAAGGACGGCGACGCCTTCCGCGCCGTCAACCCGCCGGCCGAGGGGGACCTCCTCATCACCGAGACGCTGGCCAACCCGGCGCTCACCGGGACCGACGCCACCGAGGAGTGGTTCGAGGTCGAGGCGATGGCCGACTTCGACCTCAATGGCCTCGCCTTCGGCGACAACGAGAACAACGCGACCGTGAGCTTCACGGTCGAGGACACCGACTGCATCGCGGTGTCGAGCGGCGACCACGTCCTGTTCGCCCACGGCATGGGCGACCTGCCGAAGGTCGACGTCACCATCCCGAGCGGCTTCGCCCTCGACAACTCGAACGGCAACCTGTTCGTCCTGTCGCGCGGGGTCCTCCTGCACAACCTGCCCTACGGGACGGCGCGCGACGGCAAGGCGCGGGCGCTGAACCCGAACGGCACCGAGATCTGCGACGCGGAAGACAACTACGCCGGCGGCAACTTCGGCTCCCCCGGTGAGGCCAACCCGGCGTCGGCCACCCAGTGCGATCCGCTCTAGTCGCATGGGCCGGCCTGGCCGCCCTGGCGGCCGCCTGCAGCGGCGGCGGCTCCGAGTGCGGCTCGACCTCCGGCACCGTCGCCCGGGTCATCGACGGTGACACCATCGAGCTCGAGAGCGGCGAGACCATCCGCTACCTCATGGTGGACACACCGGAGAACACGAGCTCGGTGGAGTGTTACGGTCCCGAGGCGACCGCCTTCAACGCCGACCTGGTCGAGGGCAAGGACGTGGACATCGAGTACGACACCGAGTGCACCGACCGCTACGACCGCCTGCTCGCCTACGTGAGCGTGGACGGCCGCGAGGTCAACTCGCTCCTGGTCGAGCGCGGCTTCGGCTGCGTGCTGTACATCCCGCCCAACGGGACCGACCGCGAGGAGGAGTTCGACGCGCTCGAGGCCACCGCGCGCTCGGACAGCCGCGGGCTGTGGGGCGCCTGTCCGGAGAACCCGTGCAACTGAGAGCGAGAGCCCTGACGTCGCTCGTGGTCCTGTGCGCGCTGGCCGCGCCGGCCGCCGGCAACCAGTACGAGACCTTCATCTCGATCAACAACGAGGAGGATCTCTACGACCTCCAGGCGACCGGCCAGATCGACGACGAGACGCTGGCCACCCTGGTCGAGCTCTACCAGCGCGGCGTCGATCTCAACAAGGCGAGCCGCGCGGAGCTCTACGAGCTGCCCAACCTCACCTATGCCGAGGTGGACGCCATCATCGAGTACCGCGGGCTGACCGGCTGGATCACCGACCCGATCGACCTGGTGGTCAACGGCGTGCTCAGCCAGGAGAAGCTGGAGGCGATGGCCGCCTTCCTGGTGGTGAGCGACGCCAGCCGCGCGATGGTCGCCACCGACGGCTGGTTCCGCTCGCAGACCCGCTGGACCCCGGAGGACGACGGCGTGCCGCCGCTCGCCCTGCAGGCCCGGGTCTCCACCCTGCAGAACCTCACGGCGGGCGCCGCCGGCGTGGTCGCGCGCAGCCGCCTGGACGACGTGGTCTACGACCCGAGCCGCGCCGCGCTCACCGCCGACGAAGCCGGCACCTCGCTCCACGTCCCGAAGGTGTACGTCAAGTGGGAGACCGACCAGTGGGGCGCCATTGCCGGCACCTACCGGATCGGCTTCGGCCAGCGGCTCACCTTCGACAACACCTCGCTCTACAACCCCAACGGCTTCTACCTCGACGACGAGATCTTCCGGGACACCACGCTCACGCGCGAGTGCAAGGAGTCGGAGGGCGAGGTGGCGCCCGACTGCGAGACCAACGTCTACGTCACCCCCGACTACCGCTGGCACGAGGGGCTGCTCGGGGTCGCGCTCGGGGCCAAGAGGATCCCGCTCGGCGTCGGTCGGGTGCAGGCCTTCGGCTTCGCCTCCTACGCGCCGCGCTCGATCTATCAGTACGAGATCTACAGCCCCGACACCTGCGACGACCCGAACGACGACATGAACGAGGCCTGCTCGGCGCCCGACGTCTACCACCGGCTGGACGATCCCCTCGAGCCGACCGACCGCTTCAGCTTCAACACGCTGCCGAACATGTACGCCGAGACCACCGCGGGCGGAAACGTCGCCTTCGCGCTCAGCCGCCGCTCCCACATCGGGGTCACCGGCTACGGCTCCGACGTGAACTGGCTGGTCGAGGGGATGCAGCTCGACTTCCAGGAGTGGTCGCGCTACCCGTTCGGCGGCCCGTTCGGCGCGGTCGGGGTCGATGCCGCCTACGGCCTCGACAAGTACGACTTCTTCGCCGAGTTCACCCGCAGCTTCGACTCGATGGGCGACCAGGGCGGCGGCTACGGCACCATCTTCCGCTGGGTCACCACCTTCCAGAAGTACAACGAGCTCGAGACCTCGCTGCGCTACTACGACGAGAACTTCAAGAACCCGTACGCGCGGCCGATCGCCGCGGCCGACGAGCTCGAGGGCGTGCGCGCGCGCGACGAGATGGGTCTGCGCCTGCGCTACACCGCGCGGCTCAAGAAGCGCTTCAGCCTGCGCGCCGCGACCGACGTCTGGGAGTCGCCGTCCGACGGCACCGACGACGCGCTGGTCTACGCCCGCGGCGACGTCGACTTCACCGACCAGTACACCGTCGGGCTATGGGGCCTCTATCAGAACAAGGACCTGTCGGAGAACGGGATCGGCATGGACCGCTGCTACGAGGTCCCGCTCGAGGACGACGAGAACGGCGAGCCCATCCCGTGCACCGGCGAGAAGTATCAGGCCATCGGCCGCTTCCGCTACAGCCCGACCCGCCGCTACGCCTTCACCGCCCAGTACCAGCACGAGCTCCTGACCGACGGCCACTACGACAACAAGTACCGGCAGGACGTGTCTGCGTCACTGATTGGCACCGCCCACCCCACCGACGATATTCGCCTGCGCGGCCGCGTGCGTTATCTCCAGGAAGACATCAAGGATGACATGTACCTGGAGGAGTCGGTGTGGGGCTACGCCGACGTCTCGTACCGGGTGCGGGCGCGCGATCGCGTGCGCCTGCGCTACGACGTGTACGTATACTTGGATGATCGGGACAGCACGGAGGAGCGGATCCCGTCGCCCGAGCACTGGCTCTGGCTGGAGTACGAGTCGCGTTTCTGAGTGGGAGGCCGAGCGATGCGCAGTACGGGTGGCGTGAAGATGAACTGGCCGCTGGTCGCGATCGCCTTCGCGGTCATCGGGGTCCCCATGGGGGTCGCGCTGATCCAGGACCTCGGCAGCGACAAGGACGAAGACGAGCTCCTGGCCCGCATCGGACAGGTGAACGACATCACCGCCAAGGAGCCGCAGCCCGGCGATCCCGATCTGGAGTCGCTCGAGAGCGCCGAGGACATCGCCGGTCGCTGGCACGAGCCGGCCATGGACCAGGCCTTCTTCGACCAGGTCTTCCTCGGCGGCCCGGAGGAGAGCAAGCCGGCCCTGCGCGGCCCGCTCGCGTCCCTCCGCTGGGACGCGCCGGTGGGTGACGAGATCGTCCATGACATGACCGTGGGCTGGCCGCGCATCCGGCTGCGGACGCTGTCGCCCGACGGATTCGGCCGGCACACCTCGGCGGAGGTGGTGTTCTTCCCCGACGACGGGACGGCGGAGCGCGTCCTGACCAGCCGGTGGGGCGAGCCGCTGCTGGTGGTCGGCACCGACGACACGGCGCGCCGGATCTGGAGCAACCCCGAGCAAGACCTCAAGGTGGTGCTCGAGCAGCACGACGGCGAGGCCCGCGCCACCTTCGCTCGCTCGATCCCCGCCGCCGATCTCATCGGCGACAGCGGCCTGTTCGCGTTCGAGACCTTTCCGATCCTCGGTGCCACCGGCAAGCGGCTGGCGGCGAGGTACGGCTCCGCTTACCAGTACGATTCGTCTCGCGGCACCGCGCGCCTCGACTGCCCGGGCGTCGAAGTGTCGGAGGCTGCGGCGAAATGCGAGATCGAGTTTCGCCAGGAGAAGGCAGTCCGCATCGCGATGGTCATCGATCACATGCTCGATCCCGATGGCGGACCGCACCTGTTCGACGCCCTGAAGAGCCGGCTCGGTCCGGTGCGCCAGCAGTCGGGCGACGAGCACGGCAACACCTGGACATTCGACGGCGGCTACCGGATCACCCAGGTGGCCGGCACCGCCGCCATCACGGTCGAACGGACGGCCCGGTAGGGCGCCTCGACAGGGCTCCGGCTCGGATCTATAAGGCGGCCATGGCTGTCTTCGAGCTGATGAGCCAGCACGGCTACGGCGAGATCCACCTCAAGCGGGATCAGGCCAGCGGGCTCGAGGCGATCATCGCGATTCACGACACCCGCCTCGGCCCCGCGCTGGGCGGCTGCCGGTTCATCCACTACGCCTCGGAGGAGGAGGCGCTGGTCGACGCGCTGCGCCTGGCGCGCGGGATGACCTACAAGGCCGCGCTGGCCGGGCTCGACCACGGAGGCGGCAAGTCGGTCCTCATGAAGCCGCAGCGCCGCTTCGACCGGACCGCCCTGTTCCGCGCCTTCGGCCGCTTCGTCGAGGACCTGCGCGGCCACTACATCACCGCCGAGGACAGCGGCACGTCGATCGAAGACATGGACGTCATCCGCGGCGTGACCAAGCACGTCACCGGCGTCGATCCGTCGCGCGGCGGTTCGGGCGACCCGTCCCCGTTCACCGCGCTCGGGGTGCGCCGCGGGATCGAGGCCTGCGTCAAGTTCGCCCTCGGCAAGGACTCGCTCGAGGGCATCCATGTCGCGCTGCAGGGGGTCGGCCACGTCGGCTACCACCTGTGCCGCGAGCTCCACGCCCAGGGCGCCAAGATCACGGTCGCCGACGTCGACCCGCTCAAGGCGGAGCGCGCCCAGCGCGAGTTCGGCGCCGGCATCGCCCCGCTCGACGACATCTTCGCGGTCTCCTGCGACGTCTTCGCCCCCTGCGCGCTCGGCAGCGCGCTCAACCGCGACACCGTGCCGCGCCTGCGCTGCCGGATCGTCGCCGGCGCCGCCAACAACCAGCTGGCCGAGCCGACCATGGGCATGGCGCTGATGGACCGCGGAATCCTGTATGCCCCCGACTACGCCATCAACGCCGGCGGACTGGTCAACGTGGCGCAGGAGATCCTCGGCTACGACGCCGACAAGGCGCGCGCACGCACGCTCGAGATCTACGACACCATCTTCGAGATCGCCGAGCGGGCGCGCCGGGCCATGACCCCGACCGACATCATCGCCAACAAGATGGTCGAGGAGCGGCTGTCGCGCGCCCCGCGATGACCAGGTCGCGCCGCCTCCTCCTGGCCGGACTGGCGCTGGCAGCCGCAGCCGCCGCGCCCAGGGCCGCCCGCGCCCAGGGAGACGCCGAGGAGGCCGAGGAGGTGCTCGAGCCGATCTACGTCGCCGAGCTGCGCCTGCCCGGCCGACTGGTCATCGGCTTCGACTTCGGCATCGGCTTCATCGACGCGACCTGCGGTGGCTGCTATCCCATCGGCGGGCTGTCGGTCGACGGCTTCGCGGGGGTTCAGGTGTCGCGCCGCGTCGCGCTCCTGGCCGACCTCTGGACCATCAACCACCTGCTCGCGACCGACGAGGAAGAGGGGCGAAACGGGATCGCCATCCATTCTCTCGACACCGCCGCCGCGAGGGTCTGGCTGGCGCCGCGCCTGTGGCTGCAGGGCGGGGCCGGCCTCGGCTGGTTCAACGTCACGGCCGATCGGGACGGGTTTCTCTTCGGGCCGGCCGCGATGGTGGCGGTCGGCGGCGAGCCGGGCCACAAGCGCTGCTCCGGCATCGATCTCTCTCTCCGGATCGGCGGCACCCGCGTGCGCGACGAGAAGGACGACTCCGGAGAGAGGCGTCACATGCTCCTCTACAGCGCGACCGCCGTCGTCGGCTATCACTGGAACTGATCGCGCCGGGGCGGGGGCAATTTGCCACCCAGGTCGTCTGACCCCGTGAGGTCACCTCACCATAGCCTCAACGGCAACTCGAGTTGCCGCACCTGCCGCGCCAACGTCTCGGTGACTGGCTAGTCGACTAGCCGATTTCGGCCGGATTGTTGTCCGCGATACGTCGATCCGGCCGTTTTGGGGGCGGCACGGTGCTTGCTCTTGTCCCGGTTCGTAGCCGGCGTCGGTCCGGCGTGACAATCAAAGTTTCGAAGTAACGCAGGCTGCTGCGGCCTGCCCCCCCTCGTCGCCTCCCCCCCCCCACCAAGCTGCAGAGATGCAGCAGGCGAGCGATTGGCCGCGGCGGCCGCGTTTTTTTTCGGCGTAGGATCAGCCAATGGAGCGCGCCCGGTTGGCTCCATTCGGCTGGTGCCTCGCGGCGGCGGCGCTGTTCGGCGTCTCGACGCCGCTCGCCAAGGCGCTGCTCGAGCGCGTGCACCCGGTCGAGCTGGCCGGCCTGCTCTACCTCGGCGCCGCGGCCGCGGTGCTGCCGTTCAGCCTGCGGGGCGGCTCGCGCCAGCGCCTGCGCCAGCCCCGCCACCTCGCCTATCTGGCCGGCGCCGTGCTCGCCGGCGGCGTGGCCGGCCCGCTCTTGCTGGTCGCCGCGCTGTCGGAGGCCCGCTCGGCCTCGGTGTCGCTCTGGCTCAACCTCGAGGCGGTCGCCACGGCGGTGCTCGCCTGGCTGTTCTTCCGGGAGCACATGGGGCGGCGCACCGTGCTCGCGGTCGTCGCGGTGGTCGCCGGCGGCGCGGTCCTGGCAGCACCTGACGGCCTGGCCGGGGCGCGCGCCGCCGCCCTGGTCGGCCTGGCCTGCGCCGCCTGGGGGCTCGACAACAACCTCACCGCGCTCATCGACGGCATCACGCCGGCCCAGTGCACGCTGGTCAAGGGCCTGGTCGCCGGCGCCTGCAACGTCGCCGTCGGGCTGGCGGCGGCACCGGCTCCGCCGTTCGACGCGGCGCTCGCCGCGCTGGCGGTCGGCGCGCTCGGCTACGGCCTGTCCATCGCGCTCTACATCCGCGGCGCCCAGGAGCTCGGCGCCACCCGCGCGCAGCTGGTCTTCGCCAGCGCGCCCCTGGCCGGTCTGGCGGTCGCCTGGACCGCGCTCGCCGAGCCGGTCTTGCCCGCCCAGCTCCTCGCCGCCGCGCTCATCGCGGTCGGGATCGCCCTTCTCGCCTCGAGCGAACACGAGCACGAGCACCACCACCAGCCGCTGGTCCACAGCCACAGCCACCGGCACGACGACGGCCACCACGACCACGCGCACCCCGACCTGGCGCCGTCCCACCGGCACACGCACGAGCACCGCCACGAGCCGGTCACCCACCGCCATCCGCACGTCCCCGACCTGCACCACCGGCACCGGCACGACGACTAACCGTGTAGGATGCAGCCATGGCGGAGAGGACCTTCCGCGACTTCGCGGGCGCGGTGATGGCGGGCAAGAACGAGGAGGCGACAGCCGTCCTCGGCGAGCTGCTCGCGCTCGACGACGAGGCGGCCGGCGCGGCCACCGCCCACTTCGACTCCGGCATGCGCGGCGGCGGGCCCGAGTTCATGGCCAAGGCGATGGGTCTCAGGACCGCGGTCGGCGCCCGCGACGAGTCGGCGACCCGCGGGATCCTGGCCGACTGCTTCGGCCTGACCGGCGCCGCGCTCGACGGCGCGACCGCCGCCCTGCTGCGCCAGCGCTAGGCAAGCGCTTAGGGCGACGCTCTCACGATTCGTCACATCTCGGTTCGGAGATTTGAACCGCCAAATCCGCCAAGGCCGCCAAACGGCCTGCGCCAAGAACTCGAACCGCGAAGGCGCGAAGGTCAGAGCTCGAAAGAGCTT
>Ga0111538_10000506_pt1 | contig 51896 bp, 43 predicted proteins | sample SoiMethybrSBSTD1_FD_79669 | JGI IMG/M metagenome (GOLD analysis project Ga0111538, IMG submission 79669) | Bulk soil microbial communities from a Populus tree surrounding site in Tennessee, USA - Soil MetaG P. TD hybrid SBSTD1 (version 2)... | ecosystem: Environmental > Terrestrial > Soil >... | reverse complement strand
TTCGGCTTTCGTCACGACGGCCGCTGCTACGAGCTCGAGCTCACGCAGGAGCGGCTTCGCATCTCGGTGGACGACGTCGAGCCGGCCGAGGTCCGGGTGCTCGTCCGGGGCCAGGCATACAGCGTGGCGCCGGGAGGGACCCTCGAGCTGGAAATCGAGCCCGAGGCGACGACCCGACGTCGGCCGGGGCTCGAACCCGGGGGAGGCGGGCGGCTGACCGTCGATGAGGACCGGCTGGCGGGACCTCCTGGATAAAGGACGGCCGCCGCCATGGATACCCACCCCATAGACGCTCTCGCGATCACGCAGCGGACAGCGTGCGACATTCGCACAGGGAAAGGCTCTTCGATTGCGCGGGCTTGCGTGTCAGCGATCCATGGCACCAGGCGTGCACGAATGTCCACTCATGCGCCTCGCCTCTCTGACCACGCTCTCCTTCGTCGTCTCCCTGGGTCTTCTCTCGGGCTGTGGTAGCTCCGATGACGACGTGCCGCCGCCCGAATGCACCGGGACCACCTGCGCCTGCCCGGCGGGCGAGGCGTGCGACCTTGGCGGCAGCGAGTGCGAGGGCGACAGCTGCAGCCTCGACTGCAGCGCCGACAACGAGTGCACCGGTGAGTGCGGCGCCTCGTGCAGCATCGACTGCGGCGGCGGGTCGACCTGCGACGTCACGGTCGGCGAGAGCGGCAGCGTGAACTGTGGCGGCGGCTCGACGTGCACCGTGACGTGTACCGGGTCGTGCTCCGTGAGCTGCAGCGCCGATTCGACCTGCGAGCTCCGGTGCTCCGGCGAGGACCCGAGGACCATCGAGGAAGGCGGCAGCTGCGAGTAGCCGGGGCCGGCTCAGCGTGCGGCCGACGGCGGCGGCGAGATCGGGCGCCGGGCGGAGAACATGGAACCTCGGTGGCTCAGACCGCGGTGTGTCGCCGGCGGCGCAGCAGGAACGCGCCCTCGAGCAGCGCGGCCAGCGCCAGCAGGCCGGAGAGCAGCCAGGGGAGGTAGCGGGGCGCGCCGGCACCGCTCGTGTCGCGCGCGGCTGCGTCGTGCTGGGGAGCCGCGGCGTGGTGTCCGCCAGCTCCCTCCGCGGCAAGGGCGACGCCCTCCACCCAGTGGGTGAGCGAGACGTAGGCTGCCACGTAGGCGCGTCCGGCTTCCACGTCGCCGGGCCGGAATCCCCGGGCAGCATGGGCGGCGGCGAATCGCTGCGCGAGACCGAGCTGTACCGCATCGACCAGGTGCTGCTCGAGGTCATCGGACGAGCCGAGCTCGAGCGCGCGGTCGGTCGCCGCGATGATCGGCTCCGGCGCGGCGTCCGAAAGACCGGTGTACGGGGCCCCTTCGGCCGCGCGGTGGATCCGGACCAGCGTCTCGAAGAAATGGCGTTCGGCGAGCTCTCTCGCCGCCGGTCCCAGGCGGCGGACCTCGCGCGCCTGCTGGAAGGCCGCGCGCACCGCATCCTCGTCCTCGCGGCGCACCCAGTGAAGCACGAGCTCGACCTTGCCGGCCTCGAGCGCGGCGCGGGCGGCGGTGACGACCGGTCCGCGGGTGGTGTCACAGTGGGCGACGGCCGGGCGGGCCGGGACGAGCGCGGCCAGCGCGGCAGCGAGGAGTCCTATGTAGCGTGGGGTCATCGCGTTGCTCCGATCAGGTTCACGTAGAAGATGGCAAGCATTCCACGTACCAGCGCTCGACCAGGCAGACTCACGAGACGGCGCCGCGAGCGCGAACCACTGCTCAGAGCCCGCTCAGGCGCGAACCGCCTGCCGGCGTCCGCATGCGGACGAGTGTTCCGGCTGGCACGGCATGTGCTCGTTCCCGGTGTGTGAAGACCGCGCGCCGCGCTCGCTCCGGTGACCACCCGACACCGCGAACCCAACCAGCTGGCCGGACTGCCGAGGAGCGCGCCTACTACTCGTTGCAGCGGCGAGTGTGGGCGTTCTTCGCGCCCTTCTACGATGCCGTCGTCTTCCTGCCACTCCGAAGGCTACGATCCGAAGTGGCGCGAAACGTCGAGCTTCCACCGGCGGCCAGGCTCCTCGACGTCGCGACGGGAACCGGCGCGCAAGCATTTGCGTTCGCCCACAAGGCGCGGGAAGTCGTCGGGATCGACATGTCGGAAGCGATGCTGCGCATCGCGCGGAGAAAGAACCGCTTCCCGAACGTGACCTTTCAGCAAGCCGACGCCGCCGACCTGCCGTTCGAGGACGGCAGCTTCGACGCTTCGTGCGTGTCCTTCGCCCTCCACGAGATGCCGGCGAGCGTTCGAGAACGGGTCCTGCACGAGATGGCACGGGTGACCAGGCCCGGGGGCCCGATCACCATCGTCGACTACGGGCTGCCCCGAGGTCGGGTCGCGAGCAGCCTCGCCTTCCACATCATCAAGCTCTACGAGGGCCACCAGTACGCGACCTTCGTGAAGTCGCACTGGCGCGCCCTGCTCGAGAGCGCGCGCCTGGAGGTCCTGGGCGAGCGTCGCGCCCTCCATGGGCTGGCCAGGGTCTTGACCGCACGTAGGCGGTGATCCGGGCCTGGGCAGGTCCGCGCACCTGGTGCGCCACACCAGCGACCGACGGCAGGCGGTGCGCGAGATCGTCGGGTGGGCGTCGAGCCGACGGGAACGCGGTTTGCTTCGCGAGCGATCATGACAGAGAGACAGCCTGTCCAGTACCAGGTTGCGGTCGTCCGCCGCGGACCCATCGACGCGGCCATCGAGGCTCCTCCGAGGGAGGTCATCCGCGGAGGGCCGCCGCCCGAGTACGGAGGCGACCCCGCGGTGTGGAGCCCAGAGCACCTGCTCGTCGCGTCGGTGGCGCTCTGCTTCTGGAGCACGCTCGAGTGGTACGCGAAGCGAAAAGGGGTGCCGGTCGCCACCTTCGAATGCCGCGCCGAGGGGAGCGTCGAGAAGACGGACGGAGGGCTGGCGTTCACCGAAATCCGCCTGGCCGTGGTCGCCACCACCTCGGTAGGCAGCGAGCTCGCGCTGCGCGAGCTGGTGCAGACCGCGAAGAAGAGCTGTCTGGTTGCCAGAAGCCTGGCGTGTCCGGTCGATCTGGTTGCGGATGTGAAGACCGACGTGCCGACCGACGTCGAGCGGCGAGGTGAGACTCTTTCAGGTCGCGGGTGGTGAGGCGAGGCGGGCGGCCGCGGGTTCATGGCGGGACAGGCGGCGGCCCTTCCAGAGGGCGAAGATCGCCGGGTAGACGGCGAGCTCGAGGAAGAACGAAGTGACCAGGCCGCCGACCATGGGGGCGGCGATGCGCTTCATGACGTCGGCGCCGGTGCCCGACGACCAGAGGATCGGGATGAGGCCGATCATCATGGTGAGGACGGTCATGAGCTTGGGGCGGATGCGGTGGGCCGCCCCCTCGACGATGGCCTCGCGGAGGTCGCTGAAGGTGTGAAGACGCCCGTCGTCTTTCCATCGGCGGTGGGCGAGCGTCAGGTAGAGGAGCATGACCACGCCGGTCTCGGCGTCGAGGCCGGCGAGCGCGATGAGGCCGACCCAGACCGCGACGCTCATGTTGTAGTCGAGCAGGTAGAGGAGCCAGATGGCGCCGATGAGGGAGAAGGGCACGGCGAGGAGCACGATGCCCGTCTCGACGAGGGAGCGGGTGTTGAAATAGAGGAGCAGGAGGACGAGCAGGAGCGTGACCGGCACGACGATCGTGAGCTTGTCCTTCGCTCGCTCGAAGTAGCGGAACTGGCCGACCCAGGCGACCCGCACGCCGGGCGGCAGACTCACTTCGCGCTCGACGACCTCCTTGGCGTCGGCGACGTAATCGGCGATCGGGCGGTCGGTATCGACGAAGACGAAGCCGACCAGCTTGCCGTCTTCCGAGCGGATCATCGGCGGACCGGTGACCGTCTCGATGTCGGCGACCTGGCCGAGCGGGACCTGGGCGCCGGTCGGGGTGGGGACGAGCACCTTCTTGAGGAGCTCGGGGTCATCGCGGAACTCGCGGGCGTAGCGGATGTTGATGGGGTAGCGCTCGCGCCCCTCGACGGTCTCCGAGACGTTCATCCCGCCGATCGCGGTCTGGACGACGTCGTTGACGTCGCCGACGGTGAGGCCGAGGCGGGCCGCCTCCTCGCGCTTGACCGCGATGTCGATGTAGAAGCCGCCGGTCGACCGGTCGGCGAAGGCGCTGCGCGTTCCGGGGATCTTGGCCACGGCCCGCTCGATCTCGATGGAGGTCCGCTCGATCTCGTCGATGTCGTCGCCGAAGACCTGGATGCCGAGCGGGCTCCTGACGCCGGTCGACAGCATCTCCGTCCGGGTCTGGATCGGCATCCACCAGATGTTCGGCATTCCCGGGTAGGAGAGCTTCTCGTCCATCTCGCGGACCAGCGATTGCCAGGTCATCCCATCGCGCCACTCGGCGCGCGGCTTCAGCATGACGACGGTCTCGACCATGCCGATCGGCGCCGGGTCGGTCGCGGTCTCGGCGCGGCCCATCTTGCCGAACACGCTCGCCACCTCCGGGAAGGTCTTGAGCTCGGCGTCCATCCGCTGGAGTACGTCGGATGCCTCGGTGATCGACATGCCGGGCGGGGCGGTCGGCATGTACAGGATGGCGCCCTCGTTGAGCGGTGGCATGAACTCGCTCTCGAGCCGGAAGTAGGCCGGCAAGGTGAAGACCATCGCGACCGCGGCGCCGGCGATGACGGCGATCCGGTGGTCGACCACCCACCTGACGATCGGCGCGTACGCCTTCACCAGCCATCGGTTGACCGGGTTGTGACTCTCGCCGCGGACCTTGCCTCGGATGAGGAGGGCGGCGAGCGCGGGGGTCAGCGTGACGGCCAGGATGGCGGCGAAGCCCATCGAGTAGGTCTTGGTGAAGGCCAGCGGTTTGAACAGACGCCCCTCGGTCGCCTCCAGCGTGAAGACCGGAATGAAGGAGACCGTGATGACGAGGAGGGCGAAGAAGATGGACGGCCCGACCTCCTGCATGGCGCCGATGAGGACATTCAGTCGATCGCCCGGCCGACCCTGCCGTTCCCAGTCCTCGAGCTTCTTGTGGATGTTCTCGATGATGATGATCGAGGCATCGACCATCGCGCCGATCGCCACTGCGATGCCACCGAGCGACATGATGTTGGCGGTGAGCCCCTGGTAGAGCATCGGGACGAAGGCCAGGAGAACTCCGACGGGCAAGGTGAGGATCGCGACCAGGGCGCTCCTCACATGGAGGAGGAACAGGAAGATGACCAGCGCGACGACGATCATCTCCTCGATGAGCGTGTGACGAAGGGTCGCGATCGATTCGCGGATGAGACCGGAGCGGTCGTAGGTGACCACCGCCTCGACGCCGTCCGGCAGGGTGCGCTCGATCTCGGCGAGCCGCGCCTTGACCCCGTCGATGACGTCGAGCGCGTTCTCGCCGTAGCGCATGATGACGACGCCGCCGGCGACCTCGCCGTCGCCGTTCAGCTCGACCAGGCCGCGCCGGATGTCCGGGCCGAGCGACACCTCGGCGACGTCGCGCACGTAGATCGGCACCCCGCCGGCCGACACCTTGAGCGGGATGAGCTCGAGGTCTTCCTTCTTCTTGATGTAGCCGCGGCCGCGGATGACGTGCTCGTGGCCGGCGATCTCGATGACCCGGCCGCCGACGTCCTCGTTCGAGCGGCGGATTGCCGCCATCACCTCGTGGGTCGCGACGCCATAAGCGAGGAGCTTGTTGGGATCGACGTTGACCTGGTACTGCTTGACCTGGCCACCGATGGAGGCGACCTCGGCCACGCCGGGGACGCTCTCGAGGGCGTAGCGGAGGTTCCAGTCCTGCAGTGATCGCAGCTCCTGGAGATCGTGCTTGCCGCTCCGGTCGACGAGCGCGTACTGGAAGACCCAGCCGACCCCGGTGGCGTCGGGCCCGAGGGTCGGCGACACCCCCTCGGGGAGTCGCTTCTGCGCCTCGTTCAGGTACTCGAGCACGCGGCTCCGCGCCCAGTAGATGTCGGTTCCGTCCTCGAATACGACGTAGACGAACGACATCCCGAACATCGACTGGCCACGGACGAACTGGACCCGGGGCGCGGCGACCAGCGAGGTCGTGATCGGGTAGGTGATCTGGTCCTCGACCAGGTCCGGGCTGCGACCCATCCACTCGGTGAAGACGATGACCTGGGCGTCGGAGAGGTCAGGGATGGCGTCGAGCGGGGCGCGGCGGAGCGACATCCAGCCCCAGACGGCGAGCCCGCCGACCAGAAGGATGGTGAGCAGCGGTGTCCGCGCCGAGCCGGCGATGAGGCGCCCGATCAGGCCGGCGCGATCGGGGCTAGTGTCCGGCATGGTCGCTCCCTCCAGCCGGCGCCGGCGCGGGCGTCTCGCCCTCGGACCAGAGACCTGCCGCCGAGCGGATCCGGCTCTCGGCCGCGATGAGGAAGTTGGCCGAGGTGACGATCACCTGTCCCTCGGTCAGCCCCGATGTGACCTCCACCATGTCGGCGTTTCGCGCCCCGAGCGTCACCTCCTGTGGCTTGAAGCGGTCCTCCCCGACGTCGACGAACACCAGGCGCCTGGGTCCTGTGTAAACGACCGCGTCGATCGGCACCTGGAGCCGGGGCCCGAGATCGACCGACAGCTCCACGTTGGCGTACATGTCCGGCTTGAACGCGAGGTCCTTGTTCGCGAGCTCGATACGGACCCGGCCGGTGCGCGACGCCGGGTCGAGGTAGGGGTAGACGTATGCGACCTTGCCCTCGAGCGTCTCGCCAGCCTGATAGGGGAGGGACACCTTCGCGACCTGCCCCTTCTTCACCCGGGACAGATCCATCTCGTAGACCTGCGCCTCGATCCACACCCTGTCGAGCGCCGCGATCCGGTAGAGCCGCTGCCCCGGCTCGACCGCGGCGCCCTCGACGACGTCCTTCTCGATGACGAACCCGGAGGCCGGCGCGTGGATGGGGAGCTCCTCGAGCGGCTCGCCCCGCTTCGCGATGGCCGCGATCTGGCCCGGCGAGAGATCCCAGAGGGCAAGCTTCTTCTCGGCCGCCTTGACCAGGTAATCGCTGCGTCCCGCCGCGCCGGACCCGCGCTGGCTCTCGAGAGCGAGGAGATACTCCTGCTGCGCTGCGTAGAGGTCCGGGCTGTAGAGGGTGAGCAGCGTCTCGCCCTTCTTCACCGGCTGGCCGGTCGCGCTGACCCTGAGCTTGGCGATCCAGCCCTTGACCTTGAGGGTGACGTCCTTGAGCCGCGTCTCGTCATAGGTGAGCCGGCCGACCGCGCGGATCGGAATCACCATCGGCGCCCGGGTCACCCTGGTGGTCTTGAGGCCGATCCGCTGGCGGCGCTCCTGGTCGACGCGCACGACCCCGCTCTCGGTCTCGTCGTAGGTGACCGGCGACAGCTCCATCGAGCAGATGGGACACTTGCCGGGCTCCTTCTTCTCGACCGAGGGGTGCATGGCGCAGGTATAGAAGGCGACCTCATCGCCCTCGTGTCCGTGGCCGGCGTGCGACATCGGGCCGGTCTGCGGCGCCGCGGCCGGCTGCCATGCGACCTCGCTCCCGCAGGTGGCCATCGCCTGCCCCATGTACGGGTTCTCGATCTGCGGGCTCTTCTGGAACCAGGTCTTGAAGCCCTTTGCCATCGGGCAGCGGAAGAGGTGCCAGCCTGGCTGCAGCCGCGGGTCCGAGGCGCCGAGCGCGACAAGGAACCGGCTGAGCTCGCCGAACTGGGCCCGCGCATCCTCGAGCGCTGCAGCGGTCGCTGTCTTCTCCGCGGCGGCGACCGCTCGTCGGACGCAATCGCTGACCTCGGACGATGCGGTCGCCAGCGCGCGGGCGGCGGCGCCCAGCTGCTCGGCAATGACGCGGGCGGCGGGCGCCACCGGTTCGAGCCGATCCTGCGCCAGCGCAGCGCGCACCTCCTCGTAGGCCGCGAAGGCGTTCTGCATTGCGGTGAGGGCAGGGTCCGGTAGTACGAGCGGCGGAAGGGCGGGCGGCTCCGGGTCGGCCGGCTTTCCGGCCTGGCCACTCGCGCCGCCACCGACCGCTCTCACACCGGGCGTGCCCACGGTGATCGAGAAGCGAGCGGACGCCGCCGCGCCGCCGGTCGCGACCTCAACCTCGAGTGTCCATGATCCAGCCATCGGCAGGTCGAATCGCGCCTCGTACCGGCCCTTGCCCTTGTCGGTTACATCGGCGGCGCCACGCATCTCCGACATCCCGGCCATTGGAGGCATGACGTACACGACGCGGACCACGGCGCCTTCGACGGCAACGCCATCCTCCCGGGTCAGCGCGATGTGCAGGGTGTTGCCCTTCTGGCGTGGCGCATCCGGGTCGACGGCGGCCTCGATGGTGAAGGGACCCGCCTGCGCCTTGACCGGCGCGGACGCGCGACCGCTGGTCATCGGCCTGCCCGTGAACCAGGCGACGAGCGGTCGCCGGAACGCCACCGCTGCAACCGCAGCCAGAACGGTGAGACCGATCGCGACCCGATGGCGCCGCGCGAACATGCCGAGACCGGTGGGGTTCATTTCACACCTCCGTCTCCGAGCCCCGGCAGCCGCCCGGCCGCCCGGTCGAGCGCGGCCATCCGACGCGACAGGTCGGCCCTCGCGTGGTGGAGCTCGAGCTCGACTCGACGCAGGTTGTTCTCCGCCGCGATGAGGGCGACGAACTCGTTCTTGCCGGCGACGAAGCCAGCCCGCGCGGCGCTCACCTGGTCACGGGCGGCGGGCAAGAGGCGCTCCTTCACCACCCGGACGATGTGGGCACCCTCGCGCGCCCGCAGCGCGGCGCGCTCGACCTCCACCCGGATCTGATTGCGAACCTTCTGTTCGTCACTGCGCGCGCGGGCGGACAGCGCCTCGGCTTTCTCCACCTCCGCCCGGCGACGGCCGCGCTGCAGCGGGATCTCGAGCGCGAACCCGACCATCCAGCGGTGCTCGGGCATGTCCCACATCGAGTCGTACGAGCCCATCAGTTCGATGTCCGGGTAGGACTCGCGCCGGGCCGCCTCGATCTCGGCGCGGGCGCCGCGCAGACGTGCGGATCGTGTCCGTAGCTCCGGCCGGGCGGCCATCGCCTGGTCGGCGATCGCCCGTCCATCCCCCACCGGACCCCGGGTCTCCGGCTCCTCGGCAGGCGGCAGCGGAAGCGGAGCGTTCGGGTCTCTCTGAAGGAGACCGTTCAGCTGCGCGATGATGCCGCCCTCATCGGCCTCGAGCAGGATGCGATCGTGCTCGAGATGGGCGAGCTCGACCTCAGCCTGGAGGGGGTCCTGCTGCGACGCCCGCCCCGCCACGTATTGCGCCTCGGCCGCCTTCTTGAACTGCCGGAGGAGCTCCTGGTGCTGCTCGTTGATCTCGATCGAGCGAGCGGTGACGTAGAGGTCGTCGTAGAGGTTCGAGGCCATGAGCGCCAGCTCGAGCCGGACCTCCTCGAGCTCGCCTCGTGCCGCCTCTGCCTCGGCGAGCGCGACCTCGCCGGCCAGTCTCCGCTTGCCCGGCCACGGGATCTTCTGGCTCAGCTCGACCCGCTGCCCGACTCGCATGTCGCCCGACAGGCTGAGCGGCGCGATGCCGTACGACAGCATGGGGTCGTCGAGCGAGCCGGCCTGCGGATACTCGGCGAGCGCCGCGCGCCACGCCTGGCGGGCCGACTCGACATCCGGGTTTCGCGCCAGGACTGCCTCGACCAGGGCGGCGCGATCGAGGTTCGTCGCGCCAGCGAAGAGCTCCCTTCCGTCTCCCTGCGCCGCGCGCTGCTCAGCGGCTCGTATGTCGAGCAGCATCTCGTCATGTCGGCGCTCCTGGCTCGACGCACCACACCCGGCGATCGGAACGCCGACCGCAGCGCCGAACCAGACGGCAAGCGCCGTCACTCGTCTCGTCTCCATACCTGCCTCCTGCGCGCGGGCTCCGCACGCTCGTCGCGAATCGCGCGCGCAGAGGCGCGCGCTCCATGCCACTCAACCAGGCACGAAGCGCGCGATCAGAGGAGGAGGCTGGCGTGTCGGATGTAGATCGGGTCCCGCGCCCGGGGCGGCGCGGTCGCGCGCTGCTCGATCGGAGCGGCCCGCAGGTCCCGAACGGCGGGCACGACATCCGCCAAGATGACCGCAACCGGACCCGGCAGGCTGCGAAGCTCGGCGCCCGACTCCGCTCGGGCGGTGACCACGGACGGCTCGTTGCGAAGCAGGTCGCAGCAGGGCGACCGCTTCACTTCCGAGCGCGGCGCATCGTCTCGTGCCTCCGCCGGGCAGCAACACGTGTCACGCGTCTCCCCGGTGAACGTGCACCGATACCACTGGCCCGCCAGCGCCGCCTGCGGCGCGGCCGCGAGGAGTACCAGCAAGGACGGAACCACCCGGCGCATGGTCCCGACAGCATACTGCCGGCGCCGCCACATGCAATGCATCTCGAGCAATCGGCGTTCCACCGCCGCGATCATGCTGCCGAGATGCTGCCGCAGGAGAACGCGAACCGACTGCGCCCGGAGGTCACCTGGGCGCAACTCCTTCGTGGTCGTCCGCCCGGTGCAAGCACCCGCAACAAAATGCTGCACCCGCCAGCGTTGAGGCGTTCGGGTGGCGTGAGTAAGGTCGTCGCAAGCGCTCCAATCGATTTCAGCACTGGCTGAGTGGCGCGGAGGGGCCGATGGCGGTGAGACACGTCTACCTCAGGATCGAGGCCATTCCCGACTACAGCCCGGTCGATCCGGACCCGCACGTGACGCCGCCGCGCGAGTACCGGCGCGATTGCATGCGGAACATGGGGCATGAGGACACCGTCATCCCCGATGACGAGGTCAATGCGCGTCGGCTGACCGCGCTCATCTATCGCGAGTATCTCGATTCCAGCTACTTCGTCCCCAGGCCGGACAAGCTGGTCCTCGCCGACGTCAATGAGCCGTCGTATCACCGGCGGGTGCCTGGTGCGCTCATCTACACGCGACCGGGCGAGCGTCTCCTGGTTCACGTGAAGAACGCTGATCGCGAGCCTCACAGCTTTCATGTGCACGGCCTCCGCTACGGTATCGACTCGGACGGTTCGTGGCCGCTCGGCGTGCAGGCGGCAGACGGTCGCCGCTCCGACGAGATCTGTCCAGGGCAGCACTGGATCTACACGTTCGACGTCACCGATCGGATGATCGGCGCATGGCCGTTTCACGACCACTACCGGAATATCGGCAACGTGGTGAACCGCGGTCTCTTCGGCGGCATCGTGGTGCTGCCGCGCGAGGGCTGTGACCCGCCTCCGTGCTTCCGCATTCCACGTCTCCTGGCCGAGCTGGCGGGATGTTGCCACCACTGCGATGAGCATGGCCGGTGCTGCCACCACGACCACGGCGAGGAAGACGGCGATCACGAGCATGGGGACGGCGACCATGGCGATCACGGGCACGGCCACGGCCACGGCCACGGCCATGCTCATGGTCATGCCCGCGAGCACGAGATCATCGGCCGCATTACTCGGCCGGGCCGGGTCTTGCGGTCGCGTCCCGTCGTAGGCGGTCACCGCACGGCCGGCGCCTCGATGGACCGCGGCCACGGCGGGGGTCGCGGCCATGGCGGCGGACACAGCCACGGTGAAGCCACGGAGCACGAGCCGGTACCGCCCGAGATCGAAGGCGCGCTGGCGGCGCTCGAGGAGATGGCCGAGGCGCCGCACCGGCACCCAGCGATCGACCCTCGCGACTGCTTGCACGTGCCGATCTTCGTCCACCAGATGGTAGGCGTTCGCCGCACGCCGGTCTTTCGCAGCCCGCGGCTGCAGCCGGGGCAGATGTACACCGCTATCTTCACCCAGCCGGGGGTCTACAGCTACTACTGCGAGGTGCATGGCATCGGCATGAACGGGGTCGTGCGGGTCGTCGCCGGTGGGCCGCCGACGGCGGCGGTGACCATCAGCGACAACCAGTTCACGTCGAACGACATCACCGTCGGCACCATGGGTCCGATGATGGCTGGCGGCATGGTCACCTGGAGCAACCTCGGCCTCAGCGAGCACACCGTCACCGAGCGGGGCGGCGACAGCCTGCCGAGCTGGTGCATGAACGGCCGCAGCTTCGTCGGGAACACCCCGACCATCGTGGCCCACACCGGCCAGCCCATTCGCTGGTACGTGTTCAACCTCGATCTGTCGATGGGGTGGCACAACTTCCACACGCACGCTCAGCGCTGGCAGTTTGGCGGCGAGACCATCGACGTGCGCACCATCGGCCCGGCGGAGTCGTTCGTCGTCGAGACCAAGGCCCCACCGGTTCTCCTCCTGCCGCCGGCCATCGAGCAGCATCAGCACCAGCAGCACCACCGACACGGCGCCCACCCCTACCGGCTGCGCGGCGACTTCCTGTTCCACTGCCACGTCGAGATGCACATGATGCAAGGGCTCGCCGGCGTGGTACGGGCCGAGCAGACCGTCTGGCTGACCGCTGCCGAAAAGCTGGCGATCGAGCAGGCAACCGGTCTTCCGCTCGACCCTGGCGACAACCACTGCCCGGAGGTCGATCTCGATCACTGCGAGAAGGCGATCGGCGGCGAGTGGCAGCTGGTGCCAGGAACCAGCGAGGTCACCATGATGCACGCGGTGCTGCTCCCCGGCACCGGCCGCGTGCTGTACTGGGGCTACGGCCCGCGCGCGGACCAATCCCGCATCTGGGACGCGGCGACCGGCAACTACTTCCAGCCGGCCAACCAGCCGCAGGCGGTCACACCCGACGAGAACATCTGGTCCGGTTCGCAGGCGTATCTCGACGATGCCAACGGCACGATCCTGGTGGCGGGCGGCCTCATCAATGGTCCGGACACCGAACGGCGCGCCTTCCTCTTCGATCCACCGGGGCTGACGTGGTCTGCCGCGGCCGACATGCATGAAGCGCGCTTCTACCCCACCACCCTCAGCCTGGGCGACGGCAGACCGCTCACTCTCTTTGGTCAGGACGAGAGCCTGGGCGTGACCAGCACCGGTATCGAGATCTTCACCCCCGGGGGCGCCGGGTCATGGAGCGCTGCCAACCCGACCCCGTTCAATTACCTCTACTACCCGTGGACGTTCCTCTTGCCGGGCGGACAGTTGTTCGTCGCCGGCCCGCAGAAGCCGTCGCGCCGGTTCGACCTGGCGGGGGCGCCGATCGCCGACGATCCCAATCAGCGCTGGGATCAGATCTACTCGCAGCGTGGAGTCAACATGGAGGGCACCGCGGTGCTCTTGCCGCTGCGCCCGCCGCAGTACACCGCGCGAGTCCTCACCTGCGGCGGCTCGCCAATCGACGCTCAACAATCGAGCGAGTGGATCGATCTGTCGCAAGCCCCGCCGACATGGCAGGACGCCGGCGAGCTCAACGTGCCGCGGAGCCGGCTCAACTCGGTCCTCCTGCCCGACGGCCGGGTGATGATCGCGGGCGGCGCGACCGACGTTCGTCCGGACGGCGGCCCGGTCGAGATCTTCGACCCCGACGACCCCGGCGCCGGCTGGATTCCGGGGCCCGTCATGGTGCATCGCCGCGACTACCACTCCGCGGCCATCCTGCTGCCGGATGGCAGCGTGCTGATGGGCGGTGATCCCGACTTCCAGGAGCACGAACGGTACTATCCCTCGTATTGCTTCCGGCCACGCCCGACCATCACCGGTGCCCCCGCCCTGGTCGCGCACGGCGCGGTGTTCGCCGTCCAGACGCCCCAGGCGGCGAGCATCGCCGAGGTGGTGCTCATGCGTCCCGGCGCCGTCACGCACGGCTTCAACGCCAACCAGCGCTTCATCGGGACCGTGTTCACCTCTGGCGCCGGCGCGCTGCAGGTGACTGCGCCCCCCGACGCGACGGTCGCGCCGCGCGGCTGGTACCTCCTGTTCGTGGTGGACCTGGATCGCACGCCCTCCGAGGGCAGGTGGATCCGCCTGTCCCCCTGAAGCTCGCATCAGATCGGCTGCAGAGCCAGGAAGACCTCGCTGGCGCCGCCGCCTTCGTCGGCGACGAGGAGGCGGAAGACCGGGCGGCCCTGGCGGACGGCGGGCTCGACCCGGTACACGGTACCGAGCGAAGCGGCAGCGCGTGCCACGCTGGCGAGCGATACGGACGTGGTCTGCATGAGGGTGAGCTGCTGCGAGGAGCGAGCGATGTGCTCGAAGTCCTCGAAGACCTCGGCGCCGGGGGTCCAGGACGAACCAGTCGGGTCGCCGGCCAGCTCGACGAGCTCGTTCTCCTCCGGAATGGTCTGCTTGCCAGCGCGCGCGGTGTAGACGCTCAGGCTGATGGGACCGGCGCCCTCGTCCGAGAGCTCGAACTTGCCGGAGATGACGAAGCCGTCCGACGCCGCCTCGTCGAAGCCGACGTCGAGCGACATGCGCGCGGCCGGGAGCATCGAGAGGAGATCGGCCGACTCGTCGACGTCGGAGGCCGACAGGACCTCGAGGCGGACCGCGCTGTCCTGCGGGTCGCTCAGCACCTGGCCGAGCTCATCGCCGTCGATGCCGTCGCCGTCCTCGTCCTCGCCTTCGCAGGCGGTCGCCGCCAGGGCCATGGTCATCGCCACCACGATCGAGAGTGTTCCGCTTCGCATGAGTTGTCTCCTTCCGTCGTTCAGAGCGTTCGTTTCCTTGAGGAGCGAGGTGGTCGGCTGTCGCATCGGAATGTTCATCGCTCGACCAGGAGGAGGAGGGAGCGGCCGGCGAGCCGGTACGGGGAGCCGTCCATTCGGTCCTGATCGGCGGTGTCCTCGAAGTTGGACAGGGACTCCATCCAGGAGGCGGTATCGGCGATCCGGTACCAGGACTTGCCGGCGTGCGCGGGGGGGAGAGTGGCGGTGACCGGGCCGGACCAGCCGTTGTAGGCCACGTAGATCGAGGCCGCCGGGTCGCCGAGGTCGCCGCCGTCGAGGCGGTAGGCGAGGAAGTGGCGATCGGCGGCGGTCATGTAGCCGGGGTCGGCTTCGCCGCCGTCGTCGCGCAGCCAGGTGATGTCCTTGAGGCCGTTGCCATCGCGGTCGCGGCCGGTGAAGAACTCGCCGGGGCGGAGGGCCGGGTGGGCGGCGCGGAAACGCATGAGGCCGCGGGTGAAGCGGGTGAAGGCGGCCTGCGAGGCGGCGGCGCCCCAGTCGAGCCAGTTGCCCTCGCTGTCGAGGTTGTAGGCGTTGTTGTTGCAGCGCTGGCTGCGGAGGAACTCGTCGCCGCCGGTCATCATCGGAACGCCGGCGGACAGCATGAGAAGCGCGAGCCCGGTGCGGGCGGCCTGGCGCTGCGCTGCCGGGTCGCCGCCCTGGTCCCACGAGCGGTTGGCGTCCTCGCCGCCGTCGGAGGGGCCGAAGGGCCAGGCCTGGCCGTTGTTCTTGCCGTTACAGGCGTAGAGGTCGCGCAGGCTGAAGCCGTCGTGGGCGACCAGGAAGTTGATCGAGTGCCACGGCTTCCTGCCGTCGTCCTGGAACAGATCCGAGGAGCCGGCGATGCGGGTGGCGAGCTCGCCCGGGGTCACGCTCGCGACGCCGAGCTGGTTCTGATCGGCGCGCATGGTGTCGCGAAACTTGCCGTTCCACTCGGCCCAGCCGGAGGGGAAGTTGCCCATCTGGTAGACGCCGATCGCCCACGGCTCGGCGATGAGATCGACCCCGGGGCCGCCGGCGGCCGGGCGGACCGGCAGCTGGCGGACCGAGCGATTGAGGATGTTGCCGGGCTCGAGCTTGTCGTACTGGAAGCAGTCCTTCGCGCATCGGTTGCCGAGCACGGCGGCGAGGTCGAAGCGGAAGCCGTCCACTCCCATGGCGCTGTGCCAGTAACCGAGCGAGTCGACCACGAGGTCGCGGACCGCCGGGTCGGCAACGTTGAAGTTGCCGGCGACGCCGTTGCTGTCGTAGTAGAAGCGGCCGCCACCGGCGAGCTCGTAGTAGCTCGCGTTGTCGAGGCCGCGGAAGGAGAGGAGCTCGGCGACGTTGCCGGTCCCGTCCCACAGGCCGCCCTCGCCGGTGTGGTTGTAGACCACGTCCAGGTAGACCTTGATGCCCTCCTGGTGGAAGGCGCGGACCATCTCCTGGAACTCGCGAGTCGGACCACCCGGCGAACGGTTGGCGGCGTAGCGGCGGTCGGGCGCGAAGAAGGAGAGCGTCGCGTAGCCCCAGTAGTTGTCGCCGGCGGTGCCGGTCTGGAGGTCGTTCTGATCGTCCTGGAGCTCGTGGACCGGCAGGAGCTCGATGGCGGTGACGCCGAGGTCGGCGAGGTAAGCGGCCTTGAGCGCGGCGCCGGCGTAGGTGCCGCGCAGGTCGGCGGGAACCGACGGGTCGTTCCGGGTCAGGCCGCGGACGTGGACCTCGTAGACGATGTCGTCCTTGAGCGGGCGGGTCGGCGCCGGACCGAGGTCGACCGCGCCGCCGTCGAGCACGATCGCCTTGGGGGCGAAGGGCGCCGAGTCGATGTGGCGGAAGTCGGGGCCGCTGGCGAACACGCTGGCGTCGGTGTGGTCGGCCTGGCCCGGGTCGTGGCTGACCTCGCGAGCGTACGGATCGGTCAGGAGCTTGTTCGGGTTGAAGCGATTGCCCTCGCCGTCGACGTCGGCGCGGAATCCGGCCGGGGAGCCGGGCGTCCAGGCGGGGTCGACCGGCCAGTTGGGGCCCCACGCCCGGTAGCCGTAGTAGATGGCTCGATCGGCGCCGATGGCGGCGTCGAGCTCGTCAGCTGCGACCGAGGCGGCCCATACGCCTGCAGCGCCGGCGACCGGCGCGAGGTCCAGGCGTAGAGCGGCATCGGCGCCGAACGGCTCGGCGAAGAGGTCGAGCTCGAGGCGATTCGCGCGAAGCGAGAAGACGCGGAAGTCGATCGCCGAGCGGTCAGTCCGCCAGCGGGCGCCGAGGCCGTTCGCGGTCGCGAAGCCGTCGGCCTTGCCGGCGGCATCCGCCTCGTCGAGACCGGCGTCGCCGGGAACGGTGCAGGCAGGCAGGGCGGTTGCCAGCGCGAGAAGGATGGAGGCGCGAGCGGGCATCGTGCCCCTTTGAGGGCGACCGCGCTCGCAGGTCGCGGCGGAGTCCGCGTTTCGGCTCCACCCCGCCGGAATCCCTCGCGTTGCCGGGTAAGACGCGACAGCGGCAGGGCTGCTTCCTCAATGATGTGATCCGACCGATATCACCGCGGGCGAACTCGGACTCTGGACCAAGGCAGACTCCATCTCGCGCTTCGATGACCTCGAGGCGACCGCCGACTGAGGTCACGGCGCTGCGCGACAGCGGCCAGGAGGACCGCCAGCGCCGCCAGCAGCCCGGCGGCTGCGATGAGGAGGGGACGGGCGCCGGGGAAGAGGCCGGCGAGGCCGACGTCGAGCCGGCGCGCCAGCACGATCGATGGCGCATCGCCGTCCGGCTCGGCCAGCCCGAGCGTGAAGCGCTGCACCAGCCAGGTCTCGCCTCCGTGAGTGACCTCGTCGATGGTGAGCGGCTCGCCGGGGGCGGCGGCGAGGATCGCCGGCGGTACGGAACCCTCGGCGTCACCGCCGGGCACGACCAGCGACATGCGGGTACCCTCGCCGAGCGAAACATCCTCGAGCAGGCGGGCGCCCGGGATCGCCTGGACGAACAGGGCGCGCGGGGTGTCGCCGACCAGGGCTGGCCGCGCGAGCAGGACCGCGAGGCCGCGCCTACCCTCGGCGCCGAGGATGCCTGACCGGGCCAGCCCGGGATCGCCGGCGGCGAGGACGACGGCGCGGGTGAGCGAACGGCCACCTCGGTAGGCCGCCGCCAGCGCCGGCACCTGCGTGACGTCGGTCCCCCAGCGATCTGGAGCTGCCGACGCGTAGAGCAGGCGCCCCTTGTAGTCGGCGATGGCCAGATCGGTGCCCTCGATGACTCGCATCCAGTTGACCCAGTCGGCGCTGATCAGGTTCTGGTGCACGTACTCGAGGCGCTCGCGGTCGTCGGTGGCGGCGCCGAGGCCGAAATCGGCCTGATCCACCGCGGTGGCTACCTCCCGCATGATCGGGGTGACCGCGAACTGGCTGGCCATCGCGACGAAGGTCTCGACCCGCCGCGCCACCAGACGACCGAGCTGCGCCCGCGCCGCTGCGAAGCTGGTGCGGGTGACCGCCGCCGCGCGCTCGCGCGCGATCCAGTCGGCGCCGAGCGCCAGTCCGATGACACCGAGCATGGCGACCGCCGCGATGGCGAGGCGGCGCGGGGTGCGCGCGCGGTCGCGGCCGAGCGCGCGCAGGAGAGCGTCCATGGTCGGAAAGCGATCGCCTGGCCGGACCGAAAGGGCACGCAGCAGGATGGCGCGGAGCGAACGCGGTACGCGGGCGGCCGGCGGCTCCGGGGCGATCCGGCCGGCCAGGACGTTGCTGGACAGCTCGTCGTAGGAGTCGCCGCGGAACGGCCGCTCGCCGTGGAGCGCCTCGTAGAGCGAGGCGGCGAAGCTGAACTCGTCCGATCGGGCGTCGATGTGGCCGGACGCGTGCTGCTCCGGCGCCATGTAGGCCGGGGTGCCGGCGATCCGGGTCGCGGTCATCGACGGACCGCCCATCGCCGGGCCGGTCGCATTGCTGGTCAGCGCGAGTCCGAAATCGGTCACCCGGACCCGGCCGTCATCGCCGCAGAGGACGTTGTCCGGCTTGAAGTCGCGATGCACCAGGCCGGCGTCGTGCGCCGCCGCCAGACCACGGCCGGCCTTCGAGAAGGTATCGACAATCTCGGCGGCCGACCGCCCCTGATCGGTCATCCAGGCTCGCAGGCTCTGGCCGCGCACCAGCTCCATCGCGATGAACACCTGGTCGCCGACCGTGCCGGCGTCGAACACCGTGATGACGTTCGGATGCGACACCCGGGCCATCGCGCGCGCCTCGCGGATGATGCGGACGCGCGCGTCCGGTTGGCTCGCCAGGCGATCGGCGCGCAGGAGCTTGATGGCGACCTCGCGGTCGAGCTCCGGGTCGTCGGCGGCGTAGACCACCCCCATGCCGCCGGCTCCGATGCGCCGGCGCAGGATGTACCGGCCGACCGCAGAGCCGGGCAGGAGATCGACCGGCTGCTCGACGCTCGGCAATGTCTCGGCCAGCGCCTCGTTCTCCGGCGGCGACTCGGCGCGGGTGAGGCCGGGCGCGAGGAGGGCCACGGTGCGACGGCACTCGTCGCAGTCGTCGAGGTGGAGGTCGAGCGCGTCTCGCTCGCCCTCGGCCAGGGCGCCGGCGAGAAAGTTCTCGAGCACGCTGGCTTCGGGGCAGACCATCGACCCCACCCGGGCATTCTGAGACAATCGAGGTGATGAGCGCAACCGAGCGCTTGCTGGCGGCGTTCCGCGCCGGGCTCGAGACCGGTCGGACGATCGACGACGAACCAGCAGTCGCGCGCATCCTGTCGGCCGCGCTGGCCGATGCCGGCGCACAGTGGAGCGACGTCGCGCTCGACCTGGAGCGCTATGCGGCCTACCTGGCCGAGCGCCTCCCTGAGGGCCCGGCGACCGCCGGGCTGGCTCACATGGCGCTCGGCGACCTCTATCTCGCCTGCGGCTGTGCCGCGTCACATCCGCGCGCGTTCGAGGCGCTCGACGCCCTCATCGCCCGCGCCGTCGCGATGGCGGCGGACGCGGCGCGGGCGCCGGCGACGGTCCGCGACGAGGCGGCCCAGGTCGTGCGCACACTCCTCCTCCTGCCCAGGCCCGAGCGGCCGCCCGCCATCCTCGACTACACCGGTCGCGGCCCGCTCGGCGGCTGGCTGCGCATCATCGCCACCCGCGAGGTGGTGCGCCTGGCGAAACGGTCCGGGCGCGAGGTCGAGCTCGGCGACGCGCTCCTGGCGGATGCCGGGCTCGGTGACGACCCGGTCCTGCAGGGCCTCAAGGAGCGCTACCGGGTGGAGCTGGCCGACGCGTTTCGCGCCGCGCTCGCCGCGCTCGGACCGAAGGAGCGGACGCTCCTCCGTTACCAGCTGATCGATGGCCTCGGCATCGACGACATCGGCGCGATCCTCCGCGTCCATCGCGCCACCGCCGCGCGCCGCCTGGCCCGCGTCCGCGATCTGCTGGTGGCGGACACCCGAGCCCGCCTGGCCGAGCGCCTGCGCATCGCCGACGACGAGGTCGAGAGCATCATCCGGCTGGTCCAGAGCGAGCTCGACGTCAGCATCATCCGGCACCTCCACACCGCTCAGCGGTAGAAGTCGACCGGCTCGCGGTACTTCTCGCCGTACTTGTTGCGGTGTGCCGGCTGGACGGCGCGCTCCTCGAGCGAGAGGCTGACCTCGGCCGCGGTGCCGGCGGTCACCACCACCTTGGCCTCGGCCGGCCGGCGCGCCCGGCGCGAGTACGCGTAGATGGACCAGGTCCCGGGCGGGACGCCGCGGATCTCGAACGGACCTTCGCGCTCGAGGACCGCGAAGCGGCGGTTGGGCAGGACCAGGATGGTCGCCGACATCTCGGGGTGGATGTTGCAGAAGACGTCGATGACGCCCGGCTGGCTGAACGGACGCTCGCGGGTCTCGCCCTCGGGAAAGCTGCCGAGGTCGAAGGGCCGGAGCGGGGTGGGGGAGAAGACGTTGTGGAGGAACGGGTCGCGGTTGGGAAAGCCGACCGCCTGTCCCACCGTGATGGCGACGACGCTCGGGATGAAGCGCTTGCCGCGCTGCACGATCTTGACCGTGCGCGCGGGCGCCGGCTCCTCGAAGCCGACCAGGTAGACGACCACCCGGTCGGCGGCGAGCCCCTTCGGGCGAGTGACGGCGACTGTGCCGCGGACGGTGCCGCGTTCCTCTTCCGCACGCAGGGGGCGCGGGCACACCGCCAGGAGCGCGGCGGCGGCGGTGAGCGCTGCGATGGTGCCGGAGCGAGACATGGTCAGAACGCGATGGCGAAGTTCACCCGGGGCGCGGAGTCGATGCCGAAAACGCCGATCGGCAGGGTGCCGGTCAGCCAGTAGCGGCCTCGCGTGAGGCTCACCGTCGGCCCCACCGCCAGCCAGTCCTTGGTCTCGCCGGTGACGCCGAGCTCGGCGTAGACCTCGGCGCCGACCCTGAGGCGCGACACGGTCTCGATGCTGAAGCCAGCCCCGGGGCGGAACTCGACCGTGTCTTCGCCGGGCACCCACTCGGCGACCGTTCCGGCGTCCACCTCGGCGTGGAAGCGGCCTCGCTCGAACGCGACGACCAGATCTGCCTCACCGCGGCCGGCGCTCCGCACCTGCGCGAATCGCTTGGCGCCGCCCCGAACCAGCACGGTGACCGGCCCCGCCAGCATGGGGTCGGGCGAGTTGAAGCGATAGCGGAGCTCGCCGCCGTAGCGCTCGAGGTTGGTCCCGCTCTCGTCGCCTTCGCGCTTGTAGGCGAACTCGATCGGCACGGCGAGCTCGAGCTTCTCGGACAGGCTGAAGACCGGGCCCCACCAGACCAGGGTCTCGTCCTCGCGTCCGACCTCGTCGTCCCCCTTGCCGTTCTCCTGCAGGATCCAGGTCTCGAGCTCGACGCCGCGCTCCGGGTTGACCTCGGTGCCGTACAGCCAGCCGTAGTGGCTGCGTCCGGCCCGCGCGCTCGACGTGCCGACAAGGAGCAGGAGACCGGCGAGAGCCAGTGTGCGGCTTCCGGAAGGATTCGGCATGGCGCGTCCGGGTATAGCGCAGCTCGGCTTCACAGTCCCCACCAGTAGGACAGCTTGAGGAGGAGGACATCGGTCGCGGGGGCGCGCAGGGCTGCCGCGGTGTCGAGCGCCCCGCCGCCGGGGCGGTCGGCCGCCTGCGCGCGCGAGTAGACCAGGAAGAGCGTCGAGCCAAGGCGGTACTCCCAGCGGAGGACACAGCTGGCGTTCAGCGCGGCGGCGCGGAAGCCGGGATCCGCCACCGGCGCGGTCGTCGGCGCGAGATCGTCGAGGTCGACCACGCGATCGCCCACCTCGGCCCGGTAGAAGCGATCGTAGGAGACCTGGGCGGTGAAGAGCTGGCCATACGCCTGGAGCGTCAGCTCCGGGGTGAAGGCGAACGCAGCGCGAAGCGTGGCGCCGAGGGAGAGCGCCCGCTGCTCGCCGAAAGTCGGGGACCCGTCGTCGGCCGGGCCGACGAAACGCGGCTCGCCGCGGGTGAAGCCGACCTCGGGAGCGAGCTCGAGATCGAGCTGCGGGGACGGGTGAATGACGAAACTGGTTGTGCCCTCGACGCGGTCACCGTTCGTCAGCTTCTGCAGGGTGAGGGCGGCCGCACCGGTGCCGATTCGCCGCGGGTCGCTCTCGACCTCGAGCTCGAGCCCGACGAGGCCCGCGCGCTCGAGGGCCGTGCCATCGCCGACCTCGCGGTCGTCGTGGTGCGCCGGGCGCAGGTGGAGCTCGACGAAGCTCGACCAGAAGTTCCTGAAGGTGGCCGAGCTGTTGATCTGGTAGCCGCTGGCCAGGTGGAGGCCGTCGAGGTTCTGGCGCCGGTAGACCTCGAGGCGCGCCCGGCCGTCGTGCGCCCAGGAGGTCGGCTCGGCGGCGTAGAGCTCGGCGACCGACCAGAGCGAATGGAGGTTCTGTCGCTGCAGGTAGCCGAGGTCGTCGACATCGACCCGGCGACCGTAGCCTTGGTAGGCGAGCTCGCCGCGGACCGTGCCCGCTTGCTTTGCAAGGAGGAGCGATGCGCCAGGGGAGACGTCGCCGTCCCGGAGGGTGGTGCCGTCCGGCAGCTGCCTGGGCGGGCCGCCGCGAATGGCGGACGCGAGCACCTGCCCATGCACGAGGTAGGCGCCGGACGCCGAGCGCCAGCGACCGTCCGCCCCCCCGACCGCCGCGTCATGCGTGCAGCGATCGCCCGCGGCCACCACGGCGCCCCCCGGACAGAGGATGCCCTCGCCGAGCATCGGGTAGTCGGCGCCGGACTCGGCGCGAAGGGTGGCCGCCCCGATGAGGCCGACATCGGCGTTGGCGCCCAGCGCTTCCTGGACCCGCGCGACGTGGAATGTGGTGAGCGGCGACGCGGTCCGCTCCGCGGCTGCGCCGGTCGCCGTCTCGGTATCGACCCGGGTCTCACCGACCACCGCCGACAGCGCTCCGACCGTGGTCCGCTGGCCCAGCCGGCCGACCAGCTTGCCCGCCGCGTCGATCGAGGCCGGCGTGGGGGTGCCGAGCGCCGTCTCGCCGTCCGGCAAGGCCGGCTGGTCGGGCGCCGCGCCGATCCGACGGGTGTAGAGGACGGTGACCGGCGTCGAGAAGGGGCCGACGCCCTCGAGAAAGAAGGGCCGCTTCTCGGGCAGGAACAGCTCGTAGCTCTCGAGGTTGAGGACGACCTGGTCGGCCTCGACCTGGCCGAAGTCGGGAAGGACCGCGGCGTCGAGCGTGAGGTCCTGGGTGATGTGCCACTTGGCGTCGAGGCCGACCGACCCGGTGGCGTCGAGCGCGCCGCCGTCCTCGCCGCGCCTCGAGCCGGAGACCACCGCGAACGGCCGGAGCTCGAGCCCACCGCGCTCCGGCAGCCGCGCGAAGGGCCCGACCGTGCCGTAGCGCGAGACCTCGCCCGCCCCGGAGCGAGGGATGAACGCCCACTCGTCGATCTCGCGCCGGAGCGAGACGTAGCGGCGCACCTGAAGGCCCCAGTCCTGACCGGCGGGATCGAAGCGGAGGACGCGCAAGGGGATGCGGATCTCGGCCGACCAGCCGGTGCCGGTGCGCGCGGTGCGCGCCGTCCAGTTCTCGTCCCATTCGAGCGAGAGCTCGGTGTCGCCGTAACGGACCCCGTCGACCAGGACGCCGGCGGCGTTGACCTCGAAGTGGAAGGCGCTGACCCGGTCGTGGCGCGAGTCGAGATCGACCTCGATCCGGTCCGACTCGACCGCGCGGTCGCGGCGGGCCAGCCGGCCGACCACCGGAGCCGCCCGCTGCTCGCAGGTGACCCCGATGTAGAGGTCGCGGTCGTCGTAGAGGACGCGGACCGCGGTCGCCTCGGTCGGCGGCGTGCTCTCGGCCGGGAACTTCTGGGTGAACGCGGTCGAGGACGGTGCCTGGTTCCACTCCGGCTCGTCGAGCCGGCCGTCGACCGTCGGGGCATGCTCGATGCGGAGCGGTCCCAGCCGCGGGCCACCGGCGGCGACCTCGGTGGCGAGGAGGACGGTGGCGAGCGCGAGCACCGGTCTCCTCAGGGCACGGCCGCGACGGCCGGGTAGGGGTCGGTGAAGCGGAGGAGCTGGCCGCGGCGAGCGTCGCAGACGAAGAAGTGGCCGGCGTCGTCGGCCTGGGCGCAGTGGCCCTCGAGTCCTGCCTGGACCTCGCCGAGCAGAGACAACCGGCCGTCGTCACCGACCGCGAGGATCTCGACCGTCTGGCCGGGATCACCCCGCAGGTAGAAATGTCCGAGTGCGCTCGAGTAGGCGAGGATGGTGACTCCGCCGCCCTTCGAGCGGCGGTCGAGAACGCTTCCGCTCTCCGCGTCGAGGACCACCACCTCGGTGCCGCGGCAGCCGGCGAAGACGAGGCTCCGCTCGGAGTCGAACGCCGGGATCCCGTGCGCGCCGCCGCAGCCGGTGTTCCAGGTTGCGGTCACCGCGCGCTCGACGAGGTCGATCACGACGAGCTCGCCGGAGAAGCGGTGCGCGTAGGCGACCCCGCGCGCGTCGTCGATCGCCAGGCCCTCCGGGCCGCCGCCGATCGTGACGAAGCCGTCGCTCGCCGGCAGCGGATCACCCTCCGCCGGCAACGTGAAGATCTCGACCTGCCCCGAACCGGGCTCGGTCACCCAGATCTCGTTCCGCGAAGCGACGTAGCGGACGTAGTCGGCGCCGCCGCCCACCGGGGTCGAGGTCAGGCTGGCGCCCGTGTCCGCCTCGAGGACCTCCAGGCTGTCATCGTCGCGGTGGAGGGCGAAGACGAGACCGCCCCCGGCGTCGGCCGACTGCACCGCGTGTCCGGAACCGAGCGCGGCGACGTCCATGGTCTCCGGGTCGACCAGCACCGCGCGATCGGTCGAGCCACCCGGCGCAACCACCCGGCCCATGTCGGCGGCGAAGTGGAGGTCGTCGAACGAGATGCCGCCCTCGCCGCCGGGTAGCGGAATTGCCTCGGCGCCGGGATCGATGGGCCCCTCGTCAGCGCCGCAACCGGCGAAGAAGACGAGTCCGGAGGAGACGCTCAGCGCGATGAGAGAGTGCATGGCTCGACATCTTGAGGGAGCTCCGGCGGGGAGGTCGCGGGTCCGCTTGTCGATTTGATCCAGGTGTTATACAAGCTGCACCCGGACCAAGCGGATCCCATGGCCGAACCAGCTGAGGCGCAGGAGGATCTCCAGTGGGTCCTGCGCGAGATCGCCGAGGGGGGCGGTGACGCCACATCATGTGAGGTCCGGCTCATCGACGGCCTCACCGACCCGGAGGTCGAGGCGCTGTTCCAGCGGGCGAGGGCGGCGAGGCGCGCCTCGAGCACGGCCGCCACCTCTTCGATCACCTCTACGGCTACTTCCGCAAGAAGCAGGGATGAAGGAGACGACATGAGAAAGGCCCTCTGGTTCCTCGCTCTCGCACTCCTCGCCGTCGCTTGCTCGAAGGACGGCGGCGCCAAGAAGAAGGTCGGCGAAGCCGAGCCGGCGCCCACCAAGGTCGGCCAGCCGGCACCGGCGCCGGCCGCGGCGCCGCTCGACACCGCCGCGATCGAGAGCCTGACCGGGGCCAAGGGCAAGATGAACGACAAGGAGGGTGTCTTCAAGGTCCAGATTCCGCGGACCGACCTCGCCGTCACCGCGGGCGGCGTGAAGATGACGCCGCCGCTCGGGCTCACTGCCTGGGCGGCGTTCCAGAAGATGGCGGATCACGCGATGGTGATGGGCGACATCGTCCTCCTCGAGGATCAGGTCAACCCGGTCATGAGCACGGCGCTCGACGCCGGGCTCGACGTCACCGCGCTCCACAACCACTTCTTCTGGGACTCGCCGAAGGTCATGTTCATGCACATCGGCGGCATGGGCGACGAGAAGACGCTGGCGACCGCGGTCGGCAAGGTGTTCGCGACCATGAAGGAGACCGCCGGCGGCAAGGGGCAGGTCCTCAAGGCTTCCATCGATCCGGCGAAGAGCGCGCTCGACGCAGCCGCGCTCGACGCCGCGCTCGGCCAGAAGGGCGAGTACAAGGACGGCGTCTACAAGATCGTCGTCGGGCGCAAGGGCACGATGGGCGGCGCCGTCATCGGCGGCGCGATGGGTGTCAACACCTGGGCCGCCTTCGCCGGCAGCCCCGACAAGGCGGTGGTCGACGGCGACTTCGTGATGCTCGAGTCGGAGCTCCGCGACGTGCTTGTCTCGCTGCGCAAGGCCGGCATCGCCATCGTCGCCATCCACAACCACATGGCCGGCGAGGAGCCGCGCTTCATCTTCCTTCACTACTGGGGCGTCGGGAAGGCGGAGGACCTGGCCCGCGCGATCAAGGCTGCGCTCGACAAGACGGCACATGACTGACGCGCCCGACCCGCGCGGCGCGGCATCCTCATCGGAGACGTCTCGCCATGAAGGCCGCCGCCGTCCACGGCGCCGACGTCTGACTCAGTTCGCCGGCGATCCCGCCTCGATCCAGCGAACCAGGACATCGTCCACCCACGCTGGAGGGATCGGGCTCGGCGTCACCGGTTCGCCGCTCTCCGGATCGAGCGGCATCCGCTTTCCCGATCCGGGACCACCGCGGCCGGTCAGCTTCTGCACCAGCAGGCTCGCCGCAGGATGACCGGGCTCCACGCGCAACAGCGCGACCCGCCCCGTTTCGGCGCCAACCCCGACCAGCTCGCGGTACGCCCGATCGCGCCGGAGGTCGAGGTCCACCATCGGTGTCGGCTCCTCACCGTGGCATCCCCGCGCCCGCGCACACCGCGCCTCGAGGACCGGCGCGATATCTCGCTCGAACGACGGCGACGTGCCGCTCCTCTGGTTCTCCCTGGACAACGAGCAAGCCGCCAGCATCGCGACCGACGCGGCGACGGTGGCTCCGAGCGCGAGTCGATGGTTCACGACGCGGGCGCCGACGCCAAGCGCCCGCTCGACTCCGACGCAGCGCGTTTCGCAAGGATGTCCATCGACCCGGCAGCCTCCAGGACCATGAGGGCGCCCCCCGGCGATCGTCGCACAGCAAATCGCGGGTACCATCTGTCACCCATCACGGCCTCGCGTTCTGGAACGCGGCGTGCAGGATGGGGGTGCATGACGATCATGACGATCGGGCAGGTGATGCATCCGTGTCCGGTGGCGCTTGGTCCGCACCACACGCTCGCCGAGGCGCACGGCATCATGCGCTCCCACCGAATCCGCCACCTCCCGGTCGAGGAGGCCGGCCGCCTGGTCGGCGTGGTGAGCCAGGGCGACCTGCGCCTGATCGAGTCGCTCGAACAGCTCGATACGCGTCAGGTGGAGGTGGAGGACGCCATGACCCCCGACCCGTACCAGGTCGGACCGGAGGCGCCTCTGGCCGATGTCGTCCAGGAGATGTGGGCGCGCCGGATCGGGTCGGCTCTGGTGGTCGAGAACGGCGCGGCGGTCGGCATCTTCACGTGCGTGGACGCCCTTGCGGTCCTGCACCGCCTGCTCGATCCAGGCGAAGTGCCACTCACCAGCTCGCCGCCCGGCGCGACCGAGGGTCACCGCGGCTGATGAAGGCCCGCAACGGCTGCGCTCCCCGCGGCCAGCGGCGCAGGAGCTGCCGCCCTCGACCGGATGGTGAGGGGCTGTGCGGCGGCACGCGGCTTGCTCCCCAGGACGATCATGAAGGCAAACGTCTTTCGGGGGACGAATCGGTTCGGGATCGAGGAGGTCGCGCGGCCGCGCGCCGGCGCGGGCGAGGCCATCATCCGCGTCACCCTCACGACCATCTGCGGGACCGACCTTCACATCGTCCGCGGCGAGTATCCGGTCGATAGCGGGCGCATCATCGGGCATGAGCCGGTCGGCGTCGTCGAGGAGCTCGGCGCCGGCGTCACCGGCTACTCGATCGGCGACCGGGTGCTGGTCGGTGCGATCACGCCGTGCGGCCAGTGCAACGCCTGTCTCGCCGGTCACCTGTCCCAGTGCGGGCAGGGCGATGGATATCGCGCGCTCGGCGGCTGGCGGCTGGGCAACACGATTCAGGGGGCGCAGGCGCAGTACGTCCGCATCCCGAACGCGCAGGCGAACCTGGCGCGCATCCCGGCCGAGCTGAAGGACGAACAGGTCGTTCTGCTCTCCGACATCGCGTCGACCGGCATCTCGGGCGCCGAGTCGGGCGGGGTTCGCATCGGGGACGCGGTGGTGGTCTTCGCGCAGGGGCCGATCGGCCTGTGCGCCACCATCGGCGCCCGGTTGATGGGAGCCTCGCTCGTCATCGGGGTCGACGGCGACGAGACCCGACTCCGCTATTCGCGCAAGATGGGCGCCGACGTCGCGATCGACTATCGCCAGAAGGACGTGGTCGCCGAGGTCAAGCGGCTCACCGGCGGCGGCGCCGACGTCGCCATCGAGGCTCTCGGCACCCAGGAGACCTTCGAGAACGCGCTCCGCTGCCTGCGGCCGGGCGGCACCCTGTCGAGCCTCGGCGTCTACTCGGGGAAGCTCGAGATGCCCTACGAAGCCTTCTCTGCCGGCCTGGGCGACCACCGCGTGGTGACCACGCTCTGCCCGGGCGGCAAGGAGCGCATGCGCCGCCTGATGGAGCTGGTCAGGACAGGCCGCATCGACCTGACTCCGCTCCTCACGCACTCCTTCGCGCTCGACGACATCGGCGAGGCCTACGCCCTGTTCGGCGAGCGGCGCGAGGGCGTCGTCAAGGTCGCGATCCGGCCCTAGCCGGGCTGGCATGTCTCTCGCACGGTGTCGAGGCATGAGGCATGCACCCCTCCTGGCCACCCTCGCGATCCCGCTCCTCGCCACCGCGTGCGGCGGCGATCAGCAGCGGCCGGAACGCCTGAGCGTCTCCGCGAACCTGGCGGAGGCCGCGCGGCACGAGCGCGAGGCGGCCGAGCACGAGCGCGTCTACCGCGAGAGCCGCCGGGCGGAGGGGGATCCGAACCAGTGCTACGATCAACGGACTCCCTATCCGTCGCGGGACGGCGAGCCGGTTCGGGTCCTGCGTCCCTGCTGGACCCGCGAGCAGCGTCCGAGCCGGCAGCAGCTCGACGAGGCGCTCGCCGATCGCAAGGAGGCGGCCCGCCACCGCGGGCTCGCCGCGTCGATGCGCCGCGCCGAGCGCGAGGCGTGCCAGGGCCTGGGCGACGACGAGATGAGCCACAGCCCCTTCTTTCACCGCGAGGACATCCTCCGGGTCGAGGACGTCGCCATCGACGGCGAGCTCCACGGGGCCCGGGTGGTGTTCGGCCGGGTTCCCGGGCTCGCGGCCGGTTGGCTGCGCCGAGCGGTCGCCTGCCATCGGGCGCGGGCCGCCGCGATGGGCTACCCGGCGAACGTCATGAGCTATTGCCCTCTCATGGTCGCGCCGACGATCGCGACCGTCGAGGATCTCGGCGGGACGATCGCCGTGACGATCATCGCCCGGCGCGACTTGGAGATCGCGGCGGTGGTCGGCCGGGCCAGGGCGCTTCTCGCCGCCTCCCGGTGAGCGCGCTCCGGCGCAGCTCGTGCGCGCATGGGCGCCTCCGGCGCGAGCGTTGCGGGCGCCGCACCGGGATTCAACGAGGTCGGCCGGCACGCAACTCGCACCGTGTCGGGGCATGTTGCACTGCACTCCCTCGATTCCCATCTTGCGCTCGGCGCTGATCGTCGTCCTGGGCTGGACGGCCGGCTGTGGTGAAGAGCCCGCGGTGGCGCCTCCGGGACAGGCGACGGTCCGCGAGCGGCTGGTCGACGGGCCGCGCATCATCGGGCTCCTGGCCGATCAGGCCTCCATCTCGCTCACCGTTCGTATGCGCCGGAGTGACGGCTGGCATGGCTACCCGGCCTTCCCCGCGCTCGCGTACGGCTCCGTCACCTTGTCGGCTCTACCGGAGGGAAATCTCCAGGTCGTCGCGGCCAGCCTGTCGTTCGAGGACGTCGTCGTCGGCGACAAGGGGCTGCCCCCGAACGGGCTCCACCTGACCGATGTCCGCATCGCGACCGCCGAGAAGCACGAGTGCAGCTGGGTGGACTGGTCAGACGACGGAGAGAGCTGCGCCGCCGACGTCCCGGTCGGTCTCGACCTCGACTGGTCGCTGGTCGCGAGCGACGGAGCGGTCCACCCGCTCGCCACCCAGCACCTGCCTCCCATCGGGCTCGGCGTCGATGTGAGCCGCGACGCCTCCGGCATCACGGCCGAGCTGGCGGCTGACGAACCGGGTCTCCTCTGGTCGTGGGCCGGCCTGGTCGAGTTTCGCGATCTCGAGCTCGACATCCCCGGACACGAGCTGGTCCCGCTCGCCCCGTGATGCGGGCCGCCGTCCACAGGGGCGGCCCGGCCTGCTCACTCGGCGGTCGCGCTCGGGGCCGCCCGTCGCGCGCGGCGCCGCACACGCGTGAAGTAACCGTCGACGATCGCGCGGGCCACCGGCGCGGCGACGACACCGCCGACGCCGCCACGCTCGACGAGGACGGCGACGGCGATCTCCGGCCGGTCCGACGGCGCCCATCCGGCGAACAGGGCGTGGGAGATGGTCGGGTCCGGGCCGACCGGAGCCGTTCCGGTCTTGCCGGACATCTTCACGGCCCCGGCCCTGGCGGCGAAGGCGGTGCCACCCGGTGCGTTGACCGACCGCCGCATGCCCTCGCGGATGACTTCGAGCGTGGCGGCGGACAGGTCGAGGTTGCGGCGAAGGACCGGCGCGCGCTCGAGCACCTGGCCGCTTGCGCTCTCCACCCGGCGCACGATCTGCGGCGCGTAGAGCCGGCCGCCGTTGGCCACCGCCGCGTAGGCCATCGCGAGCTGAAGGACCGTGACCCGCACGTCTCCCCCGCCGATCGCGCTGGTCAGCGTTCGCACGAGGCTGTTCGTCCCGCCGTACGTGCCGCTGTCGGGAACCTGCCCGGCGAGCTCGCCGTCGACGCCGAGGCCGGTCGGTTCGCCGAAGCCGAAGTCGCGCGCCACCCCCGCGATCGCGTCGATGCCGGCCCGCTCGGCGACCTGCCAGAAGTAGACGTTGCACGAGACCTGCAGCGCCTCGATGAAATCGACCGTGCCGTGCGCGCCCATGTCGAGGAGGACGCGCTTGCCGACCGTGCGCTGCCCGGTGCAGGTCAGCTCGTCTGTGGGGGATGCCATCCCGCTCTCGAGTCCGGCGACCGCCGTGAGGAGCTTCCAGGTCGACCCGGGCGGGTAGGTCTGCGCCAGTGTCCTGTCGAGGAGCGGCAGCCGGGGATCGTCCGCCAGTCCCTCGCGCTCGCCGCCGGCGAGGGGATCGCTCATCACGTCGGGATCGAAGGAGGGAGTCGAGACCAGCGCCAGGATGCGGCCGGTCTCCACCTCGACGACCGCCGCCGCGGCGGCTGGGTAGCCACTGACCGCCTGCGCCGCCAGCCGCTGGAGCTCGAGGTCGAGCGTGAGCACCACGTCGTCCCCGGGGACCGGCAGCTCGCGCCCGGGCGCTTCGATGCGCGCCTCCAGCTCGGCCGACGGGATGCGCTCGCCGGTGGCGTCGAGCATGAAACGCTCGATCCCCGCGACGCCGTGCAATGGTCGCTCGAGCGCCTGCTCGACTCCCCGGCGTCCGATCAGCTCGACGGCGTCATCGCTCGCCTGGGTCGCATAGCCGATGACGTGGGCTGCCAGCTCGCCCTGCGGATAGACGCGATGCGGGTCCACGTGGACCTCGATGGCGCCGCCGAGGTCGCGCCGAGCCCGGGCCACCAGGTCGGCGCGTTCGCGCCCCTGATCCTCGAGCACCAGGATGGCGCGCCCGTCGTCGTCGGCAGCCAGGCCGGCCAGTCGTTGGTCCAGTCGCTCGACCTCGTCCTCGCGCAGCTCGAGGAGATCGATCAACCGGGCGCGTCCCGCGCCAGTGAGACGGCCTGGCAGCACGTAGAGGCCGAATGCGGGGCGGTTGTCGGCCAGGGGTCTGCCCTTGCGATCCAGGATCCGGCCGCGCAGCGAGGGCAACGGTCGCCAGTACACGATGCTCGGCGCGGCCGGCTCGAGATCGCCGGCGCCGAGCGAGCTCCGCGAGAGCTGCAGGCTGGCGACCAGAACGCCGATGGCGGCCGCGGCGAAGGCGACGACCCAGCGCCGACCGCGATGGAGGCCGGCGAGCCCCGAGATCGACGGCAGCTGTGACACGTTTCCTGGAGATGGAAGAGCCGTGCCAGGCACGGCGGCCGACCTGCGCGCCCATGTGCAGTCGATGGCGGCGAGCTCGCGGTCTGGCAGCGACAGGGAGCGCACCCGGTGCGCCCGTCACGGCGCGTGGCGCACCCCGTTCGCAGTTGCGGATCCGCCTGACCGCGGCTCGTCGAACGCGGCGAAGAGGGCGGCGAAGTCGGTGGCGGTCACGACGCCGGTCTGCAGCCCTTCGCGCAGGACGACCACCAGGTGGGCTCCGGTCGCCAGCATCTGCGCGGCTGCGTGGTGCAGGGGGAGATCGGCGGACAGCACCAGGACCGCGCGGTTCATCGCCCAGCCGACCGCCGAGTCCGGCGCCGCATCGCGGGCGCGGATCGCCTCGCGCTTGCCGAACACCCCCACCGGGAATCGCCCGTCCATGACCAGGACGGTGCTGACGTCGGCCGCATCGAGGAAGGCGCGCGCGACGCGCAGCGGCTCCTCGCTGCCGACGATGAACGACACCGAGGTGGCGAGCTCGCCGATGGGTGACTCCAGTCGCAGATCGCGGGCCGCGGCGATGGCGTTCCAGCGCGACAGGATCCCGATCGGGCGCCCATCCTCGACCACCACGACCTGGTGCACCTCGCGCTCGATCATCGTCCGGCAGGCGTCGGCGAGCGACGCGGCCGCCTCCACCTGGACGACTCCCCGTGTCATGCGCGAGGCGATCGGGGCGGGGTCGGGCGGCAGGAGCGTCTCGCCCGCCGGACCTGCCTCGTCCACCAGATCCGAGCGGGTCAAGAGGCCCACCGCGCGGCCGTCCGCCATGACCACCAGGCAGGACACCCCCTGCCGGCTCAGCGGCTCGGCGGCCGCATCCAGAGGCTCGTCCGGCGCCACGGTCCGGATCGGCGCGCTCATGTAGCTGCGAACCGGCAGCTCGCCGGTCGCGCGTCGGGCGACCTGGTGTTTCACGAGGGAGGGAACCGCGACCCGGTCAGTCGGCATCATGGCCATCGCAGGAGCACATGTCGTGCCTCCGGAGACGGACCGCGCGCGCCACCTGCGCAGCCGATCGCGCGAATTCGCTGCGGCGCGCCCGGTTCCGGCCGCACCGATTGCCGGCACGGTGAGGTACAGCAGCTCGGATGCCTCGCATCCATCGGCGCCCACGCGCCTGCCGGGCTGGTACGCCCTTCGCAACTGCGGCAGCCGTCAGCAGCAGCCGGAGCGTCTGAGCGTGGCGCAGCACGAGGCGGAGGCGGTGCGGCGAGGTGCGGACAGGGGGCGAGCTCCACGGAGTCCGGATCCTGTTCAAGAAGGTGCCGGGGCTCGAGGTCACCTGGACGCGCCGCGCCATCTCCTGCCACCGACCTGATGGTCGTTCCGCGCTGAGCGCGAGTTCGAGAGGAGGTGCGCCATGAAGAAGATCGTCTGGGCAGTCCTCATCGCCGTCGGCGTGCTCCTGGCCAGCCGTGCCGCTCATGGCGACGAGGCGGCCTTCGTTCACCCCATGGTTTCGGTCTGAGCCCGGTCGTCACTGCGGCGCCTCCGGTCTCACCGTCCGCGGACGCGCGCGGCTCAATCGGGCGCCGACGCCCCCGCCGTTCCGCTCGCGGTGAGCATGACACCTTCGATCCTGAGGAGCCCCGCCCACTCCCACATGACCCCCGGGTTGACCAGCGAGAGGCCGACCTCGTCGCCGTAGGCACCGCGCCTGAGAGTGATATCGACGCTGCTGGCCAGCGACTGCGTGCCGAGGGGGACGATCGTGCCGTCGCGAGTGACCAGCGACCAGTCGAGCTCGAGGGCGACGGCGACCTCTGCATCGACCCGGTCGTCACCGTCGGCCCAGCGCTCGCCGTCACACGGATGCGGCGCACCGAGGGACACCAGGATGTCGGTCAGACCGAATCCTGACTCCTGTTCGCCGCCACCCAGCGAGACGTCGGCGAATCGGAGCTCGAAGCGGTCGAGCCAGAGGCCGGTGTCGAGCTCGATCGATGTCTCCAGCGTACCGCCTGTCAGATCGAGAAACGTCGGGTGCTCCTGCCAGCTCTGGCCATCGAACACGCTCGCCGTCAGGAACGCGGCGCTCTGTCGCGGTTCGAGGGTGAACGAGATCGGCGCGAGAAGCAGGTCGTCGTGCAGGTCGAGGCTGGCCGGATCTTCCGGCGCCCCGAAATCGCCGGTCGCTCCGAGAGAGCACGAGCATGCGAACAGACTGCTTGCGATGAGGATCTTGCTCGGGTTCATGACGGGTCGCTGAGCAGGTTGCGTACCAAGAAACCGGGCCGATCTTCGCGGCTGTGGACGGGCGAGCGCGCACGATCGGCCTCTGCCCGCGGATCACGCTGCAGCCCTTGCGCCTCATGGACTTGCCGGCCAGCGCGGTCGCCACCCATGTAGAATGTGCCGGCGTGCGATCACCCGCCACCGACCTCGGTCTCAGCGCCACCCGGACCGCGGCCGAGGTCGCCGGGGCCTTCGCCACCCTCGACGGCCGGGACATCGTCGATCTCACGGCGGAGCTCGACCGCGAGGCCCGCGCGCGCAACCTCGGCTACCTGCGCGATGGCGTGGTCGAGGCGATCCGGGTCTTGCCGCGCCCGCTGGTCGCGCTCCACGAGCAGCTGTCCTACGCCCGCTACGCGACCTTCACGGTGCAGTACGCCCTCAAGCGGTTGCCGCAGATGTACCTCCACGATCCGGACGTCCGCGCGATGATCAGCCTGACCGAGGAGGAAGAGCGCTGGCTGCGCGAGTGCTGGACGCCCGGTCACCGCGACGTGAATCCGCTGTTCGGCCGGATCGACGCGGTCATGGACTTCGCCAGCCCGAGCTGGCGAGAGTCGCTGCGCTTCCTCGAGCCGAACCTGAGCGGCATCGGCGGCCTGCACATCGCGCCCACCACCGACCGCATCGTCGCCGACCTGGTGCTGCCGCGCCTGCGAGCCGCGCGGCCCGACCTCCACCTGGCGCCCAACGTCGACCTCCGCGAGCTCCTCATGCAGGAGCTGGTCGATCATCTCGAGCTCATCGGTCGACCGGGCTCGCGGGTCTGCTTCGTCGAGCCCAAGTACGCCGGCTACGGCCCCGACGAGCAGGCCCACCTGACTGCCTACCTCTACGCCCGCTACGGACTCGAGGTGATGCATGCCGACCCGGCCGAGCTCGCCATCGACGGCGACGACGTCACCTACCAGGGCCGGGCGATCGACATCGCCTACCGCGACTACTCGGTGCAGGACCTGCTCGACCTCGCGGAGGAGGGCGTGGACGTCACGCCGATGCGCAAGCTCCTGCGCGAGAACCGGATGGTCTCGTCGATCGCGGCGGAGCTGGATCAGAAGAGCAGCTGGGAGATCCTGACCGATCCGGTGCTCATGCTCCGTCACTTCGGCGCCGAGGAGCGGCTGGTCTTCCGCCGCCACGTCGCGTGGACTCGCCTGCTGGGCGATCGCCGGACCACCCTGCCAGACGGCGGCGAGGGGGACCTCCTCGAGTACGTGAGGCGCGGACGCGAGCGCCTGGTCCTCAAGCCCAACCGCGGCTATGGCGGCGATGGCGTGACGGTCGGCCCCACCCTCGACGAGGCGGCCTGGGCGGCGGCGCTCGAGCACGCCCTGTCGGATCCCGACGACCGCTGGGTCGCCCAGGAGCTGGCGCCGCTGCCTGTCCTCTCCCAGCCGATGGCAACCGGGGCCGACGGCGGCGATCGCCACGACGAGGCCTTCTTCGTCGTCCTCGGCTTCGTCGCCAGCAAGTACGGCCTGGGCATCTCGGCGCGCATCTCGCAGTCCGAGGTGGTCAACGTCGCCCAGCGGGGCGGCGTGTGCGGCGTCGTGGTGGTCCAGGAGGCCTGACGCGCCGGCTCTTGCTGCTCGGGAACCAGTTCCGCGGGCCGGCGGCGGCGGTTCTGCCGCCTCCGGGTGAAGCCGGAGGCGCAAGAAATCCGCGGCCCGGGGGGCTGCGCGCAAATCCAGCGCGCTTCTGGGGGAATTGGGTGCTCGGGGAGCGGAACGGGAATTGAACTCCATCGATGGCGACCCAGGTGGTCGAGCCAAGTGATGACACGCAGGTTCGTCATCGAGTCGTCGATCTTTCTCTCGGCGTTCCTCGGCGTGACCGCCATGAGCGCGCTGCTGGGCCGCGCGCCGAAGCAGCCGGAAGTCGCCCAGAGCCGGGCCCCGCGCCTGCCTGCGCCGATCGAAGGCCGGGCCGCAGCCGCCGGCGACGTTCGCGAGACCACGCTCCACCAGGCGCACCTGCGAGGCGGCGAGCCGGTGCCCTGCTCGGCCTGTCACACCATCGAGAAGGACGGGTTCACCGTCCCCGACCGCGAGCGGTGCGTCGCCTGCCATCCGGCGCGGGACGCCGCGCTCCATGCGAAGGTGGCGGACGAGTCGGTGCGCCGGTGCACCAGCTGCCACGACTTCCTCGACGGGCGGCCGACTCGCGAGCGCGCCTGGCAGTGCGCGAGGTGTCACGAGCACCCGCACCCCGACGGCGCGGTCGCGGCCGGGAGCTCGGCCGAGACCTGCGGCCGCTGCCACGCGGTGCACGGCGAGAAGTCGCGCGCGCAGCCTTCGTGCCTCGGCTGCCACGAGGACAGACGTACCCGGCACCTGACCGACGCCGCCGACCCGGGGACCACCTCCTGCCTGGCCTGCCATGGCAGGCACGACCCGGCGCGCCTGGCGCAGGATCGCTGCGCCCCCTGCCACCGCGCGAACGAGCCGCTCGTGCCGGCGACTGCGACCTTCGCCGGCCATGACCGCTGCACCGGCTGCCACGTGCCGCACACCTTCGCGCGCGACACCGTCCGGCCCTGCGCCTCCTGCCACCAGCACCAGGAGACACTGGCCTCGAGCCGGGTCGCGGATCACCGCGACTGCAAGAGCTGCCACGACCAGCACGCGGTCAAGGTCGCGACCTCCGACAGCTGCCTGCGCTGCCACGACCGCCCCGACCTCGCCCACCGCCGGATGGACCGCGGGGCCGATTGCATCGGCTGTCACCCGCCGCATCCGGGTCGCGGCGCCGCGGCCCTGACCCGCGTGGCCTGTTCGAGCTGCCACCGCAGGGCCGGCGACGACCGCGCGTTCCACCGCGGCGCCCGCTGCACCGACTGTCACAAGCAGCATCGCTTCCGCCTCGCGTTCGGAGCCGCGCTCTGCCTCGGCTGTCACGCCGGCGGCATCGGCCGGACCCCGGCCATCCGGGTCAGCACCGGGCACGGCGAGTGCGGGAACTGCCACGGCCACGACCCCCACGCGCCGGCCGCGCCGCCGGCTTGCGGCACCTGCCACGGCGAGCAGGCGAGCACGGCGCCGGCGGGTCACGCCCGCTGCACTGCCTGCCACGACCAGCACCGCGGCTCCCTGCTGCCGCGCGTCGCCAGCTGCACCGGCTGCCACGCCGATCGCGCCCGCGGCCCGCACGCCGCCATCGACGGCGGCTGCGCGCGCTGCCATCGACCGCACGGCCCGGGCCGGAACCCGGCGCCGCCCCCCTGCGCGACCTGTCACGATCGCAGCGCGCTGCCGTTCATGCACAGGATCGCGGGCCACGCGACCTGCGGCACGTGCCACCGATCCCACAGCCCGCCGCGCGCGGACCGCGCCACCTGCCTCGCCTGCCACATCGACCGGCGCGACCACGAACCGACCGCCGCGTCCTGTTCCGGCTGCCACCCGTTCTCGCGAGGTGCCCGGTGAAGCGCGCGGCGCTCCTCGCTGCCCTCGCGACGGCCGCATGCCAGAAGCCGGCCGCCCCGGCGCCGCCGCAGCCGATCCCCTTCGATCACTCGATCCACGTCGCGGTCGAGATCGGCGGCGGCACGCTGGCCTGCACCGACTGCCACCCGGGCGCCGCGCGCGGCGATCACGCCGGCCTCCCGGCGCTGTCCACCTGCCTGCGCTGCCACATGCGCCCGCAGGGCAAGCCGCCCAGCGAGGACGAGCGCCGGGTGCGTCTCATCGCGGCCGCCGGCGGCCCGTTCCGATGGATCCAGGTGACCGGCAACCCGGGCCACGTCCACTTCTCGCACGCCGCCCACGTGAGCCTGGCAGGGATGGTGTGCGCCGAGTGCCACGGCGACGTCGCGACCTGGCGCCGTCCACCGACGATCCCGAACCAGAACCTCAAGAGCATGCGCCGCTGCATGGGGTGTCACCGCGAGCGCGGCGCCCCCGTCGGCTGCGGGACCTGTCACCAGTGAGCCCACCATGAGCCGAAACCCGACGAGACCTCTGATGTCGCGCCGCCAGGCGCTGACCGCCCTCGGCGGGCTCGGCGCCGCGGGTGCCGCGGCCGGCTGCCGCCGCGAGGGCTGGTCGCCGCCCGAGGACGACCCGACCGGGCTCGCGCTGGCCAAGCCGTACGTGCCCGGCGCCGAGGCGTACGGTGCGCACGAGGAGCGCTGGTTCCGCTCGGCGTGCGGGCAGTGCCCGGCGGGGTGCGGCATCCGCGTCCGCGTGGTCGAGGGGCGCGCGGTCCGCATCGAGGGCGACCGAGACAACCCGCAGAACCGCGGCGGGATCGGCCCGCGCGGGCTCTCCGCGCTGCAGGCGCTCTACGACGCCGACCGGGTGACCGGTCCGCTCAAGCGGGTGCATGGTGTGCTCGTCCCGATCAGCTGGGACGACGCGCTCGGCGAGCTGGCTGGCGGGCTCGCCGCGCTCCGGGCCGCCGGCCAGCCCGAGCGGCTCCTGGTCTGGACCGGGCAGGAGCGCGGGCTCATGCACGACCTCCTCTCCCGCTTCTGTCGCGCCTACGGGACGCCGAACTTCATCGACGGCCGGCCCGGACGCACCGGCGTCCTGGCGCAGGCGATGGAGGCGACCCTCGGCGCGCCGGAGATCCCGACCTACGACTGGGAGAATGCCGGCTACGTCCTCAGCCTCGAGGCCGGGCTGCTCGAGGACTCCTGCCAGCTGGTCTACCTGACGCGCATCGCGGCGGAGATGCGGCGCGGCACCTCGCGGCGCGCCCGCGTCGTCCACGCCGGACCGATGTTCGACCTGTCCGCCTCCAGCGCCGACGAGTGGATCCGGATCCGCCCCGGCACCGCCGGCGTGGTCGCCCTCGGCGTGGTCGCGCTGCTCCTCGAGCGGCACCCGGCCGAGACCGCGCTGTCGCTCGAGCTGGCGGAAGGCGCCGGCGAGCTGGTCGCCTTCGCCCGCGGGTTCACGCCCGAACGGGTGGAGGCGGCCAGCGGAGTGCCCCGGCGCACGCTCGAGCGGCTGGCCGGCGAGCTGTGGGACGAGGGACCGGCGATTGCGGTGGTCGGCGAGCGCTCGCTCGCCTACTCCAACGGGTTCGACACCGCGCTGGCGGCGATGGCCCTGAACGCGGTCCTTGGCGCCTTCTCGGGAGGTCGCGTGCGACGAGCGCCGTCGCTGCCGCTCGCCGACTGGCCGGAGCTGGCGCTCGACCCGGCGGCGCTCGCCGGGCTCGCCAGGCCGCGCCTCGACGGCGCCGGCGGGTTTCCCCGGGCGCGCTCGGTACACGAGACGCTGCCCGAGGCAATCGAGGCCGCGGGGGATGGCCGGCCGGCGATCGCGCTCCTCCATCACGCCAACCCGGCCTACGCCCGGCAGCAGCCGCGCCGATGGCGACGGGCGCTGGCGGCCATCCCGCGCGTGGTCAGCTTCTCCCCCTACCGCGACGAGACGGTCGACGCGATCGCCGACCTCGTGCTGCCGGATCACACCTTCCTCGAGCGCTGGGAGCTCGACGTCCCGGCGCCGGCGCTCGATCGCGCGATCGCCGGGCTCCGCGTGCCGGTGGTCGCGCCCCTCCACGACACCCGCCCCACCGGTGACGCACTGCTTGCCCTCGCCCGGCAGATCGGCGGCGCGGTCGCCAGCGGGCTGCCCTGGTGGTCGTACCGCGAGGCGATCGAGGCGCGGCTCGAAGGCCTGACGCGCGCGCGGCACGGCAACCTCGCCGCCAGCACCACGCACGAGCTCCTCGGCGAGCTCCACCGGGTCGGCTTCTGGGTGGACGGCGAACCGGCCGCGGCCGCGCCGACCGCGATCACCCTCCACGCGTCGTACGCGGAGCCGACCTGGTACGGGGATCCCGGGCGCTATCCGCTCCGCCTGCTCCCCTACCGGCCGCTCGGGTACGCCGAGGGCAGCGGCGCCAACCTGCCCTGGCTGCGCACGCTCAGGCCGCGACCGGCCAGCCGCCCCTGGTGGTTCGCCGCGGAGGTGCACCCGTCCTCGGCGCCCGGCGTGCACGACGGCGACCCGATCGCGCTCGAGAGCGAGTGGGGCTCGATCGAGCTGAAGGCGCACCTCGACGAGCGGATGGAGCCCGGCTACGTGGCGGTGCCGATGGGCGGCGGCCACCAGGCGTCCGGGCGCTGGGCGCGCAGCTTCGGCGTGAACGTGCTCGACCTCGTGCGGCCCGGTCCGGCGCCGGTCACCGGCGCAGATCTTCTCTGCGCGACCCGGGTGCGGATCGCGCCGAGGACAGGAGGTGCACGGTGAAGGAGAAGGGCCCGACCCGGCGAAGCCTCCTCGGCGGAGCGGCGGCCGCCGCTGGCGCCGCCGCCCTGGGCGCAAGCTCGAGCGCCGCCGCCGGGCCCGCGCGGCGCTGGGGCATGGTCATCGATCTCGATCGCTGCACCGCCTGCGGCGCGTGCACGGTCGCCTGCCGGCAGGAGAACAACGTCCCGCCGTCGCGTCCCGGGCCCGAGCATGGCGGCCGGGAGATCGAGTGGATGAGCCTGCTCTGGCAGGAGGCGGAGGGGGCGGGCGGCCTGCCGATCGCGCTGCCGTTCCCCTGCCAGCACTGCGCCGAGGCACCGTGCGTGAAGGCCTGCCCGGTCGGCGCCACCCTCAAGAGCGCGGAGGGCATCACCCTCCAGATCTGGGAGCGCTGCATCGGGTGTCGCTACTGCATGGTGGCGTGCCCCTACGGCCGCCGCTCCTTCAACTGGGAGGAGCCGCGCTGGGACGGCACCCTGGTCCAGCTGCTCAACCCGGACGTGGCGACCCGTCCGGCCGGCGTGGTCGAGAAGTGCACCTTCTGCCACCACCGGATCCGCGACGCCAAGCAGCGCGCGGCCCTCGAGGGGCGCGCCCTCGCCGACGAGGACGCCCGGCGGCTGCCCGCCTGCGCCGCCGCCTGCCCCGCCGAGGCGATCGTGTTCGGTGACCTGAACGACCCGGAGTCGAGGGTCGCCCAGCTGGCGCGCGATTCGCGCCGCTTCCGGCTACTCGAGCACCTCGGGACCGATCCATCGGTCATCTACCTCAAGCGGGATCGGAGATCGTGATGCTGCCGCGCCCGCCGCCGCCATCCGCGCCGCCCGCGACCCAGCCCTTGCCGGCCACCTCCATCGCATGGCTCGCCAGCCTGGCCTGCGCCGCCGGCGCGATCGCGTTCGGCCTCTACTGCTTCGCGCTGCAGACCCGCTCCGGTTTCGTCGTCACCGGCCTGGGCAACCCGGGCCAGGGCGGCGGCGCCTGGGGCCTCTACATCGCCTTCGACGTCTTCTTCGTCGGGGTCAGCTTCGCCGGCATCACCATCGCCGCGCTGTGCCGCCTGTTCGACATCGCAGCGCTCAGGCCGGTCACCCGGCTGGCCGAGCTCCTCACCATCACTGCGCTCGTCGCGGGCGCCTGCGCCGTGATGTCCGACCTCGGCCGGCCGCTCCACGGCCTCCTCGAGCTGCCGAACTTCGCCAACCCTCGCTCGCCCTTCTTCGGCACCTTCACCCTGGTCGTCGCCGGCTACCTGTTCGCCAGCGTGGTCTACTTCTTCCTCGCCGCCCGCGAAGACGCCGCGGCGACCGCGCGGACCGCCAGCCAGGGGCGCTGGTTCTACCGGCTGTGGGCGTCCGGTTGGCGCGACGCGCCGTCGGATCACCGCCGCCATCACCAGGTCAGCTTCTGGCTCGCGCTCGGCATCCTGCCCCTCCTGGTGACCGCCCACTCGACGCTCGGCTTCATCTTCGGCATCCAGTCGGGCCGCCCCGGCTGGTACAGCGCGCTCCAGGCGCCGGCGTTCGTGGTCATGGCCGGCGTCTCCGGCACCGGCGGCGTGATCCTGGTGACCCTCGCGGTGCGCCGCCTGCTCCGCCTGCACGACCGCATCCCGGACGCCAGCATCCGGTGGCTCGGCAACTTCCTGTGGGTGCTCTCGCTGGTCTACCTCTACTTCATGGTGGTCGAGGAGCTGACCGCCACCTACGCGGCGCCGGCCGCCGACCGCCGGGTGGCGCACGAGATCGTCACCGGCGCCTTCGCGCCGCTCTTCTGGACTGCGGTGCTGAGCCTGTTCCTCGCCTTCGCGATCCCGTTCTCGCTCTACCTCCGCAAGCGCACCTCGATGGCGGCGGTCGGGCTGGCGGCGCTACTCGCCAACGTGGCGGCGGTCCTCAAGCGCCTCCTCATCGTGGTGCCGTCGCAGACCCACGGCACCCTTGCACAGGTCGATCCGCCGAGCCGCTACGCACCGAGCTGGATCGAGCTCGGCATCGTGCTCGGCATGTTCGGCGTGGTCGCCTTCGCGATCCTTCTGTTCGTTCGCATCTTCCCGGTGGTCCCGACGGCGCACCCGCCGGGCGGGTCGCCGACGCGGGCGGAGCGCGGCTGGATGCGGATCGCCGCGACGACTCTCACCGCGCTGGTCGCGCTCGCGCTCATCACGATCGGCATCACCGACTCGTTCCGCCTGTGGAGCGGCGAAGAGACCGATCCGCGGCTGCCCTACAGCCCGGCCATCTTCGCGGCCGGCGTGATGATGCTCTTCTCCTCCGCGATCGTGTACGAGGCGTTCCCCGCGCGCGGGAAACCTCCAGTCGCCCAGGTGATCCGCGCCGGCCACCGGCGGGTCTACGCGCGCGCCCAGTTTCGATCGAGCCGTGACCTTCGCAACAGGAGACAGCCATGAGCGACCAGGGTGAGTCCGGATTCCGCAGAGCCGAAACCCACAAGATGGGTCTCAGCATCGTGTCGGTGATCGTCCTCGCCGTCTTCGCCGGTGCCGGCGCGGTGGCGACCTACCTCCTCCAGCTGGAGGGCCCCCGCCTGCAGATCGGGCTGGCGGCGGCCGCGCTGGTCGCCGGTCTGGCGGCGCTCAGCCCCCGCGTCGCCTCGCAGTGGGAGCGCGCCGTCATCCTCCGGCTCGGCAAGTTCACCGGCCTGCGCGGGCCCGGGGTGTTCTGGATCGTACCGCTCATCGAGCGGCCGGTGATCTGGATCGACGGCCGCGTAAGAACGACCGGCTTCGCCGCCGAGAAGACCCTCACCGCCGACACCGTCCCTGTCGACGTGGACGCGGTCCTGTTCTGGAGCGTGGTCGACCCGATGAGGGCGGCGCTGGCGGTGGAGGATTTCGAGGAGGCGGTCGGCTGGGCGGCGCAGACCGCGCTCCGCGACATCATCGGAAAGACCGAGCTCGGCGTCATGCTGGTCGGCCGCGAGAACCTCGACGCCGAGATGCAGGCGCTGATCGGCGCCCGCATCGAGAGCTGGGGCATCGCGGTCCACTCGGTCGAGATCCGCGACGTCGCGATCCCGGCGAATCTCGAGGACGCCATGTCGCGCCGCGCCCAGGCCGAGCGCGAGCGCCAGGCGCGCATCATCCTCAGCGGCGCCGAGGTCGAGATCGCCGACAAGTTCGCCGACGCTGCCAGGCGCTACCGCAACGACCCGGTCGCCCTCCAGCTCCGGTCGCTCAACCTCCTGTACGAGGGGATGAAGGAGCGCGGCTCGATCATGGTCGTCCCGTCGGCCATGTCGGACGCGCTCGGAGTGGGCACCTACGCCGGCCTGGCCGCGCTCGGCGGCCAGACCGAATCCCCGGCCCCGCGCCCGCCCACCGGAGCCAAGCCGCCGGGCGAGCGGTAGCGGCGACCAGCTCGTCTGGCCCCCAGGCGCCGGGCAGCACGCGCACGCAGCCGCGGGCAGGTCTGGGTGTCCCGCCCTCACCTCGACCGAGATCCGGCTCCAGGTCGGCATGCGGATGGAGGATGTCGAGCGAGAGGTGATCCGGCGTAACCTCGAGAGCTTCGCGACCATCGAGGATACCGCGCGTGCGCTCGGCATCGGGCTGCGAACCCTGCACGAGAAGATCCAGCGCTACGGCCTGAGGCGCAGCCGCTCCTGAGTGCTCGCTGCGAATTCGGCGCCGCAAGCCACTGGCGATGGCGTTCCGGAATGCGAGAACTGCAGCCTCGCGGCGCGAGATGGACAGCAGCGGGCGCGAAAACGGCACTCACTGGCGACGCCTGCAGCGCAGGTCCGAGGACGGACAGGAGGATGGCCGGTGGCACGCTCCTCGCAGGAGACCTGCTGGCTTGTCGTCCATTCGTCAGGGTCGAGGGCCGGAGGGCGGATCCGCCGGAGCGGTGCTGCTCCTCGACTCCGTTCGCGGCTGGCCCGCGGATTTCGTCGATCGAGTCAGCCGGCTCGCGACAGCACGCGCCACGCACCTCCGTCGTGGTCGCCTCGCTGGAAATGACCCAGGCGATGGTGACCCGCGCCCTCGAGGGTGGAGCCACCGCATTCCTCCCCCGGCCTCGCCTTGCCGGATCGGTGCCGCCCTTCGCAGTGGGAGCCAGGACTCGAGATCACCAGCTTGAAGGAGTAAGAATGTCTGTCATCCGTGTGTTCAGCAGCGGTGAGAAGCAAGAGCTGAGCGATCAGGTCTTTCGCGCTGTGTCGCTCGATCGCGTCGATTTTTCGGGCGCCGATCTTCGCGGGGCGCGCTTCGACACCGTGTCGCTACGCGGCTGCGACTTCCGGCAGGCCGATCTGCGCAAGGCCGAGTTCGTCGATTGCGACCTGCGCGAGGCGTCGCTGCACGCGGTCCTGCTCGGAGACAACCGCTTCGACGGATCGTGGTTCGCCAGCGCTACTGGACTCACGGTGGAGCAGATCCGACACGTGTACCGGTGTGGCGGCAGCTTCGCGGCCTGGAGCCCTCCATCGCCGGCGCGGCGCGGAGGTGGGTGAGCGCGTGCTGACCGACAGCGATATCGACCGACTCTATCCGGAGAGCATCGCGGAGCTGGGTGCGCGTCATTTCACCCCGGCCGCGGTCGCCCGGCGGGCCGCCGAGCTCCTGGCTCCCACCCCGGCGCATCGCGTGCTCGACCTCGGCGCGGGGCCCGGCAAGCTGTGCCTGGTCGGGGCGGCGACCACCGGTGCGAGCTTCACCGGCATCGAGCAGAGGCGTCACTTCGTGGTCGCAGCGACCGAGGCAGGGGCTCGCCTCCTCCTGCGAAACGTCCACTTCATTCACGCCGACATCCTCGACATCGACTGGCGTCCCTACGACTCCTATTATCTCTTCAACCCGTTCGCCGAGCACTTGCTGGGAGGGATCGACGGTTCCTTCCCGGTCCGGCCGACCCGGTTCGCTTTCTACGTCCACGAGGTGCAGCTGCGCCTGCGCGACGCTCGTCCAGGCACGCGCGTGGTCACCTATCACGGTTTCGGGGGCAACATGCCGCGCGGATTTCGCCTGACCGCGTGCGAGGACGCCGGCAGCGATCAGCTCGAGCTGTGGATCAAGCGCCGCAGCGATGCGAGCTGACCTCGTCAGTTGCCGAAGGGGTGGCAGCCGCGGCAGCTCTGGGCGGTCGGCTCGTGGTCGGCGAGGTCGCGGTGGCAGGTCGAGCAGGCGGCGCGATCGCTCCGCGCCGCTGTCTCGTGGCTGTCGTGGCAGCTGGCACAGCGGTCGTGCTTGCCGACCGAGTGGAGGCCGGGCAGGCTGGCGCGGTTGTGGCAGCTGGTGCAGGTCGGTGGCGTGGCCTTGCCGCCCGGTCCGTGCGGCCGGTGACAGGTCTGGCAGCCGCCGTCGAGGCTGCCGTGCCGCGCCTTCGACTCCGCCGCGTGGCAGGTGGTGCAGGAGGCGGTGCGGGTGCCCGGGTGCGGCTGGTGGCAACTGGCGCAGGCGCGATGGCCGGCGGGCGCGGTGCGGTTCTCGGCCGCGTGGCAACTGGCGCAGGCGAGGGTCGGCGCGCGCGGTGCGTGTCGGGCCTGCTGGTGGCAGCCGGTGCAGTTGCGGTGGCCGGTCGCCACCTGGTTGCCCTGCACCGCGTGACAGCTGGCGCAGGCCGGCGGCGCGCGTGAGGCGGCGTGACCGGCCGACGCGTGACAGGCGCTGCAGGTGGCGTGGCCGGTGCTCGCCGCGCTCTTCACCTCGGCCTTGTGGCAGTCGGCGCAGAGCGACGCGCCCATCAGCTTCGGCCGCGCGATCTCGTGCGGACGGTGACAGGCGGCGCAGGCGACGCCGGCTGCGTGGCTGGCGGTCGCCTGGTGACAGGATCGGCACGGGGTGGCGACGCCGGCGGCGGCGAGCTGGGCGCGCGGTGCGCGATGGATCGGGTGGCAGCTCTCGCAGGCGCTGGCTGTCCCGCGCAGGATCGGGTGATCGGCGCGCTCGTCCCGGTGACAGCCGGAGCAGGCCGCGACCTGGCGCGGCGCGTGCTCCGGGTGACAGCTCTGGCACTTCCCGTGCGGGCTGCCCGGTCCCGACAGCGGGCCGGCGCGGTCGGCGTGGCAGCTGGCGCAGGCGCGCGCGCCCGCCGCCGATGCCTTGTGCGGCAGGTGGCAGGTGTCGCAGCGATCGTGGCCGGCGAAGGTGGCGCTCAGCGGTATGCGCGCGCTGGCCGCCGCGCTCGAGTCGGGGTCAGGGGCGCGGTGGCAGCGGTCGCAGGCCGCGCGCGCCGCGATGGCCGGCTGGTGCGAGCGGTGACAGGACAGGCACTCGGCGGCTCCCCTGGCGTCGCCGCGCCCGTGGCTCGCGGTCTCCTGGTGGCAGTCGCCGCAGGCGCGCGGCTGGAGCGAGGGCTTGCCGTGCGGCCGGTGGCAGCCGGTGCAATCCTCGCGGTGCTTGCCGAGCCCAGGCATCTTCTCCTTGTCGTGGCAGGACAGGCAGTCGCCCGGCGCCCGCTCGCTGGCCGCCGCGAAGCCATGGCAGCTCTGGCACGCCCGCGCCTCGGCGGACCGGCTCGACGAGTGCACCGACACCGCCAGCTCCTCGTGGCAGTGCGCGCACCGGTCCGGCGTGGGCACGCCGAGCGCGCCGCCCTTGGTGATCGCGTGGCACTCGCGGCACGCGATGTGGGCCCGCGCCACGTGCGCGGCGTGTCCCGCGCTGCGCTTCGCCTGCTCGAACTCCGGCGGGATCTTGACCGGCGCTGGCTCGGGCTCGCCGCCGGCGTAGTACCTCCACAGGCCGACCGCCAGGGCGCCGAGGGTGAGCGCCGCGAGCCCGGCGCCGACCATGAGCAACTTCTTCACCGCGCGCCCTGCGGGTGACACATCCGGCAGGGCAGGTCACTCATCGACTGCCTGCTCGACCAGCCGGGCGGATGAACGCTGCCACCCACCCCGCCGACCCGGTGGCACGACACGCACAGCGCCTCGCCGGCGCCGCCGTGGCAGCCGGCGCAGGAGGCGGGATCGGCGCGCGCCGCCCGGCCGTGCGCGTTCTCGCCGCTGGTCAGCCCCACCCAGCCAGGCGGGTGCGGGTTGCGCGCCGGATCGTCGGGATCGCCGGTCGGCGCCACCTTCTTGTCGTCGTGGCAGCCGAGGCAGGCCTCCGGCTGGTGACAGGACTGGCAGGCGCCCGGCTGTGCCTTCGCCTCGACCGCGTGGCGGGCGGCGAAACCGGCCCGGTGCACACTCGCCTGCCCGGGGGTGTCGAAGGCGAGCCGGGCCGGCAGCGCCGGCACCTCGGTGCCATGGCAGGAGCCGCAGAACCGCTCGCTGTGGCAGGTCGAGCAGAGATCCGCCGAGCTCGCCGCGCGGGTGCCGTGCTCGCGCAGCCAGTCGCCGTCGTGCACCAGGTGACTCTCCGGGGCGCGCGCCTCCTCGGCGAGATCCACGTGGCAGCGGTCGCAGGCGCGCCCGGCCAGCTCCCCCTCGTGCTCGTGGCACTTCACGCACACCGCCATGGCCGGGCGCAGGTTCTGCCCGGCCTCCTGGATGCCGGCGTGGCAGCGGACGCAGTTGCCGCGCGAGGCGCCCTGGTGCCGGGCGTGGTCGAAGCGGAGGTGTTCGCGCGCCTGCATCGCATCGAGCGCGGTCCACTCGCCGCCGTGACAGCCGAGGCAGGAGCGATCGTCGTGCGGCTTCTGGTGGCAGGTCCGGCACGAGGCGTCGTCGGGAAGGTGGAGCGGCCCGCGCTCGCCCGCCTGTCCGGCGCCCGGGTGACAGGTGACGCAGCTGGCGCCGGCCAGGACATGGGCGCGGTGCGGGAAGGGCTTCCGGCCGGGCGGTTTGAACCCGAGGATCTGGGCGCAGGCGGCGACGGCGAGCGCGAGGCTCAGCGCGAAGACGCGCGGCCTGGTCGTCGTCTTCATCGGGTCGCCCACATCCAGGTGAGCCGCGCCAGGCCGTCCACCCGGTAGACCTCGGTCGGCGACGAGCTCGCCTCGACGGCGGCGGCCGCCTCCCAGGCGCCGAACTCGCGGCTCACCGCCAGGAGCCCCCACGGCCATATGTGGTCCTGGTCGTCGGGAACCGCGAGCTCGCCTTCGAGCGCGACCCGAAAGCCGGCGAGGGGCGGAGTGCGCGCGGTCGCCCGGGCGCCGCTCCAGCTGGCTCCCGGCACTCCTTCGCGCCTGAGCTCGCCGCCGACGGCGCCGGTCCCGCGATCGTCGAGCCTCAGCGTCGCCCGGGCCGCCGCCAGCTCGCCCCAGTCGCCGCCCGCCTCGAGCGCGCCGGCATCGGCGAACAGATCGAGTCGCGGCGCCGCCCGCCACCGGGTGGTGGTCGCGACCCGACGCGATGGCGAGTCGCCCAGCACCGAGAACAGCGAGGTGGCGGGCAGCAGGCGATAGGCCGATCGCTGGGTGCCGTACAGCTCGAAGCGCCACGCCCCGGTCCGCGCGCTGGCGGTCGCCTGCCCCTCGGCCAGGCCGCCGTGGATGAGGTCCATCGCGGCGCGGCCGGACAGGTCGAGCCACTCCGTCGCCTGCACGCCGGCGTCGGCGGCGGCTTCCTCGCTGGTCACCCGGCCGTTGTCGCGCCGGTGCAGGTAGGCGACCCCCGCCGAGCCCCAGTCGCCGATCGAGCGGCTCGCCCGGCCGCCCGCCAGCCAGTCCCAGTCACGCCCGTCGCCGCCCGGCGCCACCGGCGAGCCGGCGAACGCCTCGAGCGCGAAGCGGCGCGGCAGCCGGACGCGCCCGCTGGCGCCGTCCATGTGCTGCGGCCGCAGGCCGCCGGCCGTCACCACCAGCCGTCCGAGACGCATCTCGCTGCCGGCCCGGCGCGCGCGAACGGCGACCACCAGCGCCTCTGCCTCGCCGCTGTCGCCCCCGGCGTCGCCGACACCGCCGCCGGCCACGCCGCCGGTCAGCCAGATGAGCGCCTCGGCGGCGTAGAACGGCCCCTCGCTGCCGTCGGCCTGGAGCACCACCAGGCCGGCCGGCGACTGCGCGCTGGCCAGTGCGTCGGCGCGCAGGCGGTAGGGCTCGGCACCGGTGCTCGCCGGCGCCGCGGCCACCAGCACCGCCGCGATGGCGAGCCGGCAGCTCACTCTCCGTCTCCCTTGTCCTTGCGCTTGCGGTTGGCGCGCCAGGCGTCCTGCACGACGACCACCACGAAGATGGCGAAGGAGAGCGTCCCGAGGGCCTGGCCGACGCTCATCGCGGCCATGATCGGAATCGGCCCTGGGTCGAGCAGCGACCACACCATGAGGCCGAGCCCCGCCAGCGCGAGGATCGCGGCCAGGCGGAGGAGCCGTGTCGAGTTGATCCGGATCAGCCGGAGGAACCGCACCGCCTCGATACGCCTCATCACAGCGGCACCCCCTCGGTAGTGGGGTGGATGGGGCCGTGGCAGCCGGCGCTGGCACAGCTCACCTCGCCGCTCCGCACCTCGTCCGACAGCGCCGCGTGCTCGGAGACCATCTCCCATCGGGGGACGTGCGTCGAGTGGCACTGCATGCAGTTCCGGTTCGGATAGGGCTTGAACATCTCGATGCGCGGCAGCGCCTCCTCGATCGAGAGCGAGTGGAAGTCGGTCCAGTACTCGTAGACGTGGCGCATGCCGTTCAGCTTGGTGGTCACCGCGCCGAACATTCCGTAGTCGGCGTGGCAGGCGTAGCAGCTGTGATCGCCGAAGCTCGGGTTGCGCGAGTGGCGCGCCGCCAGCGTGAAGCTCGCCGGATTCGCGACGTCGTCGGTGAACGGCTCCATGACGTGGCAGCCGCTGCAGAACTCGCGCGACATCGTGTGCTGGAATCCGACCACGTTGCCGGTCGCCGCCGTCCCGATCGGGAAGATGCCGAGCCCGAGCAGCAGTGCGACCTTGGTGGTCCAGGAAAGCGGCGGCCGCCGCACCAGGTACCAGATCAGGATCGCGGCCGACGCTGCCGCGCAGCCCAGGGCGAGAACCACGAGGATCCTAGAAATCGACAGTTCCATCGATGTGCTCGCTGGTCTCGGCGCCCGGCGGCCCGGAGCGCAGGATGAGTCCCGACGCATCCACCGTCGACGGATGGCAGCTGACGCAGTCGGTGAGCTGCATGTCGGGCTCGTGTGGGATGCCGGGGGGCGGCGTGCCGTGACAGGAGCCGCAGTAGACCTGCCCCTCCCCGATGCGGGTCCACACCGGCTCGCTCGAGCCGTGGCACCAGGTCCGGCAGGTGGCGTCCGAGCGGCGCCAGTCGCCGTCGCCGGCCAGCACGACTTCGGCCGGCAGCGGCGTGTCGATGTGGCCGGCGCTGGTGGTCTCGGCCGGCACCTGGTGACAGGCGGAGCACGGCACCGGACCGCGCAGCTCGAGCGGGTTGCTGCGATGGCTGGTGTGCGCGCCGACCCCGATGACGTCGTTGCTCGTGTTGCCCGCGAGGTCGCGGGGGGGCGCCGGGCTCTGCGGCGAGCCGTGACACCCCGAGCAGCCGGGGCTGGTGCCGATCGCCAGCTCGCCATCGATGTGGCCGGCCGAGGCCGGGTGGCAGGTCATGCACGCCAGGTCCGCGGCGTGCGAGGAAGGCGGCACGCCGTGGCAGGAGCCGCACTCCGCCTGATCCGCCCCGCCGGTCCAGACCGGGCGCGGGTTCGACGCCGCGGGGTCGCCGAGCGCATCGCCGTGGCAGTAGACGCCGCTACACGTGCCGGTGTCGTGGTCGTAGCTCGGCTCGTCGGCCGAATCGGCGAAGTCCGGCCGCGAGCGCGCAGCCTCGCCGAAGGTCACCTCGGCCGGCAGGGAATCGGCCTTCCCGCCGCGCAGGATGTGGCCCTCGGCGTCCCAGCGCTCCGGCACTTCGTGACACTCGGCGCACTCGTAGCGGGCGATGTGGGTGGGGTGGGCCGCGGTCTCGGGTTCGGCGTCGTGGCAGGTGCTGCAGGCGGTGACCCCCTCCTGGTGGCAGGCGAGGCAGGAGACGCCGGACTTGCCGCCGTCGAATTCCTGGCCGTGGCAGCCGGCGCACAGCGCGAAGTTCCAGTCGCGCCGCGCGAGCTCGCGGCCGTGGAAGTCCTCCGACTCGAGATCGAGGATGCCGGCGGGATGGACGCCGTCGCAGTCGGTGCAGGCATCCTCCCTCTCGCGCTCCTCCGAGCACGAGAGGGCGAGGATGGCTGCCACGATCAGAACCCGTGGACCGACGCGACGTCCTCGACCGAGTCGGTATCGTGGCATGTAGCGCAGGCCTCCTGGCCGTTCGAGGTGTTCACCTCGGCGTGGATCAGGACGGACAGCGAGTCGTGACAGCTCGTGCAGACCGCCGTCTGCGGCGGCACCAGCGTGACCGTCGCCGGCCACAGGGGGTCGGTCGGGTTGTACGGGCTCGCCCCGCACAGCTCGTTCGTGTCGGCGTCTGGATCTTCGTTGCAGGTGCGTTCCTCGTAGCGGCTCGGCAGGACGCC
>Ga0111538_10000505_pt1 | contig 51929 bp, 45 predicted proteins | sample SoiMethybrSBSTD1_FD_79669 | JGI IMG/M metagenome (GOLD analysis project Ga0111538, IMG submission 79669) | Bulk soil microbial communities from a Populus tree surrounding site in Tennessee, USA - Soil MetaG P. TD hybrid SBSTD1 (version 2)... | ecosystem: Environmental > Terrestrial > Soil >... | reverse complement strand
TGCAATGAAGTTGATCAAGTGCATCATTCGTCCGAACAAGGTCGACGAAGTCAAAGACGCACTGGCCAAGCTGAACATCGCGGGCATGACGGTGACCGAGGTTCGCGGTCACGGCAAGCAGAAGGGGCACACCGCAATTTATCGCGGTAAGGAGTACAACGTCAGCCTGCTGCCCAAGATGGAGGTCGAGGTCGTAGTTGCGGACAACATGGCCGACGACGTCGTCAAGGCGGTGGTGCAGGCGGCCCGGACCGGTGAGATTGGTGACGGTCGCGTATTCGTGCTTCCGGTGCTGGAGAGCTATCGAATCAGAACGGGCGAGAAGGAGTCATAGGGCGGAGGCTTCAGCCTCCGCTCTATTCGTAGCGCAACGCCTCGATGGGATCGAGGCGTGAGGCCCGGACGGCGGGCACCATCCCGAAGAAGATGCCAACGCTCGCCGAGAAGCCCAGGCCAATCGCAAACGACCACCATGGCAGTGAGATGGGGAAGCCGGTCGCCAGACTGATGGCGGTTCCTACGCCGGCTCCGAACAGAATCCCAAGCACCCCACCCACCGACGTCAGCACTGCGGCTTCGGCCAGGAACTGGAACAGGATCTCCTGACGACGGGCTCCGAGGGCTTTGCGCACGCCAATCTCTCGCGTTCGCTCGGTCACCGAAATCATCATGATTGCCATGACCCCGATTCCGCCGACCATCAGCGCCACGGAGGAGATGACCACCAGCGCCAGGAAGACGGCGCGGCTGATTTGATCCCACAAGCGCAGGATGGCGTCCTGACCGCCGATCTCGAAGTCGTTGGGCTCATCGAGCTTGAGCCCGTGGCGGATGCGCATGATCTCTTCGACTTCGGCGACCGTCTGATCGCGCGTCGCGCCTTCGACCGGTACGATCGTGATCTGCGCGCTGCTGCCTCCACCAAAGCGCTGCCGCGCGTTGGTGGCGAAGACCACCTGGTGCGTCGTCTGCGGGATGACGACGAAGTTGTCCGCCTGCGGGAAGGGTGAAGGTCGCTTGCCCAGGACGCCGACGACGGTGTACTCGATCGCGCCGATCCGGACTTTCTTGCCAATCGGATCGATCCCCGACGGCGCAAACAGCGCTTCATAGGGGTTGTTGCCGAGCACAACCACCCGCCGTCTGCGCTGCACCTCGGATTGAGTGAAGAAGCGGCCGAACGACAGCTTGACGAAATTGACCGTGGCAAACTGCTCGGTCGCGCCGAGCACGGCCCCGGTCGGCGTCCGCTGGCCGCCGTAGAACACACGCTCGGCCGTTTGGCCGCCCAGTCCCTGGCCCATCCAGATGTCAACCACACCAACCGACGGCGCCAGCCGCTCGATCGCCCGCGCATCGTCTACGGTGAGATTGGGCCGGCGAATCAGTTCTGAGAAGTCCGCGCCGGCGGCCAGGCTGACCGCGCTCGCCTTGCTCAGGATGATCGTGTTCGGGCCCAGTTGCCGGATCATGTCGCGCAGAGATTCGTCGAAACCGCGAATCAGCGAGGTCATCCCGACGATTGACGTGATGCCGATCACGACGCCGAGCACGGTGAGCGCCGAGCGCATCTTGTTCGAGCGCAGCGTCTCGAACGCCATCACGGCGACTTCGCGCCACAGCCCGCGATTCAGGCCTTTATTCACGTCTCAACGCCTCGATGGGATCGAGCGATGCCGCTCGCGATGCCGGATAGGCGCCGAAGAACAGTCCTACTGCCGCGGTGATGGTGACGCCGAGAATCACCGACCACATCTCGAGACGCGCGGGCAGCGGCGTGAGTGCGGCAATGAGCGTCGCGGCAAGCGACCCGAGCAGAATGCCGATCACGCCGCCGAGCGTCGAGAGCGTGATCGATTCGGTCAGCACCTGCGCCATGATGTCCTTGCGCTTGGCGCCGAGCGCCTTACGCAGACCGATTTCGCGTGTCCGCTCGCTCACCACCATCAGCATGATGTTCATGATGACGATGCCGCCGACGACGAGCGACAGCGCGACGATGCCGACCAGCACAGCGAAGATGCCGCTCGTCACCTGACGATAGAGGTCAAGGATGAAGTCCGAGGTGATGATGCCGAAGTTGTTCGGCGCCGATGGCTTCAACCGCCGCGCGACGCGCAGTGCCACCGTCGCATCATCCATGGCCTCGGTCATGCGATCGGTGGAGGCCGGCTTCACCATCAGCTGCAGCGACTGGCGCGCTCCGAACAGCCGTTGATAGGCGCCCAGCGGAATCACCGCGAAGTTGTCCTGCGAGTCGCCGAAGAACGAACCCTTCTTCTCGCTGACGCCGACGACGCGGAAACCGATGCCAGCGATCTTGATCGTCTTCTCGAGCGGCTCGATCTCGCCAAAGAGGCGGTCCGCCAGGCTGTATCCGAGAATCGTGACCGGCTGTCCGCGCTCCACTTCGACGGTGCTCATCATCCGTCCGCGCTCGGCATTGAACGTCGAGAAGTCCGCGTAGCTGGCCGTCACGCCCTGGATATTGACGTTGTTGATCTCCTCGGTCCGGTACGACACCGTCGCGTTGCGTCCGGCCTGTGCGGCGACCGACGCGATGAGCGGACTGAACTTGCGGATGGCCTCGGCTTCGTCGACCGTGATCAGCGGATTGTTGCGATTCCGCTCGGCCTCGTCCTCGTTGAAGACCGGCGGCATGCGTTGCACCGTGAAGTTGTCGGCGCCGATGTCGCTGACGATCGCGTCCGCCACCATCCCGTTCATGCCCTGGATGAGGGTCACCACCGTGACGATCGAGGTGACCGCCACGATGTTGCCCAGCACCGTCATGAACGATCGCAGCTTGTTGGCCCAGATGGCCTGCAGCGCGATCAGGATGGAGTCGACGATCTGGTTCATTTACTGTTCGAGGTGCGGTTGCGATCGCGATTGTTCTGCTGCTGCACCTTCACATCGCCGCCGTCGGAAAGCTCTCGAACCGAGGCGAACGGTCCCGTGATCACTTGATCGCCGGCTTTCAGGCCGGTCAGTACCTCGAAGTACTGCTCGCCGGCGATGCCGACCTTTACAGGTGTGAACACGCCTTTGTTATTGGCGACGATGAAGACGCCCTCCGTCTCCTTGCGTGTATGACCGGGAGGTGGTTCGTTCGACGCCGACACGGGCGTTTCGACCGCGTTGCCTCGACGACGGCGCTGCGACTGCTCGTGCACCATTTCGCCCTTGTCGTTGTAGAGCATCTCGCGGACGGTCAGCGCCTGAATCGGCACTGAGACGACGTTCTTTCTCGTCGCAGTCGTAATCTCGGCGGTGCAGGTAAACCCTGGTCGCACATCGGGCACCTGCTCGTCGAGTGTGATGACGACCTTGAAGGTCGTCGCCTGCCGTTGACCGCCGGCCTGCTGCGTCGTCTGAATCGGACTGTTGCCGACCTCGGTGACGTGGCCCTTGAAGGTGCGGTCAGGCACGGCGTCGATCATCACCTTGGCTGGCTGGCCCAGGGAGACCGACGGGATTTCGGTCTCGTCCACCTCGACCTCCGCCTCGAGCACCGACATGTCGGCGATGGTCAGGAGCACAGACCCGGCGTTGTTCATCGTGCCGAGCACGGCGGTCTCACCTTCTTCGATGCTGCGTCGCGTCACCAGACCGTCCATCGGCGCCGAGATGATGACTTGATTGAGGTTGTACTTGGTGGTCGCGAGACCGGCTTCTTCGACCTTGATGCGCTGCTCGTTGGTCTGGATGTCCTGCTCGCGGGTTTTCAACTCCGCTTCGCGCACCTGCACGTCGTTCTCGGCGCGCTCCAGCGTCTCGCGCGTCGTCAGGCCTTCTTTCCAGAGTTCCTGCGTCCGCTTCAGATTTTGACGGGCGAGGTCGAGCAAGGCGCGTGTTTGCTGTACGGCGGAGCGCGATTGCTGCAGCGACGATTGGGCAGCGGCGACGCTGGCTTCTCCGCGCTGCAACTGGGCGTCGAGCGAACGGGGATCGATCTCGAGGAGAAACTGACCCAGCTTGACGCGTTGTCCTTCTTCGACCGCGACGCGTGTGACCCGTCCGGTCGTGTTCGCCGACACATTGACCTGCCGCTTCGGCTGAATCTTGCCGGACGCCGAGACGAGGGCCTCGAGATCGCGGGCGCGAATCCCTTCCGCAGTGATGGTGAGGCCGGTCTGACGTTTGAAGTACAGGTTGGCCGCGACCACGGCGGCGACAACCACGACAACGGCAATGATGATGAGAACCTTTTTGCGGGTCATCGAATCTCCTAGGAGCCCGACCGGAAGAGTGCGATTACCAAGGCAACTACAACGTAGATCCCAAGCATCGTCGTCGCGATTGGACCCGTGCGGCGGCGGTACAGCACGCCGAGCCCGATCGCAAGACTGATCGTCGCCCAGACGAAAAACAGATCGATCGAGCTCAGAAAGAGCGTCACGAAGCTCTTCTCGTCGAGCATTGGTACGAAGATGCCGAGGTTCGCGCCGGCCAGTGTCTCGCTGGCGTAGCTGAGCGCCATGCTGAAGAGCTGCTGGAGCGCGACGATGACCGAAGAGTGCACGACGATCGCATAGACGTGCTTGAACGTCGCCGCGCCACCCATCAGCAGCGAAAAGACCACAAGAAGAATGCCGGCTTCAACCGCCATGACGATCGGCCAGAAGATCACCTGCGAGATCGGGCCAGTGATGGCCGCTCGCTTCATCCCCTGTTCCATCTGGTCATACAACTGGTCGCTGACGTTCATGCCGAACGCTTCCATTGCCCGAATCTGCTGATCGAGCACCAGCCGCTGTCCGATTTCTGATGACAGGAACAGGCCCTGAGCGATACCGATGACCACAAGGACGACTGCCAGCACACCTAAGGATCGCGGCTTGGCAGCCACGGCGGCGTAGGTTGCGCGGGGTGAGAGCAGGACGCCGAAGATGCGCGTGAAGAGTCCCTGTTCGGCGACGGGCGTTTCTTGTGCCACAGTCATTACGCGCTCCCTCCGAGGGCCGTCATGGTCACCGCTATCAGCAATGCCACACCGGCGTAGACACCTAGGAACGTGGCGGCCAACGGGCGCACCTGCCTTCCATACAAGACACCAACGCCAATCGCCAGAAGAACTGCCCACCACATCACGAATACGTCGAGGGCGCCGACGAACCGTCCAACGAACGACGCCGCATCGAGCGCCGGAAACCACAAGGCCATCGAGGTTGCGCCGCCAGTCGCCTCACGCATCACGCTCACCGGGACCGATAGCACTTCGCGAATGGCCAGGATGACGCTGGCGTGGGCGACCACCGCGAGCACCTGCGAGAACGAAACCCGCTGATTCCCACCAGACCGAAACATCAGAAAGAGCACGCCCGCGAGCGCCAGAGTCAGGACGGGTCCGCTTGCCACCGCCGTCGCCACACCGTAGAGGGGGCCGCTCTGACTGAGCGCCTGTAACTCCGCGTACCTCGCGTCGTCTACGGGCTGGCCGAAGGCCAGAGCCGTTCGCTCCCACTGATCCACGAGCGCGGTCTGGCCGACCTCGGTGCGGAACAGGAGGGCCTGGCTCCCCGCCGTGATCGCCAGGAGCGCCATCACCATTCCAACCCACCGTGGCGACGAGGCCACAGCCCGAAATGTTGTGCGGGGACATCGGATGACGCCGATAAGTCGTGGGAGGAACCCGAGTGTGCTGGATGGCGAAACCACCGCCTCCGGTACTGAGCCCAATCAGTCTCCTAATACGGCAAATGTCCAGTTCTGTTCCTTATGGGCGGGTGCCCAATCGTGGTCCAGGCTGGGCAGGACATGAGGTGACCCGTTCCCCTTATTCCATCACAACTTCACGACCGCTCGATGCCCTGGCCGGAGGCGGTCTTACCGCTTGCAGATCACAGACATAACGTCGTCCTCCACTCTATCGGGCAGGACCGTGCAGGCCGAGAAGATAGGACGTGCCGGAGTGCCTAGGGACGAGTGTGATTTGCGGCGGTCCACTACGGCGCAACTGACGTTCTGACGATTCAGGGTGAGATAGGGCCACAGCGTGCGGACTTACAGCGATGAGATGGTGAAAGGTTCACCTCTGTACGCCCGCCTCCTGTCGCCCAGTGGTCGGTGATGGCGGTCCGAATTGGAGAACTGCTTCTCAAGGAGAAGCGCATTTCGCCGGAGCAACTCCAGGAGGCGCTGAACTATCAGCGCCAGAACGGGGGAAAACTCGGCTTCAATCTGATCAAGCTCGGATACGTCAAAGACGACGAGATCACCGCGCTTCTCAGTAAACAGTACGGCGTCCCCTCGATCGCCCTCGGCCAGTTCGACGTCGATCCGGCGGTCGTCAAGCTCGTGCCGGCGGAGACGGCGCAGAAGTACCAGATCGTCCCACTCTCGCGGTCAGGCGCGACGCTGACGATCGCGATGACCGACCCGACGAACGTGTTCGCCATGGACGACATCAAGTTCATGACGGGCTACAACGTCGAGCCGGTCGTCGCGTCCGAGACCGCCGTCATCGACGCCATCTCGAAGTACTACGGCAAGACGAGCGCGGGCGCCGGCGGCGGTGGTGGTGGTGGCAACGCGGCCCCGTCCGGTCCTACCGCACTGGAGGTCGCCAGCAAGGCGCTCGAGGAGATGCCGGCGCTCGCCGATGCCGGCGACGTCGAGGTCCTCGAGGAGTTCGAAGAGATCAGCGCAGAGGCGCTCGCCAAGCAGGGCGAAGAAGCGCCGGTCATCAAGCTAGTCAACGTCATCCTGATGTCGGCCATTCAGAAGGGCGCGAGCGACATTCACATCGAGCCCTACGAGAAGGAACTGCGGGTCAGGTACCGCATCGACGGCATTCTCTACAACATCATGCAGCCGCCGATGAAGTTCCGCGACGCGATCACGTCGCGCATCAAGATCATGTCCAAATTGGACATCGCCGAGAAGCGCCTGCCGCAGGACGGCCGCATCAAGATCCGCTTCCAGGACGGCGGCGAGATGCGCGACATCGACTTCCGCGTCTCGTGTCTACCGACGCTCTTCGGCGAGAAGATCGTGCTGCGTCTCCTCGACAAGACGAAGCTGATGCTCGACATGACGAAGCTCGGGTTCGAGCAGGAGTCGCTCGACAAGTTCGAGACCGCGATCGAGAAGCCGTGGGGCATGGTGCTCGTCACGGGGCCCACGGGATCTGGTAAGACCAACACGCTGTACTCCTCGATCGCGCGCATCAATACGCCGCAGACGAACATCATGACCGCCGAAGACCCGGTCGAGTTCAACTTGATGGGCGTCAACCAGGTTCTCGTCCGCGAAAGCATCGGTTTGAACTTCGCCGCGGCGCTACGCAGCTTCCTGCGTCAGGACCCGAACATCATCCTGGTCGGCGAAATCCGCGACTTTGAAACCGCGGAGATTGCGGTCAAGGCGGCGCTCACCGGACACCTGGTGCTCTCGACGCTGCACACCAACGACGCACCGAGCACGGTCAACCGCTTGATGAACATGGGCATCGAGCCGTTTCTGGTCGCCAGCTCGCTGAATCTCATTTGTGCACAGCGTCTGGTTCGCAGAATCTGCAAGAACTGCACGGAACCAGACCCGACCCCGGCCGCCGCGCTGATGCAGGCCGGGTTCAATGCCGAAGATGCAAAGACAGTGGTCCCCAACAAGGGGAGAGGCTGCGAGAGGTGTAACAACACCGGGTTCAAGGGCCGCGTCGGTCTCTACGAGGTCATGGAAGTGACCGAAGAGCTCCGCGAGCTCATTCTGGTCGGCGCGTCCTCCCTCGAACTCCGCCGCAAAGCTGTGGACGAGGGAATGATCACGCTGCGAAACAGCGGACTGCGCAAAGTCAAAGAGGGTGTGACCACGATCGAAGAGATCGTAAGGGAGACCGTGAAGTGATGACGCTGCCTGAACTGCTGCACACGATGGTGCAGATGGAGGGATCGGACCTCCATATCACCACTGCTACACCGCCGCAGGTGCGTGTTCATGGGCACCTTGTTCGGCTGTCTGGTTCGGACCTGACTCCATCGGATACGAAGCAGCTCGCCTACAGCGTGCTGACCGACGCCCAGAAGAAGCGCTTCGAGGAAACGTTGGAACTCGACTTCTCCTTCGGTATCAAAGGTCTGGCCCGCTTCCGCGTCAACATGTTCAACCAGCGCGGCGCCGTAGGCGCTGTGTACCGGTTGATCCCCGAGAAGATCCGCAGCTTCCAGGAGCTGAACCTGCCGCAGGTGCTGACCACGCTCGCCGAGCGGCCGCGTGGCCTGGTGCTGGTCACCGGTCCAACCGGCAGCGGTAAGTCCACAACCCTCGCCGCGATGATCGACAAGATCAACAAGGAGCGGCACGATCACATCCTCACCATCGAGGACCCGATCGAGTTCGTGCACCAGCATCAGAGCTGTCTGGTCAATCAGCGCGAGGTGCACAGCGACACGCAAAGCTTCACGAACGCGCTGCGCGCCGCCCTCCGCGAGGATCCCGACATCGTGCTGATCGGTGAGATGCGCGACCTCGAGACCGTCGAAGCCGCGCTGCGCATCGCCGAGACCGGCCACTTGACGTTCGGCACGCTGCACACCAACTCGGCGTCGCAGACGATCAACCGCATCATCGATATCTTCCCATCGCACCAGCAGAGCCAGATCCGCACGCAGCTCTCGCTGGTGCTCGAAGGCATCGTCTGTCAGGCGCTGCTGCCGAAGATCGGCGGCGGTCGCGTGGTTGCGCTCGAGATCATGGTGCCGACGGCGGGCATTCGCAATCTGGTTCGCGAGGACAAGGTCCATCAGATCTACTCCGCGATGCAGACCGGCCAGGAAAAGATGGGCATGCAGACGATGAACCAGTCTCTGGCGACGCTGTATCAGAAAAAGATGATCACGCTCGAGACCGCGATCATGGCTTCGTCGAATCGCGACGAGCTCCAGGACCTGATCAGCCGTGGCGTTGGGGTTGTCGCCGGAGCGGGTCTCGGCCGCGTCGGTGGGCCACCGAAGCCGGTGGCTCGATAGGCCGATTGACAGGGAACGGTTAGTGGTTGCGTGGTGGTCGTGAGACGTAGAGCGCGCGCTTAGCGTGTGCGGAGCACTAGGGAATGGCGACTTTTGCATATAGCGGACGGACCCGAGCCGGTCAGACGGTGACGGGGGAGCGCATCGCGGACACCATCGACGCCGCAGTGGCGGCGCTGCGTCGCGAGCAGATCCTGGTCACCCAGATCAATCCGGTGAAGGAAGCGGCCAAGGCAGCCGGACCAGCCAAGGTCAAGTCCCGGCGCGTCAACGCGAAGAACCTGGCGGTCTTCACGCGGCAGTTCTCGGTGATGATCGACGCAGGCCTGCCCCTCGTACAGTGTCTCGAGATTCTCGGCTCTCAAGAGCCGGACAAGAACTTCGGGGCGGTTATTCTGGCGACGCGCGGCGATGTCGAGAGCGGCATGTCGCTGGCGGATGCGATGAAGAGGCATCCGAAGACGTTCGACGCGCTGTTCACGAACATGATTGCGGCCGGCGAGGCGGGCGGTATTCTCGACACGATTCTGAAGCGTCTGGCGACCTACATCGAGAAGGCGGTCAAGCTGAAGAGCCAGGTGCAGTCGGCGATGGTCTATCCGATCGCCGTCATCGTCATCGCCGGGCTTGTGGTCGGCGTGATTCTCTGGAAGGTCATTCCGACCTTCGCCAGCCTGTTCGCCGGCCTCGGCGCGACGCTGCCGCTGCCGACGCGCATCGTCATCGCGGCCAGCAACGGGCTCGTCCAGTTCATGCCGTTCGTCATCGTCGGCATGATCGCGTTCGTCTTCGGCTTCCGCGCGTGGTACGGGACGGTGTCTGGCCGCAAGATCGTCGATGCCAGCGTCCTGAAGATGCCCGTCCTTGGCAATCTGATGCGCAAGATCGCCGTCGCGCGGTTCTGCCGCACGTTGTCCACGCTGCTGGCATCCGGCGTCTCGATTCTCGAGGCGCTGGACATCACCGCCCGGACGGCCGGCAACGCGGTGGTGGAAGAAGCCATCATGATCACGCGGAAGAGCATCGAGGGCGGTGACACGATTGCCGCGCCGCTCAAGGAAACCGCCGTGTTCCCGCCGATGGTCGTGCAGATGATTGGCGTCGGCGAGGCCACAGGCGCCTTGGACACGATGCTCCAGAAGATTGCAGATTTCTACGAAGAAGAGGTGGACGTCGCGGTCGCCGGGCTGCTGACGCTGCTCGAGCCGATCATGATCGCCTTCCTCGGTGGCGTGGTTGGCGGCATCGTCATCGCGATGTATCTGCCGATCTTCGACCTCATTAGCAAGCTGACAGGCTGACGCGCAGGGGCGACGCGTTGCGTCGCCCCTACAACGAATCGAGATGAACCTGAGATCGCGCCTCTCGACGCTGATTGCCGCGCGTGTCGTGATCGGCACGTTGCTGCTTGGCTCGGCGATCCTGATTCAGATCAGTCGGCCGGGTGCCTTCCCGGTCGATCCATTCTTTACCCTCATCGGGCTGACCTATGCGCTGAGCGTCCTGTATCTGGCGACGCTCCGATACGCCGAACGACATCCGTGGCTCGTCGATCTCCAGTTCGGTCTGGACGCCGTGCTGGTGTCCGCTTTCATTCACGTGACAGGCGGCATCGCCAGCAACTTCTCGTCGCTGTATCTCCTGCCGATCATCGCGGCGAGCATGATCCGCTCGCGCCGTGTGGCGCTGCAGGTCGCCGGGCTGAGCGCGATGCTGTATCTGGCGCTCGTGCTGGTGCAGTACGTGGACGCCGGGTTGCCGGCGGTCGTGAAGCGATTCACGCCGATGGTGGAGCTGCCGACGCTCGGCGTCGCGCGCTACACGGTGGCGATCAACCTGAGCGGCTTTTTCGCGGTCGCCCTGCTCGCCGGCTCGCTCGCCGAGGGTCTCCGTTCGGCCGGTGCACGGCTCGAGTACGCGTCACACGAGATCCGCGACCTGCGCAAGTTCAACGAGAACGTCATCAACAGTCTGCTGAGCGGTCTGGTGACGACCGATGCGGATGGCCGCATCCTGACGTTCAATCGCGCGGCGTCGGTAATTCTCGGCATTTCAAGCGCCCAGGCGATCAAGCACGATGCAATCGAGGTCTTGCAGCTGCCCGGCGACACGCGATCCAGACTTGGCATGCTGAGCGACACCCGGACGCTCAAGATCGACACGCAGCATCGGACCGGTGATGGACGCTCGATCGATCTCGGGCTGACCGCCAGTCCGCTGATCTTCCCCGATGGACGCGGGGGATTTCTCTTCACCTTCCAGGACGTGACCGACGTGCGGCGTCTGGAGCGCAATGCGCGGCTCCAGCAGCGCCTCGCCGCGGTCGGTGAAATGGCCGCCGGCATTGCCCATGAGATCCGCAATCCGCTCGCCTCGATGTCAGGGTCGATCCAAGTCCTGCGGCACGAGTTGACGCTGAACGACGAGCAGGCCCAACTGATGGACATCGTGCTTCGCGAGTCGGAGCGGCTGAACGAGACGATCAAATCGTTCCTGGCGTACGCGCGGCCGCAGCGCTTTGCGCTGGCCAGGCTCGACGTCCGCAAGGTCGTTCAGGACGCCGCGCTGCTCTTGCGCAACAGCGCGGAAGTACAGGCGCACCACACGATTGCCGTGGAGGTGCCAGATGATCCGGTCTGGTGTGAGGCGGACGAAAACCAGATCCGGCAGGTGATCTGGAACCTCGCCACCAACGGTCTCAAGGCGATGGCTCAGGGCGGTCGGCTCCTTCTCTCGACGGCGACGGCCAACGACGCATCGGGCGCGACGCTGCTGACCGTGCAGGATCAGGGGCGCGGCATTCCGCCTGACGAGATGGACGCCATCTTTCAGCCGTTCCACAGTTCGTTCGAGAAAGGCACGGGGCTCGGGCTGGCCATCGTGCACCGCATCGTGACCGACTACAACGGCACCATCAACGTCTCGTCTCGTGTCGGCGAGGGCACGGTCGTCACCGTGCGGCTGCCGCTGCGCGGAACCAGCACCGTCATCGATAGTCCGGCCCGTGAGGCGGCGGAGCCGCAGAAGGCAGTCGTATGAGCCAGCCGTCTGTTGTGAGTAAAGGCGGGCCGGTGGAGCCGGCGCCGAAGGGAGCCGCAAGCGCGGCGCCGGACGCCAATGGCGCCGCCAAGCCGCGCATCCTCATCGTTGACGATGAACCGTCGATGCGCGACATGCTGCGCATCGTGCTTCGCCGCGACGGGTTCGACGTGCTGCTGGCGGCGAACGGCGCTGAGGCGATCGCGGTCCTCGAAAAGGAACGCGTCGATCTCCTGCTTTCCGACATCCGGATGCCGGACGTGGGCGGTGTGGAAGTGCTCCGCGCGGCCAAGGCCCTCAATCGCGACATCATCGCCTTCATGATGACGGCCTTCGCATCCACCGACAGCGCGGTCGAAGCAATGCGGCTGGGTGCCGTGGACTACTTCACGAAGCCGTTCAACATGGACGAACTACGGCTGAAGGTTCGTCAGCACATTGAAGCGCAACGGCTCAAGCAGGAAAACGTCCTGTTGAAGCGCGCGCTCAATAGCAGCCACGAGTTCTGCAACATCATCGGCCGCAGCGACGCGATGCTCGCCGTCTTCAAGATGATCGAGACGATCGCGAAGACGAACAGCACGGTCCTCATCACTGGCGAATCGGGAACCGGCAAGGACCTGGTTGCACGCGCCGTGCACTACAACTCGCTGCGGCGTGAGCATCCGTTTGTGGCGCTCAACTGCGGCGCGTTGCCGGAGACGCTCCTGGAGTCGGAACTCTTCGGGCACATGCGTGGTGCCTTCACCGGCGCCGACTCGAACAAGAAGGGTCTGGTCGAGGTGGCCGAGCGCGGCACCATCTTCCTGGACGAGATCGGCGAGATGTCGGCGACGATGCAGGTGAAGCTGTTGCGCGTGCTGCAGGACCGCCGGTTTCGTCGTCTGGGAGGGACTGAAGAAGTCCAGGCCGACATCCGCGTGATCGCGGCGACCAACCAGGACCTGCAGAAAATGGTGGCCGAGAACCGGTTCCGTGAGGACCTCTATTACCGGATCAACGTCATCCACCTGCACCTGCCCGCACTGCGGGAGCGGCGTGAGGACGTGGCCCTCCTGGCGGAGCACTTCCTGACCAAGTACTCTGAAGGTATCGAGAAGCCGGTGCGCAGCATTGCGCGCGAGGCCCTCGACGTCCTTTCCGCCCACGACTGGCCGGGCAATGTGCGCGAGCTAGAGAACGCCATCGAGCGCGCCGTCGCGCTCGAGCAGACGCAGATCGTCCTGCCGGAGAGTCTCCCGGCTCAAGTGCGTGCCGGAGCGTCAAAACGTGTCGGGGGAGTGGACGGGCCTGTCGGAGCGCAGTCCGCAGGCATGCCTGAGCTCACAGAGGGGTTCGATCTCGAAGCGCTGGGGGAAGAGTTCTACCGGCACTACATCGCGCTGGCGCTCGAACGAGCAGGGGGAGTGCAGACGAAAGCCGCGGAAATGCTGGGAATGTCGTTCCGGTCGTTCCGTTACTACGCCAAGAAGTTCAATTTGCGGTGACCGCCAATTCTTGACAACCGGCGTTGACACTTCTTGTCAAAGCGCCGAAGAATGGCAGTAGTTCCGACAGTGGTCGCGGCGCAGGTCTCGGTCGTAACTCAAATAGATCTTAAGCAGTTACGCCGATAAGTGGTCCAGCAGAGTTGGATGGCATCGCGGTTGCCTCTCAACTGAACCGTTCACGAGGCGCCGTGTCGGAACGGCGGATTAGATACCCATCGGGCCTTCCGGCCCGAGCGCTCTCAAGGAGATGTTTGTGAAGAAGCTGCAGAAAAACGACGGGTTCACACTTATCGAGCTGCTGATCGTCGTGGCAATCATCGGCATCATCGCCGCGATTGCGGTTCCCGGTCTGCTCCGCGCCCGTATGTCGGGTAACGAGACGTCGGGCATCGGCGGTATGCGCGCCGTCAACACGGCGGAAGTGAGCTACTCATCGGCGTGCGGCAACGGTGCGTATGCCGTTCTGTATGACACGCTCGGCAACCCGCCGCCCGGTGGTAACCAGGCGTTCCTCTCGGAGGACCTGAGCAAGTCGTCCTTCGGTGCGGTTCCGCAGAAGAGCGGTTACACCTACACGCTTGGCGCGGGCATGAACGGCGCGGCCGGCCCGAACGATTGCAACAACCAGGCGACCGACGTGACGTTCTATGCGACGGCCATCCCGACCAGCCCGGCGTCGACGGGTAACCGCGCGTTCGCGACCAGCCAGGCGGGCGCGATTTGGCAGGATGTTGCCAACGCCGGTGCGGCAGCTCCGCCGCAGCCGTTCACCGCGGGCGGCACCATCTCGGTCATTCAGTAACGGTTCAACGGGCTCTCACCCGAGGCCGGCTGCAGCCCCCTGCAGCCGGCCTTTTTCTTTTGTGTCACTGTTCGTCGGCGGCCGCTGACGATTCGTGTCACTCGGCGGCGCGCGCCGAGCTGCGTGGTCGGACCCGCATTTCGTCCCACCCCTAAGTTATAGACGCTAAAGCCACTTCTAGCTCAGACGATACCTCCTTGTGATGAACCGGCTCTGGCATTCGAGTTGCTCCAACGGTCAAGGTATGTCGCGGAGTGGAGGTCGCACAGGTTTGCGCCGTATCAACACGAGCAAGGGATTCACTCTGCTTGAGTTGATCTTCGTGTGCGCGGTGATTTCGCTCTTGGCAGCGATTGCCGTGCCGACGGTCTTTCGCTCGAAACTGGCTGCGAACGAAACCTCGGCTGTCGGAACGCTGCGCACCGTACACACGGCACAACTGACCTTTACGTTGACCTGCGGCTATGGCCTCTATGCGTCGAGTTTCCCAGATCTCAAGGATCCGGCCGGCGACGACTTCCTCCCCGCAGATCTGACCGTGAGCCCGACGCCGCTGAAGAGCGGGTACTCGTACGACCTGCAGCCGGGCCCCAGCGGTCAGAGCGGCCTGGTAGATTGCAACGGCGGGGCAACATCAACCGAGTACTACATCACGGCCACGCCTCAGGGCGTCGGCAGCACCGGCAACCGCGCCTTTGCCAGCAATCAGGGCAGCGTCATCTGGCAGGATTCGACGGGTGTGGCGCCTGTCGAGCCGTTTGTCGAGATCGGTTCAGTCTCAGCGATTCAGTAAGGCCAACTCAAAGCCCGACCAACGCCTCCGCCGTCTATAATGCAGGCACCCGTGGCCCTGACGCCGCGGGCCTTTCTCACAGGTAGACGCAATGAGCAGTCGCGTTCGTACGGCTCTGCTGGTATTTACAGCGCTTGGACTCCTCGCATCGACGTACGGGTTGTACGTGCACTATCGCCTGCAGTCTGATCCGACCTACATCAGCGCGTGCGAGGTCAACGAGTCCGTCAGCTGTCAACAGGTCTTAACAAGTGAGTACGGCAGCGTGGCCGGCGTGCCCGTCGCGGCAGGCGGTGCGATCTGGTCGCTGCTCGTCTTCATGCTCGCCGCGTTCGGACTGAAGGACCTGAAGTCGGAGACGGCCTCGCGCGTCGCCGGCTACATCTTCGTGCTCGCGACGCTCGGCCTCGCGAGCGTCTTCTACTTCGGCTACATCTCGTTCTTCGTGCTGAAGGCGGCGTGTCTGATCTGCATGACGATGTACGTGAGCGTCATTGGCACGTTCCTCGTCTCCGCGAGTTCCGCCGGACCGATCGGTGCGCTGCCCTCACGGCTCGGAAACGACATCGTGGCGCTGTTCAAGAGTCCGGTAGCCGCAACGCTGGCCGTGGTGTGGGTCGCTGTGTCAGCTGGTGTGGTGTTCGCATTCCCGAAACCACCGCAGGCCACTGCGTCGAACAGTGCCGCAAGCGAAGCCGTCGCCGCAGTGCCCGCGGAGACGCTCACCGCAGAACAGCGTGCTGAATGGGACGCGTGGCTCGACGCACAGACGCGCGCCCCTGAGGCCGCGCCGACGGGTTCCACCAAAGTGCTGCTGCTGAAGTTCAACGACTACCAGTGCCCGTCCTGCCGTCAGGCGTGGGTGCTGTACAAAGACATCATCGCCAAGTACGAGAAGGCGCATCCCGGCGTCTTCCATTTCGAGAATCGCGATTACCCGCTCGAGACCGAGTGCGGAGCGGGCAATGCCGGCCACGTCGTCGCCTGCGAGGCCGCTGCCGCCGTGCGCATGGCGCGTGAGAAGAGCCGCGACAAGGAGCTCGAGGCCACGCTCTTCGAGCGTCAGTCGATGTCAATGACTCGCGACGATGTCGTCTCCGCGCTGCAAGAGGTGGCGCAGATCAGCAAAGCGGATTTCGACGCGAAGTACGCCAAGACGCTCGAATCGATCAAGGTCGACGTGCAGCTTGGGCAGAAGCTTGGCGTGCAGGGAACGCCGACCTTCTTCCTGAACGGCATCAGGCTGCCCGCCCTCCGTCCGGCCTATTTCGACGCCGCCCTCGATTGGGCGGTTCGGAAGTTCGCCACGTCCTCGTGACGGGGCTGTGGACGTGGAAAAAATCAGCCGAAAAGACAAGATGGGATGGATGCCATCAAGACAGACGGCCTCACGAAGCACTACCAGGTGGGCTTCTGGAGGCCGAGACCATACGTCGCGCTCGATAGCCTGAGCCTCTCCGTTGCCACAGGGGAAGTCTTTGGCTTCCTGGGGCCCAACGGGGCCGGCAAGACGACCACCCTCAAGCTGTTGATGCAGCTGATTTATCCGACCTCGGGGCATGCCGAGATCCTGGGCAGCCCGGTCGGAGATGTTGCCGTCAAACGCCGCATTGGCTACCTGCCCGAGAACCCGTATTTCTACGACAACCTGACCGCCGAGGAACTCCTCGTCTACTTCGCCCGGATGTTCGGCTATTCGGCGAAGGACGGCCGGGACCGCGCCTCCCGACTGCTCGACGATGTCGGCATCGGCGCCGAACGGCGCTTCCAATTGCGCAAATTTTCAAAGGGCATGGTGCAGCGCGTCGGCATTGCGCAGGCCCTCATCAACGAGCCTGAGCTCGTGTTCCTCGACGAGCCGATGTCAGGACTCGACCCCCTCGGGCGTCGCGAAGTCCGTGAGCTGATCCTGCGCCTACGCGATCGCGGATGCACGGTGTTCTTCAGCTCGCACGTGCTGAGCGACGCCGAAGCGCTCTGTAGTCGCGTCGCGATTCTCGCCAAGGGCAAGCTCGCGGCCATCGGATCGCTCGACGAGTTGACCTCAGTGGGATCTCGCGGCTGGGAGCTGGTCGTCGCCGGACTCGGCGGAGAGACCCTCACACGTCTCAAGGCCCGCATCGCGCAGTCCACGCCGCTTGGCGACGGGAGGTTCTCGCTCACGCTGCCGCCATCCACGATTCCCGAGCAGCTCATTCCGGATCTGGTGAGCGCAGGAGCGCGCATTGTCTCGCTCAATCCGCTGCGCGGCACGCTCGAAGACGTCTTTGTCGAGCAGGTGCAAGCCACCGCTGCCGATCGCTTCTCGAAGAAGGTGGCGTCATGAGATCGATCGCCATCATCGCCGGCGGCGTGTTCAGAGACTCGATTCGCGATCGGATCGGCTACGGTCTGGTGTTCTTCTCGATCATGCTGATGGCCTCGTCGTTCCTGCTCGCGCAGCTGACTGCCGGGCAGGACGTCAAGATCATCAAGGACTTGGGTCTCGCAGCGGCCTCGGGCATCGGCCTCTTCATTGCCACCTTCTTCGGCATTGGTCTTGTGACGAAGGAAGTGGAGCGGCGCAGCATCTACAGCGTGTTGTCGAAGCCGGTGACGCGCACGCAGTTCGTGATCGGCAAGTACCTCGGCCTGGTCCTGACGCTGCTGATCAACCTGTCGATCATGGTGGCGGCGTTCTATGCCGTGCTCTGGTATCTCGACCTGACGACGGTGTCGTCGGCGAAGACGGCATGGGAAGCGCCGGCGATGGACCCGCAGATGCTGAAAGCGTTCGCGCTGATCGGCGTCGAGCTGATGCTGATCACTGCGACGGCCATCTTCTTCTCGACATTCTCCAGCCCGTTCTTGTCAGTCGCGCTCACCTTTGCGGTCTACGTCGTCGGGCACTTCGGCGAGGACTTGAAGAATCTCAACAGCATCGTCAAATCCATGGTGCTGCCCTTTGTCGCCAAGGGCGTGTACTACGTCATGCCCAATCTCAGTGCACTCGACGTGAAGTCGGCCGTCGTGCACGGGCTGCCGGTGAGCGGCACCAGCATGCTCCTGGCGACGGGATCGTGCCTGCTGTACATCGCCACGCTGCTCGTCGGGTCGGTTCTGATCTTCTCGAGGCGCGACCTGAAGTAGATGGGCACCAAGCCAGTCAAACACTCGGGCTTCCTCTGGGTGGCGCTCGTCGTGCTCCTGGTGAGCGCCACGGGGTCGCAGGTGGTGCTCGAAGGCAAGCTGCAGCGCCCAGCGCTGCTGCCCGGCGTGCAGTGGGTGCAGTCGCCCGGCCTGATGCGGCGGGTCGCGGTCGGCTTCAATGCGATCTGGGCGGACATCTACTGGATTCGCGCCGTACAGTACTACGGCGACACCAAGCTCTCAGTTGACGGGAAGAAGAACTACGACCAGCTGTATCCGCTGCTCGACATCACGACGTCGCTCGATCCGTACTTCAGTATCGCGTATCGATTCGGGTCGATTCTTCTGTCTGAAGGCTATCCAAACGGACCCGGACAGGCCGACCAGGCGATCACGCTGTTGGAGAAGGGCATTCGCGAGACGCCCAACAGGTGGCAGTACTACCACGATGCCGGATTCGTCAAGTACTGGTGGACCCGCGACGCGCAGGCTGCCGCCGATTGGTTCCTGAAAGGCGCGAAGCTGCCAGGCGCGCCGAACTGGCTGGAGCCGCTGGCCGCAACCGTGCTCGCCGAGCACGGTGAGCGCGAGGCCTCTCGAGAGCTGTGGGTCCAGCTCGCGGCGACGGCGGAACACGACTGGATTCGCAAGGCGGCCGAGCGCGGGCTGAAGCAACTCGATGCGGAAGCTCACATCGAAATCCTCGAAGGCCTGGCGCAGAAGTTCTATGACACGTACGGCCGCTTCCCGAATGGATGGGGAGACCTGACGGGGATCAAATGGCTGCGCAGGATTCCAGTTGATCCGGCCGGTCAGTTCTACGTCCTCGATCCCGTGACGGGTACGGTGAACGTCTCGCCGAGATCGCCGCTCTATCCTCTGCGAAGCCGAACGCGCTGATGCCGGCGTGGCTCGAGCTGCTCGTCGTCACGGTGTTCGGTCTGTCGGTCGGCAGCTTTCTCAACGTCTGCGCCTACCGGCTGCCGCTCGGTCAGTCGGTCGTGCACCCACGGTCGCGCTGCACGACGTGCGGCCGTCAGTTGACCTGGTTCGATAATCTGCCCGTTCTCAGCTGGGTCGTCCTCGGCGGACGCTGCCGCACATGCAAGCAGCCAGTGTCGTGGATGTATCCCGCCGTTGAACTCGTCACGGCGCTGGTCTTCGCGGTCACCTACCTGACGTACGGGTTGACGCTCCTCGGTCTGGTCCGCGTCGTGTTTGCGTGCGCCCTGATCGTGCTCTTCGTCACCGACCTGCAGCACAAGATTCTTCCCAATGTGATCACCTATTCGGGAATCATCGCGGGTTTCGCCTGCAGCTTCTTTCTGCCGCCGGGATGGGTGAGCTCATTGATTGGTCTCATCGTCGGCGCTGGATTCCTGTGGGCGATTGCCGAGGCCTACCTCCGCATTCGAGGGCAGGAGGGGCTGGGCATGGGCGACGTCAAGCTCCTGGCGATGATCGGCGCCTTCCTCGGCTGGAAGCTGGTGCTGCTGACGCTGGTCTTCGCGTCCTTCACCGGGTCGCTGGCCGGCGGTCTGCTCATTGCGACGGGCCGCGGCACCATGAAGTACGAGCTGCCGTTCGGAACCTTTCTCGCCGTCGGCGCCGTGCTCGCTGCCACCTGGGGTCAGCCAATCGCAGACTGGTACTTCGGGTTCTATCAGTGAACCCGCAAGCTTACGCACTGCTCGGATTCACCGCGCTGGTCGCTGTCCTCGTCGCGGTGGTGGCCTGGGCGCTGCTGCGGTTCGTCTCCGCCGCTCGAGACACTCGACAGCGGCTGCGTGACACTGGGGACTCTCCGCTCCTTGCCGTCGCCCTTCAGGACGCCGTTCACAAATTGCGCGTGCAGGAACGCGCGATGACCGAGCGAGCCGAAGCGTCCGAAGCGCTGAGCACGCAGATCGTCAACAGACTTACGGCTGGTCTGCTCGTCGTCGATCGTCAGGGGCTCGTGCAAATCCTCAACCCCGCCGGGCAGAAGATGCTTGGCATCACGGCCTCAGTCGAAGACTCGCACGTCAGCAATCTTCCGTCTGCGGCGGCGCCTCTTGCCGCCGTTGTCAACGAGTGCCTGACGACAGGCGACTCGATCGTGCGTCGCGCACTCGAAGTCCCACAGGCGAACGACGTGACGCACCTCGGGGTGACCGCGACGAAACTCGACCAGAGCGAGGGTGGGGCAGCCGGCGGTGTCATCTGCCTGTTCTCCGATTTGACCGCTGTGATCGATCTCGAAGAGCAGCTGCGCTTGAAAGAAACGCTGGCGCGTCTCGGTGAGTTGACTGCCGGCATTGCGCACGAGTTCCGCAACGGACTGGCGACGATTCACGGATACGGAAAACTGATCGACCCGGCGGCGCTGCCGGCGCAGTACAAGCCGTATATCGAGGGCATCCGGCAGGAGACCGAGGCGCTCGGGCAGGTGGTCACCAACTTCCTGAACTTCGCGCGTCCGACCCAGTTGTCGCTCGCGACGTACGACCTTGTGACCCTCGTTCAGCGTGCGGCGGACGATTTGAAAAACGACGTGCAACAACTCGGCGGCGAGATTCTCGTCACCGGTCAGTTCGGGCAGGTGGACGCCGATGACGTGCTACTTCGGCAGGCTTTCAGCAATTTGCTGAGAAACGCGATTGAGGCCTGCCAGCCGGCAGGCGTCACACCGCACGTGCGCGTGGAAGGCACGCTCGACACAGCGCAGAATCAGGCGCGGGTCAGCGTCCACGATAACGGACCCGGGCTCGATCCCAACGCGCGCGATCGGATCTTCCGCCCGTTCTTCACCACCAAAAAGACCGGCACCGGTCTCGGGCTGGCCCTCGTGCAGAAGATCGTCGTCACGCACAATGGCCGCATCAGCGCCGGCAGCTCGCCGTCTGGCGGCGCGTGCTTTCAGGTGACGTTGCCGCTCGCGTAATCTTTCGACGTTCCCCACATTTCAGAAACTGCCACCCTTCACGGCCGGTGTCGAGGCCGCGACCCCACTCGTACTCGCGAAGTCACAGTGTCGTCTCGACTTGTTCGAACGGGCTGTATTCGGCGAGCGGTTGGCAACTGGCTTGCGCTTGTACAGGCATGGCCAATCGTGACGCGCATGGTTCGTCGCTCATCGAGGTACTCGTGGCGACACTCGTTCTCGTCAGCGGGGTCTTGGGGATGGCGCAGCTGTTCCTGGTTGCCGCGGCCACCAACGCGGCGTCGCGCGACACGACGATGGCGGCAACGCTCGCCGCTCAGAAAGTAGAGCAGTTGCTCTCGTCGGAGCTCGCCGACGAGGCGGATCTCGTCGAGCACCTCGATGCACGAGGGGCAGTTGTGAGCACGGTGAGCCGCCCGCCGCCTCAGGCCGTGTACACACGGCGATGGTCGGTCGAGTCGCTGTCCGCGGACACCGTTACTGTCCGCGTGCGAGTCGGGCGGGCGGATCGAGTCGGGTCGGGCAGCATGGCGGGAGAAACGCGCGTGATGACCATCAGCCGCAAGCGGTCATGAAAGGATTCACTCTCGTCGAACTGATCGTGGCAATGGCGATCACCTTGACGATCACCGCAGCCACGCTGTCGCTCGTCGGGCCTGCGCACGACGCGTTCCAGACACAGCCCGAAACCGCCGACCTGCAGCAGCGCGCTCGCGTCGGCATCGATGCCCTGCAGCGCGATCTGCTGATGGCCGGCGCAGGAATGTACGCCGCGGGCTCCGTGGGCCCGCTGCACCAGGTGCTCGCGCCGGTCATGCCCTATCGAGCATTTGGTAACAGCCCGGACACCGCCCGGGGCGTCTTCTTCAGAACCGACGCGATCAGTCTGCTATTCGTCCCCTCGACGGCATCTCAGACGAGGCTCGCCGCGCCGATGACAGCTGGTGCACTCGATATCGTGATCGAGAATCCTGCGACGTGTCCTGCTGCGTCGGCCAGTCAGATGTGCGGCTTTGCCTCGGGCGATCAGCTGCTCGTCTTCGATCGCGCCAGCGAGTGGGGAGTGTTCTCCGTCGATCGGGTTGGTGGTGGAGCGACGATGACACTCAAAGGTACGCCACCAGCGCGCCGGTTCGACGTGCAGGCGAATGTAACCGAGGCCAGAGCCGTCATGTACTCACTCAGGGCGGATGCCGCGTCGGGTGCCTTCCAGCTAGTGCGTGCCGATGGTTTCGATCCAGCGCAGCCGGTGCTCGATCACATCGTCAAACTGGAGTTTCGATATTTCGGCGAGCCTGAACCTCCGCGTGTGCTCGATGAGATCGAGATGCCGCTGCGGGCCAGCTACGGTCCTGCGCCGCCACCGCTCGAACAGCCACTTCCCGGATGGCCGGCAGGGGAGAACTGCACATTCGCCCTCGCAGACGGCCGTTACCAGACGCGGCTGACCACGATCGGTTCTCCTGGCACGCTGGTCGAGATCGCCCCCACGCTGCTGACCGACGGTCCATGGTGTCCAGACGCGGGCGCACCCAACCGGTTCGACGCCGATCTCCTTCGGATACGCCGCGTGCGCTTCACCATCCGCGTGCAGACGGCGTTGCAGTCCTTGCGCGGTCCTGCGGGTGTGCTCTTCACGAATGGAGGACTCGCTCGTGCGGGAGGACGTTACGTGCCGGACCTCGAGATCGAGCTCGATGTCACGCCGCGCAATTTGAACCTGGGACCTGGAACCTGGAACCAGGAACCCGGAACCCGGAACCAGGAACCCGGAACATGAGTGATCGTGGCATCGCGCTCATTCTCGTCTTGCTCGTGATGATGACCATGAGCGCATTGGCGATGTCGCTCGCGCTGTTGGTCTCGACCGAGAGCCGGGTCGCGTCAACGTATCGCGACGGCATGGAGGTCTTGTATGGCGCAGATGCGGCACTTCAGCGGGTGTTACCGGATCTCGCTGCGGAGGCCAATCCGGATCTCGCATTGACCGGAACGGCGGTCTCCTCGTTCATCGACGGTCCTCCGGGACTGCGCCGACTGCCGGACGGCACGTTCATGGATCTGCACGCCCTCACCTCGATGGTGAACTGCGGCCGCGCGGTGTGCAGCGATACCGACCTGAACGAGGTGCGCGAGGACCGTCCATGGGGCAGGAACAACCCACGTTGGCAGCTGTACGGCTATGGCTCGTTGTCAGGGCGCAGCGGTGATTCACGTGTCTACGCGGTCGTCTGGATTGCCGACGACCCCGCAGAGACCGATGACGACCCGTTTACCGATGGAGCGACCATAGAAAGTCCGGGCCGCGGCCGATTGAGTTTGACAGCGCACGGTTACGGAATGGCCGGGACTCGGCGAGTGATCGAAGCCACGGTCAGCAAGAGCGACGGGGAAGTCCATGTGCTCTCCTGGCGCGAAGTTCGTTGACCAGAATGGCTCGGCTTTGCGCAGGAGACAGTCAGACCAGGCAAGTGAGCGCAGTCCCCGCTGTGCTCAAGATCTGCCAGCCTCGGACCGAAAAGAGAGAGGGAGGAAGACCTTGACCACCCGCGTCCGCGGCCGCAGAATCGATTTCATGAAGTCGTCGGCAATTGCCGCAGGCGTTTTGTCCTGCCTGCTGGCAGGATCCACGGCGCTGTCGGCCCAGTTGGGCGACGTCGCTCGCAAGGAAGCGGAACGCCGTAAGACGGTCCAATCCTCCGGGAAGACCTACACAAACGACACCCTGCAGCCAGCGCCGCAGCCCTCGTCGGCACCGGCCTCGGCGGCGACGCCCTCGTCCGACGCGGCAGCCCCCGCGCCCGCTTCGCCACCAGCGGGGTCTTCGAATCCGTCTTCGTCAACTCCGGCGAAAGATCAGGCGGACACGAAGCAGACCCCCAAGGTGAGCAGCGATCCCGCGGAGCGCAAGAAGGAAGAGGCGCAGTGGCGCGATCGTATGAAGGTCGAACGTGATGCCCTCGATCGTGCCAAGTCGTTTGCCGACGCGCTCCAGACCAAAATCAACGCCCTCAACACCGACTTCGTCAACCGCGACGATCCGGCGCAACGCGCCAAGATCGCCGCCGATCGTGAGAAGTCGCTCGCCGAGATGGAACGGCTGAAGAAAGAGATCGCCGAGCACACCAAAAAGATTGCCGGCATTCAGGAGGAAGCCCGCCGCGCCGGCGCCCCGTCTGGTTGGGTTCGCTGAAGTCGTTGTCGTCGTTTCCAGTCTTAATCGTCGAGGACAAGGATTCGCTTCGAGCCATGCTGCGGCATGCGCTCGAAGCCCATGGCCATGCTGTGCTCGAGGCGCGGGATGAACCCGAAGCCGTGCAGCAGCTGCAGCAGGCCCGGCCCGTCGTTGTGCTCACCGACTTGAAGCTGCCGGTGGGTGACGGGTTTGGCGTGCTGCGCGCCGCCAAGGAGCTCGACCCCGAACTGCCTGTCGTCGTCATGACGGCCTACGGCAGCATCCAGGATGCGGTCACCGCGATGAAGGAAGGCGCGATGGACTTCCTGGCCAAGCCCATCGATCCTGATCACCTGCTCCTGATGGTCGAGCGCGCAATGGCGCAGCGGCGGATGCTGACCGAGTACATCTTGCTGAAGGAAGAGCTCGCCGAGCGGCGCGGGGCGCCGAAGATCCTCGGCGAGGATACGAAGCTGCGTCAGGTGTCGCAGCAGCTGCACCGCGGCGCCGAGACCGACGCAACCGTCCTCCTCGAAGGCGAGAGCGGTACGGGCAAAGAACTCTTCGCCCGCACGCTACACGCGCTGAGCTCGCGGAACGACGGTCCATTCGTGGCCATCAACTGCGCGGCGATTCCAGACACGCTGCTCGAGACGGAGCTGTTCGGCTACGAGAAGGGCGCGTTTACGGGCGCTGGTGCGCGCAAGCCGGGTCGCTTCGAGCTCGCGCACCGCGGCACGCTGTTCCTCGACGAGATCGGCGATCTGCCATTAGCGCTGCAAGCCAAGATCTTGCGCGCACTCGAAGAGAAACAGTTCGAGCGAGTCGGCGGAACCCAGTCGCTGCACGTCGATGTTCGCGTGGTCGCGGCGACGAATCGCAATCTGAAGCAGCGCGTGGCGGAGCGCCAGTTTCGCGAGGACCTGTATTTTCGTCTCTCGGTGTTCCCGATCCAGATCCCGCCTCTTCGCGAACGTACCGACGACGTGCTGATGCTGGCGCGTCATTTCGTCGAGAAGTTCTGTCGCGATTTGAACAAGAAGCTGTTGTCGTTGTCGCCAGGGGCGATCGACGAGCTGCGCGCGTACCAGTGGCCCGGTAACGTACGTGAGCTGCAGAACTGCATCGAACGGGCGGTGATTCTCACGGAAGGCGACGCGATTCACGCGCGCCACCTGAACTTGTCATTCCGTCAGGCTGCTCCGGCGACGCCGGCGGCAAGTCCATGGGAACAGATCGATCTCTCAGGAACGCTGCCAGATGCGGTCCGCCGTGTGACCGAGGAAGTCGAACGCCGGAAGATCGCGCAGGCGCTGCAGGATGCCAGGGGCAACAAGGCTCAGGTTGCCGACACCCTGCGCCTCACCTACAAGGTGTTGCTGCAGAAAATGAGAACCTACGGCATCGCCGACGCGTAGAACGCGGCGGTCGTCCGCGCGTCAGCCCTTCAATCCGATTCTCGTCAACACACCCCGCAATTCATCCTCGGTCACGTCGTCGATCGTCATCGTCGCGCCGATCTCGATGGCAATGACGAAGTGCAGCCGCCCGTTCACGACTTTTTTGTCGCGGCGAACGGCTTCGAGGACGTCGGCGATGGCAATGTCAGCCACTGATGGCAGCGGGCCGAGCCCGGTGATCACGTCAGCGAGCGCCTGACGCGCCCGTTCGGCGAGCGCGCCTCGCGCCACCGCGAGGTCGGCGGCCGCCAGCATGCCGAATGCGATGGCTTCACCGTGACGGAACCGCCGGTATTTGGTGACGGATTCAAGCGCGTGCCCCACGGTATGGCCATAGTTGAGGATTCGCCGCAGTCCGCTTTCGCGCTCGTCCTTCGAAACCACGTCAGCTTTGATCCGGCACGACTCCTCGATCGCAGGAACGAGGACATCAGGATCGTGAGCGAAGACCGCCTTGATATGTCCCGCCAGTCGGTCGAACAGCGGACGGCTGGCGATCATTCCGTACTTGACGACTTCGTACAGACCGGATCGAAACTCCCGCCGCGGCAGCGTCTCGAGTAGCTGCGGATCGACGACGACGACGGCGGGTTGATGGAAAGCGCCGATCAGGTTCTTGCCCAGCGCGTGGTTGACGCCAACCTTGCCGCCGATGGAGCTGTCCACCTGCGCCAGCAGCGTCGTTGGCACGTGCGCGAGCGTGATGCCGCGCAGAAACGATGCCGCCGCGAACCCGGCGATATCGCCGATGACGCCGCCACCGACCGCGACGATCGCGCTGCCTCGATCGGCGCCGGCTTTGATGAGCGCTTCATAGACGCGTGAGACCGATTGCAGGTTCTTGAAGCGTTCGCCGTCAGGAAGAAGGATCGGCTCGACGCGGCCAAGGGCTTCCTGCACGCGTGCGCCATGCAGCCGCCAGATGACCGGGCTCGAGACAATGAATCGTCGCGCGCCGACGCCGTGCGCATCGAGCAGCTCGGGCAGCCGTTCGCTGATACCGTTGCCAATCCAGATCGTCGAGGGCCGCGAGCCGGCGGTCACCTCGACGCGCACACCGGGGTTAGTCATTGCAGCGTTGGGCATTCAGCATTAGGCAGTGAGCACTGCGCAATGAGCATTGTGCATTGCCCGTTGATACGATAGCAAAGTGAGCATCGTCGCCGATTTTCTCGTGATCGGCAGCGGGATCGCCGGTCTGCGCGCGGCGATCTCGCTGGCCGAGGCCGGCCGCGTCGTGGTTCTGACCAAGGCCGATCCGCGCGAGAGTAATACCGGCTACGCGCAGGGTGGCATCGCGGCGGCGATGGGTGAAGACGACACGCCCGATCTTCACGCCCGGGACACGCTCGCTGCTGGCGACGGTCTCTGTCTGCCCGAAGCCGTAGACGTCCTGGTGCGCGAAGGCCCGCGCTACGTGCGCGAGCTGATCGAATGGGGCACCACTTTCGATGCGGATCAGCAGGGCCGTCCGGCACTCGGGCGCGAGGCGGCGCACAGCGTGCGGCGTGTGCTGCACGTGCGTGACGCGACTGGCCGCTCGATCGGTCAGGTGCTGTGGCAGATGGTCTCGACGCATCCGCGCGTGCAGGTGTTCGGCGATGCGCTTGCGTTGTCACTGCCGATGCGAGCAGGGCAGTGCGTTGGTGCGACATTTCTCGATCGGGACGGACGCGTCGACGAGGTCTCCGCGAGCCGTACCCTCATCGCTACCGGGGGAGCAGGGCAGGTCTATCGCGAGACGACCAACCCTGCGATTGCGACCGGCGACGGGATCGCGATGGCATTCGAGGCCGGCGCGCGGGTGACCGACCTCGAGTTCATTCAGTTTCATCCGACGGCGCTGAACGTTGCCGGCGCGCCGCGGTTCCTGCTGTCGGAGGCGCTGCGCGGTGAGGGGGCCTGGCTCGTGAATCAGCTCGGCGAGCGCTTTGTGCAGCACTATGAGCCGGCCGGCGATCTGGCGTCACGCGATCTCGTGGCCAGAGCCATTGTTCGCGAGGTCCGTCGCACAGGCGCGCCGGTGTTCCTGACCATGTCGCACCTCGATGCCGACTACGTGCGCAACCGGTTCCCGACGATCACCCAGGCGTGCCGGCGGGCAGGATTCGACCTGGCGACGGATCGAATACCGGTGAGTCCCGCGGCCCATTACGTGATGGGCGGGATCGAGACCGACTTATGCGGGCGCACGTCGATCGACAACCTGTTCGCGGCCGGCGAGGCGGCATGTACTGGCGTGCACGGTGCCAATCGGTTGGCCAGCAACTCGCTGCTCGAGGGGCTGGTATTTGGTGCGCGCGCCGCAGACGCGATGAAAGGTCCCACGGCAGAAGCGACGCTCACGGCCGAGGCCAGTGAGCCGTTGCGGCAATCGGAGGCCGCCTCAACGATTCCATCTGCGTCCGACATTCGCGACGTCATGTGGCGTGATGCCGGCCTCGTTCGATCGGGAGATGGCCTGTCACCGTTGGTCCACCAGCTGGCGGCGTGGCGAGCAGCCGTGTCGCAGGCACGCACCACGGCCGCTGGCGATCGCGAGCTGCGGCGTGTGGCCAGCCTCGTCACCGTGGGACTGCTCATCGCGCGCGCGGCGCTCAGGCGCGAGGAGAGCCGTGGTGGGCACTTCCGGGAGGATTTCCCGCAGCGCGACGATATACACTGGCAGAGACGGATCGCGGATCGGATTTCATGACAACCACCGACATTCCAGATCTCCCAACCGAGATCACACCTCAGTCCCAGGACTTCGGCCGCTGGTATCTCGACGTCGTTCGCAAGGCCGAGCTCGCCGACTACTCGCCGGTCAAGGGCTGCATGGTGATTCGTCCGTACGGCTACGCCATCTGGGAGCTGATGCAGCAGGCGCTCGACCGCCGCTTCAAAGACACCGGGCACGTGAACGCCTACTTCCCGCTGTTCATCCCGGAAAGCCTGTTGATGAAGGAGAGCGAGCACGTCGAGGGCTTCGCGCCGCAGATCGCGTGGGTGACGCGCGGTGGCAACGAAGACCTCGAGGAGCGCCTCGTCGTCCGCCCGACCTCCGAGACGATCATCGGGACGATGTACGCCAAGTGGGTGCAGTCATGGCGCGATCTGCCCATCTTGATCAACCAGTGGGCGAATGTCGTCCGCTGGGAAAAGGTCACGCGGCTGTTCCTGCGCACGACCGAATTCCTCTGGCAGGAAGGGCACACGGCTCACGAGACGGCGGAAGAGGCTGAAGAAGAAACGCGGAAGATGCTCGGCGTCTACAAGGAGTTCGCCGAGACCGAGCTGGCCATGCCCGTCATCGACGGCCAGAAGACCGAGAGCGAGAAGTTTGCCGGCGCCGAGCGCACCTATTCAATCGAGGCGATGGTCCGCGATGGCCGCGCGATCCAGGCTGGCACCTCGCACAACCTCGGTCAGAACTTCGCGAAGGTGTTCGACATCAAGTTCCAGGCCCGAGACAAGTCGGTGCAGTTCGTCTATGGCACGTCGTGGGGCGTTTCGACGCGATTGGTTGGCAGCGTGATCATGACCCACGGCGACGACGGCGGACTGATTCTGCCGCCGCGGGTTGCGCCCTATCAGGTGGTCATCGTCCCGATCCCGCGTGGCAACTGGAAGGAAACCGTGTTGCCGCGAGCGCAGGCGATCCGCGACGATCTGGTGGCGCGCGGCATCCGCGTGAAGATTGACGACCGCGAATCGCAGACGCCCGGTTGGAAGTTCAACGAATGGGAGATGCGGGGTGTGCCGCTACGTCTGGCCATCGGTCCCAAGGACATTGAGAAGTCGCAGGTCGAGCTCGCCCGCCGCGACACGCGCGAGAAGTCGTTCGCGCCGATGGATGGCCTGGCTGCTCACATCGAGCAGATGCTCAAGACGATCCAGAAAGCGCTCTTTGACCGGGCCGTCGCGTTTCGGACGGAGCACACGACGGAGACCGACTCCTACGACGAGTTCAAGCAAATCATGGAGGGACGCCCCGGCTTCGTCGTGTCGCCGTGGTGTGGCTCCGCGCAGTGCGAGGCTGACATCAAGAACGAGACGCAGGCGACGATCCGCAACATTCCGTTCTCCTCAGCGCCTCCCGTTGGCAAGAAGTGTCTGAAGTGCAACGGAGATGCGGTAGCCGCAGCATGGTTCGCAAAGAGCTACTAATCGCCGCGCTGTTCTGTAGCGCCGCGCTGCTCGCAGCCGTCGGCTGTGGTCCGAGCGGCCCGCTGAAAATCAAGACCATTCAGACCGGTCGATCGCTCAACTCGGACAACAGCGTCGGTCTCCTCACCCAACGGTTCAGGCCGGACCAGACGATGTACGTCGCGGTGCTGACCGACGGCCCGGGGAAGGGCACGCTGACGGCGAAATGGACGTATGCGGGGCGCACCGTCAGCGAGGACAACAAGAACGTGTCCTACCGCGACAGCGCCGCGACCGAATTCCACATCACGAACTCGAGCGGGTTCCCGGCCGGTGAGTACGCCGTCGAGATCCTGCTCGATGGCAAGTCGGTCGAGACGCGTAACCTGAAGGTCGAAAAAGAAAAATAACTAGAGGAACCCGGGGAAGTTCGCGCGCAGCTTCTTGATCGCGGCCGTCCGTCCGGTGAGCTTCTCCCGCCGCATGATCGTCGCGGCCGTCGTCGACAGTTGATGCTTCCAGTTCAGATCTCTGCCGCCCGCTGCCCAGGCGCGGGCGAGCGGCTCGAGGCAGCTGGCGTCGCCAATCGCGGACGCGGTCGAGAGAAATGACTGCGGGAGGGCGGTTGTCGCCGACTCGAACGTCTCGCGCAGGTCGTACAACGCCACGAGGCTCTCACGGCGGGCGAGTGCCTGATGGGCGCGGCCACGCGCCTGCAGCCACTCCGATCTGAGCCGCGACGAGGACTCGGCATGCTCGCGCTCGCGCGTGCGTGTGACGAGCTCGTGCAGCGTCGAGAGCGTCGCGCCCGCGCCATACGCCTGGATCCACTCGCGTACTGCGGCGGGATCTTCGAGCGATGGCCCCGCACTCTCCGGCGGCGGCGCCTGGTCGCGAATCGGACGAACGAGATGTTCGGGCAGCTCCGAGAGTGCGGCGAGCGCGGCAACCCGGACCCTCGCGTCGCGCGAGCGATCGACGGTGATTGCCGTGACGGCATCGAGCAGGCGGGTCCCTGTCTCCTCGGCCACCCATCCCCGAAGCACGCCAAGGGCGGCGATCACCACGTCCACGTCTCCGTCGCGCAGTGCATCGAACGCCACGTCGATCGCGCGCACGTCGTCGAGACCCTCGAGGGCGTCGAGCGCATGCGCGCGTACGCTTGCCGCGTCGCTCGTGGAGATGAGGTCGATCAGACGAGGCAGCGAGCGTTGGCCGAGGATGCGCAGCCGCGCGACGGCCGCATCTCTGCGGATGGAATCAGAGGATTGAAGGTCGGCGATCAGCCGATCGATGTCGCTGGAGGGGCGACGCATGCCCGCTCTCTAGGCGGTTGGTTCCTCGTCCGTCTGTCGTTTTTTTCCGAACAGCCACGCCAGGCCGATGCTCAGAATGTAGAGCACCACGACGGGGCCGCCCATCATCAGCATGCCGACCCCGCCGGGGTCAGGCGACACCACGGCGGCGGCGAGCGCGATGATCATCACCGCATATTTGAAGTTGCGGATCATGAACCGCGGTGTAATCAGTCCCATCCTGGCGAGGAACAGCACGACCGTCGGCACCTGGAACGTGATGCCGACGCCGAGCATGAGCCGCAAATACCAGGAAAAGGCCGGCTCGATGCGCGGCATGAACGTGACGAAATCGATCGACGAGGTCGCAAAGAACTTCCAGATGGCTGGAAACACTTTGTAGTGCGAGAAGGCCGCGCCGCCGACGAACAGCGATGTGCCCATCAGAATGAATGGGATCGCGAGCTTCTTCTCTTTGGCGTACAGCCCAGGGGCGATGAACAGCCACACCTGCGAGAACACCAGCGGCGACGCGATGATGAGGCCGGCCATCAACGCGATCTTGAACATCAGGAAGAACTGTTCGCCGGGCTCCGTGTAGATCAGCGTCTGCCCCGGCGGCAATACCGCCTGCATGGGTCTGAAGATGAACCAGAAGATTTTGTCGACCCAGAAGAACGCAATCCCGCAGCCGACGAGGATCGAGACCAGCGAATAGATGATTCGACGGCGCAGCTCGTCAAGATGATCCAGGAAGGACATCTTGCCGCCGGACGGATCTTCGGAGTCGTGGTCGTCCCAATCGGGATCGCGCTCCTCGTCCGGCGCCGGCGTACGGGCCTTGTTGGGAAACGGCACCAGGGCCATCGTTACGCCGGTTTGTTGGACCGAGTGACCGTCGGATCAACGGGCATTTCGATGCCCGCGTCAGCAGGCGTCCTCGCCGCGTCGATTGCCGACTTCTGCTCCGCCTCCATCTTCGCCCGCTCTTCCTTCTGCTCTTCGATGCGGACTTCTTCTTCGAGGGTTGAACGGAGCTCGTTCGAGGCCTTCTTGAACTCACCCAGACTCTTGCCCAGCGAGCGGCCGAGCTCGGGGAGCTTCCGGGGCCCGAAGATAATCAGAGCGATCACCAGGATGATGACCAGCTCCGGCATGCCGATGGAACCAAACATAGGTATTGCTCCAGCCGGCGTCCACCGGCACCAGGTCTCTACAAGCAGCGGCGACGAATAGGTCGCCCCTACGTAAGTACCTCATGCGATTATAGAAATCCGGTCTGGACGGGGTCAAGGTGAGGGTGTACATTCGAAACATATGCGTAGTGTTCGCTCTTTTTCGGCGGCCATCACCATCATCGCGGTCTGCGCCCTGGTCGGGGGTCTCTTTGGTCGGGCGGCCCTGTCCGCTCAGGACCAGGTTCCGGACCAATACAAGGTTTTCACTGCCGCACTGAAAGCTGTCGAAGAAAAGTACGTGGGCGACGTCCAGTCGGACCGCCTCGTCTACAGCGCCATTACCGGCATGCTGCAGACCCTCGACCCGCATTCGAGCTTCATGGACCCGCGCAGCTTCGCGCAGATGCGCGAGCGTCAAGAGGGCCGCTACTACGGGCTCGGCATCACCATCAACGTGGTTGGCGGTGACGTCACCGTCTTCAACGTGTTCGAGGGTTCGCCTGCGTATCAGAAGGGACTTCGCCGTGGCGACGTCATCGTCATGATCGAAGGCGAACCGACGAAGGGCTGGAACACCGAGGAGGCCGTGCGCAAGTTGCGCGGGCCGAAGGGCACGTCAGTCAACATCGCGATCCGCCGCGTGACCTACGACGAGCCGATCAAGCTCGCGGTCATGCGCGACGAGGTGCACATCCCGACCATCCCCGCGTCGATCATGCTGGACGCGACGACCGGCTACATCAAGCTGCAGGACTTCGGTGAGAACACCGACCCGGAACTGGGTCGCGCGCTGCGCGAGCTCACGCAAAAGGGCATGAAGCGCCTGGTCTTCGATCTGCGCGGCAACCCAGGCGGCGCGCTCGATCAGGCCATTCGCGTCTCGAATCGGTTTCTCCCGAAGGGAAATCTGATCGTCTACACGCGCGGTCGCGTGGCCAATTCCGATCAGGACTATCGCGCCACCGAGTCGAGTGACTATTTGAATCTTCCGATGGTGACGCTGGTGAGTCGCACCAGCGCCAGCGCATCGGAGATCGTCTCGGGTGCATTGCAGGATCACGATCGCTCGCTCATCGTCGGCGAGACGACGTTTGGAAAGGCGCTCGTGCAGTCGGTCTATCGTCTGTCGCAGGGCGCGGGCGCGGCGATCACGACGGCGCGTTACTACACGCCGAGCGGACGCCTGATTCAGCGGCCGTGGGACGGCACCTTCGACGAGTACCTGACCTACATCTATCGCGATCAGGACACCAACAAGGCGCACAAGGAATCCGATCTCAAACTCACCGACTCGGGACGCAAGGTGTACGGCGGTGGCGGCATCGAGCCGGATCGCCGATTCGATGGTCCCTCCGACGGATTCAACCCAACGCGTTTCGGCCGGTCGATAGCTGCACGCAATCTCTTCGACAACTACGCGCAGCAGTTCTCGCGGCGCGGTGACACACGCATCTCGCGGAGCGGTGGCCAAATCCGTGAGCTCGACGTCAACTACGACGTCACCGATGCGATGCTCAATGAGTTCAAGGCCCTGGTGCAGAAGAGCCCGATCGTCTTCGACGAGGCGTCGTGGCAGAAGGACCTGGACTTCATCAAGGCGATGATCCATCGCGAGATCGACATGGACCTGTTCGGGGTGGCCGTGGCCTCTGCCAACCTCGCCAAACGTGACCCGCAACTGCAGTACGCCATGAGCCTCTTCCCCGAGGCGCAGCAGCTTCTCGAATCGGGCCGTCAGGCGCAGAGCCGAAGAGCCGCGAGATAGGTTCAGTTGGGGTGTGGACCCAAAATGTTGTGGTGGGAATTTCACCTTGCCACAATACCTAGGCCTTGTTAGACTGAGCGCCGTTCTGCACAACTGAACGACAGCCCTGTCCGGACCGGACCACACATGCGCCTCGAACGCCTCGAAATATCTGGATTCAAGTCGTTTTCCGATCGGTCGGAGCTTGCCTTCGACCAAGGGGTGACTGCGATTGTCGGGCCCAATGGGTGCGGCAAGAGCAACGTTGCTGATGCGATCACGTGGGTGCTTGGCGAGCAAAGCGCCAAGAGTCTCCGCGGCGACAAGATGGAGGACGTCATCTTCAACGGCAGCGACGCGCGAAAGCCCGGCGCCGCCGCCGAAGTTCGCCTCCGTCTGGCCGGTTTGCCGCTGCCGCCCGCCGATCTGCCCGCCGGTCTGCCGGCGCAGCGTCCCGTCACTCCGGCGGAAGACATCGAAGGCCTGAAGGAGTTCCATCCTCCCGAAGACACCGGCCACGCCAACGGCAATGGACACGCCGTCGAAGCGCACAGTAGCGGTCACAGCGCGGTTCACCTCGACGAGCTTGCGGCGGCGTTCACGCGCGACGTCGAAGTGACGCGACGGCTGTACCGCTCGGGTGAAAGCGAATACCTGATCGACGGGGAAGTCTGCCGCCTTCGTGACGTGCACGAACTGCTGATGGACACCGGCCTCGGGGCCAAGGCCTACGCGATCATCGAGCAGGGCAAAATCGGCATGATTCTCAGTTCGCGGCCGGCCGATCGCCGCCAGCTGATTGAAGAAGCCGCCGGCATCACCAAGTACCGATCGCGCCGTCGCGCCGCCGAGTTGAAGCTCGAAGCCGCGCAACAGAACCTGGTTCGCATCGACGACATCGTCTTCGAGGTTGAAAAACAGCGCGGCACGTTGAAGCGCCAGGCGGCGAAGGCACGCCGCTACAAGCGACTGCGCGACGAGTATCGCCGCTGGGAAAAGGTGCTCTTCGCTCGCAAGTACCGCGAGCTCGCGGCCAGCATCGAGGGCGCTCGCACGAAGCTCGGTCTCGCGCGTGAGCGAGAAGCGGCGGCATCGGCACGCCTGGCGGAAGTCGAAACAGAGCTTGGCCGGCTGCGCCTGTCGCAGACCGAAGCCGACAGTCGCGCCTCGGCCATCCGCGAAGACGCACACGCCCGCGAGCTCGACATCAATCGTCGTCAGCAGCAGCTCGAGTTCAATCGCCATCAGGCGGAAACCCTGGTTGTACGCGGGACCGAGATCGAGGCGGAGATTCGTGATCTCGAAGCACGTCGCGAGCCGGCGCGGATCGCCATGGAATCGCGGCGCGGTGCTCAGGCCGATGCCGAGCGTTCCCGTGATGACGCCGCAGCGGTGATGACGGCGGCCAACGCCGCGTACGCCGAAGCGCAGCAGCAGATCGACGGTCTGGACGCGCACGTCGAGACAGCCCGGCAGAGCGTCTACATGTCGCTCAATTCGGTCATGGCTGTGCGCCACGTCCTCGAGCACACCGCGGCACAGCACGAACGCGTCGGCGAGACGCTCGGCAAACTCGACGTCGAGGACGACGACCTTCGCCGTGAGCAGGAACGCGTGTCGTCCGAGCGCACGATCGCCATCGAAGCGCTCAGCCGGGCCCAGGGCGCGCTGGAGTCGATCAGGCTGCAGCACGCCGCCAAGAAATCCGAGCTGGCCAGCGCGCGCGCCGAGCATGAAGGGCGGGCGCGTGAGGTTCGCACGCGTGAACAGGAGCTGGCCGCGGTTGAGGCCCGTCTCGCCTCGCTGCAGGAACTGGCCACGAGTCGCGCCGACTTCGGCGACGCCGCCCGCATGGTACTGGTGCAAGCCAACGGTCACGTTGGGCAGCAGGGTGCTGTCGCGGACTACGTTGACGTCGATCGCCGCTACGAGCGAGCGGTCGAAGCCTGTCTCGGCGAGCTGCTCGAACACGTCATCGTCGAGCGTCACGATCAGGCGGCCGCCGGTCTGTCCCTGGTGCGTCAGCATGACGCCGGCCGGTGCGGCTTTGTCGTTGTCGATCCTGGCTCGAACGGCTATCACCCGCGCGAGGTGATACGCGTGCCGGGCATTGTCCCGGTGTCAGACGTGCTCCACGTGCAGGGGCCGCACGCCATCACGATTCAGAAGGTTCTGCCTGAAGCCTATGTGGCCGACACCTTCGAGCAGGCCGTCTCGTTTTCGCGACAGACGACGGCTCCGATCGCCACGCTGGACGGCGACGTGCTCCGGGGACCGCATCTCGTCACCGGCGGAACCAAGGTCGAGTCACGCGGGATTCTTGCTACGCGTCGCGAGATCAAGGAGCTCGTCGAACGCGTGGCCGCCGACCGCGATCAGCTCGCGCGTCTATCCGCTGACGTCGCGCAGCTCGAGCTGGCGATCGCCGAGGCGACCGGCGCGATTACCGGTCTGCAGGCCGAGGAGCACGCCCAGGAGAAAGCCATCGTCGCGCACGAGGCGCAGCGTGATCGCGCTGACGAAGAGATCGCTCGGCTGGCCCGCAAGGCCGATGTCATCGCCGTCGAGCGCCGCACAGCGGAAGAGGAGCGCGCCGCGCTCGAGGCACGACGGAGCGAAGCCGACGCGTCGATCATTCGTCTCGAGAACGATCAGCGGACAGCGGAAGAGCGTCTCGGTGACGCGCAGCGCTCGCTGGCCGATGCCCGCGATACCGCTGGCACGCTGGGCGCGCAGGCCGCTGAGGCGCGCGCGAATCACGCCGCTCTCGTGGAACGCTCGGCAGCGCTGGCGGCCGAAGTGCTTCGACTCGAAGAAGGCGCGCGAGAGCTCGAACTGCGAATCGGCGCACATCATGCCGAACTCGAGCAGACCCACACCCGTCGCGAATCGCTGCTCCAAGCCAACGTCGAAGGGCAGCGCACCCTCGACGAGGATATTCAGGCCCTGGTTGGCACCCGCGACGAACTGCGTGCCGCCGACGACGACGCGTCCGCGCTGCGGGCATCCGTGGACGCGCAGGACTTGGTGATTCGTGAGGCGAGGGGAGCGGTCGAAGCGATTCGCAATGAAGCGACGGACCTCGAAGTTCATTGCGCCACAGCGCAGAGCGACCTGACTCACCTCGCGCAGACGTGCATGGATGCCGTGCAGGTGTCGCTTGACGAAGTCCTCGCCGAAGTCGAGCAGATGGAGGAGGCCGGTCAGACGACGCCGGACGCGGCGGCGATTGCGGCCGAGGAGCCAGACCCCGAAGCCGACGAGGAAACGCTTGCCGCTTCGGGTGCCGATGCGCCTGTTGCCGCCGAACCGGAGGCTGTCGCGGCGGCAGAGCCGCCCGCATCAATGACCGCCGAGGAGGCCATCACCCGACTGAAGGCGAAGATCGATCGCCTCGGCCCGGTGAACATGATGGCCATCGAGCAGTTCGACGAGCTCGAGCAGCGTCACGTCTTCTTGACCACGCAGCGCCGCGACCTGGTCGAATCGATCGCGCAGACCTCGCAGGCCATCGCCCGCATCGACGAAACGACCAAGGCACGCTTTACCGAAGCCTTCAGCGCCATCCAGGCCAACTTCCAGGTCACGTTCAGCACGCTGTTCGGCGGAGGGCGCGCCGGCCTGACCCTGCTCGATGAGAACGACCCGCTCGAGAGCGGCATTGATATCGTCGCTTCGCCTCCGGGCAAGCGGCTGCAGAGCGTCATGCTCCTCTCCGGCGGCGAGAAGGCGCTCACGGCGATCGCGCTGATGTTCGCGATCTTCAAATACAAGCCGAGCCCGTTCTGCCTGCTCGACGAAATCGATGCGCCGCTCGACGACGCGAATGTGCACCGGTTCATCGAGATGCTGCGCGGCATGCTCGACCGTACCCAGTTCATCCTGATTACCCACAATCGGCAGACGATGGAGATCGCCAACCGGCTGTACGGGGTCACGATGGAAGAGCCAGGCGTGTCGAAGCTGATCTCCGTCCAGCTGAACTAAGATCGTACGCGTTCGTATTGAACGGCATGCGCCTCCTTAGAACGCTGCTCGTCGTCTGCCTCGTGGGTCTCGGCATGGCCTGCGACGTCAAGGTCGGTAAGGACGGCGATGTGTCGATTGACGTCGCCAGCGGCAAGGCCAGCGACGAGTGGCAGCGCTCCTACACCCTCCCCAAGGGCGGCCGCCTCGAAATCATCAATGTCAACGGCGTGATCGAGGTCCACCCGGCCAGCGGCTCCCAGGTCGAGGTACTGGCCCGCCGCGAGGTGCGGACCCGGACCGACGAGGAGGCAAAGGCGCGTCTGGCCAAGGCCGAAATGATCGAGGACGTCGGCCCCGACCACGTCAAGATCGAGATGAAGGCCAACGACCAGGGCGTCAGCTTCGGACCCCACGGCCGCGTCAGCATCGTTTATCGCGTCAACGTGCCGGCCGGCCTGAACACAACCTTCCGCACGGAGAACGGTGCGGTGCGTCTGGAGAACATCGCCGGACAGATCACTGCGGCATCGACCAACGGTCCGATCATCGGACGGGGACTGTCGGGATCGGTCGATGCGTCCACAGTCAACGGTGGCATCGACATTGGCTTCGCCTCGGTGAGCGCCGACTCGAAGATCATCACCGTGAACGGCCCGGCTACCGTGACGGTTCCGCCCGACATCGACGCCGAGCTCGACGCCGCGGCGGTCAACGGCGGGGTGACGACGCAGGACGACTTGCCGCTGACGGGAGGCGTTCGCACCAACCGCCGCGTGACCGGCCGCCTCAACGACGGCGGTCCGCGGATCGTCGTGCAAACGACCAACGGCGGCGTGCGCGTCGGCCGGACCGGTGACTTCGCGCGCGGACGCGGGCCGCGCGGCCGCCGGCGAGATGCTGCAGGCGGCTAGTGGCGAACGAAGACAAGGCCACCAGGTATCATCGTCTTCAGCGGCGCGCCTCGATTCTCGGCACGATTCTCACCACAGCAGTTCTCGCTCTCGTCCTCTTCACCGGCGCGTCCGCGGCGATTCGCGACCGTGTGAGTGAGTGGCTCGGCCCCTCCTTCATCGTCACCGTCATCGGCTATACCGTCGTGCTCGGCGTCCTGCTCGAGCTCGTCGGCCTTCCGCTCGCGTTCTATCGAGGTGTCAGCCTCGAGCGGCGTTACGGCCTCTCGACGCAGAGTACGGCGCGATGGTGGATCGATCACCTGAAGGCTGGCGCTATCGGGCTGGTCTTCGCGGTGGTCGCGGCGCTGATCGTGCTGTCGCTGATTCGTTGGAGTCCGGAGCGATGGTGGGTATCAGCCGCGATCGTCTTCACGGTGATTCTCGTGCTGCTCGCACAGCTCGCCCCTGTCGTCCTGATGCCGCTCTTCTATGAGATCACCCCACTGTCGCGGGACGCGCTTCGCGAGCGTCTTCTCGCGCTGGCCGATAAAGCGGGGACGCAGATCGCCGGCGTGTTCGAATGGCGTCTCAGCGATCGGACAAAAAAGGCCAATGCCGCTCTGGCGGGCATCGGCCGCACGCGACGCATCCTGCTGTCGGACACACTTCTCGCCGAGCACTCCGACGATGAAATCGAAGTGATTCTGGCGCACGAGCTGGCGCACCACGTGTATCGCGACATCTGGTCGGCGATTCTCGTCGAGACCGTGTTGATCGCCCTCGGCTGCTTCGTCGCGGATCGTGTGCTTGGCCTGTTTGCGTCAGACGCCGGTTTGACTGGAAAGGGTGACGTGGCCGCTCTGCCGCTCGTGGCCTTAGCGCTCGGCGCCGTGTCGCTCGCGCTGATGCCGATCGCCAACGCGCTGTCACGCGCGCACGAGCGTCGAGCGGACCGTTATGCGCTCAAGATGACGGGAAATGTGCCGGCGTTCATTGCGGCCATGAAGCGTCTTGCCGCGCAGAATCTGGCGGAGGAAGAACCCTCACGGCTCGTGCAGATTCTCTTCCACACACACCCGCCGATCGCGGCGAGGATCGCGGCGGCGAAGGCGTATCGGGCTTAGCGGGGCCGGACGACGAGCTGGCCGCGCATCTGGTCGTGTCGCGAGTCGCTCTTGAGGCCGGAATAGAACGCGAACGTGCCGGCACGGTCGGCCCGGAACTCGATAGTGGTCGAGCCTCCAGCGGGCACGCGCTTGGACACGCGGTACTCATCAATGGTGAACCCGTAGGCGTTGTCCGCGCTCTGGACGGTGAGCTTGATGAGGTCGTCCTGGGTCGCCTCGACGCGATTCGGGGAGAAGTTGTAGTCCCGGGCGGTGACGGTGAATTCCCGGCGCGTAGGAGCCTGATCCTGGGCAGCAGGCGCAGCCAACACGCGCCGGACGAACGGCCCGGCTGCGAGGTAGATGCCGGTGCCGACGAGCAGCAAAGCGATACTCCGCCGCATCGTAGTCTTCATCTACCTATTTTAGACGACCGGGCCTACGGCCCGGTTTCCCCTGCACAGATCTGCTGCATCCGCCTCGGCCGTAGCCGAGGCGGCACCGGGGGCTTGCCGCGCCGTAGCCTTGGCGGAGGCGGGCTATTCCTTCGCCGCGGGAGCAGGCGCGCCCGCCTTCTGCGCTTCTTCCTGAAGCAGAGCTTTTCGGCTGAGCCGAATCTTCCCGGTCGGGTCGATGTTGATGACCTTCACGAGAATCTGCTGGCCCTCCTTGAGCTCGTCGCGCACGTCCTTCACGCGATGGTTCGCGATCTCCGAGACGTGCAGCAGCCCGTCGGTCCCGGCCATGATTTCGACGAAGGCGCCGAAATCGGTGATGCGCTGTACCTTGCCCATGTAGGTCTTATTGAGTTCGGGCGTCGCCGTCAGCTCCTGGATGATGCCGATCGCTTTGGCGGCCGACTCGCCGTCGGCTGACGCGACGTTGACCTGACCGTTGTCTTCGACGTCGATCTTCACGCCGGTCCGCTCGATGATGCTGCGGATCATCTTGCCGCCGGGGCCGATGACGTCGCGGATCTTGTCCACAGGGATCTTGATGGTGATGATCCGCGGCGCGAACGTGGACATGTCGGTGCGCGACGCGCCCAGCGTCTTCGACATCTCGCCGAGGATGTGCATCCGGCCGGCGCGCGCCTGTTCGAGCGCCTTGGCAAAGACCTCCGACGTGATGCCCGTGACCTTGATGTCCATCTGCAGGGCGGTGATGCCCTTGGACGTGCCGGCGACCTTGAAATCCATGTCACCGTAGTGGTCTTCGGCGCCGGCGATGTCCGAGAGGATGGCGTATTTGCCGGTCTTCTCGTCCATGATGAGACCCATCGCGATGCCGGCAACGGCAGTAACCGGCACGCCGGCGTCCATCATCGCCATCGACCCGCCGCAGACCGACGCCATCGACGAGGAGCCGTTCGATTCGAGGATGTCCGAGACGATGCGGATGGTGTAGGCAAACTTCTCTTCGGGCGGAATCACCGGCAGGAGCGCACGCTCAGCGAGCGCGCCATGGCCAATCTCGCGACGTCCCGGTCCGCGCTGCGGTCCGGTTTCGCCGACCGAGAAGGGCGGGAAGTTGTAATGCAGCATGAACCGCTTGTACTGCTCGCCCGTGACGTGTTCGATCTTCTGCTGATCGTCGGCGGTCCCGAGTGTGCAGCTGACCAGCGCCTGCGTTTCACCGCGGGTGAAGACGACCGAGCCGTGGACGCGCGGCAGCACGCCGGTCTCTGTCCAGATCGGGCGGATCTCGTCGAAGGCGCGTCCATCGAGCCGTTTGCCGTTCTCCAGCGCCTCGATGCGCATCGCCTTCTCTTGCAGTTCGTGGAAGACGTGCGCGGCGTCGTCGCGCTCCTGCTTCGCGTCCTCTGGAATCGACGACAGCAGGTTTTCCAGTACGGCATCGACCTGCGCGTAGCTGTCCAGCTTCTGCTTGATGCGCATCGCCTCGGTGAGCGGCTGCAGCGTCTTGTCCTCGATCTGGCGATAGACGTCCGGCGCAATCGTCCGCGCCGAGACCTCCACCTTCTTCTTGCCCGCTGACGCCTTCAGGTCGTCGATCGCCGAGACGATCTGCTTGATGGCGGCATGCGCGGCTTCGAGCGCGCCGACGACTTGCGTCTCCGTGACTTCCCTGGCGCCCGCCTCGACCATCACGATACCGTCGCGCGTGCCGGCGACGATCAGGTCGAGCGTGCTCTGCTTGCGCTCGGAATAGGTCGGGTTGATGACGTACTCGTTGCTGACCAGGCCGACGCGCACGCCGGCGACAGTCTTCTCGAATGGAATCTCGGAGATCGCCAGTGCCGCCGAGGCGCCGGTGATGGCCAACACGTCAGCGTCGTTCTCGGTGTCAGCCGACATCAGCAACGCGATGATCTGCGTCTCATAGCGCCAGCCAGACGGGAAGAGCGGTCGGATTGGCCGATCGATCAGTCGGCTGGTGAGGATTTCCTTTTCCGCCGCCTTGCCTTCGCGCTTGAAGAAGCCGCCGGGAATGCGTCCCGACGCGTAGGCGTACTCGCGGTAGTCAACGGTCAGCGGCAGGAAATCGACGTCGCGTGGACTCGCCGCGCGCGAGGCCGCGACGAGCACCATGGTGTCACCGGAGCGCACGATCACCGAGCCGTGCGCCTGCTTGGCGAGCTTGCCGGTCTCGATGGAAATCTTGCGAGATCCGATCTGGATCTCGCGCCTTTGCAGATTGACGTTATGCATTGTGCCTGCGTTTTACTTGCGGATGCCGAGACGCCGAATGAGATCGGCGTAGCGCTCGGAGTCCTTGCTCTTGAGGTAGTCGAGCAGTCGTCGGCGCTGGCCGACTAACTTCAACAGACCTCGGCGGGAATGATGATCCTTCGCGTGGACCTTAAAGTGTTCTGTGAGGTAGTTGATGCGCTCGCTGAGGAGCGCCACTTGAACTTCCGGCGATCCGGTGTCGCCGTCGTGTGTTTTGTAGGTCCCGATGATTCCGGTTTTGCGATCCCTGGTCAGCGCCACGTGATGGCTCCTTCACGCATGGCCCAGGAATACCGAGGTACACCAGGCCACCGTACGGTGGTGTTTCTGTCAAACCCTTAAACAGTTCATTTTAAGACAGAACGACGGCCGGGTGCAAAGCACGCTGGGCCCGCGACGGCGTGCCCAGCGCGAGCAGGTGACCGTCGTCATCGAGCAGTCGAACCCATTGAGAGGGGCTGGTCTCAAGGCACGCGGTGTCTTCCGGCCACACATGCGCCTGATCCACGTCCTGCCCATGCGAGATGCGCCGGCGTCCTTCGTCGGTCAACCGGGCACCCGGCATGTCCAGCAGCAGCTGATCCATCGGGACTGCGCGGGCAGCCGCACTGGCCGGATCGCGCTGCAACTCCTCGAGCGCGACCGCGTTCGACAAGTCGAACGGCCCGCTGCGAGTGCGTCGGAGTTCCTCCAGGCATGCACCGGTGCCGACCCGTTCGCCCAGTTCCTGGGCGAATGAGCGGACATAGAAGCCCGCCGAGCACGAGAGCGACACGCGAGCCGATGCTCCCGTGAACTCCAGGAGATCGACACGACTCAGGCGCACCGGTACGGGCTCGAGCGCGACAGGCTCGGCCCGCCGCGCCATCGCGTAGGCACGTTGCCCCCCGACCTTTTTGGCCGAGAACGCCGGCGGCATCTGGACCTGATCACCGAGGAGCGATTGGAGAACCGCTTCGACCGTGTCGCGCGTCGGCACGCGTCCCGATCGAGTGACCTCGGTCCCTGTCACGTCGTAGGAGTCGGTCGTCAGGCCGAACTGGATCACCGCGTCATAGTCCTTCGCGGACGAGGACAGAAATCGCACGAGACGAGTGGCGCGTCCGCAGGCCAACGGCAGGACGCCCGTGGCGAGCGGATCAAGCGTTCCGGTGTGGCCGATGCGCGGCTCCTTCAGGCAGCGCCGCGCCACGGCGACGACATCGTGCGAGGTGAGGCCCTGCGGCTTGTCGGCGACGAGGACGCCGTCCATTCCGTCACTCGTCCTACGGTCAACCGTCAATCGCCCGAGTGACCTTCTGCTCGAAGATCTGTTGCAGCGCCAGGCGTTCTCCGCGCGCGCTGCAGCCCGAGGCGTTCTTGTGGCCGCCGCCGCCAAACTCTTTGGCAATGGCGTTGATGTCGATGTCACCCTTCGAGCGCATGCTGACGCGCCAATCGTCAGGGCCGACCTCTTTGAAGAAGATGACCGCGAGGATCTCCTTGACCGTCAGCGGAAGGTTGATGAGCCCTTCGGTGTCCTCGTAGGTACCGCCGCAGTCCTGCGTCAGCTGCCGGTCCACATACAGCGTCGCGATTCGTCCGGTCACATCCAGGTGCATCCGGTTGAGTACCGCGCCAAACAGCTTGAGGCGCCCAAGATTGTTGTTGTCGAAGATCGCGCGCGCGACGGCGGGCGGATTGACGCCGGCCTCCATACACTGCCGGCAGATGTCGAATGTCCGCGGCGTGATGTTCGAATAGTGGAACGATCCCGTGTCGGTGAGAATCGCGATGTAGACGTGCGTCGCGACCTCATACGTGAGCGGCACGCCGAGCTCACCCACCAGGTCGAACACCATCTCGCCGCAGGCGGCGGCCGACAGATCCATCCAGTTCAGCGCGCCGTACAGCACGTTTCCGGGGTGGTGATCGATGTTGATCAGGAAGCCGCGCTCGAGGCCGTCAATGCCCGGCCGCTTGATGTCGCCGCATTCCATGACGATCACCGCATCGCCGGGATCGCCGATCTCGCTCACGATCTCGATCTCCGGCACGCCGGGAAACACCAGCAAGGGCGGCGGCGGCGCGTCGCGGCTCAGCACACGCACGTCCTTGCCCAGGCACTTGAGCGCGTAGGCCATCGCCAGCGACGACCCAATCGCGTCGCCGTCGGGCCGGGCGTGGGAGGTGACGACGAATCGCCGTCGCTGGCGGATCGCTTCGGCGACCTGCGCCCGCGTGGCTTCAGCGCTCGTCATCGTCATGCTGGTCCCTCTTGGCTTCTTCTTCGTGCAGGTCGCGGAGGATTTGTTCGATGCGGTCCTGATTGGCCACGGATTCGTCGAACCGGAATTCCAGCTCGGGGACGCGCCGCAGCTGCAGGCGGCCGCCGACGTGACGGCGGAAGAACGGCGTCGCACGCTGCAGCGCCCGGGCCGTGTCCTTGCGGGCTTTGTCGTCGCCCATCGTTGTGTAGTAGACGCGCGCGAGTTGCAGGTCGCCGGTCACTTGCACGCGCGTCAGCGTGATGAACCCGATGCCGGGATCGTGCACCTCACCGCGGCTGAGCAACTCGCTCAATTCCTGACGAATCTGATCGCCAACACGATCCGGACGGTGTCCTTGCGCCATTACTTGAGAAACTCGATTTCCGTTCGCGTCACCAGTCCCGGTTCGACGCGGTCGATTTCATCCGCGGCCGCGGCCAACGATTGCTCGACGTGTTCGTCGGTAGTCGAGATGGCGACGATACCGAGTGTGGCGCGCTGCCAGAGATCCTGATGCTCGACCTCGGCGACGGCCACGTTGAACTTCTGCAGGCGATCTTTCACGCGCCGCAGCACCACTCGCTTGTCCTTGAGCGACTGCGAATAGGGAAGATGCATCTCGACGTGCAGGACGGCGATTCGCATTGAACGACCCGAACGATTTATGCCGCCCCGGTCACTCGTTCTTTCGAGAACACTTCGATGACGTCGCCCACCTTGAGGTCGTTGTAGTTCTGAAGGCCGATACCGCACTCGAATCCGGACTTCACCTCGCTGACGTCGTCCTTGAAACGGCGCAGCGAGGCGATCTTGCCCTCGAAGACCACGACGTTGTCGCGCAGCAGACGTGCCTGCGTCTCGCCGGCACGCGTGATCCGGCCCTCGGTGACCATGCACCCGGCGATCGCGCCGACCTTCGGGACCTTGAAGACCTCGCGCACGTCAGCGCTCCCGATGCGGACTTCCTTGAACGTCGGCTCGAGGAGACCCTCCATGCCCTTCTTGATCTCCTCCGTGACGTTGTAGATCACCGAGTGCAGGCGGATATCGACTTCCTCGCGCTCGGCCACCTCCTGCGCGTTGCGGTCGGGCCGCACGTTGAAGCCGATGATGATCGCGTTCGAGGCCGACGCAAGCAGCACGTCCGATTCGTTGATCGCGCCGACGCCGGAGCGGATGATGCGAATCTTGACCTTCTCGTCCGACAGCTTGGTGAGCGTGTCGGCCAGCACCTCGGCCGAGCCCTGCACGTCGGCCTTGACGATGAGCGGCAACTCCTTCACGCCGCCTTCGGCGATCTGCTCCTTGAGCGATTCGAGCGTGAGGCGTCCGCCCTTGGCGCCGAGCGCGCGTTCCTTGGCCTGCGCCTGACGGAAGGTCGCAATCTGACGCGCCTTGGCCGCGTCGGCAACCGTCTGGAATGGATCGCCCGGCTGCGGCAGGCTGGTCAGGCCGAGCACTTCGACCGGCGTCGCCGGCCCTGCCGACTTCGTCGGACGACCACGATCGTCGATCAGCGCGCGAACCCTGCCGACCACCGGTCCGGCGATGAAGTTGTCGCCGACGCTCAGCGTGCCGTCCTGCACGAGGACGGTCGCCACCGGACCACGGCCGCGATCGAGCTTCGCTTCGAGCACGGTTCCCGAGGCGCTGCGCTTCGGATTGGCGCGGAGCTCCAGGATGTCGGTTGACAGCAGAATCATCTCGAGCAGCTGATCGAGGTTCTGCCGCTTCTTGGCCGAGACTGGCACCATGACTGTCTGTCCGCCCCAGTCCTCGGGCACGAGACTCAGTTCCGCGAGCTGACGCTTGACGTTGTCGGGGTTCACGCCTGGCTTGTCGATCTTGTTGATGGCCACGACGATGGGTACGTTCGCAGCCTTGGCGTGATCAACTGCTTCGCGCGTCTGCGGCATGACGCCGTCATCGGCGGCCACGACGAGCACGACGACGTCAGTGACCTTCGCGCCGCGCGCACGCATCAAGGTGAACGCTTCGTGACCGGGTGTGTCGAGGAAGACCACGCTGCGACTGTCGCCCACGTCAACGTGATACGCGCCGATGTGCTGCGTGATGCCGCCGGCCTCGCGCTCGGCGACCTTCGTCTCGCGGATGGCATCGAGCAGCGAGGTCTTGCCGTGATCGACGTGGCCCATGACGGTCACCACGGGCGCGCGCGGCTTCATATCTTCGGGACGCGACTCGTCGCCCTCGGCGGAAACGAGCTCCTCCTCGAAACTCCGCATCTCGATCTCGGCGCCGAACTCACGGGCGATGTCTTTGGCGTTCTCGATATCGAGCGTGCTGTTGATGGTCATCATCATGCGCTTCATCAACAGCTTCGCGAGCACGTCCTTGACGCGCACGTCGAGTTTGTCGGCGAGATCCTTGACCGTCATGCCTTCGGCGAGCGTGATCGTGCGAGTAATCGGCGGCGGCGCGGCCGGTGGGGCCTGGGCTGCCGGCGCTGAGGGACGCTCGCGCTTCGTCTGTGTTGGTCGTGACTGGCCCATCGGCGGCCGCTGCTGCCCGAACGGCGGGCGCGGCTGCTGTCCGAACGGCGGACGCTGACCGGGCGCGGCGGGCATGCCCGGACGCGCCTGCTGCGGCTGCTGCGTGCGCACCGGCTGCGACGGCAGCGGGCGAGGGCCACCGAGCATGCCCGGTGTTGTCGGACGCGGCGGCGAGTACGGTGGACGCGGCTGGCCTGGTGCACCAGGCCGAGACGCGCCTGGCTTCGCGGCAGCAGCCGGTTTTGCTGTCGCAGCTGGTGGCTGCGCTGCGGGCGGCTGCACGATGCGCGGCTGAGAGACCTGCGGGCGCTTGGCCGGCGTCAGCGGCCGGGCCGGCTGCGGTGTGCGGCCGGGTTCTTCGATGCGCAGTCGAATCGTCGGTGGAACGAAGCGACCCGCGGATGGAGCCTGAGGCGATTGCGCAGCCACCTGCGGAACCTCGGCGGCGGGTTCCTCGACCGCCGGCTCTTCTTCCGGCGGCGGCGGTGGCGCAGCGGCCGGCGGTTCTTCGACCACCTCGGGCGCCGCAGCGACTGGGTGAACGGGCTCGGGCTCGGGAGCGGGCGGATGAACGACGACGGCTGCGGGCGGTTCGACAACCTGTGGCTCGAGCGCCGGGGGCGGCGGCGGTGCGGCAGCGGGCGGCGCGGGCGCGTCCGATGGCGGTGCCGCGGGCTTGACAGTCTTGACCAGGCGCGGCGGACCGAGCACGGGCGCAGTCGGCTTGGGGGGCTCGGCTTTCTTCGGCGCCGGTGCCTTCTTCGCGCCGCCTTTGGCGGGCGCCGGATGCTCGGCGAACATGTCGCCGCCCGGAAGCGAGATGCTGCGCTGACGCGCCACGCGTTCGACGAACGATCGCGCGACGACTTCCTCGATCGTGCTCGACGCGCTCTTCAGCTCGATACCGTGATCGCGCTTCAGCAGCGCGAGCACTTCCTGGCTCGTTGTATCGAGCAGCTCCGCAACTTTGTAGATCCGAACCGTTGACAAATTAGACCCTCTAGACTTCTTCGCCTTTAGCCTCCGTCGACTCGACCGCTTCGGGCGACTCGCCGGGCTCATTGGCCTCTGCCGCGTCCGTAGTGTCGGCGGCGGAAGATTCACCTTCGCCGACTTCGAGCGCACCGAATTGCGCCTCAACCTCGCGCCGCTTTTCCTCCTCGCTCTTGATGTCGATCCGCCACCCGGTCAGCTTGGCGGCGAGACGAACGTTCTGGCCCTTCTTGCCGATTGCGAGCGACAGCTGCTTGTCCTCGACGACGACCTCCATCACCCGTTCCTTGTCGTCCACGATCGAGACGCGCTGGACCTTTGCTGGACTCAACGCATTGGTCACGAACACAACCGGGTCTTCAGACCACTCAACGATGTCGATCTTCTCTCCGCGCAGCTCGCGGATGATCGCCTGCACGCGCGTGCCCTTCATGCCGACGCACGCGCCGACCGGATCCACGTCACGCTCGCGTGAGTAGACCGCCACCTTGGCGCGGTCGCCAGCCTCGCGCACGGCGCCGCGAATCATCACGGTGCCGTCGTAGATTTCCGGGACTTCCTGCTCGAACAGCTTGATGAGCAGCGCCGGATCCGTGCGTGACAGGAGAATCTGCGGTCCCTTCGCGCTCCGATTGACGCCTTTGATGACCGCACGAATGCGTTCGCCGGGTGTGTAGCTCTCCGCGCGCGACTGTTCCTTGCGCGGCAGCACGGCTTCGACGCGGCCGATCTCCACGATCAAATCGCCATTCTCGAACCGCTTCACGGTGCTGTTGATGACCTCGCCCACGCGGTCGTTGTATTCGGCGAACACGTTGTCGCGCTCGGCCTCGCGGACTTTCTGGAAGATGACCTGCTTGGCCGTCTGCGCGGCGATCCGCCCGAGCACGTCGGTGCGCTTCGGGAACTCGATCTCCATGTCCACTTCGGCTTCCTCGCCGTAGAGCTCCTGGGCTTCCTTCAGCGAGATCTCGGTGGCGTCGTTGGTGACTTCCGAGACGATGTGCTTGATCGCGAACAGGTCAACCTGGCCCGTCTCCTGGTTGAAGCGCGTCTTCAGGTTTTCGTTCGTCTTGTAGTACTTGCGCGACGCCGTCAGCACGGCATCCTCGATCGCGGTGATGATCGTGTCGGCCTCGATGCCCTTTTCCTTGGCGAGGGCCTCGATCGTCTGCATCAACGGGTTTTGCATGGTCCTTTACCGCCGGGTCCAAAAACCGGGATCCGGCCTACGGGTTCTTTCTTAAAACTCCACCTCGAGCCGTCCGCGCGTGATCAACCGCAGGGGCAGCCGGTGCCTGCGTCCATTCGGCGCCTCGAGCAGCACATCGTCCTGCTCGACGCCGCGCAGGCGCCCTTCGAACGCCTTCTGGTTGTCCACCGGCTGGCTCACGACCACTTTCGCCAGCCGCCCAGCGAATCGCCGATAGTCAGCCGGATCTCTCAACGGTCGATCCAGCCCTGGCGACGACACCTCCAAGGTGTAGGTGAAGGGCAATGGATCCTCCACGTCGAGGATCGTGCTGATCTCCCGGTTGACCTGCTCGCAGTCCTCGATGCTCACACTCTCCTCAGCCGTTGCCGCCGGTCCCGGCCGATCGATAAACACGCGGACCACGTGGCCGCTCGTTTCGCGGCGGCTCTGGATGTCCCAAATCTCGAGCCCGTGCGATTTGGCGACGCGTTCCGCAATCGCCCGAATCTGCTCCAGCGGCTGCATCGTCCGCTCTAAACAAAAAAAGTGGGCACGAGCCCACCGGGAGTCTTGCTCCGAATAGGTAACACACAAGCCTATCACGCCCGCCTTCGCCCTGTCGCGTCGCCGTGCGACGCGACCCGGCCAGCCCTAGCTTTGTGCGGCCCGTGACCGGGCCGCACAGCGGCGCGGCACGTGGGGTTCAGCTAGCAAACTCTTGGCTTGACCACGAGGTCATAGCCGCGGCTGGCGACGATTTCGGCCTGAACAAATTGTCCCGGTGTCAGTTCAGACGGGTCGCAATCGGTCAGATAGACCAACGGGTCGATGTCCGGGGCCTGACCTTCGAGACGTCCCCGGAGGACGAGGTCATGTTCGGTCGCCGGCCCATCTACGAGGACCTTGACCGACTGTCCAATCCGAGCCCGGTGCGTGCGTTGCACAACTTTCTTCTGAAGACGCATCAATCCGGCCTGCCGTCTCCGCTTGACGCCCGCTGACACGTCGTCATCGAGCGCGTGAGCCGAGGTCCCTTCCTCGTGCGAGTAGGTGAACACGCCCACGTGGTCGAACTCGATCGCCTGTACAAACGATTGAAGCTCGGCATAGTCCTCTGTCGTTTCGCCGGGGAAGCCGACGATGAACGTCGTGCGGAGGGTGACGCCGGGCACGCGTGTGCGGATCCGGTCGAGGAGCCGTTCATAGCTGGCGCGCGTGCCTGGCCGCTTCATACGCTTGAGCACGCGATCGGACGCGTGCTGCAAGGGCAGGTCGATGTAGCGGCACACCCTCTCGCTCTCCGTCATCGCATCGAGGACGTCGTCACCGATGGTGGTGGGATACAGGTAGAGCATGCGGATCCACTCGAGACCGTCCACGCGGTTGAGCGCACGCAGGAGACGCGCGAGTGAGCCGCGCTCGCCATGGTCGTTGCCGTAGAAGCTCGTGTCCTGCGAGATGAGCAGCAGTTCCTTGACGCCCGACGCGGCCAGTCGCCGGGCTTCCTGCACGATCGAGTCGATCGAGCGGCTGCGATAGTGGCCGCGCAGCTTTGGGATGATACAGAAGGCGCACTTGTAGTCGCAGCCCTCTGCGATCTTGACGTAGGCGTAGTGGCGCGGTGTCGCGAGCAGCCGCGGTGTGTTCGCGTCGTAAAGGTAATCCGGGAGGTCTACGGTCTTCGGTCTTTGGTCCACGGTGGGGCCGGTCCGTTCGGACCGGCCGGAGACGACGGGCTGTCCATTCGAACGCAGGAGCGGAATCAACCCTGATCCGCCGCCGATGGCATCGATGATTTGCGGGACCTCGCCAGTGCCGAGAATCGCGTCGATCTCCGGAATCTGCGCCTTCAATTCCTCGCGATAGCGCTCCGCCATGCAGCCAGTGACGATGAGCCGTTGACACGCGCCCGTCTTCTTGTGCTCGGCCATCTCGAGAATCGTGTCGATTGATTCCTGCTTGGCCTTGTCGATGAACGCGCAGGTGTTGACGACGAGTACCTCGGCGTCGGCGGCATCGCGGGTCAGGCGATGGCCGTCTTTCTGGGCGAGCCCCAGCATCACCTCGGAATCAACGAGGTTCTTGGGGCAGCCGAGCGACACCATTCCAATCTTCATTCAGTGGATTTCTCGCGAGTGGTCGTAAGGATCTAGGATACACATACCGCCATGCCGACTGCCGATCACGCCGATA
>Ga0111538_10000504_pt1 | contig 51959 bp, 53 predicted proteins | sample SoiMethybrSBSTD1_FD_79669 | JGI IMG/M metagenome (GOLD analysis project Ga0111538, IMG submission 79669) | Bulk soil microbial communities from a Populus tree surrounding site in Tennessee, USA - Soil MetaG P. TD hybrid SBSTD1 (version 2)... | ecosystem: Environmental > Terrestrial > Soil >... | reverse complement strand
CGGCCTCGAGCCAGCTGTCGGGCCGGTGGGCGACCTCGACGTTCGCGCGCGTGGCCCACGGCTGCATGCGGCGGTGGAGGGGGATGTGATAGACCTGCTCGTGCTGCGTGCGCATCGCCTGGTTGATGGCGGCCTGGCGCTTCGCCGGGTCGATCTCGACCTTCACCTGGTCCACCAGCGCGTCGAAGGCGGGATCCTTGTAGTCGCCCCAGTTGTAGTCGCCGTCGCCCGCGGCTCCGCGGCCGCGCAGCAGCGGTTGCAGCGTGAAGACCGCGTCGGTGTTCGAGCCGCCCCAGCCGAGGAAATAGAAGCTCGTGTCGCGCGCGAGGCCCTTGGCGAAATAGCGCGCGTTCACGAGGGAATTCACCTTCACGCGCACGTTCACGCGCGCGAACATCCCGGCAAGCGCGGTGCACACGGCCTCGCGCACGTTCTGGCAGTCGAGCTCGACCGCGAAGCCGTCCGGGTAACCCGCCTCGGCGAGGAGCTTCTTCGCGACGGCCACGTCGTAGGGGTGGCGCTTCACCAGGTCCTTCGGCACGCCGGCCGCCTCGGGTGTGGGCAGCATCGTTGCGGTCGGGACCGCGAGGCCCCGCATGACCACGCGGTTGATGGCGTCGGTGTCGATCGCCTGGTAGAGCGCGAGGCGCACGCGCCGGTCCTTGAACGGGTTCCTCCCCTTCACGTCGGAATAGAGGAGCTCGTCGCGCGCCTGGTCCATGCCGAGGAAGAACATCAGGTTCTCGGGCTCGCGCAGCACCTTGATGCGGGGGTCGCGTGCGAGCTTCTCGATGTCCTGCAGCGGCGGGTCGAGCACCACGTCGAGATCGCCTGCGGCGAGCGCGGCCATGCGGGTGGCATCCGACTTGATCGTCGTGTACACGATCTCCCCGACGTTGCCGTCGGGCTTGCCCCACCACTCGGTGTTTCGACGGAACGTGCTCTTCGCGTCGGACTCCCGGTTCACCAGCTTGAAGGGCCCGGTGCCCATGGCGTTGCGCGAGGCCCAGGTCTCCTCCTTCTTGCCGTAGTCCTGCGCGCGCTCGACCTTGTGCTTCTCGCACCAGGCCTTGCTCATGATGGCGAGCAGCTGCAGCGTGTCGAGCATCGCCGGGTTGGGGGCCGGCGTCACGAGCTCGACGGTGTACGCGTCGACCTTGCGAGGTTCGCCCACCGCGCGGCCGTAGACACGGAAGGTCGAGGTGTCGCCCTGCGAGCGCTTGATGGAGAAAACCACGTCGTCGGCGGTGAAGGCGCTCCCGTCGTGCCACTTCACTCCCTTGCGCAGGTGGAAGCGCCACACCGTGGGCGAGACCTGCTCCCAGCGCTCGGCCAGCCGCGGGACGATCTCCATCTTCTTGCCCTTGCGCACGAGCCCCTCGTAGACCTGCCCGTTGATCGCGTTGTTGATGATCTGGTTCTGGCCGTGCGGGTCGGCGCTCGAGTGGTCGGCGTTGCTCGACCAGCGCAGGGTCTTGGCGGCCGCAGGGGTGGCGGCGAGGGCGACGGCGAGGAGCAAGGCGGCGCGCTTCATGGGCGCCTAGAATAACGCGATGCGCCTGCTCATCGCCGAAGACGACCCCGTTCTCGCCGACGGTCTCACGCATTCCCTGCGCGAGGCCGGCTACGCGGTCGACCACGTAGGCGACGGCGCGGCGGCGGACGCGGCGCTCGCCGTGACGCCCTTCGACCTGCTGATCCTCGACCTGGGGATGCCGCGCATGTCGGGGCTGGACGTGCTGCGTCGCCTGCGTGCCCGCAAGTCCGCCGTGCCGGTGCTGATCCTCACCGCGCAGGGCAGCGTCGAGGACCGCGTTCGCGGGCTGGATCTCGGTGCCGACGACTACCTCGCCAAGCCCTTCGTCCTCTCGGAGCTCGAGGCGCGCGTGCGCGCGCTCACGCGCCGCGCCGGGCACGCCGGGCAGCAGTGGGTCGAGCACGGAGCGCTCTCCTTCGATACCGCCGGCCGCGTGGCCCGCCTCGCGGGCCGTCCGCTCGAGCTCTCGGCGCGCGAGGTCCAGCTGCTCGAGATCCTGCTCGCCCGTGCCGGGCGCATGGTGAGCAAGGAGCAGATCGTCGAGCGGATGTGCGAGTGGGATGAGGCGATGACGGAGAACGCGGTCGAGGTCTACGTGTCGCGGCTGCGCAAGAAGCTGGAACCGGGCGGCGTGCACATCCGGACGCTTCGCGGCCTCGGCTACTGCCTCGCGCCCGCGAACGGGGGATAGATGCGGATCTTCGGCGACGAGGCGCCGGGCTCCCTGTTCGGGCAGGTGCTCGACTACATGCTCGCGCCGCTCGCGGTCCTCTGGCCCATCGCCGTCGTCGGCACCTACATGGCGGCCGCCGCGATCGTCGACGAGCCGTTCGACCGCGAGCTCACTGCCGGCATCGCCCTGATCGCCGCCGAGGCCTCCCGCGATGCGGGCGACGACGGCATCGACGGCCGCATCCGTGCGCGCCTGCAGGAAGCCGACCTGGATCGCCTCGAGTTCCAGATCGCCGATCCGGGCGGACGCGTCATCGCAGGCGATCGCGCGACGTGGGGTGTGCCGACGCACGGCACGGAGGCCTCGGAGGGCCTCGCGTTCAGGGACGTCTTCCGCGAGGAGGAGCGCGTACGCATCGCCTACCGGCTCGTTTCCGGTGCCGCCGGTCAGTACCTGGTGCAGGTTTCCGAGCCCCTCGTGCGGCGGCAGGAGGTGCTGGGCGCGGTGACCCACATCGTGATGGTGGTGGTGGGCTTGCTGGTGCCGCTCACCGTCTGCCTCGTATGGCTGGGCCTGCGCCACGGCCTGGCTCCGGTCGCGCGGCTGCGCCAGAGGATCGAGGCGCGCGGCGTCGACGACCTCTCGCCGATCCCGCCCGAGGACGTGCCGTTCGAAGTCGCGCCGCTGGTGGCCGTGCTCAACGTGCAGCTCGAACGGGTGCGCCGCAATCTCGAGGCGCAGCGCCGCTTCGTCGCGGACGCGGCGCACCAGATGAAGACGCCGCTCGCGGGACTGAAGACGCAGGCGGAGGCGGCGCAGCGTGGCGCGACGTTCGAGGAGGCGCGTGCGCGGCTCGCCCGCATCGAGGAAAGCGCCGACCGGATGAGCCGGCTGGTGGCGCAGCTGCTGGCGCTCGCACGGGCCGAGAATGCGCGCGCCAGCGCGCCCGCGCGCGAGCGGGTCGACCTCAACGAGCTGCTGCGCGAGTGCTGCACCGAGGCGGCCGACGGCGCGATCGCACGCAACGTGATGATCGGCTTCGACCCGGGGCCGGGCGAGGTCGGTGTGGAGGGCACGCTGCTCCTGCTGCACGAGCTGTTCGCCAACCTGCTCGACAATGCCGTGCGGTACAGCCCGGGCGGCACCGAGGTTGCGGTGCACGTGCGCTCCGAGGACGGCCCCGAGGTCGTGGTCGAAGACGCCGGGGTCGGCATTCCGCCGTCCGAACGCGACCTGGTCTTCGAACCCTTCTATCGGGTGCTCGGGATGCACGCGAGCGGCAGCGGCCTGGGCCTGTCCATCGTGCGCGCAATCGCCAACCTGCATGGCGCGGGCGTGACGGTGGAGGACGTGCCTGTGGGCAACGGCACGCGAATCCGCGTGCGATTCCCGACTCCAGCGCCCGTAGAAGCAGCCTTGGAGCGCTGACCCCCGCGGCGTCAGGTTCGCGTCAGCAACGGCGCGGAACCTCGGAAGCGTCGGCGATTTTGCCGCGCGCACCGGGAGGCGCCATGGATCCTCGGATTGTCGATGGGTTGTTCGGCGCCTCGGGCATCGTCACCGGCGCGCTCTTCCTGCTCGACCAGCCGGCGCTCGCGATGATGTCGAACGTCGTGCTCATCCTGGGCGCGTGCGTCTGCTCCCTGGCCGACCCCGAAGCCCCGCACCGCACATCCGGCGCCGCCCGCGCGTCCGGCCCACGAGACTAACGAGGAGATTCCATGGCCAGCACCGATGCGCTGCAGATCCCGCCCGGGTCCCATGTGGAGGAGCGCGAGGAGAAGAAGGTCATCTTCGCCTCGTCGCTCGGTACCGTGTTCGAGTGGTACGACTTCTACCTCTACGCCACGCTCGCGCCCTTCTTCGCGGCGCTGTTCTTCCCGCCCGGAAACGCCACCGCGGCGTTGCTTTCCGCCTTCGCCGCCTACGCCGCCGGCTTCCTGGTGCGCCCCTTCGGCGCGTTGGTCTTCGGGCGGATCGGCGACCTCGTGGGACGCAAGTACACGTTCCTCATGACCATCCTCTTCATGGGCGGGTCGACGTTCCTGGTGGGCCTTCTGCCGACCTACGAGACCATCGGCTGGGCCGCTCCCGTCCTGCTGGTGACGCTGCGACTGGTGCAGGGCCTCGCCCTTGGCGGCGAATACGGCGGCGCGGCGACGTACGTGGCGGAGCATGCGCCGCACGGCAAGCGCGGCTACGACACGGCCTGGATCCAGACGACGGCCACGCTCGGCTTCTTCCTGTCGCTGGCGGTGATCGGCCTGTGCCGCTTCAGCGGCTGGCTCACGCCCGACGAGTTCAAGACGTGGGGCTGGCGCATCCCGTTCTGGGTCTCGATCATCCTGCTCGCCTTCTCGGTCTACATCCGGCTGAAGCTGAACGAGTCGCCGCTCTTCCAGAAGATGAAGGCCGAGGGCAAGGGCTCGAAATCGCCGCTCACCGACAGCTTCCTCAAGTACCCGAACAACAAGTACGCGTTGCTGGCGCTGCTCGGCGCCACCGCCGGCCAGGGCGTGGTCTGGTACACCGGGCAGTTCTACGCGCTCTTCTTCCTCACCATCACGCTCAAGGTCGACGGCCTCACGGCCTACACGCTGATCGGCCTCGCGCTCCTGATCGGAACGCCGTTCTTCATCGTGTTCGGGGCGCTCTCGGACAGGATTGGCCGCCTGAAGATCATCCTGGCCGGGTGCCTCATCGCCGCGCTCACCTACTTCCCGCTCTTCCAGGCGCTCACGCACTACGTGAACCCGGACCTCGAGGCGTTCCAGGGCAAGACCACGATCACGGTGGCGGCGAAGGACTGCAACTTCCACATCTTCGTGGGTCCGTGGAGCAAGTTCTCCGATTGCGACCGCACCAAGGACTTCCTCACCAAGCAGGGCCTGTCGTTCACGTCCACCGACGCCCCCGCGGACGCGACCGCACCCGTGGTCACGACGATCGGCGACGCCAAGGTCGAGGGCTGGGACCAGGCGAAGCTCGCGGCGGCGCTGAAGGCGAAGGGTTATCCCGCGGCGGCGGACAAGAACAAGATCAACTGGGGCGCCACGCTCGCGATCCTCGTGGTGATGATGATCTACGTGACGATGGTGTACGGGCCCATCGCGGCCTTCCTGGTCGAGCTCTTCCCGACCAAGATCCGCTACACCTCGATGTCGCTGCCGTATCACATCGGCAACGGGTGGTTCGGGGGCATGCTGCCGCTGCTCGCCACCGCGCTGGTCGCGGCCACGGGCGACATCTACTTCGGGCTCTGGTACCCGATCGGCGTGGCGATCATGACCTTCGTGATCGGGCTGCTGTTCCTCAAGGACAACAAGGATCGACCGCTCGACGCCGACTAGGGAATCGCCGCCGCCGCCCGCCAGTCGGCGGCGCGAATCGGCCCGCCGCGAGGCGGGCCCCTTTTTTTGGCCTCGCCGCCAGCCTAGAACTGCTGCCACTCCTCCTCGGAGGTCGTGGGAAGGTGCACTGCTTTCGAGGGCGCGACGGCCCCCCCGGGTCAGTCGAACTTGGCGCCGGACTCCTTCACCACCTTGGCCCACTTGTCCTTCTCCGTGCGGATGAAGGCGCCGAACTGCGCGGGCGACTGCGGGCGAAGCTCGGCGCCCGCCTTGTCGAGGCGCTCCTTCATCTCGGGTGTGCCGAGCACCTGGGTCACCAGCGCGTGCAGCCGGTTGACGATCTCGGGCGGCGTGCCGGCGGGCGCGACGATGCCCTGGAAGGAACCGGTCTCGAACCCGGCCATGCCCATCTCGGCCACCGTCGGGATGTCGGGCATGGTGGGGAAGCGCTTCGAGCTGGAAACCGCCAGGGCCTTCAACTTGCCGTCCTTCACGAACGGATAGGTCGCCAGTGCGCCGTTGAACATCACCTGCGCCTGCCCACCGACCATGTCGGTGAGCGCCTGCGAGCCGCCCTTGTAGGGGATGTAGGTCCACTTGATGCCGGCGCGCTGCGCGAACTCGATGCCGGCCAGGTGGTTGGCCCCACCCATGCCCGAGACCGCGAAGTTGAGCGAGTCGGGCTTGGCCTTCGCCAGCGCGATCAGCTCCTTCGGATCCTTCGCGGTCACCGAGGGATGCACGACGAGCAGGTGCGGCGAGTAGGCGACCATCACCACGGGAGCGAAATCCTTCACCGGGTCGAAGGGCAGCGTGGTCACCACGCTCGGTGCGATCGCGAGCGAGCCGATGTCGCCGAGCAGCAGCGTGTAGCCGTCGGCGGGCGACTTGGCGACGAAGTCCGCGCCCACGTTGCCGGTGGCGCCGGGCTTGTTCTCCACCACCCAGGGCTGGCCGAGCGCCGCCTGCATGCCGGGCCCGAGCGCGCGCGCCAGGATGTCGGAGGTGCCGCCCGGCGGGTAGGGCACGATCACCTTGATCGGCTTGTTGGGCCATTGCGCCGTTGCGGTGCCGGCGAGGGCGAGCGCGGCGAGCGCGAGCAGTCCGCGGCGAATCAGGTCGTTCATGTTGCCTCCGTTGGTTTGGTGTCGGGTGCGATCAGGTGGCGCCGTGGCTCTCTACATAGTACGCATAGAGCCCATGGCAGGCCGACATGTAGAGGCGGTTGTTCTTCGGGCCGCCGAAGGTGAGGTTGGCGCAGCGCTCGGGTAGCCGGATGAACGCGAGCGCCTTGCCCTGCGGGTTGAACACCATGACGCCGTCGAGATCCTCGGACTTGCCGCGAAGCTGGTAGATCCTGCGGCCGCCCACCTCGGTGGGCTCGGCGTTGAGCGCGCCGTTGCTGCCCCAGCCGCACCAGAGGTTGCCGTCGCGGTCCACCTTGAAGCCGTCGAGCGCGCCCTGGTCGGCGGCGTCGATGAGCTTCGCCTTGTTCGACACCGTGCCGTCGCCGCCCACGTCGTAGCTCCAGATGCTGCGGTTGGGCGTGCCCTTCCACTCGACCACGTAGAGCTTCTTCTCGTCGGGCGAGAACGCGAGCCCGTTGGGGTTCACGAGGTCGGTGATGACCGCGGTCACCTTGCCGTCGGTGGCGATGCGATAGACGTTGGTGGTCGCCTGCTCGGGCTTCGCGCGCGTGCCTTCCCACTCTCCGTTGATGCCGAAGATCGGGTCGGTGAACCAGATGCTGTCGTCGGACTTGACGACGATGTCGTTGGGCGCGTTCAAGCGCTTGCCCTCGAAGCTGTCGGCAAGGACCGTGATCTTTCCGTCCTTCTCGGTGCGCGTCACACGGCGCGTGACCGAGTGCTCGCAGGTGACGAGGCGCCCCTGGCGGTCGCGCGTGTTGCCGTTGGCGTAGTTGGCGTTCGCGCGAAAGACCGTGAAGGCGCCGGTCTTCTCGTCGAACTTCATGATGCGGTTGTTGGGGATGTCGCTCACGAGCACGTAGCCGCCTTCCGGGAAGTACACCGGGCCCTCGGCCCAGCGCATGCCCGTGGCGACCTGCTCGACGGTGCTGCTGTAGATGCGGTACTTGGTGAAGCTCGGGTCGAGGATCAGCAGCGACGGATCGGGATAACGCTGGTTGGGCGTGAAGGGGAACGACTGGGCCAGCGCCCGCCCGCCCGCAAGTGCGAGACCCGAGCCGGCGGCGGCCTTCAGGAAACGGCGTCGTCCAGCGTCTTTGCTATGCATCACGGTTCCTCCTTACGTGGCCGCGCCACATCAGTCGCTTTGCTTGATCCCGCCCGCGTCGATGACCTGCTTCCAGCGCGCGAGCTCCTCGTTCAGGAACGCCTGGAACTCCGCGGGTGAGTTGCCGACGACCTCGAATCCCAGATCGTTGAAGCGCTTGACGACGTCGGGGTGCTTGATGGCGGCGATGAGCGCGGGCTGCAGCCGGTCCTTCACGCCCTGGGGCAGGCCCTTCGGCGCCACGAACGCCTGCCACGAGTACACCTCGATCCCCGGCACGCCCGCCTCGGCCAGCGTGGGCACGTCGGGTACCGCCGGGTCGCGCTTCTCCGAGGTCACGGCGAGCAGCTTCATCTTGCCGGCCTTCACGTGCTGCGTGATCGCGCCCAGGTTCTGGAACGATGCGTCGACGTTGCCGGCGATCAGGTCGAGGTGCGCGGCGCTTCCGCCCTTGTAGGGCACGTGGATGCCGCTGGTCCCGGTCTTCTGCCAGAAGAGCGCTGCCGTCAGGTGGTCCGAGGAGCCCGTTCCCGAGGAGGCGAGCGAGACCTTGCCCGGGTTCTTCTTCATGTATTCCACGAACTCCTTCACGTTGTTCGCGGGGAAGTTGGCGCGTGTCACCAGCGCGTTGGGTGTGCGCACCGCCACCGACAGCAGGTCGTAGTCCTTGAGCGGGTGGTAGCCCAGGTCCTTGTAGAGCACCGGATTGATGGCGAACACGCCGATCGAGCCCACGAAGAGGGTGTAGCCGTCGGGTTGCGACGTGGCCACGAACTTGCCACCCAGGCCGCCGTTGGCGCCCGGCTTGTTGTCGATCACGAAGCTCTGGCCGAGCGACTCCTGCAGCTTGGCCGCGACGGTGCGCGCGGTGATGTCGGAGGAGCCGCCGGGCGTGAACGGCACGACCACGGTGACCGGCTTGGTGGGGTACTGCTGTGCGGCGGCGGGCAGCGCGAGAAGCAGGGCGGCCGCGGCGGCGAGGTGCAGGACGATCTTCAATGGAGGTCTCCGGGACGCCGGGCGGACGCCGGCGATGACAACGTTATCATTTCCCTCCCCGCAGGCGCTCCAGCAAGTGGTACATGGGCGCGGCGAAGAGCACGACGATCAGGTAGCGCACGACGTGCGCCGCGGTGACGAACGCGACCCCGATCCGAAGCGCCTGGGCGGTGATCGACATCTCGGCAATGCCGCCCGGCGCGGCCGCCAGCAGCGCCGTGCCGAGGTAGGCCCCGCTCGTGACCGAGATGAGCCATCCCACCAGCAAGGCGAGGGCGAGCGTAAGCGCGATCGAGGGCACCAGGGCCACGACCAACCGCGGCGCGCGCTGCATGAAGCCGCGCTCGAAATGGGCGCCGAGCGCGCAGCCGAGCAGCACCTGGGCGCCGTTGGTGAGCACGGGAGGAACCGACGAGAGCTGCACTCCGCTCACGGTGAGCGCGATCACCAGGGCGAGGGGTCCCAGGGTGAACGCCGTGGGCGCGCGCAGGCGGCGTGCCACGAAGCCCGCCATCGTCGCCGCTCCCAGCAGCACGGCGAGCCCTGGCCAGTCGAGCGGGATCCTCACCCCGGTGTAGTCGTCGGTCGCGGAGAACCCGGCGAGCGAGATGCCCACCGGCACGGTGCTGATCAGGACCAATAGCCGAAGGGAGTGCGCAAGCGCCACCTGCTCGGGCGCCGCGCCGTGGCGCTCGCCCATCATGGCCATGTCGGAGGCGCCACCGGGCATGCTGCCGAAGTAGGCGGTGGCGCGCCCGACCCCGCCAACGCGCATGAGCACCAGCGCGCTCGCGGCGCCGAATCCGATCGCGGCGAAGCCGAGGAACACGAACCATGGCCAGTAGGTGAGCACCTGGCGCACCACCGGCGGGGTGAAGTAGAGGCCCAGGGTCACTCCCACCACCAGCATGCCGGCCTCGCGTCCGCCGGGCAGGGGGGCGAGTCGCGCCCCGCCGAGCTGGGCCGCGGCCATCGCGAACATCGAGCCGATCATCCAGGGCAGGGGCGTGCGAAGCCAGGCGCACAGGGCGCCGCCGAGCACGCAGACGGCAAGGCCGCCCAGGATGGGGGCGGCGCGGTAGGTTCGATCCAAGTCGGGGAGTGGCGAGGGGTACCCGGGAACGGCTATAATTTACGGCTTTCCTGGCCTGGTAGCTCAGTTGGTAGAGCAGTGGACTGAAAATCCATGTGTCGGTGGTTCAATTCCGCCCCAGGCCACCATATTCTTGCGTTCCCACTGAGGCGCTTTTTCATGCGTTCCCACTGAGGCGCTTTTTCATGCGTTCCCACTGAGGCGCTTTTTCATGCGTTCCCACTGAGGCGCTTTCTACAGGCCACCAGCCGGGTCAAGCAGCCCAGTCCGGTTGGTCGCGTCGACAAGCATCGGACCTGTAGTCGAAGGACCGGTAGCCAAAAGCCCGCGAAAAGCGGGCTTTTTTGTTTCCCCGTATATCCGGTTCTTATTCCAGCGGGGGGTATGACACAATAGGCGCGCCCCTGCCAGCCCCACCATAACTACAATCGCATGAACGTCACATCCCGGCGATTCGCCAATGCCGTCGTGGTTCTCGCGGCCGGTCGGCTCGACCAGGACACGTGCGAGGCATTCCGGGGCGACCTGCTGAAATACGTGGAGGAAGCCGCGCACGACGGCGGGGCCATCGTGCTCGACCTCTCGGCGCTCGAATACGTCTCGAGCGCGGGCTTGCGCTGCTTCATGCTGGCCTCGCGGCAGGCCAAGGCGCAACATGGGCGCATCTTCGTTGCGGCGCTGCAGCCCATGGTTGCCGAGATCTTCCAGATCAGCCATTTCAACCTCGTGTTCCAGGTGTTCCCGTCGGTGCGCGAGGCGGTCGGCACGGTCTCCGCGGAAGCGGCGGCGGCGTTCGACAAGGCCTGAAGGCGCGCATGCGCGTTCGCTTCTGGGGAACCCGCGGCTCGATCCCGGTGGCGCTCACCACCGCGGACGTGCGCGACAAGCTCGCGCAGGCGCTGCTGCAGGCCTCGGGGCGCACCTTCAAGAACTACGAGGAGGCGCACGCGTTCGCCTCCTCCGAGCTCGACTTCTCGCTCACCCACACGTTTGGCGGCCACACGCCGTGCGTCGAGATCGAGCTCCCCGGCGAGGAGTACTACGTCTGCGACATGGGCAGCGGCGCGCGTCCCTTCGGCGTGCACGTGCTCGCCAAGCAGGCGCGCCGGCCGGCGACCATCAACATCTTCATGTCGCACGTGCACTGGGACCACATCATGGGCTTCCCCTTCCTGGGGCCGGCCTATGTCCCCGGCACCACCATCCGCATCCATGGCTGCCACCAGGTGCTCGAGCACGCCTTCCGGCTGCAGCAGTCGCCGCCCTGCTTCCCCGTGACCTTCGAGCAGCTGGGCGCCAAGATCGAGTTCGTCATGCTCCAGCCCGACAAGCCCTACGCCATCAACGGCATGACGGTCACGCCCCACCTGCAGCTGCACGGCGGCGACTCGTACGGCTACCGCTTCGAGCACGAGGGCAAGGCGGTGATCTACACCACCGACTCCGAGCACAAGCTCGAGAACCGCACCGAGGCCGAGGCTTTCGCGGACTTCTTCCGCAACGCCGACGTGGTGATATTCGATGCCATGTACGCGCTCGCCGAGGCGATCAGCGTGAAGGCCGACTGGGGGCACTCGAGCAACATCGTGGGCGTGGAGCTCTGCCAGATGGCGCGCGCAAAGCACCTCGTGCTCTTCCACCACGAGCCGGCCAACAACGACGCGACGCTCGAGGGGCTGCTCAAGGAAGCGCGCCGCTTCGAGGAGCTCACCCGCGGTGACCACGCCCTGAAGGTCTCGGCCGCCTACGACGGCCTGGAGATCGATCTCTGAACACGCTCGGGGGCCTGCGCGTCCTCGCGCTGATGCTCCTCGCTGCGCTCTCCCTCTTCATCGTCTTCTCGGAAGCCGCGAACCCGCTGCGCCATGCGGTGTTCGACGGCTACCAGCGGCTGTTCACGCTCGAGCGCATCACGAGCCCGGTCACGATCGTCGCCATCGACGAGGAAGACCTGCGCCGCTATGGCCAGTGGCCGTGGCCGCGCACCCGCGTGGCCGAGCTGGTCGAGCGCATCGCCGAGCACAAGCCGCTCGCGATCGGCTTCGACATCTTCTTCCCCGAGCACGACCGCTTCTCACCGGCGGCGATGGCGGCCGAGCTGCCGATCCTCACCGCGCCGGTGAGACGCGCGCTGGAGGGCATGCCTTCCAACGACTCGATCCTGGCCGACGCGCTGCGTGGGCGGCACGTGGTGCTGGGCATCCAGGCGGAGAACGCCCTCGACCGGCGCTTTCCGCAGGCGCCCCGCGCCCAGCCGATCGTGCGCCCGGCCTCGGTGGACAAGCACCTGCGCATCTACCCGGGATACATCCGCAGCGTGGACGCGCTCGACCAGGCGGCGGAGAGCCGCGGCCTGATGAACTCGGGGCCGGTGGACCAGGTGATCCGGCAGGTGCCGCTCGTGGCCAACGTGCAGGGAGCGCTCGTGCCCTCGCTCGGCGTGGAGACGCTGCGCGTCGCGAAGGGCGCGGGCATGCGCATCGAGGCCGGCGCCGGCGGCCTGCTCAACCTGCGCTTCGGCGACGCCACCGCACCGATGCAGGACAACGGACAGGCGTGGCTGCGGATCGGCCGGCACGACGAGGATCGCTTCGTGCTGGCGCACCAGGTCCTGGAGCGGCGCGTCGAGCCCGAGAAGCTGCGCAACAAGGTGGTCCTGGTGGGCATCAACGGCCTGGGAGTGCTCGACTTCAAGACCACGCCGCTGGGCGAGTTCATTCCCGGGGTCGAGATCCACGCGCAGGTGATCGAGAACATCTTCAACAACGTCTCGCTTTCGCGCCCGCCGATCGCGCCCCGGCTCGAGGCCGCCGCGCTGCTGCTCGCCGGTTTCATCCTGATCGCCTTCGTGCCGCGCCTGTCGGCGCTGCAGGGCATCCACCTCGCCTTCGGACTGGTGGTGGTGCTGGTCGGCGCGGGGGTCATCCTGTTCCACAACTTCGGCGTGCTCTTCGATCCGGCGTGGCCGTCGATCGGAACCATCGCGGTGTTCGGCACCGTGGTCGTGGGCACGCTCTCCGAGGCCGAGCGCCAGCGCCGCCAGCTGCGCGAGCAGGCCGCGCACATGGCCGGCGAGGTGAACGCCGCGCGGCGCATCCAGATGGGGCTGCTCCCGAATCCGCAGGAGACGCTGAGCCACGACCGCCGCTTCCGCATCGCGACGCTGCTCGAGCCCGCGCGCACGGTCGGCGGCGACTTCTACGACTGCTTCATGGTGGACCCCGACCACCTGTTCTTCGTGATCGCGGACGTCTCGGGCAAGGGCCTGCCCGCGGCGCTCTTCATGGCGTCGGTCAAGTCGCACCTCAAGAGCGCGGCGTTGCGCGGCGGGCCGCTCGGCGAGGTGCTCACGCGCGCGCAGGACGAGATCGGGCGCGAGAATCCGGAGCAGCTCTTCGTCACCACGTTCGCGGGGATGCTCGACCTGCAGACGGGCATGGTCGAGTTCGCCAACGCCGGGCACGAGCCGCCGTTCATGCGCACGCCCAAGGGCACGCCCGAGCGCATGGGCGCCGACGGCGGCCCGCCGCTGTGCGTCGTGGAGGACTACGAGTACGCGAGCGACCGGCGCCAGCTCGCCGCCGGCGAGTGGATGGTGGTGGTGACAGACGGTGCCACCGAGGCGATGAACCCACGCGGCGAGTTCTTCGGCATCGAGCGGCTGCGCACGTCGCTCTCCTGGATGGCGGATCCGATCGATCCCGTCGAGCTGGTGAAGCGGCTGCGCGAGGACGTGGCGCGCTTCGCCGACGGGGCCGAGCCCGCGGACGACATCACCCTGGTGGCGCTGCGCTGGGAGGGGCCGCGCAGCTAGCTAGCGGACGTTGATCTCCACGCGCCGGTTGCGCGGCTCGGAGATGTTGTCCTCGGTAGGCACCAGCAGCTCGCGCTTGCCGCGGCCGGCCGCCTGGATGCGCTCCGGCGGGATGCCCATGGCGACCATCATCTCGCGCATGCGCTCGGCGCGTGCGAGCGAGAGCTTGTCGTTGTACGCGAGGCCGCCCACGGTGTCGGTGTGTCCGATCACCACGATGTCGGGCAGCGGCCTGCGCTTCAGTTCGGCGAACACCTTTTCGAGCTCGACGCTCGACTCGGTGGTGAGCTCGTCCTTGCCCTCGAGGAAGTAGAGCAGGAAGCTCGTCGGCCGGCCGGGCAGGGCGGACATCGTGGAGCCGAACTCGGTGCGGACCTCGGTTTCGGAGAGCTTCGACGCCTCGACCGAGCCGTCGGCCTTCACGCGCTGCGCGCCGTAGGCCGTGTTGATGACGTGCGTCTGGCCGTTCTTCGTGACCGCGATCTGGCCGATGTGACCGTCAGCGGCGGGGACGACGACAAAAAGCGCCGGAGTCTCCTCCGGCGCCTTGGTTCTGCACGCGCACCCTGACGCCAGGACGGCCGCGAGGGATGCCAGGACGAGCCGCAGCAAGACCTATCGCTTGGGCTCGTCGACCTGCACGACGAACTCGGTGCCGCGCACGCCCATGATCGCCGACGGCGTGCGGATCTTCATGGACTCGGGTGACTGCTTGACCATCTTGCCCGAGACCGCCGCGAGCCGGCCCTTGCTCAGGTTGCCTTCGAACTGGCCGGCGTGCGTGGTCGAGTCGAAGCTGTACTTCTCGATCGTGAACACGCTGTTCGGGCCGACCGAGACCAGGCTGTTGTCGGTGAACGTGATGCCGGCCGAGCCGTCCGCGCCGGTCACCACCACGTCCGAAGTCTGCACCCCGGTGCCGACCTTGGCGGGCACCTTCGTCGCGCCGCGCTGGATCTCGACAGAGCCGTTCGCGACCTTGATCAAACCGATGTCCGCCGCTGCGGCGGTGCCGGCGAACCCGAGGGCCGCCATGAGGATCAACGCGTTACGCATGAACTGCCTCCATTGCCTGTTATAGGCGTTTTTGCACCCCTATAATGCCAAAAAGGGGGGAAGGCCGCCTGTGAACGCCGTCACAACCAGAATGGCGATGTTTCCGTCCCGTCTCGAGGCGTGGAAAAGCGCGCGCGCGTTCATCGAGGACTTCTGCAAGGGCGCGAGCGTGCCGCGCGAGACTTGCCTCAAGACGAACCTCGTCGTCGAGGAGCTGTTCCTCAACACGGTGAAGCACGGGCACCGCGGCGGGGCCGATGCGCCCGTGTGGCTCACGCTCACCGCCGAGGAGGGCGAAGTCTCGCTCGCCTACGAGGACAACGCGCCGCCGTTCAACCCGTTTGCCCGCGCAACGCGCGAGATGCTCGAGGCGCTGGCCGAGACGCGCCGCGAGGGCGGGCTGGGCGTGATCCTGGCGCACGGCCTCACCTCTTCGGCCGACTACGCCTACGTCTTCGGACGCAACCGCATCCGGCTGAAGGTCGCAGGCTAGGCGGCTTCGGCCGGCTGCGGAACCTCCTGCGCGGCCCGGCGCCTCGACTCGCCCTTCAGGGCGAGCTTCGGCACATCCGCCAGCGCGCCCGCGTGACGCTCGACGCCGGCCGCGCTGGCATGCTCCTGCGCCGCGAACCAGCCACGCGCGAACTCGCTGAAGCCGGCGGGCGGACGCAGCTCGGCGAGCAGCCGCGCGGCCACTGCCGCATCGTTCGCGCGGCCGAGGTCGTCCTGGATCTCGGAGAGCGCCTCCAGGTGCGCCGCCACGCGCTTGCGCCGGAAGAGTGGCGAGAGCCCCTCGAGCGCGTAGCGCAACCGCTTCGCGTCGAGGCGCAACGCGTGCCGCTCCGCCGGAGTGAGCGCGGAAAGGCGCCGCGCATCGCGCACCAGTCGCTTGTGGCGCTTGCGCACGAGGCTCCGCGCGAAGTCGGTCAGGGATTCGGGTTCGGCGCCTTCGGCCTGCGCCGCCGGTGTCGCAAGCCAGCGCGCAAGCGCCAGCAGCAGGCGGGTCCAGCGGTTCGACCGCAGGGCCTCGCGCAGCTCGTTCGACGCCGCACGGCGGCGGGCGCCTGCGCGCGCACGCAGCGAGCGCGCAACGCGTGCATCACCGTGGGCGCCCAGGAGCGTGGGCAAGGTCGAGGTGGCGAAGACGTCCCAGTCACGCGCAGGCCCCGTGAGGCCTCCGATCCAGCGCAGCTCATCGCGCAGGGCCTCGTTCCCGGGGCCCGCTGCCGACTTGAATACGCCCAGGGCCGAGCGCAGCCGGCGCAAAGCCACCCGGAACTGGTGCAGGTACTCGGGCTCCTCGCCCGCGAGCACGCCCGGCTCGTTGGCCTGGAGCTGCGTGAGCGCCGCGGCGGCGATTGCGCGGGCCGCTTCGGCGGGTGTCATGCCGGCATCGAGCTCCGCGGGAACGGCGCGCATCGGCTGCGGCGCTTCCTCCCTCGCGAGGCGGTAGCCGCGTTGCGCCTTGGTGGTCGCGCTCGGCCGCAGCGCCGCAGGTGCTTCGCCCGCGGCCCGGGGCGCGGCATCGATCAGGCGCTCGGCGACCTCGAACACCGCCATCGGATCGCCCGACACGCTCTCGATCTCGACCTCCGAGACGGGCTCCATGCGCTCGCCGTGGCGAACTTCGCCCCGGTCGAGCGCGATCTCGACGCGATTGCCGGGCGAGGCCTCGATCTCCCAGGTCGTCCTGCGCACGTCGACGGTGAACACCTCCGCGATCCCGCGATCGGCCTCGGGAATGTCGGCGAAAGGCGTGCCGTCGAGCAGCCCCAGGTCGAGCGTGGGCTGCGCGCGCTCGAACTCCCACTCGTCGCGGGCGTGCAGGCCGGCGGCACCGCTGCGCCCGGCCTTGAGCGTCTGGTACCAGCGCCGCCCGGCGCGCCGCAGGCGTAGCGCCATCTGGCGCTCGCGCAGCTCGAATCCCGGCGTGTCGAAGTAGGTTGCCTGCAGGCGCACGGTCCGAGCCGGGGCATCGGCCAGCGCGGGCAGGCGGCGGAACGCGGCGTGCGCCTGCGGCTCGAGGTCGAACTTGAGCTCGAGCTCGATCACGGCTCTCAGAGCTCGGTGCGGGCGCGCCAGAGCTCGGGGAAGAGCTCCACCTCGACCACGCCGCGCAGGTAGCCCACGCCGGAGGTGCCACCCGTGCCGCGCTTCAAGCCGATGATGCGTTCGACGGTGGTCACGTGGCGGAAGCGCCATTGGCGGAACGCGTCCTCGAGGTCGACCAGCTTCTCGGCGAGCTCGTAGAGCTCCCAGTGGGCGGCGGTGTCGCGATACACCTGCACCCAGGCGTCGCGCACGCTTTCGTCGAACGCGTGTAAGGCGGTCCAGTCGCGCTCGACGGACTTCGGATCGATGGCGAACCCGCGCCGGGCGAGCACGCGCACCGCCTCGTCGTAGAGCGAGGGCTCGCGGTAGAGCGTGTCGAGCGCGGAAAAGATCGCCGGGCGGTGGCGATGCGGCTCCATCAGCACCGCGCGCTTGTTGCCCAGGAGGAACTCCACCATGCGGTACTGGTACGACTGGAATCCCGAGGAGTTGCCGAGCGAGCCGCGGAACGAAGAGTATTCGGCGGGCGTGAGGGTGGAGAGCACGTCCCAGGACTGGTTGAGCTGCGCCATGATGCGTGCGACGCGCGCGAGCATCTTGAAGGCCGGCTGCAGGTCGTCGCGGCGCACGTGGTCGCGCGCGGCGGTGAGCTCGTGGATCATGAGCTTCATCCAGAGCTCGGAAGCCTGGTGCTGGACGATGAAGAGCATCTCGTTGTGATCGCCCGAAAGCGGCTGCTGGGCGCCCAGCACCTGCTCGAGGTGCAGGTAGTCGCCATAGCTCATCGCGCCGGCGAAATCGAGGCGCGCTCCGTCCGGCTGCTTGGGATCGTTCATGGCGGGGAAATGATACGCTCGTACAGTCGCGCAGCCGCCGTGGGAAAGGACTGAATGCACGCAACGCTTCCGCTGCTGGCCGGCACCGATTTCCCGCCCATCGGGCGGCGCCGCCTCGAGACCGTCCAGGTGAACCTCGGATACGTCTGCAACCAGACGTGCGTGCACTGCCACGTGAACGCCGGCCCCAGGCGCACCGAGTCGATGTCGCTCGGGACCGTGGAGCAGGTGCTCGCCTTCGTGGCGGCGAGCGGCGCGGCCACGCTCGACGTGACCGGCGGCGCGCCCGAGCTCAATCCGCATTTCCGCCATGTCGTGCGCAGCGCGCGCGCGCGGGGCGTGCGCGTGATCGATCGCTGCAACCTCACGATCCTGTTCGAGCCCGGCCACGAGGACCTGGCGGCGTTCCTTGCCGCGCAGGGCGTGGACATCGTCGCCTCGCTGCCGTGCTACACCGCGGAGCTCGTGAATCGCCAGCGTGGCGACGGGGTGTACGAGAAGAGCATCGAGGCGATCCGCCGGCTGAACGCCCTGGGCTACGGGCGCGAGGGCAGCGGCCTCGTGCTCGACCTCGTGTACAACCCGCAGGGCGCGTCGCTGCCGCCGTCGCAGTCCAAGCTCGAGGGCGACTACAAGCGCATCCTCGGCGAGCAGTTCGGGATCGTCTTCAACCGGCTCTACACGATCGCCAACATGCCGATCCAGCGTTTCGGCTCGATGCTGGTGTCCAAGGGCCAGTTCAACGGGTACATGGAGTTGTTGCGCGGCGCCCACCGCGACGAGAACCTCGAGACGGTGATGTGCCGCTCGCTCGTCTCGATCGACTGGCAGGGTTACCTCTACGACTGCGACTTCAACCAGATGCTGGGCCTGCCCCTGGTGCTGGCGGGCAAGCGCCGGCCCCACCTGGCCGACGTCCTCGGCCGCGACCTGGACGGCAACCCCATCGTGGTGCGCGACCATTGCTATGGCTGCACCGCGGGGCAGGGCTCTTCCTGCGGCGGCGCGCTCGCCTGAATGGCCGCGAACGCCCGCGACCTCGAGACCCGTCCGGGCCGCACCTGCCCGATCTCGTACCGCTACGCCCCGCGCGTCTTCGATCGCGAGCCCGAGATCCTGGCCGAGACGCTCTACGTCGTGGGCGGCCTCTACGGCAACGTCGAGGCCCTCGGGGCGGTGCACGCACTCGCCGCGCGGGAGGAGGGACCCGTCACCCTCGTCTTCAACGGCGACTTCCACTGGTTCGACGTCGCGGACGGTGACTTCGCCGCGATCGAGGCCGGCATTGGCGCCGCCAGGGCGCTGCGCGGCAACGTCGAGACCGAGATCGCAGGCGAGGACAGCGGGGCCGGGTGCGGTTGCGCGTATCCGGTCGACGTGAGCGACGCGGTGGTGTCGCGTTCCAACGAAATCCTCGAGCGCCTGCGCGCGACCGCGCGACGCAACCCTGCCGTGCGTGAACGCCTGGCGAGGCTGCCGATGCATCTGGTCGCGCGCGTCGGCGAGGCGCGCGTGGGCATCGTGCACGGCGATGCGGCCTCCCTTGCGGGCTGGGGGTTCGACCCGGAGCGACTCGCCGATCCCGCGCACCGCGGCTGGGTCGAGTCGATGTTCGCGGAGGCCAAGGTGGACCTGTTCGCGAGCACGCACACGTGCGTGCCCGCGCTCGCACGCTTCGACGGCGGCGTGGTCGCCAACAACGGCGCCGCGGGAATGCCCAATTTCGAAGGCGTGCGCGCGGGGCTCCTGACGCGGATCGGGAAACGGCCCGCGGCACACGCCCGGCCAGTCCGTGCCGGCGAGATCGCGGGCGTGCGAGTCGAGCTGCTCGCGATCGAATACGACCACGACCGTTGGGTGCGCCGCTTCCTCGCGGCCTGGCCCGAGGGCTCGTCCGCGCACGCCTCCTATTTCCAACGCATCTCGCAGGGCCCGCGCCTCGACCCCGGGCAAGCCGCCCCGGCATGGCCCGAAACCGCAAGCGCGTAAACCTCGCCATCCAGGGCGGGGGCTCCCATGGGGCCTACGCCTGGGGCATCCTCGACCGCTTCCTCGAGGACGGGCGCATCGAGATCGAGGGCATCTCGGGAACGAGCGCCGGCTCGATGAATGCCGTGATGTACGCCTACGGCTACATGACCGGCGGCGCCGACGGTGCGCGCGAGAAGCTGGCGGCGTTCTGGAAGGGGCTATCGCGCACCGGCATGGGCCAGGGCGGTGCCTACGCCGTGCAGGCCTTCAAGATGCTCACGGGGTCGAGTTCGCCGTACCAGTGGAACCCTTGGAACCTGAATCCGCTGCGCGACGTGCTCGAGGCCAACGTCGACTTCGAGGAGCTGCGCCGCTGCAAGACCACGAAGCTCTTCCTCGCGGCGACCAACGTGCGCTCGGGCAGGGGGCGCGTCTTCACGAACCCCGAGATCACGGTGGACGCGGTCCTCGCTTCCTCGTGCCTGCCGCACCTCTTCCAGGCGGTGGAGATCGAGGGCGAGCCCTACTGGGACGGTGGCTACATCGGCAATCCCGTGCTCTACCCGCTCTTCTACGAGACCCGGTCACGCGACGTCATCATCCTGCACATCAACCCGATCAGCCGGCCGGGCACGCCGCGCAGCCCGCATGAGATCGAAGACCGCCTCGACGAGATCTCCTTCAACTCCTCGCTCATCAAGGAGCTGCGCGCGATCGCCTTCGTGCAGAAGCTGATCGAGGGTGGCTGGCTCAAGGAGCGCTTCCGCTCGAGGCTGAAGAACGTGCTGATCCATTCGATTCGCGCCGACAAGGCGCTGTCCGACCTCTCCGTCGGGAGCAAGCTCGCGCTCGACTGGCCCTTTCTCAGCAACCTCTTCGAGCGTGGGCGGGACGCGGGCGGGCTGTGGCTCGACGCCCACTACGCGGACCTCGGGCGCCGCCAGAGCGTCGACCTGCAGGCGGAATTTCTCTAGTCCTACTTCCGCCGCATCGCCGCAGCGACAAGCTGAGCTGAACGGCGGTCATCCGTAACGCGCGTCGGGGCGCATTCATCCAATGAGCGTAAACCGCCATTGGAGGACCCCATGCCATCGAAACCGCTACTCGCCGCCGTCGCTGCGTTCGCCGCAGCCCTCACGGCGGTGGTCCTTACCGATCCCGCCCCATCTCACGCGGCCCCTGCCGGCAACAAGCACGACGGCCGATACATCTTTCGCTTCGACACCTTCGGCAACGAGGACTTCTGGACCCAGGACCTGCGCCTGCATGAGGTGATCCAGTCCGCGGTGAGCCCGAGGACCGCGCTCTCCGTGGGCCTCAAGGTCGACTCTTCGGTGCTGCCGCCGAAGTTCCTCGCCGGCGCCGACCTCGATTCGCCCGCGACGACGGTCGAGTTGCTCAGGCGCAACGCCGTGGTGGGCGTAGTCGCGAGGGTCGAGGACCGCCGCATCACCGCGATCGGCATCACCTGCGCGCTGTGCCACTCGACCGTGGACAACTCGGTGACCCAGGGGATCGGCCAGCGCCTCGACGGCTACCCCAACCTCGACCTCGATCCGGGCGCGATCATCGCGCTTTCGCCGGCGCTCTCCCCCGCGCAGAAGGCGGTCTACAACTCGTGGGGGCCGGGGCGCTACGACCCGCGCTTCAACATCGACGGCATCAACGGGCCGGTCGTGATCCCGCCCGCCTACGGGCTCAAGGGCGTGCCCTTCGAGATCTACACCGGCGACGGGCCGATCTCGTACTGGAACAACTACGTGGCGGTCACGCAAATGGGCGGGCACGGCAGCTTCTCCGATCCGCGGCTGGGCATCGACATCGTGCAGACGCCCGACCTCGTGACGCCGAAGCTGCCCGCGCTGCTCGAGTACCAGCTCTCGCTGCCCGCGCCGCCTCCACCCGCGGGGTCGTTCGACATGGCGGCGGCGACTCGAGGGCAGGCGCTCTTCAACGGCGCCGCGAGGTGCGGCACCTGCCACATCGCTCCCACCTACACCGACGTCCAGAACGGCTCTCCGCTGCTGCACGACGCGGCCGAGACGGGCATGGATCCGGCCTACGCGATGCGCAGCGTCACGAAGAAGTACCGCACCACGCCGCTGCGCGCGCTCTGGCAGCACGCGCCCTACTTCCACGACGGCAGCGCGGCCGACCTGCCGGCGGTGGTCGAGCATTACAACGGGCACTTCTCCCTGGGCCTCACGCCGGCCCAGAAGTCCGACCTGGTCGAGTTCCTGAAGTCACTGTGAGCCCGCACGGCGGGCTGTAAGGCGGGCAGCCCCCGCGCGACCATCTGGTGTGGCCGCCCAGTGCGGCCACACCAGACCGCAACGTTCCGGGACATGGGCTAAGCTGGCATCCCGGAAGGTCGCGCCGCGAAATCCACGGAGCCCGCTCGTGAACAAGGGCAAACTTGCCGTCCTGGTCGTCGTCGCCGCAGGCATCGCGGCGTTCTTCGCTTTCGACCTGAAGCAGTACTTCTCGATCGAGTACTTCCAGTCGCAGCGGGCGGCGATCGAGGCCTACACGCGGGCGAACCCCGTCCAGGCCTCGCTCGCGTACTTCCTCGTCTACGTCGCGGTCACCGGCCTCTCGCTGCCGGGCGCGGCCATCCTCACCCTCGTGGGCGGCGCGATCTTCGGGCTCGTCTGGGGGGTGGTCCTGGTGTCGTTCGCCTCCACGATCGGCGCCACGCTCGCCTTCCTCGCCTCGCGCTTCGTGCTGCGCGACTGGGTGCAGGCCAAGTTCGGCGACAAGCTGAAGCCGATCAACGACGGCGTGGCGCGCGAGGGCGCGTTCTACCTCTTCGCGCTGCGGCTGGTGCCGGCCTTTCCCTTCTTCGTGATCAACCTGGTGATGGGCCTCACGCCCATCCGCACGTGGACCTTCTACTGGGTGAGCCAGCTCGGCATGTTTGCCGGGACGATCGTGTACGTCTATGCCGGCACGCAGCTCGGCCAGTTCAAGCTCTCGGCGGGCCTGCTCGCGGCATTCGTGCTGCTCGGCATCTTTCCGCTGGTCGCGAAGAAGGTCCTCGATGCCCTCAAGGCGCGCAAGGTCTACGCGAAGTGGCAGCGGCCGGCGAAGTACGAGCGCAACATGGTGGTGATCGGCGGGGGCTCCGCGGGACTGGTCACGGCGTACATCGCAGCCGCAGTCAAGGCGAAGGTCACGCTCGTCGAGCGCCACAAGATGGGCGGCGATTGCCTCAACACCGGCTGCGTGCCCTCGAAGGCGCTCATCAAGACCGCGAAGCTCATGAACCAGATCCGCCACTCGGCGGACTACGGCGTGAAGGGCGCGTCCGCGCAGTTCGACTTCGCCGAGGCAATGGAGCGGGTGAAGCGCGTGGTGGCAGCCGTGGAGCCGCACGACTCCGTGGAGCGCTACACGGGCCTCGGCGTCGAGGTGCTGAAGGGCGGAGCGAAGATCACCTCGCCCTGGACCGTCGAGGTCGACCTGGCCGACGGCGGCAAGCGCACCCTCACCACGAAGAACATCGTGATCGCCACGGGCGCGCGACCGTTCATCCCGCCGATCCCGGGCCTGAAGGAAGCCGATCCCCTGCACTCCGACAACCTCTGGGACATCCGCGAGCTGCCGAAACGCCTCGTGGTGCTGGGTGGTGGACCCATCGGCTGCGAGCTCGCGCAGGCGTTCGCGCGGCTGGGCTCGAAGGTGACCCAGGTCGAGATGCTGCCGCGCATCATGGGCAAGGAAGATCCGGAGTTCTCCGCGCTGGTCGCGAAGCAGTTCCGCGAGGATGGCATCGAGGTGCTGGTCGAGCACAAGGCGAAGGAGGTGCGCGTCGAGAACGGCGAGCGCGTGATGGTGGTCGAGCACCAGGGCGCGGAGAGGCGGCTCGCGTGCGACGCGATCCTGTGCGCCGTGGGTCGCGCGGCCAACACGCAGGGCTTCGGCCTCGAGGAGCTCGGCATCCCGGTCACGAAGCAGAAGACGGTGGAGGTGAACGAGTACCTGCAGGCCACCTACCCCAACATCTTCGCGTGCGGGGACGCGATCGGCCCCTACCAGTTCACGCATACGGCCTCGCACACGGCGTGGTACTGCGCGGTGAACGGGCTCTTCGGCCGCTTCAGGAAGTTCCGCGTCGACTACTCGGTGATCCCGTGGGCCACGTTCACCGACCCCGAGGTGGCGCGCGTGGGCCTGAACGAGACCGAGGCGAAGGAGAAGGGCATTGCCTGCGACGTCTACAGCTACGGCGTCGACGACCTCGACCGCGCCATCGCCGACAGCGAGGCGCGCGGGCTGGTGAAGGTGCTCACCGCGCGCGGCACGGACAAGATCATCGGGTGCACCATCGCGGGCGCCAATGCGGGCGAGATCATCATCGAGTTCGTGACGGCGATGAAACACGGCATCGGCCTGAACAAGATCCTCGGCACGATCCACATCTACCCGACCTACGCCGAGTCGAACAAGTACGCCGCCGGGATATGGAAGCGCTCGACGGTCACCCGGGGCCAGATGGAAATCGCCACGGCGTTCCACGACTGGACGCGGGGTGAGCGCGCATTCCTGGGCGTGCTCGGCACGCTCTCCGCCCTGTCCGACAAGCGCCCCTACTACGAGGTGGCGAAGAGCCACGGAGACGATTGATGGGACGAATCCTGCTCGCGGCCGCGCTGCTTGCCGCTTCCACCCTCGCCGCCGCCCTCGACCACTCTCACAAAGCCTGGGAAGAGCTGCTGAAGAAGCACGTGCGCTACGTGCAGAACGGCAATGCCTCGCGCGTGGACTACGCCGGCGTTGCCAGGGACCGCGCGCAGTTGAAGGCCGTCCTCGACGAGTACCAGAAGGTGGGGAAGGCGGAGTTCGACGGCTGGGGGAAGCCGCAGCAGCAGGCGTTCCTCATCAACGCCTATAACGCGCTCACGGTCGAGAAGATCCTCACGCGCTATCCGGACATCAAGTCGATCCGCGACTTCGGGACGGTGTTCGGCAACCCGTGGAAGGACAAGTTCTTCACGCTGTTCGGCCAGCCTTCCTACCTCGACCAGGTCGAGCACGAGATCCTGCGCAAGGAAGGCGTCTACGACGAGCCGCGCGTGCACGTGGCCGTCGTGTGCGCCTCGATCGGGTGCCCGATGCTGCGCAACGAGGCGTTCACGCCCGACAAGCTCGAGGCCCAGCTCGAGGACGCGATGCGCCGCTTCATGGCGGACCGCACGCGCAACCGCTACAACGCGCAGGCGAAGCGCCTGGAGATCTCGAAGATCTTCGACTGGTACGGCAAGGACTTCGAGAAGGGGCACAAGGGCTACTCCTCGGTGAAGGGCACGATGGCGAAGTACGCCGACCTGCTCGCCGACGCTCCGGGCGATCGCGAGGCGGTGCGCTCGCAGTCGGCCGAGGTCTCCTTCCTCGACTACGACTGGTCGTTGAACGACGCGCGATGAGACTCTCCATCGTGGTGCCCACGCTGGACGAGGCGGGCTCGATCGAGGCCACGCTCGTGGCGGCACGTGCCGCCGGGGCGCCCGGCGTGGAGATCGTGGTCGCCGACGGGGGCAGCCGCGATGCCACGCGCAGCCTCGCGGCGACGCTCGCCGACCGGGTGATCGAAGCCCCGCGTGGACGCGCATCGCAAATGAACGCGGGCGCGCGCGCCGCGAGCGGCGACGCGTTGCTCTTCCTCCATGCCGACACGCTGCTGCCCCCGCAGGCGCACGCGGCCATCCTCGAGGCCCTCGCCGGCGGTCGCGAGTGGGGCCGCTTCGACGTATCGATCTCCGGCGCCGGCGCGCTCCTTCCCATGGTCGCAACGTTGATGAACGCGCGCTCCCGCTGGAGCGGCATCGCGACCGGCGACCAGGCGATCTTCGCCACGCGTGCCGCCTTCGATGCGGTGGGGGGCTTCCCGGCCATCCCGCTCATGGAGGACGTGGCGCTCTCGAAGGCGTTGCGTCGGCGCTGCGCGCCGGCCTGCCTGGCAGTCCGCGTGATCACGTCCGGACGCCGCTGGGAGCGGCACGGCACGCTGCGCACCGTCCTGCTCATGTGGCGGTTGCGGCTGGCCTACGCGCTCGGCGCCGATCCGCATCGGCTCGCGCGCCGCTATGGAGCGGGGCGCACCTCGGCCTGAACGCCTCGCCCCGCGCGAGGTCCGCCTCGCCGTGTTCGCTCGCGCGCCGGTCGCCGGCGAGGCCAAGACGCGGCTCGTGCCTTTGCTGGGCCCCGAGGGCGCGGCCGCCCTGCACGAGGCCCTTTTGCGGCGGGCGCTGGCCACGGCGCTCGCGGCGCGCGCGGGCCCGGTGGAGCTCTGGTGCGCACCCGACGCGCGTCACCCGTTCTTCGCGCGCTGCGCCGTCGAATACGGCGTTCGCCTGCGCGAGCAGCGGGGCGCGGACCTCGGCGAACGCATGGGCGCCGCGTTCGCGGCGGCGCTGGGCGAGAATGCGTCCCTGGTGGTGATCGGCTCCGATTGCCCGGCATTGACGCCGGCGGTGTTGCGCGAGGCGGCGCTGGCCCTCGGGACCCACGATGCCGTGATCGCACCGGCGGAGGATGGCGGTTATGTCCTGGTCGGGTTGTCGGGGCCCGATCCCGGTCTCTTCGCGGGTATCGCGTGGGGCAGTGCGACGGTGATGGCCGACACCCGGGAGCGCCTTGCGCGCGCCGGGTCGAACTGGAAGGAGCTGGGCACGCTTTGGGACATCGACCGTCCGGAGGATTACGCGCGCCTCGAGCGCGAAGGGTGGCTGCGCTCGGCCTGACAGCCGTGGCCGCGGCGGCGCTCGCCTCGGCGCTGCCCGGCGCGATCGCGCCGTTCTCGGTCGCGGCGCCTGGCGGAGCGCTGCCTGCCGGATGGGCGCTGCTGGGATTGCCCGGCATCCGGTTCCCCGAGGTGGCGCTGGTCGAGGATGGCGGTGCCACGGTGCTGCGCATCACGTCGGCCGACGCCGCGGGCTCGGTGGCATACCGCCTGGCCGCCGACACGCAAGGCACGCCCGTGCTCGCGTGGCGCTGGAAAGTCGATCGCGTGCTGGACAACGCGGACCTGCGCCGCAAGGACGGCGACGACTACGCCGCACGGGTCTACGTGACGTTCGACGTGCCCGAAGCGTCGCTGTCGTTCGCCGACCGGGCGCGCATTCGCCTCGCGAAGTTGTTCTACGGAACCGACCTGCCCACCGCCGCGCTCTGCTACGTGTGGGACAACCGCCATCCCCCCGGCACGACTGCATGGAACGCGTACAGCTCGCGCGTGCGCATGGTGGTGCTGCGAAGCGGCGCGGGCGAGGCGGGACGCTGGGCCGCGGAGGCGCGCGACGTGGCCGACGATTTCCGCGTGGCCTTCGGCGGGCCGGCGCCCGCGATCACCGGGGTCGCCGTCTCCGCGGACACCGACCAGACCCATGAAAAGGTGACGGCCTGGTTCGGCGACCTGCGCCTGGAGCCGCGCCGGTGAAGCGTCTCCTGCTCCTCGGTGGCGGCCACGCCCACATCGAGGTCCTGCGCGACCTTGCCGCCGATCCAGAGCGCGACCTGCAGGTCACGCTGGTCACTCCGAGCCATCGCGCGATCTACACCGGGATGGTGCCGGGCGTGATCGCCGGCCACTACACGTTTCCCCAGTGCACCATCGACCTTGCACAGCTCACCCAGCGCGCGAATGCCGAGCTGCTGCTCACCACCGCCTCGCTCGTGAGCCCGGATGCCGGCAAGGTGGCCTGCGCCGACGGTACGGTCCTGCCCTACGACGTGCTCTCGATCGACGTGGGCTCGCACCCGGCGATCGGGGACGTGAAGGGCGCCGAGAGCCACGCGATCCTGCTGCGCCCGCTCGAGCGCGCGCTCGTGGGCTGGAACGGAGTCTTCGCGCGCGCGGCGGCGGGGCAGGTCAATGCCGTGACCGTCGTGGGCGGGGGCGCGGGCGGGATCGAGCTCGCCCTCGCGATGCGGCATCGCTTCGACGTCGCGCTCAACGACCCCGACGTCCCGCACGTGCGCCTGATCTCCGACGCGGCCGGCGTGGGCATCGCGCCAGGGGCCGCGCGCAAGCTCATCACCCGGATGCGGCGCGCGCGCGTGGCTTCGCATGTCGGCCTGCCGGTGAAGGAAGTGGGCGAGGGCTTCGTGCGCCTGGAGGGCGGGATCGAATTCGCGACCGACGCGGTCTTCTGGGCCACGGGCGCTGCCGCTCACGCCTGGATCCGCGACTCGGGCCTCGCGACCGACCAGCGCGGCTTCATGCTCACCAACCTGTACATGCAGTCGGTGCGCTACGCCAACGTCTTCGGGTCCGGCGACTGCGCGACCGTCGAGGGCCACGAGATGCCGAAGGCCGGCGTGTTCGCCGTGCGCGCCGCGCCGATCCTCGTGGCCAACCTTCGTGCCGCGCTCTCCGGCCGTCCGCTCGTCGCGCACGTGCCGAAGGCGCGTTACCTCTCGCTCATCTCGACCGGGCGCAAGCACGCCGTGGGCACCTGGGGCGCGCTTTCGTGGCAGGGTCGCTGGGCGTGGCACTGGAAGGACCACATCGACCGCAAGTTCATCCGCAGGTACCGCGAGCCGCCGCCGCCGGCGCAAGGCCGGAAAGCCTAGGCGGCTTCCTTCTCTTCCTCGTCGGTACGCGCGAGGCGGGGCTGGATGCGCACGACCTTCACCATGCGGTTCTGCACCTGCATGATCTCGATCGGGTGGCCGGCGACGTTGAGCGTGGTCCCCCCCTCCGGGATGTCCTCGAGCTGCTCGAGGAGCAACCCGTTGATGGTCTTCGGGCCGTCGAGCGGGAACTCGAAGCCCGCCTTGCGGTTCAGCACGCGCAGCGAGCACGCGCCGTCGGCGATCACGCTCCCGTCGGGCTCCTTGTGGAAGAGCGCGGCCGAGCCGATCGCCTGGCTGGTGAACTCGCCCACGATCTCCTCGAGGATGTCCTTGAGCGTGACCAGTCCCAGGATCTCGCCGTACTCGTCCACGACCAAGCCCACGTGGCGCTGGTTCTCCTGGAAATGGGTGAGCTGGTCGAGCAGCCGCGTGCCCTCGGGGACGAAGTAGGGCTCGCGCAGGATGGCGCGCAGGCCCTCGACTTCGATCGGGTCGCGGCGCGTGGCGTTGAGCACCTTGCGCACGTGCAGGATGCCGGCCACGTTGTCGAGGCCCCCTTCGCACACCACCAGGCGCGTGTGGTGGGCGGTGGAGAGCGCGTTGCGGATGTCGTCGAGATCGTCGGTGAGGTCGATGTGCTCGATCTGCCCGCGCGGGGTCATGGTGTCGTCGACCGTCATGTCCTCGAGCTCGAAGAGGTTGAGGAAGATCGACTGGTGCTTCTTGGGGATGAACTTGCCGCCCTCGAGCACCAGCGTGCGCAGCTCGCCCATGCTCAGCTGCTGGGCGCTGCTGTCCTTCGAGGGGCGGATTCGCAGGACCTTCAGCAGCCCCTTCACGAACACGTTGATGACCCACATGAGCGGGCGCGTGACCCGGATCAGCGGCGTGAGCACGTAGGAGGCACCCAGCGCGAGGCTCTCCGAGTACGCCGCGCCGATGACCTTGGGGATGATCTCGGCGAACACGAGGATGAAGAAGCTGGCGGCCGCCGTGGCGATGGCGAGCACGTAGTCGCCGTTGCCGAGCAGCCGGCGCGCGATTTCGGCCACCAGGACGGTCGTGGCGGCGTTGATCACGGTGTTGCCGGCGAGGATGAACGCGAGGAGCTCGTCCACCCGGTCGAGCAGCGCGCCGGCGAGCTTGGCTCCCCGGCTTCCTTCGCGGATGAGGTGCTTCAGGCGGTAGCGGTTGACCGCCATCAGGCAGGTCTCCGACATCGCGAAGAAGCCCGAGCCGGCGAGCAGGGCGGCGAGCGCCCAGAACAGCAATCCCAGCGGGATGTGGTCGGTCATCGCGGTCGGCCGCCTAGCGCTTCAGGATCAGCTCGAGGACCACCTTGCTCCCGATGTAGGCCAGCAGCAGCGCGGTGAAGCCCGCGAGCGTCCAGCGCACCGCCGTCTTGCCGCGCCAGCCGCGGAAGTAGTGCCCCGCGAGCAGCGCGCCGAAGATGCACCAGGACAGGATGCCGAAGAGCGTCTTGTGCGACAGCGTGAGCGGCTTGCCGAACAGCTGCTCGGAGAAGAACACCCCCGAGACCACGGTGAGCGTGAGCAGCACGAAGGCGGCGAGCAGGATGCGGAAGAGCAGCGCCTCCATCTCCAGCAGCGGCGGGAGGCTGCGCAGGAACGGCGGCAGCACGCCGCGGTGGATCCACTTCTCGAGCGCCAGCATGAGCAGCGCGTGGACCGTGGCGACGATGAACAACGCGTAGGCCAGCATCGCGATGCCGAAGTGCAGCGTGAAAAGCGGGTCTCCGGCGTAGCCCACGTAGTGGTGCGTGGGGATCGCGGCCTGCAGCAGCAGGGCCACGAGGGCCACCGGCGCGATCATGCCGAGGATGCCCGCCAGCCCGTCGTAGACCAGGCTCGCCACCCAGTAGATAAGCAGCGTGAGCCAAACGAGCAGCGACACCGCATTGGCCACGCCCAGGTCCATGCCCTGTGCGGTGAGCACACGCTGGTAGAGCAACATCGCGTGCAGCACCAGCGCCACCGGCACGAGCAGGCTCTCGAAGCGCATGTCGGGGCGCAACTGCGGCCCGCCGGCGAGCGCCGGACGCGAGGCCCGCCAGGCCAGCCCCGACAGCAGGAGCCAGCAGGCGGCAGTGCTAAAATACAGAAGCAATTCAGGCATTTCGGTGCTGTTTCCCGCAGGACTTCCAAGTTTACTCGCTCCCCATGCTAGACGCCCTCACGCAACGCCTCTCCAACGTCGTCAAGACCCTGCGCGGCCACGCGCGCCTCACCGAGGACAACGTCCAGGAGATGCTGCGCGAAGTGCGCCTCGCCCTCCTCGATGCGGACGCCGGTCTCCCGGTGGTCAAGGACTTCGTCGCGCGCGTCAAGGACAAGGCGCTCGGCCAGGAGGTGGTCGGCAGCCTCACGCCGGGCCAGGCGCTGGTGGGCGTCGTGCACCAGGAGCTGGTGGAGCTGATGGGCGGGGCGAGCCAGGGCCTCAACTTCGCCACGCAGCCGCCGGCGGTCATCCTGCTCGCGGGCCTGCAGGGCTCGGGCAAGACCACGAGCGCGGGCAAGCTGGCACGCCTCATCCGCAACACCACGAAGAAGAAGGTGTTGCTGGTCTCGACCGACGTCTACCGCCCGGCGGCCATCGACCAGCTCGCGAGCCTGGCGAAGAACCTCGAGGTCGAGCTCTTCCCCTCGGATCCGTCGCAGAAACCGGTGGACATCGCGCGCGCCGCGCTCGACTGGGCGCGCAAGCACTACCACGACGTGCTCATCGTCGATACCGCGGGGCGCCTGGCGATCGACGAGCAGATGATGGCGGAGGTGCGCGACCTGCACGCGGCCCTGAAGCCCGTGGAGACGCTCTTCGTCGTGGACTCGATGCAGGGCCAGGACGCGGTGAACGTCGCGCGCGCCTTCAACGAGGCGTTGCCGCTCACCGGCATCGTGCTCACCAAGCTCGACGGCGACGCGCGTGGCGGGGCGGCACTCTCGGTGCGGCACGTGACCGGCAAGCCGATCAAGTTCGTGGGCGTCTCGGAGAAGATGGATGGCCTCGAGGCTTTCCACCCCGAGCGCATGGCCTCGCGCATCCTCGGGATGGGCGACATCCTCTCGCTCGTGGAGGAGGCGCGCGCCAAGGTCGACGAGAAGGAGGCGCAGCGCCTCGCCGACAAGTTCAAGAAGGGCAAGCAGTTCGACCTCGAGGACTTCAAGGCGCAACTGCAGCAGATGAAGAGCATGGGTGGGGTCGCGAGCCTCGCCGACAAGCTGCCCGCGCAGATCACGCAGATGGCCTCGGCGTCCCCGGATTTGCAGGAGAAGGCGCTCAAGCGCACCGAGGGAATCATCAACTCGATGACGCCCGCCGAGCGGCGCAAGCCCGAGCTCCTCAAGGCCTCGCGCAAGCGCCGCATCGCGGCGGGCGCGGGCGTCCCGGTGCAGGAGGTCAATCGATTGCTTGCGCAGTTCGAGAACATGCAGAAGATGATGAAGATGATGCGCGGGGGCAACCTCGGCAAGATGCTGCGCGGCATGAAGGGCAGCTTCCCGGGGGGGCGATGAGGGCGGCGGTCGCGGCGGCGCTGCTCGCCGCGTCGACGATGGCGCCGGTCGGCGCCCAGGACGCGCCGAAAACCGCTTCCGCGAATCCGCTTGCGGGGTTCGGCTGGTTCGCCGAGTTGGCCGGAAGCTGCTGGAGCGGCGTGCGTCCCGACGGCCGCACCACCGACACCCAGTGCTATCTGCCGCAGTACGACAAGCTGATGCGTGGCACGGTCAAGGTGACCGTCACCGGCGAGGAGAAGCCCATCTTCGAGGGCGACGCCGTGTTCGCGCTCGACCCCAAGGACGCGAAGAAGGCCGCGTACTCGCAGTGGGGGAGCGGCGGGTTCTATGCCACCGGCGAGATCACGATCGAGGGCGACAGGCTCGTCTTCCACAGCCGCCAGATCGACGGCAAGCCCGCACCCCTGCGGCACATCTGGCGGCGAACCGGCGCGAACAGCTTCCGCGTGACGCGCGAAGGCGAAGAGGACTCGAAGTGGGTCGAGGTCTTCTCGGTGGACTACAAGCGCGTTCCCGGAAAATAGCGCCCCTCGTGAGAGCGCTGCGGTCTTGAAGACGCTGGTGCTGGGGGGCTACGGATTCTTCGGCACCATCATCGCGGCCACGCTCGCGCGCTCGGGCCCCTTCGAGGTCACGGTCGCCGGCCGCGATGGGCAACGCGCCGCCGGGGCCGCGCGCACCCTGGGAGTGCATCACGCCCGCCTCGACATCGCCGCCCCCGGGCTCGCGGACGACCTTGCCGCGCTCCAACCCGGATTGGTGATCGACGCGGTGGGCCCGTTCCAGCAGCGCGATCACGCGGTCGCGCGCGCCGCGATCGCCGCGGGCGCGCACTACGTCGACCTGGCCGACGCGCGCGACTACGTGTGTGCCGTGACCGCGCTCGACGCCGAGGCGCGCGCGCGCGGCGTGCTGGTCGTGAGCGGTGCCAGCTCGGTACCCGCGCTCACCGGCGCGGTGGTCGATCGCTACGCGGGCGACTTCGGCGCGATCAGGGAAATCGAGGCGGGCATCAGCAGCTCGGCGCGGGTCCCGGGCGCCGCGACCGTGACGGCCATGCTCTGCCAATGCGGTCGTCCGTTCTCCCAGTGGCGCGACGGCGCGTGGAGCATTGCGCACGGCGCGCAGGCGCTGCGGCGGCGGCGCTTCGCCCAGCCGGGGATGTCGCGCTGGATCGGCGACACCGACGTGCCCGATCTCGCTCTCTTCCCCGCGCGCTATCCGGGCGTGCGCAGCGTGCGTTTCGGCGCGGGCGTGGAGCTCACGCCGGTGCAATGGTCTTTCTGGCTGTTCTCGTGGCTGGTGCGCGCGGGGCTCGTCCGCGATGCCCCGGGCTGGGCACCCCTGCTCATGCGAGGTGCCACCATGGTGCAGGGCCTGGGCACCGGTCGCAGCGCGCTGTTCGTCGCCTTGCGCGGGACGGACCGGTCCGGAGCACCGATCGAGCGCGGCTGGGAGCTCCTCGCCACCGGCAACGAAGGAGCGAACGTCCCCTGCATGGCCGCGGTCGCCCTCGCCCGCAAGCTCGCACGACCCGATTTCACGCTGCGCGGCGCCATGCCGTGTGTAGGATTGCTGACCCTGGAGGAGTACCTGCATGAGCTCGAGCCGTTCGACGTGCGCGCACATGAGGTTCATTGAAGCCGCCGCGGTCGCGTTGATCGCGACCGCCTCGCAGGCGGTGGTGGCGCAGCCGGGCGACCCCGCGCTCGCGCGCGAGCTCCTGCGCGAGCTGGTGTCCATCCGGACGGTGCATCCCGACGGCGACAACACCGCGGCCGCGCGCGCCGCGGCGCGACGATTGCTCGAGGCGGGCTTCGATCCTGCGGACGTGAAGGTGCTCGAGCCCGCCCCGCGCAAGGGCAACCTGGTGGCGCGCCTGCGCGGCACGGGGGAACTGAAGCCCATGCTGCTGCTCGCGCACATCGACGTCGTGGATGCGCTGCCCGAGAGCTGGTCGCAGGGGATCGATCCGTGGACGCTCACCGAGCGCGACGGCTACTTCTACGGTCGCGGGGTAGGGGACGACAAGGCGGCCGCGGCGATATTCACTGCGATCCTCGCGCGGCTCAAGCGCGAGGGCTTCCGGCCGCGGCGCGACATCATCGTCGCGCTCACCGCCGACGAGGAAACGGGTACGCACAACGGCGTGCAGTGGCTGCTCAAGGATCACCGGGCGTTGATCGACGCCGAGTTCGCGATCAACGAGGGCGGCAGCGGCAATCTGCGCGCCGGACGTCGCATCCGCATGGGCGTCCAGGTAAGCGAGAAGATGTCCCTCACGTTCGAGCTCGAGGCGACCAATCCCGGCGGCCACAGCTCGCTGCCGCGCAGCGACAACGCGATCTACGACCTCGCCGCAGCGCTCGATCGTGTCTCGCGCCTCCAGCTTCCGCTGCGCGTGGGTCCGGTGGTCCGGGCTTTCGCGGGCGCGACCGCCGACGATGAATCGGGTGCCCTCGCCCAGGCGCTGCGTGCGGTCGCGGCCGGCAATCCGACGGAGGAGGACCTGAGGCGGGTTTCCGCGAACCCGCGCTACAACGTCCAGCTACGGACTACATGCGTGGCCACGCGACTCGAGGGGGGCCATGCGAACAACGCGCTTCCCCAAAGCGCGAAGGCGATCGTGAACTGCCGCTTGCTGCCGGGCGACACGGAGCAGGCGGTTCGTGCCGAGCTGCAGCGGGCGGCGGGCGAGCGCGTGCAGGTGCGCGCCATGCACGCCCTCCGCCCGAGCGAGGCTACCGATCCGGGCTCCCCGGTCATGGGCGCGATCGTGCGCGAGGCGCAATCGACCTGGCCCGGCGTCAAGGTGATCCCGGTGATGAGCGCGGGTGCCACCGATGGATCGCGGCTACGCAACGCCGGCATTCCGGTCTACGGCGTCCTGCCGGTATTCATGGAAGACGGCGACTGGATTCGGATGCACGGCCGCGACGAGCGCATGCCGGTGGCCGCCTTCGAGGAGGCCCTGGCCTACTTCGACCGGCTCGTCCGGACGCTCTCGACCCGTCCCTGAGCGGCTTGGCTAGAGGACTGTTTTTACGCTATAATCTCGCTCTTTCGTGGTGAGTTGTTCAATTGCCGTCCGTTGCCGGTTTTCAACCGGCGCCAAGGAGAAACAATGGTTGTGATTCGCATGGCCCGTGGCGGAGCCAAGAACCGCCCGTTCTACAACGTCGTCGTCGCCGATTCGCGCATGCCCCGTGACGGGCGCTTCATCGAGCGCATCGGCTTCTACAATCCCAAGGCCGCAGAGCACGAGCCGAAGTTCCGGCTGGCACTCGATCGCGTCGAGCACTGGGTCAAGCAGGGTGCCCAGCCTTCCGACGCGGTGAAGAAGCTCATCAAGCGTGGCAAGACTGAAATCGCGGGCAAGCCCGCCGCCGCGCCGGCCAAGTAAAGCTTCAGCCCCCGGGGCGCCGGCGCGCTTCGAGGGTGATGAAACCGAGCTGGTGGTGATGGGCCGCGTCGTCGGCCCCTTCGGCGTTCACGGCTGGGCGCGCATCAAGGCCTTCACCGAGAACCCCGCCGGCCTGGACGAATACGCACAATGGATCGTGCGCACGCCGGAAGGATGGGTGGGCCTGCCGCTGGAAGATTTCGAGCTGCATGCCAAGGGTCCGGTGGCCAAGCTTGCCGGCTGCGACGACCCCGAGGCGGTCGAGCGGCTTCGGGGCGCCGACATCGCGGTCACCCGCGAGGCGCTCGGTGACGCCGAGGCAGGAACGCTGTACCGGGTCGACCTCGTCGGCCTGCAGGTGAAGGACGAGTCGGGCGTGGTGCTCGGGCGCGTGGAAGGGTTCTTCGACACGGGCGACACCGGCGTCATGGTGGTGAAGGGCGAGCGCGAGCGGATGATTCCCTTCGTGCCCGAGTACGTGAAGGCGGTGGATCGCGCTTCGCGCAGCATCACGGTGGACTGGAAGGCGGATTACGACGCGTGAAGCGCTTCGACGTGGTCACGATCTTCCCGGAGATGTTCGACGCCGTGGCCGACCACGGCATCACCCGCCGGGCGCTGGATGAGGGGCGGTTCGAGCTGAGGGCGTGGGATCCGCGCGATTTCACGCAGGACACCTACCGCAGGGTCGACGACCGGCCCTACGGGGGCGGGCCGGGGATGGTGATGCTGCCGGGGCCGCTGGAAGCCTGCATCGAGGCCGCGAAGTCGCGGCAGAAGGAAGCGGGCGTGAGCCGCCCGCACGTCGTGCTGATGTCGCCCCAGGGCGAGCGGCTCGGCGAGCACCTGGTGAATGAGCTGGCGTCGATGGAAGGCCTGGTGGTCGTTGCCGGGCGCTACGAAGGCCTCGACGAGCGGCTGGTGGAAAGGGTGGTCGATCGCGAGGTCTCGATCGGCGACTACGTCACCTCGGGGGGCGAGCTGCCCGCGATGGTGATGATCGATTGCATCGTGAGGCGGCTTCCGGGCAGCCTCAACGACGCGGAGAGCGCATCGCAGGATTCGTTTTCCGCGGGACTTCTCGACTGGCCGCACTACACGCGGCCGGAGGAGTGGAAGGGCATGAGGGTGCCCGAGGTATTGTTGTCGGGCAACCACGCGGCGATCGCGCGCTGGCGCCGCAAGCAGGCGCTGGGGCGGACGTGGCAGCGGCGGCCGGACCTCCTCGACGAGAAGGCGCTGTCGAAGGAAGACCGGCAGTTGCTGGAGGAATACCGCAGGGAGCAGCAGGCAGCGCAGCAACAGCAGTAACCCAACAAACCGCGCGCATCCGTCTCGACGGCTCTGCGCGAAAGGCCGGGAAAGCCGGCGGAACCGAAAGGACAACGAAGATGGACCTGATTGCCAAGCTGGAGCAGGAAGAGATCAAGCGGATGAACCGCAAGATCCCGAAATTCGCGCCGGGCGACACCGTGATCGTCAAGGTGCAGGTGGTCGAGGGCGACAAGAAGCGCGAGCAGGCCTACGAAGGCGTCGTGATCGCGATCCGCAACCGCGGCCTCAACTCCTCGTTCATCGTGCGCAAGATCTCCAGCGGCGAGGGCGTGGAGCGGACGTTCCAGACCTATTCGCCGGCCCTCGCCTCGATCGAGGTGAAGCGCAAGGGCGAAGTGCGCCGCGCCAAGCTCTACTACCTGCGCGGCCTCACCGGCAAGGCGGCCCGCATCCGCGAGAAGCTCACCGCCGCGGAAGACCGTGAAGTGCTGCCGCCGCTCGAGGAAGACGAGGCGGCTGCCGCCGAAAAGAAGTAACGCGCATCGCGCAAACGAAAAAAGCCCGCTGACTGCGGGCTTTTTTCTTGCGGTTCTCTCAGGTCTCGGGGTTCCCTTCTACAAACTGCTCGCGTTCAGCGTATCGCAATCCTGCGCGCGCCCGCTCTCCATGCCGCGCCTGAACCAGCGCACGCGCTGCGCGGAGCTGCCGTGGGTGAACGACTCGGGCACGACCGTGCCCTGCGTCTGCTTCTGGATGCGGTCGTCGCCGATCGCGGCCGCCGCGGTGAGGCCTTCCTCGACGTCGCCCGGATCCAGCAGCTTGGCATTGCCCGCGTGGTGCGCCCAGACGCCCGCGTAGCAGTCGGCCTGGAGCTCGATCCGGACCTGTGCCTGGTTCAGCTGCGTCTTCGAAACGCGGCCCTGCATCGCGTTCAGCTTCTCCATCACACCCAGCTGGTTCTGCACGTGGTGGCCAACCTCGTGCGCGATCACATAGGCCTGGGCGAAGTCTCCGGGTGCCTTGAAGCGGTCGCGCAGGTCGCGATAGAACGCGAGGTCGATATAGACCTTCTGGTCGTTCGGGCAATAGAAGGGGCCCATCGCCGACTGCCCCGTGCCGCAGGCCGAGCGCACGGCGCTGGTGAAGAGCACCAGGCCCGGCTCGCGGTACCGGGGCATGAGCTGCTTCCACACGTCCTCGGTGCTGCCGAGCACTTTCTCGACAAAGACCTGGCCCTCGTCCTTGGGCTTGTTCGGATCGCGCGGGGCCTGTTGCTGAGGCGACGACTGCTGCATCTGGCTCGCGGTGTCGAGCACGATCGAGGGGTCGATGCCGAGGAAATAGGCCACCACCGCGATCACGATCGTGCCGATGCCCAAGCCGCCACCCACGCCGATTCCCCGGCGGTCCTCGACGTTGCCGCTGCTTCGTTGTCCGCCTAATTGCATGGCTTGTTCCTCCAGGGAACTGCGGGATATCAGTAGGGACCCCGAAGGGGCGTGGGAGTTTCGTTCGCGGATTCTTACACCAGCGCCATCCAGAGCGGCAGTGTCACCATGGAAAGCACCGTGCCGACAGTGACTTGCGTGGCAACCGCCCGCCCGTCGCCGGTCATGCGGACCGCGAGGATATAGGCATTGGTGGCGGTCGGCAGCGCCGCGCACAGCACGAGCACGCCAGCCTCCACGCCGCCCACCCCGAGTATGCGCGCCAGGCCGTACGCGATGGCGGGCACCACGGCCAGCTTCACCACGAGCCACCAGGCGTGGGCCCCCACCGGGCCCTGGCCGCGCTCGACGCGCATGGCCGCGCCCACGGAAAGCAGGCCCGCCGGGAGCGCCGTCTGGCCGAGGAGCGCGAGCGTCTGGTCGGCGAAACCGGGCAGGGGCAGCCCCGCGAGGTTCCACGCGAAGCCCGCGAGGCTCGACAGCACCAGCGGGTGCTGCGCGAGCTCGCGCAGGAATCCGCGCTCGCTCTGCGCGGCCAGCACGGCGACGGCACCCATGTTGGCGAGCGGGATCATCACGCCCAGCAGCAGCGCGGCGAGCGCCACGCCCGGCGTGCCGAAGAGACTGCCGGCCACGGCGAGGCCGATGTAGGTGTTGAACCGGTAGCCGCACTGCGAGCCCGTGGCGTAGAGCTGGCGATCGAGCCGGAAGAGGGGGCCCGCGGCGAGCGAGAGCAGGAAGCCCGCGATGGTGAACGCGCAGGCCGCGGCCACCAGCGCTCCGGCCTGCGCGAGGTCGATCTTCGCCACCGCCAGCGAGCGGAACAGCAGCGCCGGGAAGAGCACGTAGTAGACGAGCTTCTCCAGCCCGGACCAGAAGTCGCGCCCGTAGTCGAAGGCGCGCGCGAGGGCGAGGCCCATGAGGATGAGCACGAAGTTCGGCAGGATGAGCAGCGCCGTGCTCAGGGCGGCATCCCCTTGCCGAAGGTGTTGTGGTAGTCGTGGTCGGTGGTGTCGACGCGCGAGATGCGCAGCTCCACCGGCCGGTCGCGGAAGGTGAGCGCGACGCGCCTCACCTCGAGCAGCGGCGCGCCCGCCTCCACCCGGATGAGGCGCGCGTCCTCCGCGCTCGCGATCACGGCGCGCAGTCGCTCGTCGGTGCGCAGCACGTTGATGCCGTAGCGGCTCTGGTAGAGGTGGTAGATGGTGTTGCCGCGCGCGAGGAAGATCTTCTCGGTGAGGCCGGGGAAGAGCGCGGCGGGCAGCGTGATGTCGTCCACGATGCGTGGATGCCCCTCGAGCGAGAGCACGTTGCGGATGCGGACCACCTTGTCGTGCGGCGCGATGGCGAGCGCGCGCGCCGCCGCCGGATCCGCGCGGTCGCGACGGAAGGACACGGTGCGCACCTCGGGGTAGGAGCGCGCGCCGCTGCGGCCCACGATGTGGAAGAAGAAGAACATCAGGCGCCCGCCGTCGTGGGCGGTGACGAACGTGCCCTTGCCCTGGTGCCGGACGAGCGCCCCTTCGGCCACGAGGCTGTCGACCGCCTTGCGGATGGTGCCGATGGCGACGCCATGGTCCGCGGCGAGGGCGGCCTCGGAGGGCAGGGCCTCGCCGGCGCGCCAGCGCCCGGCGGAGATCCCCTCGATCAGCCGGGCGCGGACCTGCTCGTAGAGGGTGGGCATGGCCGGCTATCATACAACTCATATAGTTGACCTGGGCCGCGCGCCCCACCTACGATCGACGGGTTCAACGGCGGGAGCGCGGTCATGATCCATTTCGTGGTGCACGACGAGCACGATTCGGTCGGCGTGGTGGTGGTGGAGGGCGTGAAGTCGGGCGACCGGCTGAGCGGCTGGATCATGGACCAGGACAAGGACATCCAGGTCGTCGCGAAGAGCGACATCCCCATCGGCCACAAGCTGGCGATCAGGGCGCTCGACAACGGCGCCACGGTCATCAAGTACGGCGTGGACATCGGCAAGACGATCGCGCCGATCCAGGTCGGCGAGCACACTCACGTGCAGAACCTTCGCACCAAACGCTGGTAGGAATGCAAATGGACCTGAAGAAGTCGACTTTCTGGGGCTACCGGCGCGAGAACGGCCGCGTGGGCGTCCGCAACCACGTCATCATCCTGCCGGTCGATGACCTTTCGAACGCGGCGGCCGAAGCCGTCGCCAACAACATCAAGGGCACGCTCGCGATCCCGCATCCGTACGGGCGCCTGCAGTTCGGCGCCGACCTGGAGCTGCACTTCCGCACGCTGATCGGCACCGGGGCCAACCCCAACGTGGCCGCGGTGATCGTGATCTGCATCGAGGACCAGTGGGCGAAGAAGGTGGCCGACGCCATCGCCGCCACCGGCAAGCCCGTGGCCTTCTTCGGCATCGAGCAGCACGGCGACCACGACACCATCCTGCGGGCCTCGAAGAAGGCGAAGGAGTTCGTGCAGTGGGCGAGCGAGCTGCGCCGCGAGGAGCGTCCGCTCAAGGACCTGTGGGTCTCGACCAAGTGCGGCGAGTCGGACACCACCTCGGGCTGCGGTGCGAATCCCACCGTCGGCAACGCGTTCGACAAGCTGTACGACCACGGCGTGACGATGTGCTTCGGCGAGACCACCGAGCTCACCGGTGGCGAGCACCTGGTCGCCGCGCGCTGCCGCACCGACGAGGTGCGCAAGAAGTTCCAGTTCATGTTCGACCGCTACCAGGCGGTGGTCGAGGCGCACAAGACGAGCGACCTGCGCGACTCCCAGCCCACCAAGGGCAACATCGAAGGCGGCCTCACCACGATCGAGGAAAAGGCGCTGGGGAACATCCAGAAGATCGGACGCAAGTGCCTGGTCGACGGCATCCTCGACAAGGCCGAGGCGCCGACCGGGCCGGGCCTGTGGTTCATGGACTCGTCCTCGGCCGCGGCGGAGATGGTCACCCTGTGCGCCGCCTCGGGCTACACGGTGCACTTCTTCCCCACCGGGCAGGGCAATGTGATCGGCAACCCGATCCTGCCGGTGATCAAGCTGTGCGCCAACCCGCGCACGGTGCGCACGATGAGCGAGCACATCGACGTGGACGTCTCCGGGCTGCTGCGCAAGGAGATGAGCCCGGACCAGGCGGGTGATGCGCTGCTCGATTGCATGTTCCGCACCGCCAACGGCCGGCTCACCGCCGCCGAGGCGCTGGGACACCGCGAGTTCGTCCTCACGCGGTTGTACGAAAGCGCGTGAACCTCCGGGTTTCGGTCTGGCGGGGCGGAAGCGACGGACGTTTCCAGTCCTTCGAGGTTCCCCGCCAACCGAGCCAGACCGTGCTGGACGCGGTCACCTACATCCAGCGCCATCTGGACGCGACCCTCTCCTACCGCTTCGCGTGCCGCGTCGGCATGTGCGGCTCGTGCGCGATGATGGTCAACGGCACGCCGCGCTGGACCTGCCGCACGCACGTGGACAAGGTGGCCGGCGAGGGCGCGCTCGAGCTGGCGCCGCTCGCCAACATGCCGGTGGTGAAGGACCTCGTCGCCGACATGGACGGGTTCTTCGACAAGTGGGCGCGCGCGCGCGGAGAGTTCGTGGGCAAGCGCACGCGCGCCGACGATTTCGCCGTGGTCGATCCGGCCTCGCCCGAGCGGCGCGAGGCCGATGCGGGCATCGAGTGCATCGGCTGCGGCGTGTGCTACGCCGCCTGCGACGTGGTGTCGTGGAACCCCGCCTTCCTCGGACCCGCAGCGCTCAATCGGGCGTGGACGCTGGTGAACGACGCGCGCGACACGGCGCGCGAGGTACGCCTCGCGGCGGTGGCCGGTGACGCGGGCTGCCACTCGTGCCACACCCTCATGAGCTGCACCGAGCATTGCCCGAAGTCGCTCGAGCCCACGCGCGCGATCTCCGGCCTGAAGCGCGCCACGTGGCGGCTCGCGCTCACCGCGGCGGACGAATGAGCGCCCGCCGGGAGGTCGTCTTCTGGGTCGCGCAGCGCGCCACGGCCGTGGTCCTCGCGGTGTGCGTGCTGGTCCACCTCGTGACGATGATCTATGCGGTGCGCAACGGCCTGAGCGCGGCCGAGATCCTCGGCCGCACGCGCGGCAGCGTTGCCTGGGGCACCTTCTATTCGGTCTTCGTGATCGCCGCGGCGATCCACGGCGCCATCGGCCTGCGCACCGTCGCCGCCGAGTGGCTGCGCTGGCGCGGGGAGTCGGCCGAGCTTGCGACGACGATCGTGGGCTTTGCGCTCACCATCGCGGGCCTGCGGGCCGTGGCCGCCGTTATCGGGGCGCCGGTATGAAGCGCGGCCGCGGCCACATCTCCTGGTGGGCCTTCCTCGTCCATCGGGTCTCGGGGATCGCGCTGGCGCTCTTCCTGCCCGCCCACTTCTGGGTGCTGGGCAATGCCTTGCAGGGCGAGGCGGCGCTGGAGGCGCAGATTCGCTGGACCGAGCAGCCGCTCGTCATCGCCGGCGAGTGGGTGCTCGTTATCCTCCTGGCGGCCCACTTCGCCGGCGGGCTGCGGCTGCTGGTACTCGAGCTGCTGCCGTGGCGCCACTGGCAGAAGACGCTCGCGACCCTCGCGGCGGCCTTTGCGCTCATCGCGGGCCTCGCGTTCGCCCTGGCCCGTTAGGAATATGCTCGTCGTAGACGCTGATCCAATACAAACCGGAGGAGTCTCATGAAGATGCGTCCGTGGTGCCGCGCCGCCGTTGTCGTCCTCGCCCTCGTGCCGGCGATCGCATCGGCGCAACCCTGGCCGTCGAAGCCCGTGAAGGTCATCGTGCCGTTCGCGGCCGGCGGCACCACGGACGTGGTCGCGCGCCAGCTCGCCGCCAAGCTGCAGGATGCCTGGGGACAGTCGGTCATCGTCGAGAACAGGGCCGGCGCCGGCGGGAATATCGGCGCGGACGCCGTGGCCAAGTCGCCCGCCGACGGCTACACGCTGCTCATGACTTCGGGCTCGATCGTCGCCGCCAACCCCTACATGTACAAGAACATGGGGTTCGACCCGGCCAAGGACCTGGCTCCCATCACGAACGTCGCTTCCGGGCCGCAGGTCATCGTCGTCGCCAACGGGCTCGCCGCCAAGGACCTGCGGGAATTCATCGCCTACGCGAAGGCCAACCCCAGGAAGGTGAACTTCGGCAGCGCGGGCATCGGCACGCAGACGCACCTTGCCGGCGAGAACCTCGCTTTCCAGGCGGGGCTCGACCTGGTGCACGTCCCTTACAAGGGAGAAGCCGCCGCGCTCACGGACCTCATAGGCGAGCAGATCCAGATGGTCCCGGCGAATTTCGCCGCGGCGCTTCCGCAGGTCCAGGGCGGCCGGGTGCGCTGCCTCGCGGTGACCAGCAAGGAGCGCCATCCGCAACTCAAGGATTGCCCCGCGGCCGGCGAGGTGATTCCAGGCTTCGTGAACGACGGCTGGTGGGGCCTGATGGCGCCGGCAGGCACGCCGCGCGACATCCTCGACAAGGTGCAGCGCGACGCCGCCAGGATCCTGCATTCGCCCGAGTTCAAGGAGAGCTTCGCCAAGCAGGGCATGGTTCCGGTGGCGAACAGGCCGGACGAGCTCGCCGCCGCGATCCGCGAGGAGTCGAAGGTGTGGGAAAAGGTCATCAAGGAGCGCGGGCTCGCGCCCCAGTGAGCGCGTGAGGATCGACCCAGCCCAGGTCGAGGAAGCGGCGCGCGAGCTCTACATCCGCGCGCTGAAGATCCTGCCTCCCGACGTGAAGGCGGGCTTCGACCGCCTCGCGCGCCACGAGACGGACGCCACGGCCAAGGGCGTCCTCGGCACGATGATCCGCAACATCTCGGTGGCGGAGCAGACCGACAACCTGCTCTGCCAGGACACCGGCATCCCGATCTACAACGTCACCATCGGGCGAGGCGTCGAGTTCGACGGTGCGGAGCTGGAGCGCGCCATCCGCCGCGGGTGCGAGCGCGCCACGCGCGAATACCCGCTGCGCTCGTCCGTCGTGCATCCCATCACGCGCAAGAACGAGCACACGTCGTGCGGCCCGGGCGTGCCGCCGATCCACATCGGCTTCAGCGACGAGCCCGAGCGCCTCGTGATCGAGATGGTGCCCAAGGGCAGCGGCTCCGAGAACAACTCGTGGCTGCGCATGGCCGTGCCGGCGGAGGGCGTCAATGCCATCAAGACGTTCGTCGTCGACTGCGTGCTCGATGCGGGCGGCAAGACCTGCCCGCCGACGATCGTGGGGGTCGGAATCGGCGGCACGTCGGACCTGTGCGTCGCGCTCGCCAAGCGCGCCGCCACGCGCCCGCTGGGCTCCGCCTGTCCGGATCCGGAGGGCGCGGCGCTCGAGTCGAGCCTCACCGAAGCGGTGAATACCCTCGGCGTGGGGCCGCAGGGGCTGGGCGGGGACTCCACCGCATTCGCCGTGCACGTGGAGGTGGCGGCGACGCACATCACGATGAACCCGGTCGCGGTCAACATGCAGTGCCACTCGGCGCGCCGCGCCACCGCGGCGTTCACGCCCGGCGGCGTGGAATACGGTTTCTGAGATGGCCCACCACGTCCTCGTGCCTCCGATCACCGAAGCCCAGGCGCGCGCCCTGCGCGTCGAGGACACGGTCACGCTCGAGGGCATTCTCTTCGGCATCCGCGACGCGAACCAGATCGCGCTCTTCGACCGGAACCGCACCACCCGCTTCGACATGCGCGGGCATGCGGCCATCCATACGGCGCCCAATGTCCGCAAGGTTCCGCCCAGCCCGGAGCACCCGACGGGCTACGCCCCCGTGTGCGTCGGCACCACGACCTCCGCACGGATGGAGCGATTCACCGAGCCCCTCATGGAGCAGCTCGGCGTGCGCCTGATCGTCGGCAAGGGCGGCTTGGGTGAGCCCTCGCTCGCAGCCTTCGGTCGCCTCGGCGGCGCCTACCTGGCCATCATCGGAGGCACGGCCGCCCTCGAGACCACCTGGATCGAGGCCATCGAGGACGTCGACCTCGACGACCTGAACCCGGAATCGCTGTGGAAATTCCGGGTCCGGGGCTTCGGCCCCCTCCTGGTGGCAATGGACAGCCACGGCGGCAGCCTCTACCGGTCCGTGGACAGCAAGGCACGTGCCCGCAGGGCGAACGCCCTGTCCCGCCTGGGTGTCAAATAGCCCGCCGGAGCCTCTTGTACCGGCGCGTTACGGCGTTGTGACTCGGCGCGCGAAAATAGGGTAAACTCGCGCGTTTTTGCGATATCCGTTCCGGGGGCCACTCCCGGGCATACGGGCACACAGAGCCGGAACCGCCCTCACGAAGGGTTTTCCGGACGCGCCCGCCCATCGGTCGGGCGCAGCAAGAGGAGATTTCTCTAGTGGACTACGCGTCTCAGGAGCGCAGCTTTGGCAGGCATGCGCCCAGCATCATCATGGTGGGGCTGCTGCACCTGGCCATCGGATACGCCTTGGTCACGGGCCTCGCGCGCAAGGTCGTCGAGGTGATCAAGGCTCCCCTGGAGACCAAGATCATCGAGGAGGTGAAGAAGCCGCCGCCCGACCAGCCGCCGCCGCCGCCGCCCAAGCTGGCCGCGCCGCCGCCGCCTTTCATCCCGCCGCCCGAGATCAACATCCAGGTGCCGACGGTGACGCAGGCGCCCACGATTACAACCGTAACGACGACGCCGCCCCCGCCGGGCCCGCCGCCCGTCGTGCGCGCGCCCGAGCCGGCTCCGATGCCGCTGGTTCGCAAGGAATACAAGGCGTCCTACCGCGTCGAGCCGCAATTCCCACGCGAGGCCCTGCGCAGCGGCACCAGCGGCCGCGTCGTGGCCCACGTCGTCGTGGCCCCGAGCGGGTCGGTGACCGAGGTTCGCATCATCAGCGCGAACCCCCCGCGCCTGTTCGACCGCGAGGTCATCCGCGCCTTGTCGCAGTGGCGCTTCAATCCCGAGCCCGTCGGCTTCATCGGCGAGTACGAGATCGTCTTCAAACTCACGGACTGATCGTCCGCCCCGTCCACCTTTACCGTTGCCCCAGCGTTAATCATCAGGAGATCACAATGAAACTCATCAACCGCCTGCCCGCGTTGCTCGTGGCCGCGCTCATCGCGCTCGCACCGGCCGCCGCGCTTTTCGTGGCGCCCCACGACGCCTACGCCCAGGCGACTCCCCCGGCTGCCGATCAGCCCGCGGCACCGAAAGCGGCCCCGAAGGCGCCCCCCGGCGCCGGCGAGCCTGCCAAGGAGACGATCGACAACCCCTACGGACTCGAGGCCCTGTGGAAGCAGGGAGACTTCGTCTCCAAGGGCACGCTGATCATCCTGGTGATCATGTCGATGGGCAGCTGGTACATCATGTTCGTGAAGGTGTACGAGCAGATGAAGCTCTTCAAGCAGGCCAAGGAAGTCCAGTCCAAGTTCTGGTCCGCCGCCTCGGTGCAGGAAGGCGTGGGCAACCTGAAGGAAGGCAGCCCCTTCCGCTACATCGCCGAGAGCGGGATCAAGTCGACGACCCACCACGAGGGCAAGCTCCTCGAGCAGATCGACCTGAACACCTGGGTCACGATGTCGATCCAGCGCGCCGTGGACAACGTCTCCTCGCGCCTGCAGGACGGCCTCGCGTTCCTCGCCACGGTGGGTTCCACCTCCCCGTTCGTCGGCCTCTTCGGCACGGTGTGGGGCATCTACCACGCGCTGACCGCCATCGGCATCGCCGGCCAGGCCTCGATCGACAAGGTCGCAGGCCCCGTGGGTGAGGCGCTGATCATGACGGCCATCGGCCTCGCGGTCGCGGTTCCCGCGGTGCTCGGCTACAACTGGCTCGTCCGCCGCAACAAGGTCGCGATGGAGCACCTGCGCGCCTTCTCGGCCGACCTGCACATGGTCCTGATGAGCGGCAACGCCCGCGCCGCCGCCGCCCGCCCGGTCGCCGCCGCCCGCTAGGAGACCGGGACCCTCCTATGCGCAGAGTCGCAAGAATGGCGGGAGTCGTGTCGGGTCACTCCGCGCTCCTTCCCGCCCCAACCGCAACACCTTCGCCGTGTCAGGAGCGCCCATGGCAATGACCGTCGGCCAGGACGTCGAGAACCAGGAACAGGAGGTCATGGCCGCCATCAACACCACGCCCCTCGTGGACGTGATGCTGGTGCTACTCATCATCTTCCTGATCACCATTCCCGTGGTGGTGCAGCAGGTTCCGGTGAAGCTGCCGGAAGAGCGCAACGTCGTCACGCAGACCAAGCCGGAGAACATCGTCATCGCGATCAACAAGGATGGCGACGTGTTCTGGAACCTGGAGTACCTGCGCGACTCGAAGGCGTTGTTCGACAAGCTCAAGACGATCGCGGTCCTGGTTCCCCAGCCGGAAGTGCATATCCGCGCGGACCAGGAAACGCGCTACGAGTCGGTCGGCAGGGTGGTCGCGACCGCCCAGCGGGCCTCGATCCTCAAGATCGGCTTCATCACCGAGCCGCCTCCCCGCAACTAGGGACAAAAGGAAACACACATGGCGATGTCTGTCGGCGGTAGCGGCGGCGGCGATCCCGAAGTGATGATCGACATCAACACCACGCCGTTGATCGACGTGATGCTGGTCCTGATCATCATGCTCATCATCACGATTCCGGTGCAGACGCACGCGGTGAAGCTCAACATGCCGGTGGGCAATCCCCCGCCGCCGCCGACCCCTCCCGAGGTGGTCACGGTGGAGGTGGACTTCGACGGCACGATCCTCTGGAACGGCGACATCGTCGCGGACCGTCCGACGCTGGAAGCCAAGTTCACCAGCGCCGCGGCCCAGCCCATCCAGCCGGAGTTCCACCTGCGCCCCAATAAACTTGTGACCTACAAGCATGTCGCAGGAGTGATGGCCTCGGCACAACGGCTGGGCATCACCAAGATCGGCCTCATCGGGGCCGAGCAGTTCCTCGACTAGCCAAGGAGTCCCGCTCACCATGGATCGCACGATTCTCCGCCCCTTCGTAGCCGCCCTCGCGTTCGCCGCGTTCACGGGCTTCGCGGGCGTGGTGCATGCGCAGAAGGCTGACACCGTGCGGCCCGAGGTAGGCAAGCCGCTGCAGGCGGCCCAGGGCTTCGTCAAGCAGCGCAGGGGCAAGGAGGCACTCGCCGAGGTCGCCAAGGCCGAGGCCGTGGCCAACCGGACGCCGTACGAGAACTTCCTGATCCAGCAGATGCGCGGCAGCGCCGCCGTCGTGGCGGGCGACAACGAGACCGCGATCAAGGCCTTCGAGGCGGTGCTGGGCTCGGGCCGCGTCTCCGGCAGGGAGGCCACCACCATGGTCCAGGCCGTGGCGGTCGCGTACTACCAGAAGAAGGACTACTCCACGGCGGCCAAGTGGACGCAGCGCTACTTCAAGGAAGGCGGCACCGATCCGGCCATGCGCACGGTGCTGCTGCAGAGCTACTACCTCGGCAACGACTGCACCAGCGTGCAGAAGATGCTGGGTGGCGAGGAGAACGCCAGCAAGCGCTCGAGCGAGGAGGAGCTGCAGATCCTCGCGAACTGCTACCTGCGCCAGAAGGACAACACGGGCTACGTGAACACGATCGAGAAGCTGGTCGTGAACTACCCGAAGAAGGAATACTGGACCGACCTGCTCGCGCGCGTGCAGAAGAAGTCGGGCTTCTCGGACCGGTTGGGCGTCAACGTCTATCGCCTGCGCTTCGCCACCAACAACGCCGGCTCCACCAACGACTACATGGAGATGGCCCAGCTCGCCATGCAGGCGGGCGTGCCCGCCGAGGCGAAGGCCATCATCGACAAGGGCTACGCCTCCGGCCAGCTCGGCAAGGGCGACCAGGCCGAGCGCCACGAGCGGCTGCGCAAGCTCGTCGACAAGACGCTCGAGGAGAAGAAGGCCTCGCGCGCGGCCGACGAGAAGGAAGCCCTCGCGGCCAAGGACGGCAACGCGCTGGTGAGCGTCGGCCTCGCCTACGTCTACGAGGGCGATGCCAACAAGGGCCTGCCGCTCATCGAGCAGGGCATCAAGAAGGGCGGCCTGAAGCGGCCCGAGGACGCGAAGCTGCGCTACGGCGAGGCGCTGCTGCACGCCGGCAGGAAGGACCGTGCGGTGCAGGTATTGCGCGAAGTGAAGGGCACCGACGGCACCGCCGACATCGCCCGCCTCTGGGTGCTTCAGGCTCGCGCCTGATTCCCGCCCTCGCCTGATACGCGAAACCGGGGCCCGACCCCGGTTTTTCGCTTCTGCGCCATGAAATAATCGCCCCATGGCGACGCACCCCCAGCCGGAGGCGGCTCGGCTCAGCGAAGAGCAGAAGCACCGGCTCGAGGAATTCATCGAGGAGGAAGAGGGCCACCTCAACCGCTACAAGGGTTGGCTCGCGGGCTTCCTCACGTTCGCCGCAGTCGCCACCTCCGCGTTCCACCTCTACGCCGCCTACGGCATCGTCCGCACGGACTTCCTGCGCGAGATCCACGTCGGCATCGTGCTCTTCCTGTGCTTCATGCTGTTCCCGGTGGCGCCCCGCTTCCGCCACCGGCTGATGTGGTTCGACGTGGCGCTTGCCGTGCTCGCGCTCGTGGTGGTCGGGTGGATGCTGTGGAACGGCGACGACTTCACCGACCGCAACATCAATCCCACGCTGTGGGACAAGATATTCGGCATCGCCCTCATCCTGATGGTGATCGAGGCCGCGCGCCGCAGCACCGGCTGGATCATGCCGATCGTGATCGGCATCTTCATCGTCTACGCGTTCGCCGGTCCGTGGCTGCCCGATCCGTGGAGCCACCGCGGCTACGACCTCGACCGGATGGTCGGCCACATGTACATGACGCTCGAGGGGATCTTCGGCGTCGCGGTGGACGTGTCCGCCACGCTGATCATCCTCTTCACCATCTACGGCGCCTTCCTGCAGTTCTCGGGCGCGGGCAAGTTCTTCCTCGATTTCTCCTTCGCCCTGCTGGGCGGCAAGCGCTCGAGTGCTGGGCGATCGGTGGTGCTGGCCTCGTTCCTGCTGGGCGGACCGTCGGGCTCGGGCGTTGCCACCACGGTCACGATCGGCACGGTGGCCTACCCGATGCTGCAGCGCGCGGGCTACGAGAAGAACGCGGCGGGCGGGCTGCTCGCGGCAGGCGGCCTCGGTGCCATCCTCTCCCCGCCGGTGCTGGGCGCGGCCGCCTTCCTGATCGCCGAGTTCCTCAAGATCTCGTACCTCGACGTGATCAAGATGGCGGTGGTCCCCACCCTGCTCTACTACTTCTCGCTCTTCCTCATGGTCGAGCTGGACGTGCGCAAGTACGGCATGGGACAGGGCGGATACGAGACGGTGGAGAACGCGTGGGTGCTGGCCAAGCGCTACTGGTACCACTTCCTGTCGCTATCCTCGATCCTGGTCTTCATGGTCTACGGCTTCTCGCCGACGGTGAGCGTGTTCTGGGCGACCGTCACGGCCTTCATCGTGAGCTTCTTCCGCGCCGAGACCGCGATGAAGCCGCGCCGCTTCATCGGGGCGATGGAGGCGGGCACCCTCGGCGTGCTCGGCGTGGCCGCCACTTGCGCCTCGGCCGGCCTCATCGTCGGCGTGGTCACGCTCACCGGGCTGGGGCTCAAGTTCTCCTCGATCGTCATCGACTACGCCGGCGGGAGCCTCGGCCTCACCGCGCTCTACACCGCGCTCATCGTCTGGATCGTGGGGCTCGCGGTGCCGGTGACCGCCTCGTACATCATCTGCGCGGTGATCACGGCGCCGGCGCTGATCACCCTGGGCGTCCCGGACTTCGCCGCGCACATGTTCATCTTCTACTACGCGCTGCTTTCCGAGGTGTCCCCGCCCACGGCGCTGTCGTGCTTCGCCGCCGCGGCGATCACCGGGGGTGATCCGTACAAGACCACGCTGCAGGCCTGGAAATACACCATGCCGGCGTTCGTGGTGCCGTTCTTCTTCGTGCTCGATCCGCTCGGAACGAGCCTGCTGCTCACCCCGCCCAAGGGAGTCGACTGGGCGCAAGTCCTGTGGGTGATCTCCCTGGCGTTCGTCGCCATCGCGGCGCTCGCCGCGGGCCTGCAGGGGTGGATGTTCGGCCGCACCAATCTGTTCGAGCGTGCGCTGCTGATCGGCGGCGGGATGCTGCTGGTGCTGCCGCTTGCCCGCATCGGTTTCGGCGGGACCTACCTGCCGGTCCACGCCGACTGGGTGGGCATCGGGCTCATCATCGTGGCCGCGCTGGTCCAGCTCGCGCGGCGCGCACGCGCCCCGGCGCCCGCATGAAGCAACTGAAGACGGACATCCTGGTCCTCGGATCGGGCGGGGCGGGCCTGTTTGCGGCGCTGCACGCGCGCCGCGCGGCGCCCGCGCTCGAGGTGACCATCGCGGTAAAGGGCCTGCTCGGCAAGTGCGGTTGCACGCGCATGGTCCAGGGCGGCTACAACGTGGCGCTCGCGCCGGGCGATTCGATCGAGCGCCACTTCATGGACACCATCGAGGGCGGCAAGTGGTTGCCCGACCAGGACCTTGCCTGGACGCTCGTCACCAAGGCGATCGAGCGCATCCACGAGCTGGAGAACGAGCTGGGCTGCTTCTTCGACCGCAACCCCGACGGCACCGTGCACCAGAAGGCCTTCGCCGGGCAGACGTTCGACCGCACCGTGCACAAGGGCGACCTCACCGGCATCGAGATCATCAGCCGCCTCGCCGAGCAGGCCTGGGTGAGCGGGGCGCGCCGCCTCGAGGAGCACCGCGCGGTCGCGCTCGTGCCGGCTTCGGGTGGCGGCGCGGTGGCCGGCGTGCTGATGATCGACATGCGCTCGGGCGAGCTCGTCTTCATGCAGGCGCGCAGCATCCTGCTCGCGACGGGCGGAGGGCCGACGATGTACCGCTATCACACCCCCTCCGGCGACAAGAGCTGCGACGGGCTCGCGATGGCGCTCCGCGCGGGGCTCACCCTGCGCGACATGGAGATGGTGCAGTTCCATCCCACGGGGCTGCTTGCCGGCCCCGGAACGCGCATGACCGGCACGGTGCTGGAGGAGGGGTTGCGTGGCGCGGGCGGGCACCTGCTCGACGGTACGAGCAACCGGTTCATGCACAGGTACGACCCACGCGGCGAGCGCGCCACGCGCGACATCGTCTCGCGCGCCATCTTCGCCGAGATGCGCGCGGG
>Ga0111538_10000503_pt1 | contig 51960 bp, 52 predicted proteins | sample SoiMethybrSBSTD1_FD_79669 | JGI IMG/M metagenome (GOLD analysis project Ga0111538, IMG submission 79669) | Bulk soil microbial communities from a Populus tree surrounding site in Tennessee, USA - Soil MetaG P. TD hybrid SBSTD1 (version 2)... | ecosystem: Environmental > Terrestrial > Soil >... | reverse complement strand
GTTGATGTGATTGCCGAAGCGCAGCGTGATTATCCGAATGTCTCGTTCGCCGTTGGCGACGTCTATCGGATGAATTTCCCGGATGGCTCGTTCGACATCGTCCACGCGCATCAAGTGCTGCAGCACCTGGCAGATCCGGTTGCGGCGTTGAAAGAGATGAGGCGTGTGGTGCGGCCCGGCGGCATCGTCGCTGCCCGTGACGCCGATTACGGCTCGTTCACGTGGTATCCAGATGACCGCCGCCTGCTGAAATGGCTCGACCTCTATCGAACGATCGCACGGGGAAACGGCGGTGAGCCTGATACGGGCCGGCAGCTGCTCGCGTGGGCACAGCGCGTCGGCTTCAGCCGGATCGAACCCTCTGCATCCGCCTGGTGTTATGCGACGCCCGCGGACCGCTCATGGTGGGGAGGGTTGTGGGCAGAGCGTATGACCAGCTCCGCCATCGCGCAGCAGGCGCTTCGCGAAGGTCACGCAACGAGGGAGGAGCTTGCCGAATTCGCCGACGCGTGGCGGGCCTGGGCGGCACGAGACGATGCGTGGTTCGCCGTGCTGCACGGTGAGATCATTGGCGAGCGCTAGTCTTTCCGCAGCGATCTTCGCGGTTATTTCTTCTGACGCTCCAGGTACCGCGACGTGGAGAGCATGTGCTCGAGGCCGTAGTTCCCCTCGTGGCAGGCGTACTCGTACACACCGGCGTCATCCGGCCGGGACTTGAGATCGAGTGCGGCTGTCCATGGTGCGGTCCACGTCGCCGGATCAATGAAGGTGACGCGGTACTCGATCGAGTCTCTCCCCGTCCGCGTGAAGCGCTCGACCAGGCGCAGGCCAGGGCTGGCGGCGCGTGTCGGCGCCTTCAAATTGGTCGTCTCGACGACGAGCGTGGTGCCCTCCCAGTACCCGTGCGCGTCGCCCATATACATTCGAATCGCCGGTGACAGCTTCGTTCGCTGAGAGCTGTCGATCGGGATGACGCGCGTGTCGTGAATGAGCTCGTAGGTGATCGCTACGTAGCCCGGCGCCTGGAGAATTCGGAAGTTCGCGTTGTAGACCGCTGGGAACATCGCATCGGGAAAGCCGCCGCCATGGACGATGCAGCGGACGCCGAGGCCGTAGTCCTCGTAGCTATCGCACGGCTCGCCGCGCTGCAGGCTGCCGCACCGCTGGACCGGAACAGGTTTGGCCTGGGCCGTCCTCGCCGGCAGTCGGCCGTCGGGGGGATCGACGACCAGCGACGTGCGCCGTGAGGTCGTGTTGTATTCGCGCCAGTGCGGGATCGGGGCATTGGGCGCGTCGACCTTTCCAGAAAGGACATCGACCCGCGCCAGGTCGCGCTCGTCGCGGACGCGAACGTCCTCGAGCCGCTGACGATACTCGGCATCGTTCAAGAGCTGGCGCGTGCCGAACTGCGCTGGCCGCTCGAAGGGGACGCCATACTCGCCTTCGCTCGTCCACTCCCCCTGCAGATCGGGATCGCCCCACAGCGTGCGCTCGCTCCAGGCCGATGGACGGCTCTGCGCCGCAGTGGTAGCCGCCAGCGCCACCGTGACGATGGCACTTCCAACCGCCCGCCACGTGGTCATTCGGCCACCCCGAGCATTGTGCGAGTCATCTGCATCTCCTTCCGCCTTCAGGCGGAAGCATCAGAAATGATCACCGGTAATTCCGATCTCGAGAACCAAAAAGCGGGCAAATCATCTTCCAGGACTACGAACGGACCAGGCAGCAAGAACCAACAACCACGGACTAAAATGGGCGCCAGCCGTACGACATGGCGTTTGACCTGACCGTCAACCGGACCCTGCACCACGTCGATGCAGACCCGCAGACGCCGTTGCTGTGGGTGATCCGCGATCAGATCGGCCTGACAGGCACCAAGTTCAGTTGCGGCATCGGCCAGTGCGGCGCCTGCACGGTGCACGTCGACGGCCGCGCCGTCCGCTCCTGCAGCGTTCCCGCGTCGATCGCGATCGGCAAACCTATCCTCACCATTGAAGGGGTGTCGTCGGACGGCAGTCATCCGATCCAGCTCGCCTGGAAAGAATTCGATACGCCGCAATGCGGGTATTGCCAGTCGGGAATGATCATGAGCGCGCTGGCACTGCTGCAGCAGCGACCTTCTCCCACTGATGCGGAGATCGACGCGTCGGTGACGAATGCCTGCCGCTGCGGCACCTATCACCGCATCCGGCAGGCCATCCATCGGGCCTCCGCCCTGATGAAGGCGTAACGGCGATGGACGAGACCAAGCAGGTCGATCGTCGGGAGTTTCTGGCGACGCTGGCCGCCGCGCAGGGTGCCTTCGTGCTTGGTTTCTGGGTGCCGACACGGGCGGCGGCGCAGACGGCGTCCGGCCTCTCGTCCACCGATCAGTCCCCGGCGCCGGAGATCAACGCGTGGATCGTCATCGCGCCCGACGATACGGTGACCGTCCGTATTGCGCAGACCGAGCTCGGACAGGGCGTGTGGACCTCGAACGCCATGATGGTCTGCGAGGAACTGCAGTGCGACTGGAAGAAGGTCCGGCCGGAGTACGCGTCGGCGAACCGCGATGCGCGCGAGAAGGCCCCTCAGTGGACGCTCAACGTGCCTGGAAACGGCGCGGCGGATCCGAACGGCGGTGGCGAGCCGACGTTCGGCAATCGTGACCCGAGGGGCATCTCGGGAATTCCCGACAGCCTGTATCGACGCATGCGGACGAACGCCGCCTCGTCGGTGAAAGACGGCCGCTACTACCTTCAACTCGCCGGGGCGGAGGCGCGCGAGCGGCTGCTGCTCGCCGCAGCGGCGCAGTGGAGTGTCCCCGTCACCGAATTGGCCGCCAGAGACAGCGTCATCACGCATCGGCCGAGCGGCCGCACCACGACCTACGGCCGGATCGCCGACCGCGCCGCGAAGACGCCGCATCCACATCCGGAGCGGATCACGATCAAGTCGCCCGACCAGTGGACGTTGATGGGCACGGAGCAGAAGAACCTCGATGTGCCACTCAAGGTCACCGGCGGGCTCGTCTACGGGATCGACGTGCGGCTGCCCGGCATGAAGTGGGCGGCGGTGAAAAGCTGTCCGGTCTACGGCGGCGACGTCAAGAGCTTCAACTTCGACGCCGTCCGCAATCTGCCTGGTGTGCGGTCGGTCGTGAAGTTTCCCGTTCCTGACCCCGACCTGACCCGCGGACGCATCTTCAGCGGCGGCGTCGCGATCGTGGCGGACAGCTGGTACCAGGCAAAGACGGCGATCGATCGAATGCCGATCGAATGGAGCATCCCGCCCGAACACGCCGCGTTCACGACGGCCAACATGCAGGGCGCGCTCATCACCGCGCTCGGGCAGCCTGGAACCGTCCGCGCCAGTTATGGCGACGTGGACGCGGCCTTCGCGAGGGCGGCCAAGATCGTCGAGGCTACCTACTCGACGCCGTACCTCCCACGCGCGCGCATGGAGCCGGGCAATGCCACGGTGCTCGTGGTCAACGATCGTGTGGACATCTGGATCGGCGATCAGAGTCCGCAGGAGACACGTTTCAGCGCGTCGAAGATCACGGGTGTTCCCGAACAGAACGTCCACCTGCACCTCTGTCACCTCGGCGGCGGCTTCGGCCGCAACGGCAACGGACCGCAGGCCGAGCACGCGATCATGGTTGCCAACGCCAACCGCGGCGTCCCGATTCACCTGCTCTGGACTCGAGAAGAGGATTTCATCGGGACCACATATCGCGCGATGGGCATGGCGCGCCTGAAGGCGGCGCTGGACGCTGACGGCTGGCCAATCGCCATCGAAGTGCGCACGGCAATGCAGGAAGGCGGTTTCGGATCCGACGCGTCGTTCAACACCGTCTCGCGTTATTACGTCCCGAACTACCGCTACACGCACCACGCCACGAAGTTTCACGTGCCGGTCGGGACGCGCCGCGGCATCGGGCAGGCGGCGAACGAGTTCTACCGCGAGAGCTTCATCGACGAACTGGCGCACGCGGCCGGCAAGGATCCGTATCGATATCGGCGCGAGCTCATCGGCCGCACGAACCTGCCGTATAAAGCCGACATGATCACAGCGCTGGACATGGCTGCGGAGATGTCGGGATGGGGATCGCCGCTGCCGCGCGGCAAGGCGCGCGCCATTGCGCTCGAGGAGCGCGGCGCGGAAACAAACGGCATGGCGACGATCAGTGCGATGGTGCACACCGTCTCGGTCAGTCGCGACGGCAAGGTCAGGCTCGAACGCGTCGACGTGGCGCACGAGACCGGCTTCGGGCTGGTCAATCCGCTGTCGGTGAAAAAGCAGATCGAAGGGCAGATCGTCTGGTTCTACAACGACGCCATGCACCAGGCCTGCACGATTGCCGACGGCCACATCGTCGAGAACAACTTCAACACGTTCCCGATTTCACGTATCAACGAGGATCCGCCGGAGATCAACATACGCTTCTTCCCGACCGCACACTGGCTGATCGGCATGGGCCACGATCGCGCCACTTCGGTCCAGTCGGCGATCGGCGACGCCATATTCCAGATCACAGGAAAGCGCTACCGCGACCTGCCGTACAGCCGGCACGATCTCAGCTGGGGCTGAAAGAAGCGGAAAGCGGATCCACAGAACACCGAGGCAACAAGGCGTCACGCAGGGAAGAATTCGCGCGGGTCCGTCGTCCAACTGGCATGCGCATTCTGATCGCGTCTGTTCTGAGTCTGGTTGCTGCCGCGTTCATGGCGGCCTCTCCCAGCGATCCCGCTGGCCTCATCGTGCACGAGTGGGGAACGTTCCTCGCCATGAACGGCTCGGACGGCGTCTCGCTCGACGGGATGTATCACGAGGAGCACGCGCTGCCGGCGTTCGTGCATGCGCGCAGCAGGGATCAGCTGCGCCTGCCGATGTCGCGGCTCAAGACGGAGACGCCGGTCGTCTACTTCTACACACGCCAGCCATCTCGGGTGCAGGTGGAGGTCGATTTTCCGACCGGCCTGTGGACCCAGTGGTATCCGCAGGCGACGACGGTGGCGCCGGGGATCGTGCAGGCCGGTTCGCCGCCGCAGACGCGCAACGGGCGCATCAGTTGGGATGTCGCAGTGTCGCCGGAGGCATCCGACGCTGCAAGACCGCCTGCGGCTGCGGCCGATGCCCTCTGGAACTACTCGCGGAACGTCGATGCGGCGTACGTCAGCACGCTGAACTCCACGCATCCTGGCGGCGTTCGCGAATGGGAACGCTTCCTCTTCTATCGCGGCCTGGGCGAGGCGCCGCTGCCGATGCAGGTACGTTTTGGCAGCGGACGAATCATGGCGGCCGCGTCCGAGGCCGACGGTATCCGTCACGTATTCATTCTTCGCGTCGAGAACGGCCGCGGCGCGTATGCCTACGTGCCGTCCCTGACGACGAGCCGGACGATCGATCAGGCGATTCCGGCGCTGGCGACGTCGCAGCCGCTGGAGCAGTTCGTGAAACAGGTGTCCACGGACGTTGCGGGTCGGTTGGTGGAGAGCGGGCTCTACGAAAAGGAAGCCGCGGCGATGGTCAACACCTGGACGAGCAGCTACTTCAAGACCGATGGCGTCCGCGTCCTGTTCGTGCTCCCGCAGTCGTGGACGAATCGTTTCGTGCCGATGCGGATCACGCCGGCGCCGCAACAACTGGTGCGCGTCATGGTCGGTCGCATCGAAGTGCTCGAACCCTCGCGCGAGACGCGCGCCGAGAATGCGATTCGCGATCTGGCGTCGGCCGATCCAGCCGTTCGCGAGCAGGCGTTCAACCTCCTGCGGGCCGAGGGGCGTTACGTGGAACCGATCGTCCGTCGCGCGCTTCGCACGAGCACCGACGACCAGGTGCGGACGATCTGCCGCCGGCTCCTGCTGACGGACTTCGTCACCGAACTGCGGACGGCGCTCACCGACGCGACCACGGGCGAGCGTGTGACAACCGAACCGGTATATCTCCAGGCCCAGCTCGCCAGCCTGCTGCGCGAGATCGGCCTGACGAAGGAGGCGAAACAGGAGGGGGAGGCGGCGCTCGCAACGCTCTCCCGCATGCGGCAGCCAGCGATGAGCCAGCATGAGTCGCGGCACATGTTCAGAGCGCTCGCGCGCGCGCATGAAGGTGCCGGGAACGACGCCGACGCGCTGGCGTGGTACGGGAAGTTCGTCGAATTCGGCAGCCAGTTCCAGCAGCCGAACACGTGCGCGGGCTGTCACGTCACCATGGGGCCGCGCGACTTCTCGTTCTTCAAGGACTGGTATGTCGGGCGCAAGTTCGGGGAGTATGCGGTGAAGACCGGGTCGGCGCCGAACCTGATTGCGACTCATGAGACGGCGCTCAGCGCCAGGGCCGACAGCGTGTCGGCGCGATTAAGCCTGGCGTATCTGTACGAAGCGACGGGGGAAACCGGGAAGGCCGGAGATCTCTGGGCGAAACTTGCCGGGTCCGCGCCGTGAACTTCGTCAACCGGCGCGGGACCCGGCCTACAGGCCACGTCAGGCGGACCCGCCGAATCTAACCTTTTCCACTCAGCTCCAGATACGCCGCTTCAAGCGCCACCGGCGTTCCCTCGTAGCTCTCGAACCCGGGAATCGCGGCCGTCTTCAGGATCTCTTCCTGCGACTTGCCGGCGGCGATCTGCTTTTTCGCGTAGTCGACGAGTGCGGTCAGGTAGTTGCGCAGATCCATCAGGTCCTTGCTCGACCCGGTGACCCGCTCGCCGACCTTCGAGTGCCCGAAGATGTAGATCGTGTCGTTGCTGTGATCTTTGACGACGCGCTCGAGGACCGGAATCCAGTTCGGCACCGACGCCCCGGCCGGACGATCGGCGCGCGGGTTGCGCTGGAACGACATCAGGTCGCCCAGGTGCACGACGTTCGCGCTCTCGAAAGTGATGGCGATGTCGCCGCTGGTGTGCGCGGGGCCGTAATAGCGGGCCGAGACGGTCTCCTTACCGATCGACGCCTTCCAGTCCTTGTCGAACGTCGTGTCCGCGTACGCCTGGTTGGCTTCGCTCTTCGCTGCCGCTGCCTGTTTCTTCTGCAGCCCGGGCACGTTGACGTGGGCGACGATCTTGCCGACGTTCGGCTGCATCACCTTGTTGCCGCCGGTGTGGTCGGGGTGATGATGCGAGTTGATCAGCAGATCAATCTTCCTCGTCGTCTTCGGCTTCAGACCGTCGAGGAACATCGGCGCAGTGTCGGCGAACTGGCTGTCAACGACGATGACCGCATCGGGTGTGACGAGATAGCCAATCGTGCCGCCGCGCGCCGTGAAGACGCCGACGTTGCGGCGGACATCGGCGAACATCGGCACCGTCGGCGGCTGCGCCGGCGCGCCCGACGCCGCCTGCTGTGCGAACAGCGATCGATTCCCCAGCGCTCCGGCGAACCCCAGCGCGGACAGCACGACAAATTCGCGTCGATCTAGATACATAGCAATCTCCTGATCCCTGCTGCCTGAATCCTTATCCCTGGACCAGCCCTTAAGCCTTAGGCCTTAGGCCTTGGCCCTCCTATTTCCCAACCATATGAGGAAGATCCCTGTTGTTCTCCTCGCAGATGCTTTCGATCAGATCCTGATCCGGCTCGAGTCGCCAGACCATGTTCTGGTCCCAGGGCCTGGTGTAGGCCTTCGGGTCGTCGATCGTCACCTTGATGTTCATGAGGCCCATCGTCGGGCGCGTGTACCGCTCGGTCACTTTCATCGCCTCGGTGCCAGGCAGGCCCCGCATGTCGAGCCAGGTCTTGCCGTTCTGGAGGACCGTTTCAGCGACGAAGGTGTCGCCTTCCCAATGTCCAACGGAATATCCCATCCACATCGGCTGGGCGTTCTCGGCGGTCGGGAGCTTGCGGCCGTCGGTAAACACCTGCCGGTAAATCGTGCGTGACTCGTGCAGGAAGATCATCACGTCCGGCGTCTGGACGAGTTTCAAACCGTCCGGGATAGTGAGCTTTTCTGGAATCCCTGACGGCCAGCAGCGAACGCCAGGATGGTCCTTGCCATTGTTGGCGATCCGCTCGTTATAAAGCTCCCGCGCCCATGGCTGCAACGGAATCTCTTCGGGTTTCATCCCATCGGCGAAGTTGAGGAGCCACCGTACCTGATCACGGATGGTGGCGCCCGGCATCCACAGGCCCGACAGGTCGGGGTGGCCGTCTGCGGTTTTGGGCGGCGGCGCGTTCATGTCGATCTTGCCGTCCTTGGTCCGCGGCACGTTCTTCCACGGATACGACGGCCACTGCGCGCCGAGGCTCGACGTGCCGAGCCATATGACAGCGGCCCAGGTCAGTGCCGTGCCTGCTTTTCCTGCTCTTCCCGCCATGGATCCTCCGAGTGGCGGATTGTACAGGAAGGGGCGAGCGGACAGGATGGCGGGGATTCAGTTCGGGGACGGCTTGTCCGCACCGTCGATCACGAGTGTCTCGACGGGGCCTCTGGAGCGCTTCAGCTCGAGGCCGACGTCCTTGAGCATCCGCGCGAACGAATCGGTGTTGGTTCGCGATGCACTCGCAGATGAAATCGGTCGATCAACAGCGTCTGCAACATCGCCCGCAGCCGGGCATCTTCGATGTCGTACAAGGTGTAGTTGAAGTTCGTGATCCCCGAATTCTCGGGCGCCCGCGCCTCGATCGCGTACTTGTCGCTTGTCATCCAGTCGGCGTCGCCGGAAATCTGCCACGCCGAGAGTTGGAAAGCGGTGCCGATCAGGCCCTTCAAGGCCATGCCGGAAAGAACCACCCGGCCGCCCGGATACACGGTGACGCCAACGGTGCGCTGCACGTCCGGCGCGAGCAGCTTGATGGTGGCCACCTCGAACCGGTTGACCCCGCCGTCCTGAGCCGTCACATCGCCGGCCAGGCACGACAACGACAGCAGGACAAACAGGGTCGCGCGGATCACGGCGGGATGGTCGCTCCGATTGCGGTCCCGGTCAACGATCGCCCCGGCGCCGCCGTATCCAGAAGGGAGCAGCCGGAATAAACTGTGCGCTCATGAGAGCCGCCTCAGCCGTCCTCGTGGCGGCCGTCGTCAGCGCGTCCGCCGGTGTCCACGGGCAATGGCTGGATCACCGCACACCGGAGACGCCGCGCCTGCCTGACGGGAAGCCGAATCTTTCCGCGCCGGCGCCGCGAACCGCCGACGGCAAGCCGGATCTCTCGGGTATCTGGGAGGTCGTTGGCGACAAGGTGATGCCGACAGACGGACGCGTCCGCTCCAAGTTCGTCTACGACATCGCGGCGGATCTGCCCGGCGGCGCGCCGTTTCAGCCCTGGGCGAAAACACTCCACGACGAGCGGGCGAGAGCGCTTGGCGTCGGGGCGCCGAGCGAGCGCTGCCTGCCGCACGGGATCCCCGACGCGATGCTCACCCGCACGCTGCCGTTCAAGATCGTGCAGACGCCGCGGCTGACGATTATTCTTTACGAGGAATTCAACAACTGGCGGCAGGTGTTCACCGACGGGCGGGCGCTGCCGGCAGATCCGCAGCCGGCGTGGCTCGGGTATTCGATCGGACGCTGGGAGGGCGAGACGTTCGTGGTCGAGACCGCCGGGTTCAACGACAAGTCGTGGCTCGACGCGACCGGTACGCCGCACACGGAAGCGCTGCGCACGACCGAGCGGTTCCGGCGGAGGGATTTCGGGCACATGGAGATCCAGTTCTCGTTCGACGACCCGAAGACGTTCACCAGACCGTGGTCGGCGGCGGTGCAGTTCAACCTGCTGCCGGACACCGATCTGTTAGAACATCATTGCGACAACGAGAAATGGACGGAGAAGCGCAAGTAACTTATCGAACGACTCGAACGGTCCGAACGATTCGAACGACTCGAACGATTCGAACGACTCGAACGATTCGAACGACTCGAACGACTCGAACGATCCATAGGAGAACAAACATGCTGCGACTGACCGTGTTGTCTGCCGCCGTCCTGGCGTTCGTGGCGCCCGCGTTTGCGCATCACGGTGCGGGCACGTTCGAATTGAACAAGACCGTGTCGTTCCCGAACGCCAAGCTGACGAAGCTCGAGTTCCTGAACCCGCACGGCTGGCTCTACTTCGAGACCACCGAGGCGGACGGCAAGGTCATGAAGCACCGCTGCGAGATGCGCTCGGCGCACGTGCTGCGGCGCTCGGGCTGGTCGCCCGAGCTGTTCAAGATGGGCGAGCGCGTCAACATCACCGCCTCTCCTGACCGGGCCGACGTGGCGTCGTGCTACCTGCAGACGATCGAGTTCCCGAATGGCTCGCGGATGGATCGCTACGGCCAGTACGTGAAGGCCGGCAGCGGTGGCGTCAAAGAGATTCGCGGCGTGATCAAGGAAGTGAAGGTCGATCGTCCGGCCCGGCGCCCGAGCGGCGAGCCGAATATTACCGGCGACTGGGCACCCGAGCAGGTCGTCATGGCCGATCCGCGCGGCGTCGGCGGCGGACTCGTCCCCCTCAGCACAGTTCCTCAGGATCCGGCCGCCGCACGTCAGGCACGTGCGGGCGGGGCTGGCGCACCCGCCGGCGGCGGTCGTGCTGCGGCACCAGCCGCGGGCGGCGCACCGGCTGCCGGTCGTGGCGGCGGCCGCGGTCGAGGCTATAGCGGCGCTCAGCTCACGGAGCGCGGTGAGAAGGAATCCCAGGGGTTGAATGCGCAGAAGGACAACCCGCGTTTCAATTGCGAGACGACCAGCATCATCTTCGACTGGACGTTCGATGGTCCCGTCAATCGCATCACGCAGAACAAAGACACCATCGTCATCGAGTACGGCCAGTTGAATCTGAAGCGGACCGTCTTCATGAACATGAAGCAGCATCCGGCGAACGTGAAGCTCACGCGCGCCGGGCACTCAATCGGGCGCTGGGAGGGCGACACGCTGGTCATCGACACCGTCGGCTTCCTCCCCGGCTTCCTCAGCTTCCCGACGCGTCACGGCAGTCAACTCCACGTGACCGAGCGCTTCACGCTGGACCCGAAGACCTGGCAGCTCAAGCGCACATGGGAGCTCGAAGATCCGGAGTACCTGATCGGCAAGGCCAGCAGCAACAACGAAGTCCCGGTGCTGCCGGCCGACGCACCCTACGCGGAAGACAAGTGCAAGGAACAGCAGTTCCTCGACTACTCGAAGGCGACTGCGAAGAAGTGATGTCCTTTATGAAAAAGCCGCTCGCTGTCGCCGGCATCGTCTTCGCTCTCGGGTTTGGCGCCGCATCCCTGCACGCGCAGCACACGCTGGCGGCCAAGTTCGATCCGGCCAAATCGTTGACGCTGACCGGAACGGTGACCCAGATCGACTGGGCCAATCCGTACACGCACATCCTGATGAAGGTCGCTGGCCAGCCGTTGCCGACACTGTGGGCCGTCGAAGTGGAAGGTCCGCTCGAGCTGACGGCCAACGGTTGGAGCCAGTCGTCGCTGCCGATTGGCGAGACGATTCGGGTCGAAGGCCCCGTGGCCCGCAACGGCAGCAAGCAGATCTGGGGCAAGTCCGTGGTGATGACCTCCACGAACAAGCCTGTCTACATCGGCACGAACGGGACGCCGAAACCGCGCGCGACGGCCACGGGACCAACACCACGATGGCCGTCTGGCCAGCCGCGGCTCGGTCCGCCGCAAGGTCAGACCGGGTACTGGGGATATCCGACCCGTGGCGGTCTCGTCGAAGATGGCGTCAACGTGGCCATGGATCGCTATGGCTTGCTGAACAACATCGCCGACGCGGCGAAGGTGGCGCCGATGCAGCCATGGGCGCTCAGCCTGTATCGGGAGCGACAGCGGGCCTTCCTCCAGTACGATCCGATGCTGCTGGGATGCAAACCCCCCGGCGGCCCGCGTCAGTTCCAGCAGCCATACGGATTTCAATTCGTCGAGCAGCCGGACTTCAAACGCGTCTTCGTGCTGATGGGCAGCGGTAACCGCAACCGGCGCATCATCTACACCGACGGCCGCAAACAGCAGGGGCAGCTTGGCGGCAACGACGACAATCCGCTGTTCTACGGTCAGGCGGTCGGACGTTGGGACGGCGACACGTTCGTCGTCGATACACGCTCGTTCAACGACGAGTTCTGGTTCGACAACGGCGGACTTCCGCACACCGACCTGCTGCACCTCGTCGAACGGTTCACGCGCACCGATATGGGGACAATGCGCTACGAGGTGACCGTTGACGACCCCGGTGCGTATACGCGCCCGTGGAAGAGCACGTGGAATTTGAACTGGGTGCCCGGCGAAGAGACGCCATACTTCCTCTGCATGGACAACCGGCCATGAATGTTGGAGATTCTGCGATGAAAACGCGATCGACGAATCGTGCCGTGGCGACAACTGCGTTTGTCGCGTTCGCCCTGGTGTTTGCAGCAACGGGCGCCTTCGCACAGGACGACGATGGCGGCGTGCCGGCGGGACGGGGCGCGGCCGCCGGTCAGGGTCGAGGAGGCGCCGGGCAGGGACGTGGTGGCGGCGGACGCGGCGGCCAGGGTCGCGGCGCTGCCGCTCCAGCGGCACCGACACCCCGCTGGCCGGACGGCAAGCCGATTCTCGGCTCCGTGCCGGGACAACCGGTTGGCGGATGGGGCGCAGGGGTGACGACGCTGCCACAAGGCCAGCTCGACAAGATTCCGTTCCAGCCGTGGGCACGCGCGGTGTACGACATCCGCCAGATCGATCAGTTCGAGCCGCACACGCGGTGCAAGGCGTCCGGCGTGTCGCGACAGTTCTCGACGCCGTACGGGACGGAGTTCGTCGAGGCGCCGGACCTGCAGCGCATGTACATCATGGACAATGGCGGCCCCAACTCGTATCGAATCATCTATCTGGATGGCCGATCGTTCCCGGAGAACATTCCCCCGACCAACTACGGCTACTCCATCGGTCACTGGGAAAAGGACACGCTCGTTGTCGAAACACGCGGCCTCAACGAGAAGTTCTGGTTGGATACGCGCGGCACGCCGCACACGGCGCAGTTGAAGTTCACCGAACGCTTCACGCGCAGCGACATGAACACGCTGCACTATCAGGCGACGATCGACGATCCGGGCGCCTATACGGCACCCTGGACGACCACCGATTTCACGCTGCGGTGGAGGCCGGGCGAGGAACTGTTCGAGTACATCTGTCAGCAGGCGAACCAGGGACCGACGCTGATGATCGGCAGCCAGGAAGAAGTGGACAATACGCGCTTCTTCGTGCCGTGAGCACGAAGGTCACGAAAAGCACGAAGGTCACGAAGAGAGCGAAGGGCACGAAGAGAGCGAAGGGCACGAAGAGAGCGAAGGGCACGAAGAGAGCGAGGGGCTCGAAGAGCGACATGCGAATCTCATATTGGCGCATCTATCTGTGTGTGGTCGTCGCGGCGGCGATGTCGATCACGGTCGAGGCCGCGGCGCAGGAAGGGCATCCGCTCGCCGGCACCTGGTACGGTGACTACACGGTCGGAAAGCAGCCGACCGATATCACGGTGATCATGACGTGGGACGGCAAGAGCGTGACCGGTCTGATCAATCCCGGCCCGAGCTCGAAGCCGCTGACGTCGGTGGTGATGGACATCACCCCGGGCAAACCGGCGGCGCAGGGCCAGGGGTCGACGACCGGCACTCCGCCCGTGTTCAAGGTGCATTTCGAAGTGGACGGGATGACGTTCGACGGCACGCTCAAGAACCCGGTGGCGGGAAACCGCCAGCTGGCCGGCACGTGGAAGCGCGGGAATCAGAGCGGAACGTTCCAGATCCGTCGCGTATAAGTCGTTCGAATCGTTCGGATCGTTCGAATCGTTCGGGTCGTTCGGATCGTTCGAGTTGCAAAGTAGCCAATCGCGCATTCTGACGACGCACGCGGGGGCGCTCCCGAGGCCGGACGACCTCCTGGCGCTCAACGCCGACATCGCACAACCCCGTGACTTCCGCCTTCACGCGCAAGAAGCTGAGCAACGCCAACGGCTCCGCACGGCTGTCCAGGAAGTCGTCGAGCGCCAACGGCAACTCGGCATCGACGTCGTCAACGACGGCGAATTCGGCAAAGCGATGCAGACGCGCGTCGATTACGGCGCGTGGATCGGCTACGTCATCGAGCGCTTCACCGGTTTCGGCGAGGCAGTTTCCCCCGAGATCGGAGGGCAACCCTTCAGGGGTGCCGCCGACGCCGCCAGTGCCTCCAACGCGGCGGTCAAGCCAGGGAGCTTCAAGAATCGCCGCGACCGCCACGCATTTTCTGACGTCTACGCCGAGGTCGATCGTGAGATGTTCGCGGGCCGCCCCCGGCCGATGGGGCGTCCGATCGTCGGGCCCGTGACCTACCAGGGGCACGCGGCACTGCAGGCCGACATCGACAACCTGCGCAATGCACTCCTTCCGGCTGAAGCTGGAAGCCATTCAACTGAGGATTCTGTGGCTTCCGCCTGCAGGGGGAAGGACGCTTTCATGAGTGCGCCGGCGCCGGGCACATTCGGCCGCGACCAGAACCGTTACTACAAGACGCAGGAAGAATTTCTCTTCGCGATCGCCGACGCCGTGCGCGTCGAGTACCGCGCCATCGTCGACGCTGGCTTCATTCTGCAGATCGACGACCCAGGCATGGCCGAGAACTGGGACGCCATGGACGCGTCGGTCACGCTCGAGGAATATCGCACCTACGCGCGGCTGTGCATCGAGGCATTGAATCACGCGCTCTCGGGAATTCCCGAAGATCGCGTCCGCTACCACATGTGCTGGGGCAGCTGGCACGGTCCGCACCTGACCGACATCCCGCTCCGCGACATCGCCGATCTGCTGCTGACGATCCGTGTAGGCGCGTATTCGCTCGAGGCCGGCAATGTTCGTCACGAGCACGAGTGGAAGGTCTGGCGCGACGTGCGGCTTCCCGAGGGGAAGCTCCTGATCCCAGGGGTCGTCTCGCACGCGACCAACGTCGTCGAGCACCCTGAGGTTGTGGCGGATCGCATCATCCAGTACGCACGGCTCGCCGGTCGTGAGAACGTCATCGCGGGCACCGACTGCGGTCTCGGCGGTCGGATTCATCCGTCGCTGGCATGGGCCAAGCTGCAGGCACTCGTCGAAGGCGCCGCGCTGGCGTCACGCGAGTTGTGGAGAGCCTGATCTGCGTGGCGTGAGCGGACCATGGGCTTTCTCGCGCGGTTGCTCGGGGCTGTGCCAAAAGAGGAACGCGGCGGTATCCGACTGACGGACGCTGAGCCGTGGCGGGTGAGTCCGATCCGGGACGTCGAACGCTTCCTTCGCGCCCTGCCTGCATTGATGCCGCACGGCGCCATCGCCTACTTCGAAGACACGGCAGAGCCGCACGTGCGGCGCTATCTGCAAAGCGTCAGCGTCGCCGCGCAGGCTCGCGTCGCCGTCGGGACCATATGGCCACGGCCTGACTGCTATCACGTTCCGGTGACGACCGAGGCGATGGCGGCATTGGCCAGCTTCCTCGACAAGAACCCGGCCGGGTACTTCTGCGCGCACTGCCACGTGTACCGTGACGGCCTCGTTCTGCTCGAATGGCACGACGCGTTCATCAACGAGCCGATGTACCTCTCGCGAACCGTCAGCGAAGAGGCAGTCGTGCGGTTTGCCCATACGTTGGGCTGTTCGTTTTCAACCGGCCTTGCCTGAAGGACAGGTGGCGTCATGAACTGGAGAGTGTTGGCTGCGTTGGGCGTTGCCCTCTGCGTCGGTGCCATCAGCGCGTATCTGGCCTTTCGTCTGTCGTCACCTGGGCCCACGACGGGTCAGATGCGGCTGAACCACGTCGGCATCAACGTCGCGAACTTCGACGAGGCGCTCGACTTCTATACGAAGAAGATGGGCTATCGACGGGCGTTTGCGATTCCTGACGCGCCCGGTCAGCCGCGAGCCGTCTACCTGCAGGTCAGCCGCGAGACGTTCGTCGAGCTGCTCGAAGCCACATCGGCCCGGCCCGCCGGCTTCATCCACGTCGGGTTCGAAGTGAACGACATGAGTGCCGCGATCGCGAAGCTGAAGGCGTTGAACGTGAAGGTCGCGCAGTCACGCGTCGGTCGAACCAAGGCAACCGTCGCTGAAGTCGAAGTGCCCGACGGCGTGAACGTCGAGCTGCTCGAGTTCGGCCCCGATTCGATGCAGCGAAAGGCGATGGAGTACTGGACGCCCTAAACGATTCGAACGATTCGAACGATTCGAACGATTCGAACGGTGATCACGATCACCGCTCGAACGTGACCTGTGTCACAGACGCCGCCGTGGTCGGGGCATAGATTCCTGGTTCAGGAGGTGCCCAATGAGAACCACGACTCGACTGTTCCGGCTGTTGGCGGTGATGTCGATATGCGGCGGCGCCGCCTGCGACTCGCCGACAGCTCCATCGCGCAACATCGTTCCCGTCACCGTTGCCGGCCCACCAGCAGGACCAGCGGCCGAACCAGCGGCGATTGCTGAAATCTCGCCGGCAAGCGCGCCTGCAGGCAGCTCTGACATCACGATAACGGTCTCGGGAGCGAATTTCTCGAACCAGGACTATAGCCACACGACCGTTGCGCTCTGGTCGACCGATGCCGTCGATCGGCATTGCTGTAACAGAGACCTGCGCACAACATTCGTGAGCAACTCCGAGCTGGCGGTCGTGATCCCCGCCGCGCTGTTGCAGAACCCCGGTACGGCTCAGATCTTCGTCATGATCGGCGATCCGATGGGGATTTCCGACGGCGTGACCTATCCAATGTCAAACTCGGTTACCTTTACCGTCGTTCCGCCAGACCTCGCGGCCGAAGCGGCACGTCGTAAGAGGTGAGTGATGCAACGGGTCGTAGCCGGATCCGCGGGCGGTGGCACGTTCGCGCCGCGGATCCGGCCTACACAGAACGACTCGAACGACTCGAACGATTCGAACGATTCGAACGATTCGAACGATTCGAACGATTCGAACGATTCGAACGACTACTTCACCCGGAACCCCTCCCTGGGGTCGAATCTCTTCCCGTCGCCGCGAACGGCGAGTACCCAGACTGCTGCCGGCGTGCCGTCCTTCATCGGCTTTCCCGTCATCGTCACCTTCGTGCCGACGGGAAATTCGCTCGGGCGGATTCCGGCGCGCTGCAGCGTGCTCGGCCCCTCCGCTTCGAACCCCCACGTCGTCACCTTGCCACTCTGGTCCTTCACGTCCACCAGCAGCCATGAGTGCGGGTTCGTGTACTGAAACTCCTTGACGACCCCTTCGACCGTTACGGTCTTCGTCTGTTCAAACATCGTCGCCGAATGGTGTGCTGACACAGCAGGCGCCAGCGCCACCAGCACCGCCATGGCAACGGCCATGGCGATGCCGAAAACGGAATGCGATTTCATGTGTGCGGTCACGGTTTGACTCCTGGAGTCGGACTGGTCGTGTTCGGCTTGTTCTCGTCGAACGTAAAGTCGCGGAACTGTGTCCCGCCGCCTTCGGTTTCGACGACGGCGTTGTTCTGATTCTCTCCGCAGTGCCAGAAGCGGATGCGCAGCGCCTTGTTCTGGTCGTCGATCTTCGCGTACGCCTGCTTTGTGTACCACGGCTCAACGAGCGCGGGCGGGTCATAGACCCACACATCCACATCGAGGAGGTCGGGCTTTACCTTCTGCCAGATCTCCACCGTCTCGGCCTGGTCGGTGAAGTCAGGATTGCGCCGCTGGTAGATGCCGCCGTGAAGCTGGTTGGTGTGGATGACCAGCTTGTCACCATCCCAGAAGCCGATCGAGTCGCCGTTGTAAAGCGGGTACCGATCTTCCTTCGGTATATGGTCGCGTCCATCCGTGTAGATGCGACGGATGTCATTCATCATCTCGTTGATCAGATAGGTCTGATTTGGTGTGACGACGAAGTCTCGAAGAAACGGCTCGGTCAGCCATCGTGGATGACCCGGGGGCGAGCAGGTCGAAATCGGATCCCACTCGATGCCTTTGTCCGCATCCTCGATTCGCTTCATAAGTTTTGCCTGGTATTCGGGCGTCAGCTTCGCCGTCGGAGGAGCCCCGGGCTTCTGGTCCGGATCGTAGGTAATCCCGCCGCGCGCACGCGTCCAGACGCCCGACCAATCGGGCACCATGCCAGCAGTCAGCCGGTGACCTCCGTGAGCCTGTTCCTTCAGCGCCAAGTACAGCTCCTCCGCCGTCTTGTGCTGCTTTCCAAGATCGATCATGCGCTGGCGGGTCTGTCCGGGGTCTTGTGCCCGCAATGTGTTGACGAGCAGGGCGGTTCCGGCGAGCAGCACCGCGGTTCCGACGATGGGTATGAGCCTCATGGCGGCGAAGGATACACCCGATAGAGCTACTTGATCAGTTCGCGTAGACTGTCTCCACCAACATGACATCTGCTCTGGCGCGAAAAGGGGCGTGGCTCGCCATCGCCGTGGCGGCATTGCTGACGACCGAACTGCGGCTGCGAGGCCAGGACGGGCCGGTATCGCGCGTCGACAGCGACGTTCAGGCGCTCGAAAGCCACAGGGCCGGGTACCGTTTCTGGCGGCATATTTTCGTCATTCCAGACGGGTCTATCGCCTACGGCAGTGCACAGGACGGCCGTCTCCTCGCCGTGATTCCCACGAAAGGGGACTGGAGCGGGCCTGGTCCGGGAACCGATCCCGCGGTCGCGGATGCTCTGGCCGGCGTTTCCCTTCCGTCAAATGCGGACGACCGCCGCGCACGGGTCGTGGAGCTGCTCGAGCCGCTCGTTGGTTCGGTTCTCCACAATCCGACGCGCGGCAACTTCCTCCTGCCGAACGCGGAACGCTACGGCAGGTTCCTGAAGGAGTGGGGCGCCATCTACGAGCGGTTCGGTGTCCCGGCGGAGATCGGCCTGGCGCAGGCGATCATCGAGTCGGGCTTGAGCGGCACGCGCCGATCCGAAGCGCGCGCCATCGGCTTCTGCCAGTGGCTGCAGAAGAACTGGCGGCAGCTGAACCGCCTCTCGCCCGTCGTGATCGAGGGTTACAACCAGACGACGCAGGCGCCGTATTGCGCGGCGTACCTGACGATTCTGGCGACACGCTACGGTTCGTTTATTCCTGCGCTGTCGGATCACCACAGCGGCGGCGTCAACGTCGGCCGCGTTCTGATCAACGGCGAGCGGCTTGGCGGCACCAGCGTGCGCGAGCGATACCTGCTTGGCTCGCAGCTCGTACGGGACCTTCGTCGCATCGATCTCTACGGCTACCGCGATCTGTATCGCACCTACGGTCCGCGCTCGTTTCTGTATTCCGAGATGGTATTTGGCAACATGGCCACCGTGCGTGCGCTGAGGCAGTCAACACCGCAGGTGTCGATCTACGCGATGCGGACGCCGCGCGCGGTGACGCTGGCGGAAATTGCCCGACGGACGAAGCTGTCCACCGATGAGATCCGGCGTTTCAATCCCGCACTCACGAAGCGTGTGCCGGCTCACTCGGATCTGTACCTGCCCGCATACGTCCGCGATCTCGGCCGCGACGTATCCTTCTGGCACCGGCCGGCCAACGAGAAGTATGCGGCGGCGCTCGCTGATTTTCTCGCCATCGACGCGCCCCCCGAACACTGGGACGACGGCCGGCTGATGCCGACGCTGCGCGCGTTCGAGCGCCGGTTCCGCGACAGCGGCTCGGAGGAGGGAACGGTGATGGCCACCGTTCTCGACTACGTCATGAGCGACGCCGAGTCGAGCGGCCGGCGGGAGATCCTCGCCGTCTTCAGAGACGATGAAGGATTGCGCGAGCTCTTCAACCGGGCCCTGCTGCAGCGCGTGACGTCGAACCTGGCGCTGCTCCCGTGCGAGCCCGAACCGGATCGCGAGAAAGGTTCGTGCTGACCGGTCTTCTTCCCGGGCTGTAACCACGAAGGACGCGAAGGGTAGGACTTCGCGTCCTTCGTGGTTAAGCTTGTGAGTGCATGGCCGCGCCTGCCGACACTGACCCCCGCACGCTGATCGAACGCCTGCGCGAGGCGACGGAACTGCTCGAGTCGATCGCTGCCGATCGCACCGTGCTCGCCGGTGTGTCGGACGAGGAGCGTGCCCGGCTGCTGCAGGCGGTGGCGCTCGTCTATCATCCCGATCGGGTGGAACGCCGGCGCATGGCCAAGGTAACGGCGAAGCAGCGCCGGGCCGCACGCGTCCGCGAGACGGAGCAGGCGCGATGTGAAACGGGCATCCGCGAGCTGCGCCGCAAGCCGGTCTACCACTCGCCAAACGTTTTTCCGCCGAAATCATTCGCGCCGAACGATCTTCACGAGCCGGCGGATCCGCGCCACGGGCACCTGCCCGGCGCGGACCCCGCCCGACAACACTGTTACGTCTGCAAGCAGCACTACACCCTCATTCATCATTTCTACGATCAGCTCTGTCCCGACTGCGCCGCGCTGAACTTCCGCAAGCGCACCGAGCGTGCCGACCTGCGCGGTCGCGTGGCGCTGGTGACGGGAGGACGCGTCAAGATCGGCTACCAGGCGGTGCTGAAACTGCTGCGGTGCGGCGCGCAGGTGATCGTCACGACGCGTTTTCCGCGCGACGCGGCACAGCGCTTCGCGCGTGAGCAGGATTTCGCCGACTGGAGCCACCGACTGGAAATCTTCGGTCTCGACCTGCGGCATACGCCGAGCGTCGAGGCATTCTGCCGCGAGCTGCTGCATACGCGGACCCGGCTCGACTTCATCGTCAACAACGCCTGCCAGACCGTCCGCCGGCCGCCGGAGTTCTACCGCCACATGATGGAAGGCGAGACGGCCGCGCTGCAGGCGATGCCCGACTATCTGCGCAAGCTGGTTGGTGCGTACGAGGGGTTGCGGGGCTACGCGATGCTCCCTGAGAGTGGCTCCAATCCCAAATCCGAAATCCCAAATCTCAAATCGCACGCCGGCCTCACGCACGCGGCGCAGCTCTCACAGGTGCCACTGCTGCCGGAGGAATTGCTCGCGCAGAAGGACCTGTTCCCGGAAGGGCGGCTCGATCAGGATCTCCAGCAGATCGACCTGCGCGATCGGAATTCGTGGCGCCTGCTGCTGGCGGAAGTGCCGACGGTCGAACTGCTCGAAGTGCACCTGGTCAATGCCGTCGCGCCATTCGTCATGAACGCCAGGCTCAAGCGGCTGATGCTCCAGACCCCAGGGCGTGACAAGCACATCGTCAACGTTTCGGCCGTGGAAGGACAGTTCTATCGGAACTTCAAGACCACCCGGCACCCGCATACCAACATGGCGAAGGCCGCGCTCAACATGATGACGCGCACCGCGGCGGCGGATTACCACCATGATGGCATCCACATGAACAGTGTGGACACTGGTTGGGTGACAGACGAAGATCCCGTCGAGATTGCCGCGCGCAAGACCGCCGAGCAGCGGTTCCACCCGCCACTCGACATCGTCGACGGCGCGGCGCGGATCCTGGACCCGATCATCAGCGGCGTCAACAGCGGCGTGCACGTCTGGGGACAGTTCTTGAAGGACTATAAGTCGACGGATTGGTGAGGTTATGAAGCTTCAGGGAACTTCCAAGTGGGAAGTTGGAAGTCGGAAGTTGGTAGTTTGCGGCGCCGTCCTGGCGATTGCTGCGCTGTCGCACGGCGCCGCCGCACAGCGACCTGTGCAGTCGACGCAGGAAATCCTCATGCAACTGGAGCGCGACTGGGTGGCGGCGCTTCAGCGCAACGACGCCGACTTTGTCGACACGGTGCTCGCGCCGGAGTTCGTCTCCACCTATGGCGATGGCAGCCGGGGCGATCGGGTGCGTGAACTGCAACTGGTGAAGGAATTCAACCAGCAGGTCGATTCGTGGACGGTGGACGAGTTCACGGTCAAGGTATTCCGTGACACGGCCGTCGTCTGGTTCACGCAGCGCATGGTCGGCCCGGTCAAGGGTGTACCGACCGAAATCGTGACGCGCTACATGGACGTGTTCGTCAACCGCGACGGCACCTGGCTGTGCGTCGGGAGTCAGAGCACGAAGGTTACGGCTAAATAGGTCGTGCGAACGTTTTAAGGCTTCCCGAACATTCCGTCGTCGACCTCGACGTTGTGTTTCACATCGGCGACGACCGTCGTGCTCGTCTGCACGGGGTTACTGGTTTTCACCGAGAACGGGATTTTGAGGCCGTCAACCGTACGGTAGTCGGAGAACTCGGTCACCTGCTCGATCTGGCCAAGCTGCGGGACGTCCACGGTCGCGGCGGTCTTCAACGGCAGGAACGTTTCGGCGTCGATCCAGGTGCGTCCGCGAGGCCCGGTCTGCGGCGTGGTTTCGAGCACATAGGCCTCTCTGCCCGCGAGCGCTTCCTTGCCGACGATGGCCACCGTGACTCCGCGGGAACGATAGTCGAGCCATGGCGACGGGAAGGCACTGTTCCGCATCGCCTCGAGCTGGACCCCGGTGACCTCCCGGTCCCCGTTGAGTGTGTCGATCACATAGCCCGACATTCCATCGAACCGCTGGTCGTTTACGATCTGTCCGGCGCCGAGCGCGCTGGCGTCGATCTTGACCAGTGTGCGGTTCTTGTTGGGGACCTTCGAGAAGACTTCGACGGTACCGGACACCGGGCCAAAGGCGGTCGTCAGCGTGAGCGAGCCACTCACAACCCGCGATCGGATGCGGCCGAGCGCCTCGCGCCCGCCCATGGCGGCCAGGTGTTTCTCGATGACCTCGTCGGCCGTCTGTGCAAGCGCGGAACTGGCAGTCAACAGGACGAGCGCCGCCATCGCCATCAGTCGCATGTCGCCTCCTCAACCCTCTGACTCATAATCGCGGTTTTTCGTTCACTGATGTGGTACAACCTCGCCGCATGAGCGGTCTCACACATTTTTTACCGCGAAGCGCGCGACGAGCGGCGGCGCCTGCTCGAACGGCTTCGCGTCCTCCATGGTTGGTTCTTTTTGCAGTCGCCGTTTTGTTCGCTGCGCGATCGGCAGCGCAGGACCACGGCCAGTACACCCAGACGGAGGTCGAGGCTGGTGCCCGCGTTTACAGCAGCCAGTGTTCGACCTGCCATGGTCCGAACGGCGATCGGGTGTCGGGCATCGACCTGCGCCGCGGCCAGTTTCGGCGTGCGGTGACCGACGAAGATCTGGCGCGGATTGTCACGAACGGTCTGACCGCCGAGGGCATGCCGCCGTTCAAGCTTCAGCCGGTCGAGCTCACCGGCGTGGTGGCGTTCATTCGCGCTGGACTCGACGCGAACACGCCCTCCATCAGGATCGGCACGCCGGCCCGCGGCAAAACGATCGTTGAAGGGAAAGGCGGGTGTCTGTCGTGTCATCGGATTGGCGCCGTCGGCTCGCGCGCGGCACCGGACCTCACCGATGTCGGCGTCGCGCGCGGCGTCGACATGCTGCATCGCTCACTGACCGATCCCTCGTCCGGGATGCTGCCGATCAACCGGCCCGTCCGGATTACGACGACGGGCGGACGGACCATCATCGGCCGTCGTCTCAATGAGGATACCTTCACGGTGCAGCTGATCGACGACAAGGAGCGTCTGCATTCGATTGAGAAGGTCGAGATTCGCAGCATGGTCGTCGAGACGAAGTCGCCGATGCCATCGTTTGCCGGCACGCTGACCGCCGACGAACTGGCCGACGTGGTCGCCTACCTTGTCACGCTGAGAGGGCAGCCGTGAGAGAAGTGGAAAAGTGGAGAAGTGGAAAAGTGGAAGAAGTAGGGCTGGTTCCGCGGCGCTCTGTGGCCAGGCGACGCGGACCCGCCGTCGGCTCGTTCGTTCTGCTGCTCGGCACACTTCTGAGCGCGCAGGTGACGCCCGACCGGCTGGTGCGTGCCGCCGACGAAGCGCAGAACTGGTTGACCTACTCGGGCGGCTACTTCAGCCAGCGCTACAGCCCGCTGAAGCAGATCGACCGCTCATCGGTCAAGAACCTCGAGTTGAAATGGATCCTTCCGAACCAGGTGTTCGGTGCGTGGCAGTCGACGCCGCTCGTGGTCGACGGCGTGATGTACGTCACGCAGCGGCCGAACGACGTCCTCGCGCTGGATGCAAAGACAGGCCGCGTCTTCTGGCTGTATCGGCACACGCCATCGCCGGACGCGCGGGTCTGCTGCGGATCGAACAACCGCGGCGTGGCCATTCTCGGCGACACCGTGTTTCTGGGCACGCTCGATGGCCGGCTCGTCGCCATCGACGCGAAGACGGGAAAGGCGCTCTGGAACGTGCCGGTCGGCGATCCCAGGCTTGGCTACTCGATCACGATGGCCCCGCTCATCGTCAAGGACAAGGTGCTCGTCGGCACGGGCGGCGGCGAGTACGGCATCCGCGGGTTCGTGGCCGCGTACGATGCGAAGACGGGAAAGGAAGTCTGGCGCCTGCACACGATCCCGGCTCCCGGTGAACCTGGCAGCGAGACCTGGAAGGGCGAGACCTGGAAGACGGGTGGCGGATCGATCTGGCTGACGCCCTCGTACGACCCGGAACTGAATCTGACCTACTGGGGCGTCGGTAATCCCGGCCCCGACTGGAATCCCGATCAGCGTCCGGGCGACAACCTCTATACGGCATCGGTCATCGCGGTTGACGCGGATACCGGCAAGTTGCGTTGGCACTATCAGTTCACGCCGAACGATCCGTACGATTACGACTCGGTGCAGATCGCGGTCCTCGCTGACATCACCTGGCAGCAGAAGCCGCTGAAGGCGATGCTGTGGGCGAACCGCAATGGCAACTTCTACGTCCTCGATCGCGCGAGCGGGAAATTCCTGTTGGGCAAACCGTTCGTGAAAGTGAACTGGATGAGCGGCTTCGACGAGAAAGGGCGGCCGCTGCAGACGCCGCAGCCGGCCGGCCAGCCGACGTGGCCGGGCAACCAGGGCGGGACGAACTGGTACTCGCCGTCCTTCAGCCCGCGCACCGGGCTGTTCTACGTGACGGCGTGGGAGGATTACGCGACGATCTACCGCCGCGAGTTCCAGGAATACGTGCCCGGGCGGGTCTTCGGCGGCGGCGGTGGACGTCAGCTGCTCCCCGTCCCCGGTGCTCCCGGCGTTCGCATCGGCCGCACGACGCCGATCAACAACTGGACGGATGCCGCAGGACATTCGTCCGTGATCGCCATCGATCCGAACACGGGCGCGTCGAAGTGGAAGTTCGCACAGTTCGACATGAGCGACAGCGGCGTGCTGACGACCGCCAGCGATCTGCTGTTCACCGGCGGACGCGAAGGCTACTTTTATGCGCTCGACGCCCGCACCGGCGAGATGTTGTGGAAGGCGAGCCTCGGCGGCCAGATCGCCAACGGGCCGATTACCTACATGGTGGACAACAAGCAGTACGTCTCCACTATTTCGGGGAACTCGCTCATCACGTTTGGGTTGAGAGACTGATTCGAACGATCAGTTTACCGACTCGCGGCTGCCGCTTCGGCGCTGCTGAGTAACGCATCAAGCGCGCTTCGATCGAGATACGTCCCGTTGAGTACGACGGCGTGTATCTTGCGCGAGTTCTGGATCGCGAGCAAAGGATTGGCGTCCAGCACGACGAGGTCCGCGAGTTTGCCCGGTTCGACGCTGCCGGAGTCGGAGGTCCGCCCCAGGAATTCCGCTCCGTTCCACGTGGCGGCTTTGAGCGCCTCCGCCGGGGTCAGGCCAGCGGTGACCAGTTCCTGAAGTTCGTCGTGCACCGCGAACCCCGGAAACACGTAGCTGTCGCCGGAATCAGTGCCGAGCATCACCTGCACTCCGGCTCTGTACGCCTGCCGGGTGATGTCAAGGCCTTTGCGATAAAAGTCCATGTAGGACTTTCGTCCTTCCGCTGTGCCGTCGCCACGTGCCATGCCGTCGGCGTCGTCATTCCAGTTTTTCCAAGCCGCCCTGGTGACGTATTTCGACCGTGGATCCTGGCGGTAGTCAGGGTTGTCGGCGAAGGCGTCCATCTTGCGAGTCAGATGTGTGGGCACGTACGCGGTCTTGTTGCGGACGAACGTGCGGAATACCTCCTGGCAGATGGCCGGATCGTATTCATCCACCATCCGGCGGCGCCAGAGAGTGTTCGGACCGTTCCAGCCGGACTTCTCGATGACGCTGCGGAATTCTGCTGCGCCGGCGAAGCAGTTGAAGAGAAAGACGCGCGCATGCTCGAAGCTCTTCATGCCGGCATTGGAGGCGTCGATGGCGCTGACTATCATCGGCTCGTGGCCCATCAGGACGAGGCCGAGCTTGCGCGCCTCGTCGGCGTAGGCGAAAAACGCTTCCGCGGGGATGTTGCCGTAGACCTTTACGAAGTCGACGTTCCGTTCCTTGAAGTAGCGGACAAGCTGACGCGCCTGTTCTGCGTTCGCCGTTCCGAAGAACTCCGGCACCCCTTTGGGTAAGCCGCGCGGTCCGTTTGCCGCCCACCCGCCGATGGCGAGAAGTCGGGGACCGACGATTTCGCCCCTTTCAATTTGTTGCTGCCAGGTGCGTCGGCGACTCAGGCAATCCGGCGTCGTCATACAGTCGGCACTGGGCTCACGAATACCGGTGACGCCATTGGCGACCAGAAGCGGCATGTCGATTTCAGTTGCCGCCTGCAGCTGCTCCAGGTGGGCGTGCATGTCCCACAGCCCGGGAATCACGTACTTTCCAGTCGCGTCGATGACCCGCGCATCTGTGGGGATGCGGACGGTCGCTGTCCTCCCCACCGCGGTGATGCGATTCCCCCGCACGATCATCGCGACGTCGGCGGCCGCCTTTCCTTCCTTGACGTCGATGACCGTTGCGCGCGTCAGGGCGATCGCGCCCTGGTCGGATGCCGTCTGGGTGAACACCGGCACCGCCAGCCCGAGGAACGACAGCAGCGCCAGTGCCCGAGGCAGTCTCATTGCAGGTAATTACGCGCTTGTGCCACTGCCAGGTGCGACGGAGCTATCTGATGCCGGGGACTGGCGAAGTCACCACCGGAATCTGAACCTTCAGCGGCGGATCGGCCTCAACCCTGAGGGGCCGGTCCGTGTCGATCTTGATGGCCGTTGTCGAGCGGATGTCGAGCGGTCGGAAGCCCGTGTTGTCGGCAACCTGACCCAGCACGGCGACCGGCACGAAGGCGTTGCGATCGCGCAGCTCGATCCCGTGAAGGCTGACGGGCAGCGGCTCGTTCCGCGGCAACTCCACGCCGGTGATCACGACCGGTTGCGCCCGTTGCTGCGCGGAGACGGGCACGCCGGTGTGGGTGAGCGCGATCCAGCCGAGCTCCACGGCGATGATGGTCAGCAATACGTTCAGATAGCGGTTGGCACCCATTACGGCGCTCCTTTCTCGGTGACGCCTATTCTGACGCCTCCCGTGCTGTTCGTGGCTCCGCTTTCGCCGAAGGCTTCGGCGGACCACCGTGGCCGACCGGACCTGATGCTATCCTCCGCGCTACTTGGGTGCCTGGCTGGCCTGGATGACTACGCCCATGCGAGACAAACGCTTTCCGAAGCCGATCGTCGAGGCCGTTCACGCGACCCAAATCATCGGCATCCGCGCCGGGATGAGGCCGCACCGCTTCATCGGCGTCTGGGCGGTGGTCGCGAATGGACGCGTGTTCGTCAGGCCGTGGACGAACAGGCCACGGAGCTGGTACCGCGTCTTCCTCGAGGATCCGCGAGGTGCCATTCAGGTCGCCGGACGCACGCGGCGCGTGCGCGCGGCGGCGCGCCGCGGCGAGCGTCTGCTGGACGCGATCGATCGCGGCTACCGGGAGAAATACTCCCGACCGTATCAGCGTAATTTCGTCAGGGGATTCGCCAGACCACGCCGGCGGGCGTGGACGCTGGAGTTAATGCCTTCCGCCTGAAAACGGAAAGCCACGTGGCTGTACCTCGAGACTGGAGTCTTCACATGCTGCACCGACTGTGGATCGTCGTCATGATCGTGCTGTGCGCCGCGGCCGACACCCCCGCTGCAACGCCGCCGGTGCCCACGATCGCCGGGCCAATCAACGGTCCCGGGCGCATGTATCCGGACCCGGCGGTCAGCATCACGCCGAACGCGGTGAAGGTCGAGGACTTTCCCTACATCACTGAGGAATATTTTGTCTCGGGCACGATCGCCGACGCGCCGTACACGACGCGCATCATCGTCCGCCGCCCGCGCGAGACGAAGGCGTTCAGCGGCACGGTCGTCGCCGAGGCGCTGCACGCGGGCGGACGATCGCTGATCTTCGAGTGGTCGCGCCAGTCGATCCTCACGCGCAACCACATGTTCGTGGAGATCGTGCACAGTCCCGCCAACATCAACCTGCTGAAGACGTTCAACGCCGAGCGGTATGCGTCGCTGACCATCGCCATGGGGCAGACCAACGACGTGATCGCCCAGGTCGGACGTCTGATCAAGAGCAAGACCGGTCCGTTTGCCGCCTACGACGTGAGGCGGACGACACTGATGGGCACGTCAGCGTCGAGCGCCACCGTGCGGACATACCTCGGCGCGCATCCGAACCTGCGCCTGCCGGACGGCAAGCCGATCTTCGACGGCTTCCTGCTCACGAGCACGCTCGGTAACACGCCGATGCCGATCGTCGACGTTCCGATCATCCAGATGCCGACCGAGACCGAGGTCGCCACTTATGCCCAGCAGGGGATCGCCTATCGGCGTCCAGACAGCGATGAGCCCTCGAATCGGTTCCGTCTCTATGAAGTGGCCGGAATGCCGCACAACAACTCGCGCGACAATCCCGGCTTTCAGAACGATCCCTGCACCCTGCCGGTGACCGACTTTCCAGCCGGCGCGTTCACCGCGCTGGCCCTCAATCACCTGATCGAGTGGATTGCCAACGGAAAGACACCGCCGCACGCGCCGCCGATTACGGTCGATCAGGATTCGGCCAACGACGGCTCACCGCTCGCGCTCGACGAGCACGGCAATGCCAAAGGTGGGATCCGCAACGTCTGGGTGGACGTGCCGATTGCGACCTACGGCGTCAACGGAAAGGGCAAGACGCCGCAGCAGGATCGATTGTGCCAGCTTGGCGGAACGAAGGTTCCGCTCGCCGACGATGTGCTGAAGAAGTCGTATCGAGGCAGCGGCGACTATGTGGCGCGCGTCGAGCAGCGCTTGAAGGAGTTGATCGCCGAGGGATGGTTCCTGCCCGAGTACGCGGGCATGGTGCGCGCGGATGCAAAGCTCGTGAGAATCCCCTGACGCGCCACGCCGCGCGAGAACTGAAACCGGAGGCAGCGGCTGCTCAGTTCGGCTTCAGCCGCCGATCCGGCACCAGCCACATGAGCGCGACGGAGAAGTAGAGCGCGTCCGAGAGCCATTGATTGATGAACGCGAACACGACACCAAGGGCGTACAGTGCGACCGAGATCAATCCCTTTCGATCGCTGCCAATCGACCGCGCGACGCGCGAGTCGGGGCCATCCACCGCGATGATCGTCTGCTGCAGGATCCAGTAGCTGCAGCCGGCCATGAACATCACGGCGCCGTAGGCCGCGGTCGGCACCGGCGCCAGGTGATTCCGTCCCATCCACGCCGTGACGAAGGGGAAGAGCGAGAGCCAGAAAAGCAGGTGCAGGTTGGCCCAGAGCACTCCGGCGCCGACGCGCGTCGCCGCGTGAATCAGGTAGTGGTGGTTGTTCCAGTAGATGCCGAGGATGACGAAGCTGAGGACATAGGCCGAGAATTCAGAGCCGAGGTGCTGGAGCGCGGCCCAGTCCGTTTCAGCGGGCGCGCGCAGTTCCAGGACCATGATGGTGATGATGATGGCGATCACGCCGTCGCTGAATGCTTCCAGTCGTGTCTTGGTCATGTGCGTGACGAAGCGGCGAGGGCGCGGCGCAGCAGAGCAATCTGACCCGCGTGATACGCGTCGTACTGTGACATGCCGGCGAAGTGAGCGTAGGCGTCGGAATGCCCGGGAGCGATGTCCTGATCCAACCTGTTCTCCGCGAAGGCCAGAATCGCACGGCGCAGGTCCTGATTGAGCGTGCGTAGCTCTTCGATTGTTTCATTCCAGCGTTGAGCAGTAGCTGGCGTAGGCACCGGCGGCCAGTCCTCCTCGGTGGGCAGATGGCCGGGCTGGCCTGCCGCTCGCCGCCGCACCAACCGGTAGTTCGCCGCAAGGTGGAGCGCGGAGCGCTGAAGTCGTGGGTGCTGCAGAACTTCGACTCGTACTGGCGACCCTTGCTGCACCGTAGCCGCCTGGATCGTCCCCGGCGTCTGCCGCCGGCACTATACCTTGGCCACCGGCGGCGCCGCGGGCTGACTATGGCAGGTCGACGAGGTAGCCGTTAACGGTGCCCGTCAGAACAGTACGCGGGCTTGCCGCGGTTAAGTCGAGAACGCTCTCCGGCCTGATTGAATGGCCCGCGTCGACGTAGATCTTCGTCTGTTCTCCGACCCCTACGCACGTCGAGCCGAGCGCGCATCTCATTGTCTCGGTGGAAATTCCGATGAAGTGAGAGACGCTCGTCGTGCCCGGAACGGATTCAACCAGCCGCAGCATGATCTTGAACGGGTTCACACTGTCGACGGTGACGTTTCCGGCGACGCGCTCGATGACCAAACGCTTGCCGCTTGGAACCGTGTAGGACGAACCCTGCAGCACCCAGCCGCCGCCTGCGGTGAAGGTGTCGTCCTGGTCTCGAAAAGTGATCGTCACCGCTGCAAACGCCGGATTATCCGCGCTGCGGACGTTGAGTGCAGTGTTGACGACGTTGACGTTGACGCCCGTTGCCGGTCCCTGGGCGAACGCTGGCGATTGGCTGGCAACCCCTGGGATGATGAGGGCGCCGAGAACGAGCACACGTGCTTGCAAGAACAGCATGACAGCTCCTTTTCGCGAATGGCCGTTGGTGCCAAAGCGAGACACGACGGGTCAATCAGAAACGCACGACCAGGAGCGGAAGTCCATCACCCGTATCAGCCGAGCCCGTCAATCTCCTCCTGGAGCCGTCGCGCGCTCCGCGTGTGCACCCACGCGACGGTCGCGAAGAGTGCGATGGCAACGAAGGCGATGGCCGCGTTCTGCTGCGGCGTTCGGGTAAGCGCGTCGCTGAAAAGGCTGAGCGTCACGCCCGGAATGAACAGCGTCAGATAGCGCCACGGGTGGGCGGCAGCATCGCGCTGCTGCACCAGCTGACGGCGGTAGAAGTCGACGCTGCTCGAGTACCCCAGCCCTGCGGGCATCGACTCGGCGGACACATAGTCGCGAAACAGGTAGGCCATGTAGACGAAGGCGGCAATCGTCAGCGCGTCGCCGAGGCGTTCCAGCAGCTCGCGTTCCACATAGATCTGCCAGCCTTCGACGATCACGATCAACACGATCAGCACCGCAGTAGCAATATTCCGCCGCCGTACTGTTCGCTCCAGACGGTCCGCTTTCGACCGGATCTCGTCGATCGACATGGCGTGCTCCTCGCGCGGCTGGTCCCGCCACAGCCGTTGAACATCCTGTTGCGGTTCAGTCATGGTCAGCGTCCCTTGCGTGAAAGCGGCGAGCCAGCGTCTGCTTGAGCCGATGAACTCTGGTCGCCACATTGCCGGCGCTCAGTCCCGTGATTTCGGCGATCGACGCGGCGTCGATGTCCTCGAGATACAGCAGCATCACCTGACGATCGATCGGGCGGAGCTGCTCGATCAGCTCGTAGACGCGATCGAGCGTCCGTCGTCGATCGAGGTAGTCGCCGTTGTCGCGGTGGTCAGGGATCGACTCGAGGTCCACCGACGCGACGAACGTCGGCGTGCAGCGTTTGACCCGGATGACGCGCGAGGTCGCGACGTTGTGTGCGACGCGGTAGACCCAGGTCCGCGTCGAACAGCGGCCGTCGAAGCGGGCGAGGCTGCGCCACAGGGCGACGTGGATCTCCTGCAGCAGATCCCGGCGTCTGTCCGCATCGCGTTCGTAGGCGCGTGCCAGTCGTTCCAGCGCGCCATCGTATTCCGCGGCGATTTCGGAATACAGCCGCTCCTGGCTTGCAGGGTGACGAGGCATTCACGGCAGATAGTCGCAGACGGCGCGCCGTTCTTACAGCCGTCGTTGAGCAAGTATTTGCGGCGGCCTTGTGCACTGTCAGGTGGACGATTGCCGGCGTCGCGGACAACTCCGCTGACTGAGGTGGTGATACGTATCAGTTGTCCGGCGGCCGCTCGGCGCTGTCGATGACGATGTAGTCCACCGGTCCGCGGCGGGAGTCCAACTTCACTCCCAACTGTTCTTCGAGAGCCACGGCCAGCGAAGGCGCGAATTCGTTCACGGATGTCGCGTTCGTCGCGTCGGCATTCGGATCGATCGGTTTCCATTCCAGATCGAAGTCGAACGCCCCGGCGAGACCGGTGCGATCGACCACAGTACGCTGCACGGTGATCGACAGGCTGGTCGCCAATTGCGCCATCGTCGCCGTCCTCGCCATCAACCGCCCAACCGCTCGGCCTATTCCGCCGCACATTCCGACGCCCGGTGGCGGATTGAGCGGATCGATCGCCGCACAGTTGACGGCCGGCGGACGTAATCCCGGGCCACGGTCGGAGCGCGCCATCACGAGCGCGTAGATCGGACCCTCGCGTGTTTCTCGGTGCGCCACGACCTTGAAGCGCTCTGCCAGCAGCTCGCGGAGCATCAGGAACGCCGTACCCGGCATCGTGCGCGTGCCATTCGGCTGTGGGACGAGCGCCAGGGTGGCGGGGTCTTCGGCTTTGGCCTCGATGTCGAACCGGTCCGAGCTGACCCACGGCGGTCCGCCGATGACTTGAAGACTTCGGACCCGGTAGGCCTCGGCGACGAGCTGTCGCAAGGTGCTGTTGAACGCGCGGTAGCGGTCGCTCTGAAATACCGAACCGCTGTCAGCCGTGCCGGATGCGTTCGGTTTCACGGTCGCGACTTCGAATCGCGGGGGCTTCGTCTCTTTCGCCGTGGCTGCCTGCTGTGCCGTCGTGACAGCGAATCCGGAGACCACGATACACAGCACGACCGCCATGACGGCAGCGAGCAGGTGTCGCATGCGGGTATCTTACATTTTGTAAGACCGTTGCGCCCTGCCGTTTATACGCCGTAGCATCCCGTGACATGTCCACCCCCGTGCACGGGATCTCGAAAACATCGATCTACGTCGCGGCCGGCCGCGCCGTCGGCGCGCGTGAGCCGGACCCGTCCGTCCGCAATCCCGACTTCCTGGCGGAGCAACTGCTCGGCGACCCGGCTGCGCTCGGCGTTGACCATCCAGCCGTCCGCGCGTTGAGCCTCGCCTACGACGCGGCAATGCAGGACCCCGAAGTCATCGGCATCGTCCGCGCGATGATGGTCCGCACGCGATTCATCGATGGGGCGCTGGAACGCGCGATCGCGGCGGGCGCGACGCAGGTCGCGATCCTCGGCGCCGGCTTCGATTCGCATGCGTATCGCTGTCGCGAACTGCTGCAGGGCGTCAGGGTGTTCGAAGTCGATCGGCCGGCGACGCAGGCGCTGAAACGGCAGCGCGTGAACGAGGTTCTTGGTGGGCCGCCGGAAAACCTCACCTACGTGCCGATTGATTTTCAGCATGAAGACCTCCGCGACGTGCTGGCGCGGCACGGTTATGACATGACGCAGCGGACGTTCTTCATCCTCGAAGGCGTCACGATGTACGTGCGGGAAGAATCAGTTCGTTCGACGTTGTCGTTTGTGGCGGCGCATCCACCCGGCAGCAGCATCGTGTTCGACTTCGTCTCCCGGCCGATGGTGGACTTTCTCGCCAGCGGCACGCTCGACACTGTGCCGGCGCTGGCCCGGCCGGCGTTTCAGCGCTTCATGAACCTGTTGCAGGACGAGCCGTGGCTGTTCGGCGTGCCGGTCGAGGGCGAGCGCGAGTTCCTCGCCAACGTTGGCCTCGAACTCCGCGAGGCGTTCGTCATCGGCGGCGAGGAATCGCTGAAACGCTTCACGACGAAGGCGGACGGCACTCAGATCGGCGCCGCAGCGATCGCTGCGGCCACTGCGCGATTCATGGAGCGGCTGCGAGAGATGGGAGACGCCGCCCAAAGCGCGCTGATGGACCCTGAGCGCGTCCGTCAGCAGCAGCGGTTGATGTCCTATCAGCTCGCTGAGGCGGTCGTCGTCTAGACGGGGCGGTTGTCGTATATTGCCGGACATGCCGCGCTACGTTGCGCTCCTCCGCGGCGTCATGCCGACAAACTGCAAGATGCCGGAGCTCAAGCGCGCCTTCGAGTCGGCCGGCTTCACGAACGTGAAGACGGTGCTGGCGACCGGCAACGTCGTGTTCGACGCGACGGCCGCCTCGAATGCCGCGCTCGAGAAGCGCGCCGAGGCGGCGATGCAGAAGACGCTTGCGACTGCGTTCATGACCATCGTCCGGCCCGTCAGCGAGCTCGAGGCGCTGCTCGCGTCCGATCCGTACAAGTCAGCACGCGTTCCGAAAGACGCGAAGCGCATCGTGACGTTTCTGCGCGAGGCGCCGAAGGCACGTCTGACGCTGCCGATCGAACAGGATGGCGCGCACATCGTCGGGATACGCGGCGGGGAAGTGTTCAGTGCCTACGTGCGGTCGCCAAAGGGGCCGGTGTTCATGGTCCTCATCGAACGGACCTTCGGCAAGGAAGTGACGACGAGAACCTGGGATACGCTGGCGAAGATCGCACGGCAATAATGAACGCCCTATAATCTCGACGGCTCCTGCCGATCGACTTGTTACTCACACCAGGTACTCGCCTCGGTCGCGACACGAGTGTTCCTGGACCGAGATAATCCGATGATGCCCAATCTTGGAATCCCCGAGCTGACGATCATGTTCGTCATCCTGACCATCTGGATCATTCCCGTCGCCGCCGGCATCTGGGCGCTGTACACGCTCAGCCGCGTTCGCTCGACGGTCGATACGATGCGGGCGCAACTCGAGCGCGTCGAGCAGGCACTGCGCGCCCGAGGATAACAACGGTGGCAACGTGATCGGGTCACCACAGGTCGCGTGGTGGATCGCCCATGCCGCGTTCTGGATCCTGCTTGCGCTTGCGGTGAGGGCGAGGCGCTGGCGCACGATCGCGTGTGTCGCCACGCTGTGGGTGATCGGCTATATCGCGTCCGGCCACGTCGCGTCGCTCGAGCTGTTTTTCATGCCGTACGTCGCCGTGCTCGACATCCTGCTCGTCTTCATCGTCCTGCAGCGTGATATCCGACTGACGTGATCCGCGGGTCCGCGCCGCGGGCACCAGCCCGGCGCGGAACCCGCCCCACGGTTACAGGTAAGTTGTAGGGCGGGTTCCGCCGCGCTCTGGAGCCAGCCGAGGCGGACCCGCCGGAAATGAAGATTTCCATCATCGTCCCCGCATTCAACGAGGAACGCCTGTTGCCCCGGTCGTTAACCAGCATCCAGGCGGCGACCGCAGCCTTCACCGACGCCGGGTGGGACATAGAGCTGATCGTCTGCGACAACAACTCGACCGACCGCACGGCAAAGATTGCCGCTGCAGCCGGCGCGCGCGTGGTGTTCGAGCCGGTCAATCAGATCAGCCGCGCCCGCAATACTGGCGCGGCGCAGGCCACGGGAGACTGGCTGCTGTTCATCGACGCCGATTCGTTTCCCACGCGTGAGCTGTTCGGCGACGTCGCGTCGGCGATTGCCACCGGTCGGTTCCTCGCCGGCGGCTCGATACTGCGGTTTGACACCGAGGATCGTGCCGCCCGCGTCGTGATCGGCTGGTGGAACTTCCTCAGCCGCGCCTTCAAGTGGGCGGCGGGGTCGTTCATCCTCTGCGAAACGGCCGCGTTCCGCGATCTCGGCGGGTTTACAGAAGCGCTCTATGCATCGGAGGAAATCAATCTGTTCAGGCGGCTGAAGCGCCTCGCGCGCGAACGACGAAAGTCAATCGTCATCCTCGACCGGCATCCGCTCGTGACCAGCGGCCGCAAGGGCGATCTCTATTCGTGGCAGGAGATGCTGCGCTTCTGGCTCCAGACTATGCTTTCAGGTGGCGCGACATTGAAAAGCGCGCACCGTGCATTCCCGTGGTACGACGGGCGGAGGTAATCGTGAACATCGGCACACCTGACGCCACGGAGTTTGCGCCCGCGTTCGGCCGTTACGTCGCGCGGGTCGCCGACGTGGCCGATCCGCGAACGGAGCTGTTGGCGCAACGTTCGCGCCTCCTCGGCCGCTTGTCGTCTCTCTCCGACGAGCAGGCACATTTCCGCTACGCGCCCGACAAATGGAGCATCAAGGAACTGGTTGGCCACCTTGCCGACTGCGAGCGCGTGTTCGCGTATCGGCTGCTGACGATTGCGCGCGGCGATCGGACGCCGTTGCCAGGCTTCGACGAAAACGACTACGCCCGCGCGGCGCACGCGCACGAACGCCCGTTCACGAATCTGCTCCACGAGTGGACCGTCGTCCGCGATGGGACCGTGACGCTCGCGCGCGGGCTGGCGGAGGCGGACTGGCGCGCTCAGGGAACAGCGAACGACGCACCCACCAGCGCTCGTGCGCTTTTGTACGTCATCCTTGGCCACACCGAACATCACTTGAACGTGCTGGCCGAGCGTTACAAGGTGTGACGGATCACGTATTCTTTTGGCTCCGGAGGCCTCATGAAGCGATTTAGAACGGCGTGCCTGGCGGGGGCGGCCGTTGCCGCGCTCACGTTCAGTTCATTGGCAGCGCAGGAGGAGCAGGCACCCGGCGCCCAGGCGCCAGCGGCACAGGGCCAGGGTGGCGGCCGCGGCGGTCGCGCCGCCGGCGGAGGCGGAGGCGGTCGGGGTGGTGGCGCGACGATGAAGCCGTCGGCGCTGCGCGCGATTCCGGCTGAGACGACCGCGGCAAAGTACAAGGATCCGAACTGGCAGGCTCCGCGCACGCCGTGGGGGCATCCGGATCTGCAGGGCACGTGGTCGAGCGACGACATGCGCGGCATTCCGCAGGAGCGGAACGCGAACCAGGGTGACCGTCAGACGTTGACGCCGGAAGAATTCGCCGAGCGCGCTGGCAACGATGAGGCCGGCCGTAATCGCGCGGTCAATCAGGAGAGCTTCCTTCGCAACGAGTTCGGCATCCGCACGTTCGGTTTCTCGTCGCTGATGATCGAGCCGGCGAACGGGCGTCGCCCGCCTCTCACCGCGAAAGCGCTGGCGCGTCAGAAAGCACAGGCCGGCATCGGCACGTTCGGCAGCCGGCCGCTCAACACCTTCGAAGACTTCTCCCTCTACGATCGCTGCATCACTCGCGGCGTCGGCAGCATCGGTCCGGCCATCTACGGCAACGGGGTCCGCATCGTCCAGAGTCCGTCAGCGGTCGTGGTCACCTACGAGATGATTCACGACTCGCGCGTGATCTATCTCGACGGCCGCCCGCGCGTCGCCGCCAAGATCTCACAGTGGCTCGGCGATTCCCGGGGACGCTGGGACGGCGACACGCTCGTCGTCGAAACGACCAATTTCTACGATCGCGGGCCGAATGTCTTCGGCGTGCCACCGAGCGCGACGACGAAGCTGACCGAGTGGTTTACGCGCATCGATCCGCAGATGGTCGAGTACAAGGCGCGGGTCGAGGATCCGGAGATGGTGGCCGCACCGTTCACATTACGGTGGGTGATCACCACGCAGCCGGATTACCCGGATGTCTACGAATACAGTTGCCACGAGGGCAACACGGCTGTGGAGCACGGGCTGCGCAGCGAGCGCGAGTACGACCGCGAGGAGGCCGAGCTGCGGGCGCGCGGTCTCCCGGTACCGCCGCGTCCGACGCGCATGGACGTCTACGGCGCCCCGGATCGCAACCTGCCGGTGCGGGATGTGAACTCGCAGCCGTTGAAGAAATAGATCGTTCGAGTCGTTCGAGTGAACGATTCGAACGATTCGAACGATTCGAACGTTATCGAGGCCGAACGACCAGCGTTGGCTCGTCGCCGTCCTCGCGCGTGACCTCCACCTGAAGATCCCGCTCAATCGATTCGCGTAACAGCCGCGGGATGATGTCCGGGCTGTCGGTGGTCGGCAGCGCAACCATGAAGTCGTAGCGTGCGTGCTCGTCCTGGTGGCGCGGTGAGACGAGCCGGACGTGCGCCTGGTCGGATCCCCAGGCATGGGCGACGATCTGCGCCAGCGTGAAGCCGAACGCGCGCCAGGCCTGTCCGGCGGCGTGCACCCAGGCTTCCTGATCGGGCGAGTAGTTGCTGAAGGCGATGTGCACGAGCTGTGAAGGCAGGAAGTTCGGCACGAACACCGGGAATCGCCTCGGCGCGCTGCCGGCGACCTGATGCACCACCGTTTCGCCTGCCTCCGGATCCGGCAGTTGATCGTTCAGCAGCTGGACGACGTCTTCGCGGACGGTGTGCAGCCGCATTCCCTTGTCCATCAGGATGGAGGCGGCGACGCAGCGCTCTTCCCGCAGAAGACCCAGCAGCAGGTGTTCGGTGCCGATGTAGTTGTGCAGGAGACGGTCCGATTCTTCAGCGGCCATGCCGAGTACGCGCTTCATTTCGGCGCTGAATGGGATTTCGACGTGGGTATTCACCTTCTCGCGAAACACCGACCGGCCTTCGATTTCGTTGCGGACGCTCTCGAACGACACGTGCGCGCGGTCGAAGATCCTGGCCGTCAGCCCCTTGCCTTCACGGATCAATCCGAGGAGCAGGTGCTCGGTCTCAATGGAGATGCTGCCAAGCTGGCTGGCTTCGTAGCGGGCGAAGAAAAGAACCCGGCGGGCTCGTTCCGTATAGCGTTCGAACATAGAATCCTATGATGCCCGAGTTGAACCGCCGCGACTTTCTCGCTCTTGCCGCCGTGCCGATGGTCCTGCCACAGCGCGGCGCCGCGCCGCGGGCTGCGCGCACGGGTCTGCAGGTGTGTATGCACGAAGCCAGCTCCGAGCGCTTCGACTTCCGCGCGGCCATGGAAGGTTACGCCAAAGGCGGCGTCCGGCTGGTCGAGCCGAACCTGCTGAAGGTGCGCGAATTCGCGCAGAAGGAAGGCGGGCCGGCCGCGGCGAAGCGGCTGCTCGACGACCTCGGGTTGCGGCCGGCCTCCAGCAGCAACCAGCTGTTTCTGATGGAACCGGGCGAGCAGCGCCTCAAAAGCATCGAGGAGCTGAAGTGGAAAGTGGAGCTGGCCCAGGCGATCGGCGCAGACCGCCTGGTGACACCGTCCGCCGGCACGGGCAATTACACGCTGGACGATTACAAACGCGGCGTCGACAACATGCGCGAGGCGGCGGAGATCGCCAAGCCGTTCGGCATCACGCTGATGCTGGAGTTCGCGCGCACGTCGCGGTTCGCCGGCTCGCTGCCGACAGCATTGAAGCTCGTTCGCGAAACCAATCATCCGAACTATCGCGTGATGATGGACACCTATCACTTCTGGGGCGGCATCAGTAAGTTCGAGGACCTCGAGCTGCTGCACGACGGTGAACTGCACCATCTCCACTTCGAGGACGTGCCCGCCGATCCGCCGCGCGAACTGCAGGGTCAGCCGGACCGCAAGTTCCCTGGCGAAGGGATTGCGCCGCTGCGGCGGATTATCGAGGTGCTGAAGGCAAAGAAATACGCCGGTGCCGTGTCGTTCGAAACGTTCAATCCCGAAGTGCAGTCGACCGACCCGTCGCAGGTGGCGATGCGGGTAAGGAAAGCGATCGAGCCTCTGATCGGATAGGCCTAACGCCGGGACCACCCCTCAGGAGGCGATCGTCCTTGGACCTTGCTAATTCACCGGCGGCGGTGGTGGTACCCCAGGTGCCAGACTGAAGTTCACCGTCACCGTCATGATGATTGGAACCGGCGCACCGTTGAGCAGCGTCGGCGTGTACTCCCACTGCCTGACGGCATCGATTGCTGCCTGATCGAGCAGCGGCACCGAGCGCAGCACGGTGGCGTTGACGACCTTTCCGTCGAGACCGATCACGGCCTCCAGAATCACCACACCCGACACGCGGTTGGCCAATGCTTCCGGTGGATAGGCCGGATTGACTTTCTTCGTCTGCGTCGGCGGCTTGACTTGGCCTCCAACACGCACTGGTTGCAGGCCAGTGATCGACGGAGCAGCTGACAGGCCACCGACCACGCCCCCGGCCACCGACGCGGGTGCGCCAAATTTGCGCCCGCTGGTGTCCTGCGCTGCCGTCGGCGTGGTGGTGGTGGTGAAGTTGAAGGTGACGGCGAAGCTGATGGGCGCCTTCGCCGGAACGTCGTAGCGCCACTCACGCAGCGCTGTCGCTGCTGACTGGACGAAGGCCTCGGCCGCAGCCTTTCGCACAGCCGGATCAGGCGTGACTTCAGGCGAGAAGAGCACGAGCGGATTGTTCCGTTCGAATCCAGGACCGCTCTTGCGAATCTCGGCAACCCGCCCTGACTCGTCAACGGTGGCGATGAGCACCACGACCGCTGTCGCGCTGAACTTTCGCATGTCCTCGGGATAGACGGCGTCCATCGACTTCGTCCGGCGAGGCACCGGATTTTCAGGAGTGACGTCGTTGGCCTTCTGCTCGAGGGGGCCGACCGTGTCCCGCGCCTCCTGTGCGGCCAGCGCGGCGATGGTGAGAAACGCGCCGAAAAAACCGTAGAGCAGGGTGCGTGACGGCATAACGCCTCCTCGTGTCTAGGACACCGGTTGGATCTGAATGTTCCCACAGGTGGTGGAATTCGGCTAACTCTGGAAGTTGGAAGTTTTGCTATAGTCCGCGCCCTGGAGTGGTCATGAAGCGAATTTCCCTGTGTGTCGCGTTAATGTTGTTCGGCGCCTCAGTCACGGCGCAGCGGCCGTCGGACCCGGCTCTGCTCGTCCCGGAAGCCGCGCCGGAGCTCGACTTCGCGTTCGTGCCCGACGCGATTACGCTGCCGGCCGGGTCGAAGATGGGCGCCGCCGCTGCCGTCGCATTCGACGGGCGCGGTCACATCTACGTGTTGACGCGCGGCGCGCAGGCGTTCTTTGAATTCGATGAGAACGGCGCGTTCGTGCGCTCGTTCGGCGACGGCCTGTTCACGCGCTCGCACGGTCTGAAGATCGATCGCGACGGCAACCTCTGGGCCACCGACGTCGGCGGCCACATCGTCGTCAAGATGAATCCTGCCGGCCAGGTGCTGCTGACGATCGGCACGAAAGGCGAGGCGGGCGACTGGAACGAGGCGGCTGGCTCGCACAAGTTGAATCAGCCGAACGACATCGCCATCGCGCCCAACGGCGACGTCTTCGTCGCGCAGGGGCACACCCCCGGCGCCGGTCGCGGCGACGCGCGCGTGCTCAAGTTCGACAAGGACGGCCGCTTCATCAAGTCGTGGGGTGGCAAGGGGAACGGACCCGGGCAGTTCGACGTCGCGCACGGCATCACCTTCGATCCGAAAGGGCTGCTGTGGGTGATGGACCGCGAGAACCAGCGAATCCAGGTCTTCGACACCAACGGCACGTTCGTCCGCGAGCAAAAGTACAAGGGACTGCCGTGCAGCGTAGCCTTCGCGCGCGACGAGGCGTTCATGGTCAACGGGTTTGCCGGTCAGCTGCTGCGCCTCGACACCAGCGGCAAGGTGCTGGCGGCGATGGGCAAGCCGGGCACCGCGCCGGGCGAGTTCGGCGAGGCGCACTTCATCGCCGTCAGCGCGCGTGGCGATGTTTATGTAGCCGATTCGGTCAACGGCATGCTGATGAAGTTCGCTCGCAAGCGCTGACCGTTGGGTTCAGGCGGGGTTCAGGGTGCAGACGGTTCAGGAGGTCTTGTTCCACTGTGAATCCAAAGCGCATTACGCCGATCCTCAATGTCTCGGACATCCAGGAAAGCTTCGCCTGGTTCGAGAAGCTCGGGTGGGAGAAGGCATGGGCCTGGGGCGACCCGCCCGACTTCGGCGGCGTCTGCGCAGGCACGTGCGAGATCTTCCTGTGCGAGGGGGCGCAGGGCGGACGCGGCCGCAGCGCGATGAAACAGACGTTCGGTCCGGACAACAACGACGCCGCCGACAAGGGCGTCTGGATGTCGATCTGGGTAGACGACGTTGACGTGATTTATCAACGCTGCCTGGATCAGGGCATGGACGTGACCTGGCCGCCGACGGACATGCCGTGGAACGTCCGCGAGATGCACGTACGTCATCCGGATGGACATGTGTTCCGGATCAGCAAGGGGATCGAAGAGGAATAAGCCGCTTTTTCAATTCTCGCTAGGCCGCTCGACGCGATCAATCACGAGGATCCTGAGCGGGGCTCGCGCCGGCTCCAATTTCAGCCCGAGCTGCTCCTGAATGGCCGTGAAGAGTACCGGTGGTGCGTCGTCGGGTGTCTTGGGTCCGGGGCGACCGGTGTAGCGCAGCGTGGCTTCGAAGCGGCCGTCGAGTCCGGTCTTGTCGACGACGATACGTCCGTCGATCGAACCAAGGGACCTGGCGAGCGTCGAGAGCGGCATGCCGCCCAGCAGCATCTCATTCGCCTGGCCGCTCCGCGCCGACATGCCGCACACGGGTGCGCCGTTGCTCGTCAACCCACTCTCAATCGGCAGCGGCGAACCCGCACGGCGTGCGGCACTGATCGCGTCGCAGTCGAGGTTCGACCGCGTGATGTTCGGGCCAAGCCGGCCGTCTGCGCGCGCGAGTAGCAGCGCGTAGACGGGCCGGTCCTGAAGTTCATAGTGGACGTCGAGGTGGAGGCGCGCTGCGAGCAGCGCCTGCAGCATCAGCGTCATCTGCTCACTGGACGGCGTGCCCTCGGCCCTTGCCATGACGTCATACCGTTCGGCCTCCACCCACGACGGAGCACCGACCAGTTCGCTCGTATCGCTGTTGTACGCCGACCGGATCATCTGCGCCATCGAACCGTTCGTCATGCCCCAGCGTCCGGGGCCGCCGTCGAAGCTCATCCCCGGCCGAAGTTCAGTGACGCGCTTGATCGAGGCAGCGTCGAAGGTGGGGCCGCCGGGCGGCGGACCGGCGGCAATCCGTTCCTGCGCGCCGACTGCAGTCAGCGCGAACATCACCAGCAGCGCGAGAAGAAAACCGGCGTGGCGCATTCCGACCTCCCGGAGATCGCAGACGCGTGGATTCTACGCTGCGGCGATGATCGCAGCACATGCCAGACAAGGAGTGGCAGGCAAAAATGCCGAGCCGCGTTTCGCAGCGACGGAAGGGTCCGGCTGAAGCCGGACACCACGGGTGCGCGTTACTTCGTCACGAAATAATGCGTGACAGTGGTACGCACAGAAACGGGAATGCCGTTGACCGTCGGCGGCTCGTAGCGAGCCTGCAGCGTCGCCTCGATCGCCGATTCATCGAGCAGAGGCACCGATCGGAGAATGCGGGCGTCTGTGACGTGTCCGTCAGGACCGACGACGACTTCGAGGGTGACCGAACCCTTGGCCCCTTTTTCACGGGCCGCCTGCGGGTACGCCGGACGGACGTATTTCGTTTTCTTCAGGGTGTGCGTTTCGGCGATCGTTCCTTCCGCCGCGGCCCACGCCCCCGGCGGCAGAGTCGACGGCAGCCGTTCCGGTTCTTCGCTCACGGTGTACCGGACCTGCCCGGCGATGAACCCGAACGTGATCGCGAACGTGACCGGCCCGTCGCCCGGTGCGGCAAAGCGCCACTGCGCAAGCGCCGACGTGGCAGCCTCGAGCACCGCATCCGCCGCTGCACGTTCGGCGGCAGCGTCCGTCGGCGAACCGATTGCTGGCTGCAGGAGAGGCCCCTGCAGCTTGCGCATTTCCGCGACGTGGCCGGTACGGTCGACGGTCGCCTGAACGATCAGTGCTGCCTGGCCGCCGATGCGCCGCAGTTCCCACGGATAGGCAGCCGGCGGCGCCGATATCCGCTTCGGCACCGGGTTGTCGTTCGACACCGTCCTCGCCTGCTGTTCGACAGGTCCAACGGTGTCGCGGAGGTCCACCTTGCGGTCCTGGGCGGTGAGCGACGCAACGGTTGCGGCGACGACCACAACGCCGACGATGGTCCCACGTGTGCGCATGCGCTCCATTCTAGACGCTTACCGTAACGTGCTGTCGCTCCTGATTACCTTTCCGCCCTTCATGACGAACGTCACGCGTTGCAGTTCCGTGATGTCGGTGAGCGGGTTGCCGGCGACGGCGACGAGGTCCGCGTACTTGCCTGATTCGATCGAGCCGACACGATCGCTCCAGCCCATGGCAGTGGCGTTGTTGATCGTGCCGGCCTGAATCGCCTGCGCCGGTGCCATATGCGCGCGCGTGACCAACGCCGCGAAGTCGAGTGCCTGGGTGCCGTGCGCGTAAGTCGACCCGTCGGCGCCGCTGCCGAGCATCATGCGCATACCCTTCGTTGCCGCCGCCAGCGTGACGGCGCGCTCGAAGATCGGAATCATCCGGAACTTCCCACCGGTGCTCTTGGCGTCGTTGTCGTCCATGTACGGCTCGAGGTAGCGGACGAACGTCGGATCGTAGGAGAGCCCCTTCTTCGCCATCAGCTCCGCCTGGTCCTGTGTCAGCCCGAAGGCGTGTTCGATCGTGTCGCAGCCGGCGGCGATGGCGTTCTTCTGCCCGTCGCCGCCGAGGACGTGACACGCCGCCTTCTTTCCGAGGCGATGCGTCTCGTCGATGAGCGCCTGCAGCACCTCCATCGGGTAGGTCAGCGCGTACTGGGCCTCGCCGGTGGCAGTGAACGAGTAGGCTCCTGTTGGAAACAGTTTGATCCAGTCGACTCCGTGCTTGACGTGGTCCTGCACCGCCGCGCGCGCTTCCTCCACCGAGCCGACGACGATGCTGGCGAGCGGATTGGTGGGCGCGGCATTGGCGGCCTTCACCCAGACGATGCCGCGACCCGAGACCTGGTAGCGCGGGCCGTCGATGCGGCCGTCGTTAATTGCGGTGCGGATGTCGACGTCGGCGTAGCCGTTGCCGTGCGAGCTCATGTCGCGCGCCGACGTGAAGCCGGCATGCAGATCGGCCTGCAGGTTGTGGATGGCGATGAGCGTGGACTGTTCGCGCGTCATCCCGTCCTTCGGCGTGTTGAACATGTGCGTGTGGGCGTCGATCAGCCCGGGCAGCACGGTGGCCGTGGACAGGTCGATGGTGCGTGCACCGGTCGGCAGCCTGACCTGGCCCTCGGCACCGACGGCGGTGATCCGATCGCCGTCGATGACGATGACCTGCTTCGTGCGCAGCTGACCGCTGGTGCTGTCGAAGAGCCGACCGGCGCGAACCACCGTCAGCGATCCGGCGGCCGGACATTTGATCACGCCGCCATCGCTGCCGACGCACGGCGTCGGACCCGCTCCGCGCCACGGCGCCGGCGGTGGTTGCACCTGAGCGCGCAGCGTCGTAACGAGACACAAGAGTGTGAACAGGCAGCCGAGCGTTTTCATATCGCGGAGACTACCACCAGCCCGCATGCGAACTCGAACCCCGAACCCCGAACCCAGCACCGAACTTGAACACGAACAGAGAAGCGAGAACGTGGAAGTGTGAACTGCGGCGCACCGCGCCGCACCGCGCCTATTGCCCCGGCGCCGCACCACGCAGGTTGAAGTCGAATTCCAGCGTCGCAATCGTGATCGCCGGCTTGCCGTCGCGCATGCCCGGCGCGAACTCCCACTGCCGTGCGGTCTCGAGCGCCGCCTCATCGAGGAGTGGAATCGACTGCAGGACCCGTGCGTCGTGCACCTTGCCGTCGGTGCCGATGAGGATCTCGAGCGCGACACGGCCTTGTACGCGCGCCGCCATCGCCTCGCGGGTGTAGGACGGCCTCGGCTGGCGGATCGGCCGCGCTGGCGTGACGCCGGTTCCGGGCAGGGCGCGGACGGCGCCGGCGGCCTCGGCCGCCGGCCATGGCGGCGGCTGGGCCGGCTGCGGTTGCGCCGGCTGCGGTTGCGGGGGCTGCCCCGGCTGCGGCGGCGGCCGGTTACCGCCCGTGGTCGCTGATTGAGGCTGACCCGGAGCCACCTGCAGGGAATACTGCTGCGACGCCGACGGCAGCGCGCCCGGTGCGAAGACGAACGCCACCACAAACGCGATCGGCGTCGCCGGCGGCGCGTAGGTCCACTGGCGGAGGGCCGCCGCCGCTGATTGCACCACCGCCGTCGCGGTCGTGGCGTGCGCCGCTTCATCCAACGACGTGCCGGCGGGCGGCGTCACCAGCGGCGCACTCATCATCCGCATTTCAGCCACGCGTCCTGATGCATCGAGGACGGCGACGAGAGTAACGACGCCCCGGCTGTTGGTGCGCACCAATTCGTCCGGCATGGTCGGCCGCACGAACGACGTCCGCCGTGGAACCGGGTTTTCCGGCGAGCTTCGTGCCGCGGCCTGCTCGAGCGGGCCAATGGTGCCGCGGACCTCCTGCGCGACCAGCGGACCGGTGGTGAGGGAAAGCAACACGCTCACGGCGATGGTGCGGAGGTGGAACATAGAAATTGAAACTCTCAGCGTCCGGTTCCCAACTCCCAAAGCACGGTGCACTCGGAAGTTGGGAATGTCACGTTGGGAGCGAAAGCGTCAGCGCTGGAGCGGATTGTCCCTCAACTGGAAGTGGACCATCTTGCCCTTGGTTCCCTTGCCGCCTTCGATGTGCCACACGAAGTGCGTGCCGTAGTTGGCCCACAGGCCGCGCCCTTTCCAACCGGCCTTCGGATCGTCGATGCGGCCGTCCAGTCCGCGCGCGTAGAAGCCGAGCGGATACGGGACGCGCAGCGTGACCCACGTCTTCGTCTGCGGGTCGAGGACGAGGAGCGAATCCGAGTTCGACCCGGTAGCCATCGGTTTGTTCTCGCCGAGACCAAGGCTGTTGTACTGATCGACCCAGTTGTAGTAGTGGAAGTCCGACGGGATGTTCGTGCCTTTCAGCTTCGGACCATCCGTCAGGTAGAGCGTCCACCCTTCGGGGCAGTCGCTGCCATCGGTCTTGCGCGGTCCAGTGAGCGACTTGCACTTGCGGCGATCGAAGCTGGCGAGATGGCTGCTCGCGGCCAGCGCCGTCCACACCACACCGTTGCGATCGACGTCGAGACCGCGCGGATCGAGACCCGGCGCCGGCACCTTGTAGACCTCGGTGATGCACGACTGCGGCGGGTTCTTGCCGCGATCGACGCGAATCAGATAACCCGGGTAGCGTTCCGTCGCGCCCCAGATCGAATCGTCCACCGGGCTCGGCACGACGCCATAGAGGTTGAAATTCACCATCGTATCGAGCTTCGGATCCGGTCCGCCCGGCTGCGGTACGCCGCCGGCGCCGCGCGCACCGCGCCCTCCGACACCCTGTGCCGCGGGCGCATTGCCGCCGGCCGTGTCACCGGCGTAGAGGATCGACTCGCCGCGTCCGGTGATCTGGTTCCATGGCGGAGCCGTGATCCGGCCGTCGCCGTTGGTATCGACCACCTGGCCGCACCAGCCGTTGGCCTGCTTCTCGTCCTTTGTCTGGTCGTAGACCTTGGAGTCGATCCAGCCGACGATCGGACCCGACAGCTCGTTGAAGTACACCGTCTCGTTCGCGTCGTTGTCGAACTGCAGGTGGTGCGTGGCGTAGCAGGTGTCGATCAACGTGAACTGCTTCGTCTTCGGGTCGTAGAACGACGCCTGGCGTCCGCTGCTGCGCAGCGGGAACCACGCCGCGAACTTGTTGGTGGGGTCGCTGCACCACGCCGGGTCCTGATTGCCGCGGATCTTCGACGTCATCCAGACGCGCCCTTTGCTGTCGAGCATCGGGTTGTGCGGGTCCGCGGGGTTGTATGGCGGGTTCGACCAGAGCCACTGGTCGCCCCACCAGAGCGACGGACGGTTCGGACGCGGGAAGCGCGACGGCACCTTCTCGCGCGGCTCGCGCGTCGGAATCTCGAGCTCCTCGGTGCGGCTCGTCTTCGGATCGAGGACGACGAGTGTGCCGTGGCCCGCTGACACCGCATAGACCGGGCCGCCGCCGTTCACGGTCGGATGATGCCGATCAGTGGTGATCTCGTCGTGCATGAACGAGTGGTCGGTGCCCCAGTCCCACAGCGTCAGCACGAGGTTGCGCTCGACGCCTTTCGGCCGCGGCGGCGCCGGCGGCACTTCGCCCTTGGCGACGCGCTCCGTCCAGTCGGCGTAGACCTTCAGCGATCGCGCCTGGCCCTGGTTGTTCAGCACGCTGTACATCGACGTGCCACGGACGCCCGTACCGAGACGCCACTCCCACGCTTCGGCGTGCGTCTTCAGCTCCGGCTTCGCCTTCAACACGTGATCGACGGTGCGCGTCAGCTGGTTGCCGAGCTGATGGCAGAAGTTGCAATCGGACTTGAGCGAGTAGACCCAGCGATCCTGCGAATCCATCGCCGCGCCGAGACCGTTGCCCTGCGGCGGGTTGCCGGTGCCTGGGAATTCCGTCTTTGCCGGCGGCTCCAGCATCGACAGCCAGTAGTTGCCCGGATACACCTTGGCGGCTTCCTGCGGCGTCTTCGCGGCCTGCACGCGCAGCGTCATCGCGGTCGCCGTCGGCTTGGTCTGGACCGGCGTCGAGTCGACGAGTCCGTAGCCGCGCACCCACACGCTGTAGTTCGCGGCAGGCAGATCGGGCACCATGAACCGGCCCTGATCGTCGGTGACGACGATCTTGATGAAGTTGGTCGGCAGGTCCTTCGTTTCAGCGATGACCCACACGCCGGCTTCAGGTCCTGACGGTCCCTGAACGACGCCGGTGAGATATCCCTCAGCTGCAGTCTGCCCCCGCTGTGCCTGCAGAACACCACCGGGCGCGAAGACAACCGCCAGAAGCAGCGCGGTCAGAACTGCGCCAAGCGCAGCGATTCCGACCCGCTTCCGGGTAGACCTGCTCATACAAATCCTCCTGAATCGTCCAACAATGCCAGCAAATTAAGCAGTATAGGTTAACCCGGTCTCAGCGCTTTTGGCTCGAATTTGACGGGAGAGATTCCGACGCACACAAAGACGGAAAGGTAAAATATCAGGGCCTTTCCGATGAGATCGTCCATGTCATGTCGTCTGACCGTCGTCCTGTCGATCGTGATTGGGATTCCCGCCATATCGCTCGGGCAGGAGTCGTCCGCCGGCGTCTCCGCCGCAGCGGCAACCGCGACGGCGGACACCCGCCTGGCGACTGCCGCCTCGCGCCGCGACGCCGCCGCCGTCCGCACCCTCCTGGGCCAGAAGGTGGACGTGAACGCTCCCGATGCGCAGGGAACCCCGGCGCTGCATTGGGCCGTTCGCGTTGACGACCTCGACATGGCCCGGCTGCTTCTTTCCGCCGGTGCCGACGCCAAGCTCAGCAACCGTTACGGCCTGACGCCGTTGACGCTCGCCGTCACCACCGGCAACCCGGAGATGATCCGGATGCTGCTCGATGCTGGTGCAGACGCCAACGCCGTCGATCCAGCAGCAGAAACGATGCTGATGATCGCGTCGCGCGTCGGCGTCACCGAAGCGGTGCGCCTGCTGCTGGAGCGTGGAGCTGTCGCCGACGCGAAAGACAAGACCTATCAGCAGACGGCGCTGATGATTGCCGTCCGCGAAAACCATCCCGCCATCGTCAAGATGCTGATCGAGCGCGGCGCGGACGTGAACGCGAAGACGAGGACCGGTGCAACGCCGCAGTGGGTGCTGCCCAATTCGGTCCCCGGCTTCGGCCACGGCATCGGCATCGTCCGCGGCGGTCTGCCGCCGCGCGGATCGCGGGCGCCGATACCCGGATCGCTGTCCCCGCTGCTGTATGCGGCGCGTGACGGCCGGCTCGAGTCGGCGAAGCTGCTGCTGGCGGCGAAGGCCGACATCAATCAGACGGATGCCAACGCCATCACCCCGCTCCTCATGGCCATCGTCAACAACCGGGTGGACGTGGCGCGATTCCTCATCGAACAGGGCGCGGACATCCACGCGGCGGACTGGTATGGGCGGACGCCATTGTGGGCCGCGGTCGAGACGCGGAACATGGACGTGGACAACGCCACGTTCGTCAACAGCATCGACCGCGAACCGATGCTCGAGGTCATCAAGATCCTCCTCGACCGCGGTGCCAAAGTGAACGTCCGCATGAAGGAGGTCCCGCCCATTCGGCGCGCGTTCCTGCGCGTCACTGGATCGCTGTCGTGGGTGGACTTCACGGGACAGACGCCCTTTCTGACCGCTTCGCTCGCGGCTGATCTGACGGTCATGCGCCTGTTGCTGAAGTACGGCGCCGATCCGAACATCGGCACCTTCGAAGGCACGACGCCGCTGATGGCAGCGGCCGGCGTCAACTGGGTCTACGACCAGACGTTCGACGAAGGGCAGGCGGCGCGGCTCGAAGCGGTGAAGCTTTGTCTCGAGCTCGGCAACGACGTCAACGCCATCAACTCGATGGGGCTGACGGCGCTGATGGGCGCCGCCAATCGCGGGTCAGACGACATCATCAAGTTTCTCGTGGAGAAGGGCGCGAAGCTGGACGTGAAAGACAAGGAAGGTCGCACCGCACTGACATGGGCTGAAGGCGTCTTCCTCGCCACGCATCCGGCAAAGCCGAAGCCGAGCTCGATCGCGCTGATTCAGACGTTGTCAAAACAATCCCCGGTGACGCAGTAGGAATGGTCAGGAAAGTTTTCCCCGCGGCGGCCGTATGGATCGGGGCAGTGGCGCTGGCCATGGCTGCCGGGCCCACGTCGAAAGCCGTACAGTCCGTCGTGGAACCCGGCCCACAAGCACAGGATCGGCCTCTTTCGACCGGTCCGCAAGCGAATGACGATGCGGCGCTCTTGAAGCAGTACTGCATCACCTGTCACAACGAGCGCGCGAAGACCGGCGGACTGGTGCTCGATGCCGATCTGACGAAGGTCGGCGCCGACGCCGAGCGCTGGGAAAAGGTCGTGCGCAAGGTGAAGACGGGCATGATGCCGCCCAGCGGCGCACCCCGTCCTGCGCGCGAGCGGCTCGACGCCTTTGCCGCGGCGATGGAAGCGCGACTGGATGTTGCCGGCGATGCGAAAGCGAGTCTCGATACACCTGCATTGCATCGCCTCAACCGCGTTGAATACGCCAATGCGATCCGCGATCTGCTCGACCTCGAGGTGGACGTGTCGCCGCTGCTTCCAGCAGATGGATCGAGTGAAGGATTCGACAACGTCGCCGAGGCGTTGAGCGTGTCGCCGTCGCTGATTCAGGGCTACGTGTCGGCGGCGATGAAGATCAGCCGCCTGGCGGTTGGCGATCGGACGATGGCGCCGTCGCAGGTTGTCTACCAGGCGCCGCCGGCGCTGGCGCAGGACCGCCACATCGAGGGGCTGCCGCTCGGCACGCGCGGCGGCATGATCGTCCATCACACCTTCCCGTTGAATGCCGAGTACGAATTCACGATCGGCGGCGGCGGTCCCGGTGGCGCCGGAGTGGGCGGCACGGACATCACCATCGACGGCACGCGGCTCACCGTCCAGAACACGCGCCGCTTCCGGATTCCGGTCACCGCCGGACCGCACGCGATCGGTGTTGCCGTGCTCGATCGCCAGCGCGGTGCGGGCGTGGATGACGCCTATTCGGATTTCCGGTCGGGGAACAACGGTTTCAACGTCGGCGGTGGCGTGTCGAACGTTGCCATCATGGGCCCATTCAACCCGACGGGCACCGGCGAAACCCCCAGCCGAAAGCGGATTTTCATCTGTGATCCGGCGGGTCCGGCTCGCGTGGCTTCAGAGGCGGGTCCGGCTCGCGTGGCTTCAGAGCTCGCCGGAACCCGCCCTACAGCAACCGTAGTAGGCCGGGTTCCGCGCCGGGATGCGGCCACCGGCGCGGATTCGGCGAAGGCGGAACCGGCGAAAACCACCGGCGCGGCCCCGGCCGAAGACGCGTGCGCGCGGTCGATCTTGTCCGCGCTCGCGCGGCGCGCCTACCGCGGTACGGTATCGCCGCGCGAGATCGACACGCTCATCGGCTTCTACAGACAGGGTCGCAGCCGGAGTGATTTCGAGACCGGCATCCAGGAGGCGCTGGCGCGCGTGCTGGTGGCGCCGCGGTTCCTCTATCGAACCGAAGAAGAGCCCGCGGCGGTTGCCGCGGGTGCCAGCTATCGCATCAGCGACACGGAACTCGCCTCCCGTCTGTCGTTCTTTCTCTGGAGCAGCATCCCGGACGAGGAACTGCTCGATCTGGCGGCGAAGAACCGCCTGCGCGACCCGGCGACGCTGCAGCGGCAGGTGAAGCGCATGATCGCCGACCACAAGGCGAACGCCTTCATCGAGAACTTCGCCGGTCAGTGGCTGTATCTGCGCGACCT
>Ga0111538_10000502_pt1 | contig 52013 bp, 44 predicted proteins | sample SoiMethybrSBSTD1_FD_79669 | JGI IMG/M metagenome (GOLD analysis project Ga0111538, IMG submission 79669) | Bulk soil microbial communities from a Populus tree surrounding site in Tennessee, USA - Soil MetaG P. TD hybrid SBSTD1 (version 2)... | ecosystem: Environmental > Terrestrial > Soil >... | reverse complement strand
TCCTTCGGCTTCGACTGGTGATCAGGACCGCGCCGTTGGCGCAGACCTGATCAGTATCTCCCGCCGGTTGGCCGGTTCATGCGTACGGCGAATGTGTGCCGCTGGCCCGGACACAACCGGCGGATGCGCGCCGATGGCGCGCCAGCGGATGCGCGCCGATGGCGCGGGCCTGATCAACATCTCCCGCCGGTTGGCCGGTTCATGCGGACGGCGAATGCGTGCCGCTGGCCCGGACACAACCGGCGGATGCGCGCCGCAAGCGCAGGCCCGAGCCGCTACAGGATGCTCTTGCCGAACGCGCTGAGGATCAGGTCGACGGCGACTTCGCCGGACTGGTTCTTCACGTCGAGAATAGGATTGAGCTCCGTGATCTCGAGGCTCGTCATGCGACCCGTGTCGCTGACCATCTCCATGATCAGGTTCGCTTCGCGCCAGCTGATGCCGCCCTTCACGGGCGTGCCGGTGCCGGGCACGTCGCGCGGATCCATGCCGTCGAGATCGAACGACACGTGGAAACCCGCGGTGCCGTCCGACGCGTAGCCGATCGCCTCCTGCATGATCGCGCGCATGCCGCGCTCGTCGACGTCGCGCATCGTGTAGGCATGGATACCGGACTTCACGACGATGTCGCGCTCGGTCGCGTCGATGTCGCGAATGCCGATCAGGGCGACGTTCTGCTTCTTCACCTTGGGCGAGAAGCCGCCGATCTCGACGAGGCGTGGATGCCCCATGCCGAGCAGCGTCGCGAGCGGCATGCCGTGGATGTTCCCGGTCGGCGAGCTCTCGGGCGTGTTCATGTCGGCATGCGCGTCGATCCAGACCAGCCCGACCGCCTGGCCGCTGCCGCGGAAGTGTTCGCTGACGCCGGCCACGGTGCCGATCGCGATGCTGTGGTCGCCGCCGAGCACGACGGGCACCTCGCCTTGCTCGAGCGAACGCCGCACGCGCAAGCGCAGCCGGTTGCAGACGTGGTAGATCGGCTCGAGGTAGCGCGCGCTGGGATCGCCCGGGTCGCGCGTCTCGGGGGCCGGCACCCCGACGTCGCCGTCGTCCTCGACCGCGAGGCCGAGGCCGCGCAGCCGCTGGCTCACGCCCGCGATGCGGATCGCCGATGGTCCCATGTCGACGCCGCGGCGCCCGGCGCCGAGGTCCATCGGCACACCGACGAGGCGAACGATCCGCTGCGTCTGGCTCATGGTCGAGGCGGACTGTCTAGGTCCGCATCAGTTCTATCGGTGCGCCACGCGAAAGGCCCAACGTTCTCGCCGCGTTGCCGCCATTCTGCGCGACTTCGAGGCGGTCGAAGGAGCCGACCAGGGCCAGCAGCTCGCCGGGCGCCGCCTCGGCGTAGGTGCCGAGCAGCGGGACGGTCCGCCCGCCGACCCGGACACCGGTAACGTCCGCGAGTGCTTTCGCCGCGACGTTCGTGATCAGGTTGCCGAAGGCATCGACGTGGACCACGCGTGGTGGCCCGTCGAACAGGGTGACAATGGCCGGGTCCGTGACGCGCGGACCGAGCGACGAGAACCCGTAGCGGCCGCTCGTCAGCCATCCCGCGATCGGGGCCAGCACGTCGCGGCCGTGGAACGTGCGCGACGTCGGCCGCAGGCTCAGGTGCGCGAGGTCGATCGCGCGGACCTCCGCTGCCGGATCCTGCGCGAGCACGTGAGCGAGCAACCCGTTGTCGGGGGCAAGCCAGTAGCTCTCGTGCGCCGCCATGGCCAAGAGGCGCCGTTCCGTGCCAACCCCGGGGTCGACGACCGCGACGTGGACCGTTCCGGCCGGAAACTGGCCGATCGCGGCCGCGAGCCAGAAGGCGCCCGCCGTCACGTCCTGCGGGGGCACGTCATGGCCGAAGTCGAGGATCGTGGCCTTGGGGTTCGCTCGCAGCACGGCTCCCTTCATGAGTCCGACGTAGGGATCGCGGTGGCCGAAGTCGGTGAGCAGCGTGACCAGGCCTGACGGGCGCGGGAGCATCGGGGTCGCGCAGCGGACACGATCGGCGGCGGCGGCGCAAGGCTGCTGGAGCCGACATCGCGGCCATGGCGGCAACCTTCAGAGTGCTCCAGTGGCGGCGCTGCTGCTGCCGATAGCGCGGGGTACGGAAAGCTGCCAGCGGCGCAGCGGAGCAACCATGCAGCAAACACCTAGTCAGGAGAAACGGCGGTCGATCATGGTGGACAGGAAGTGGCAATCGGCGGTTGCCACGCGCTTGATCGTCTCCGCGATGTTGGTCGTGGCGCTGACACAGATCCTGATGATCGTCTTCCTGGCCAGTGGCGGTCAGGATGCGACGGAGGAAGCGACTGAAGACCGGTGGTATCTCGCTGGGCTGCTGACCAGTGCCCTGCAGCTGGTCCTGCTGGTCGTCACGATGTGGTGGGCCACGATCCGGATCACGCACTCGGTCGCGGGTCCTGCGTTGGTGATCGAGCGCGCGCTCGACGCGATGCGCGAGGGCAGGTTCGACAGCCGGTTGAAGCTACGCGACGGCGACGCGCTGGTCAGCCTGGCGGCGGCGGCCCAGCGGCTCAGCGATCATCTGCAGCAGCAGCAAGGGACCGCGCGTCCGACCGTCACGCCCAAAGCCGACGAGCCGCACCCGGTCGAAACCAGCTGACTGGGTTCCGGTCCTGCAGAGCGTCTCTAGTGCCGGCACTGTTGCTGCCGATAGCACGGGCACAACGCTGCCGGCAACTACAGCGGAGGAGCCATGCAGGAGACATCTGGTCGGGAGAATGGTCAGCAACAGCGGCGGTCGTTCATGGTCGATGCGAAATGGCAATCGTCGATCGCCTCGCACCTGATCATCTCCGCGATGGTCGTGGTCGCGCTGACCCAGATCATCATGATCTACTTCCTGTCCAGCGGGGAATCGCTGGATGAGATGAGCAGCGGCGAGTGGCGCCTCGCTGCGATGTTGACGAGTGCGCTGCAGCTGGTCCTGCTGGTCGGCGCGATGTGGCGGACCACGATCCGGATCACCCACTCGGTGGCGGGTCCAGCGTCGGTCATCGAGCGCGCGGTCGACGCCATGTGCGAAGGCAGGTTCGACAGCCGGTTGGAGCTGCGCAAGGGCGACGCGCTGAAGAGTCTGGCGGCGGCGGTTCAGCGCCTCTCCACCCGTCTCCAGCAGCAGGGCGGCGCGGCTCCGGCACCGGCCACGCCCGCAGCCAGGGAACCGCACGCCGTCGAGTCGGCACCGACGCTCGTGACCTCGCCGACCTCGGCGCGCCAGCGCAGTGAAACTTCGCTCTCGGCTCCACGCGAGGGCACGGGGCACGGCGAGCGTGGATTCACCCTCGTCGACACCGCGGTGGCCGCCGTGTTGCTACTGATCGGCACGTTCGGGGCAGCCATGATGGGCGTCTACTGCTCGAACCTCCAGCTGCGGATCCGGGACTACTCGGCGGCCCAGATGATCGCCTGCGACGTGCTCGAACGATTGCGCTCGACTCCGCTGCACGAGACCTACGACACGTACATGACCAATCCCGTGCGGACCGTGCAAGGGCGGCGTGTGACGGTGTCGTTCCCGCAAGCGATCCTCAACCAGACCTTCCCGGGCTCCATCGATCCGCAGGCCGCGATGGCCGACGGCTTCCTGCCGGTGCGACTCACGGTCCAGAGCGGCCAGGTGAACTACGTCGTCTCGACCCTGGTGTCACGGTCATGAGCGCCGCGCCACGACGCTGCGAGGCCGGCTTCACGTTGATGGAGATGCTGGTCGGCGCTGGCATCATGGTCGCGGTCGGGGCCGTGTGCTTCGGCGGCCAGCTGGCCGCCACGAGCACCATGAACGAGTCGGCAGCCCTCGGCGCGCTCGAGGAGCAGGCCATCGTCGCCGTGAAGCACGTCGCTTTCGACGCACGTTGGGCGGACGGGGGCGCGATGCTGTTGTCGACGTCGAACGGTTCACGCCAGATCGATCTGCGCACTGCGGTGGACCTGGCGGGCGGCAATCCAGTGTGGTCTCCGACCGTCACCTACCGCGTCGTGCCGTCGGCGAGCGACAGCAACGGCAACGGCATCGCCGACGAGGGCCAACTCGTCAGGATCCAGAACGGCGCCACCCACGTGATCTGCGACGACGTGGTGCCTTCCGGCTTCACGGCAACACGCACCGGCGACACGTTGGAGATCCAGGTGCGTCTGCTCAGGGTCCACTGCGGCCGTCCCGTCACCGTGACCGCGGCGACCTCGGCCACCATCCGGAACTGACTCTTGGACCAGAGGAACACCATGTCGACGGCCAGTCTCGCATCGCGGCCACGGCCGCAACCAAAGACGCGCCCAACCACGGCTGGCAGCGCCACCGTGATGTGCCTGATGTCGCTGTGCGTCGTCATGTCGTTCGGTACGGCGACGCTGACGATGCTGCTCGCCAGGCAGTCGGTCGTGAGGCGCGCCACCGAAGTCGACGAGGCCTTCACGGCCGCGGAAGCCTCGGTCGACCTCGCGATGACCGAGCTCGGCAACAACAAGGACTACGGAGGCGACGGCATCGGCGTCGTCAGCGGCGGCGCAGGTCGCGCATCGTTCACGGCGACGCTGGTTCCCCCTTTTGCCGGTCAGCAGGCATACACGATCCACGCGACTGGATCCGTCGGCTCGGTCTGCAGGAGGATCGACGTCCTCGTCGTGCCGGCGACCGACGGCGCCCCCGGCTTCGTCGGCCTCGACTCGATCAGCATGTCGACCGGAGTCGTCGACACCTACGATTCCACCAAGGGCAGCTACGCGAGTCAGGCCACGAGCAGCCCGATGCACGCCTGTGCCGACTCGCACGTGCAGAGCAACGGCAACATCGCGTTGTCGGGATCGGCCAGGGTCTACGGCGACGCGATTCCGGGGCCCGGCAGGACCGTGAGCGGCGCCACTGGTGTGAGCGGCTCGACAGCTCCTGCAACGAGCCCAGTCGTCGCGGATGCCTGCGTGTATGCGCCGCCGATCGGTCCGATGGGCTCGGTTGCCGGTTCGATCACCCTGTGCGCCGGGAAGCACCGCTACACCTCCTTCGTCATCAGCGCCGGCAAGGTCGCGACGATCACCGGCGACGTCGAGCTCTGGGTCGACGGCAGGTTCGAGATCGCGGGATCGGGCATCCTCGAGCACGGTGCGCGCCTGACCATCCACCACGGCACCGACAAGTTCACGATCGGCGGCACCGGTTTCGTCAACCAGGATCAGAAGCCCGCCAACCTGACCGTCGATTCGGCGACGACGTCTTCCGTGACCCTGTCGGGCAGTGGAGCCTTCTTCGGCACGCTGCGAGCGCCGCAGGCGCCATTCACCGCGACCGGCGGCGCGGGCATCTACGGTGCGGTGGTCGCGAAGACCATGACGATCAGCGGCGGCACGAGCCTGCACTACGACAAGGCTCTCCGCGTCGGGGGCGGCGCCTACCAACGCCGGCTGACCTGGCCGAGCGACGCCACGGCCCGCAAGTCATGAGCTAGTGGCCGTGCGGCTTGCCGAGGATCGCGAACAGCTCGTCGCGTTTCTCGCGCATCAGCGGTTCGGTGTCCGCCTCGAGGCACATGCGCAGATACGGCTCCGTGTTGCTCGGCCGCACGTTGACCCACCACGTCGCATACGCAACCGTGATGCCGTCGAGGAAGTCGATCTTGCCGTCCTTGTATCTCGCTTCGACCTTCTTCATCAGCGCCTCCTTGTCGGCGACCTTGAAGTTGATCTCGCCCGTGCCGTGATACTTGCGCAGCGCGTCGGCCGCCTGCTTCAGCGTCTTCTTCTCCTGGCTCAGCTGGTTCATCACGAGGATCGCGGCGAGCACGCCGCAGTCCGTGAAGTAGTTCTCGGCGAAGTAGAAGTGACCCGACAACTCGCCGCCGCCGATGCAGTCCTGCCGCCGCATCGTCTCCTTCATGAACGAGTGGCCGACGCGCTCGCGCACGGGGCGCCCCCCCATCTTGACGATCTCCTCGGGCACGACCTTGCTCGAACGCAGGTCGTAGATGATGCCCTTGCCGGGGAAACGCTGCAGCATGCCGCGCGCGAGGATCACGGTGATCAGGTCCGCGTGCACGGTGCGACCCTGCTCGTCGACGAAGGCGCAGCGGTCCGCGTCGCCGTCGAACGCGAGGCCGAGCGCCGCGCGGTGCTGCTTCACGGCCTTGCGCAGCTCGTCGAGATTGGACTCCACGAGCGGGTTCGCTTCGTGGTTCGGGAAAGTGCCGTCGAGCTGGTCGTAGAGCGGCACGACCGTGAGGCCCGGGATCTTCGCGAACGTCGCCGGGGACTCGTGAGCCCCCATGCCGTTCGCGTAGTCGACGACGATCTTCATCGGCGCGTTGCGCGCGCTGAACCCCGCGATGTGCGCGATCCAGTCCTTCTTCACGTCGACGAAGTCGCGTTTGCCCGCGCGGGCTGCCTTCGGCAGTTCGGGGCCGAGCACGAGGCGCTCGATGTCCTTGATGCCCGTGTCCCCGGACAACGGCCGTGCTTCCTGTCGGCAAAGTTTGAAGCCGATGTATTGCTTCGGATTGTGCGACGCCGTCACCGCGAGTCCGCCGTCGCAGGGCAGCTTGCCGATCGCGTAGTAGACCATCGGCGTGCTCGCGAGGCCGATGTCGACGACGTCGCAGCCCTGGTTGAGCATGCCGTCGATCACGGCATCCTGGATCTCGGGCGCCATCGTGCGCATGTCGCGTCCGACGACGAGCCGCTTGGCGGAGAGGAACCGCACCATCGCCGCGCCGATCTTGAACGCGATCCTGGCGTCGATCTGGTCGGGATAGGTGCCGCGGATGTCGTAGGCCTTGAAGATGCTCACGGGTTTTCCTTCACGAGTGCGAGGACGCTGACGAAGCGGGCGCGCCGGGCACGAAGGTGCGGCACGCCATGAGGCCGCGCTCCACGTGACCGTCGTCGACGTCGCGATGTAGCACGAACCGGACGCGGCTCGGGCCGTATTGGGAGGCCAGCACGCCTTGGCTCTTCAGATGCGAGAGCAGTGCTGTGGGCGTGCCGGCCCTGAGGTCGGCCATGACGATGTTCGTCTCGGTCGCGGCGAGGTCGACCGCGCACCACGGCAGCTCCGCGAGGCCGCGCGCGAGCGTGCGTGCGCGTTCGTGATCGGCCGCGAGCAGCGCGGGACCGTCGCGCAGCGCGAGCAGCCCCGCCGCCGCGATCACACCGGCCTGGCGCATGCCGCCGCCGAACGCCTTGCGCACGCGCCGGGCTTCGGCGATGAACTTCTCGTCGCCGGCGAGCAGCGAACCCACGGGCGCGCCGAGTCCCTTGCTGAGGCACAACGTGGCCGAGTCGGCCATCGCCACGAGGTCGCTCGCCTTGCAACCGAGTGCCACGGCCGCGTTCACGAGCCGCGCGCCGTCGACGTGGACCACGAGACCGTGCTTGCGCGCGGAATCCGCGAGCGCGCGCAGACGCGGGGGACCGGCGACGCGTCCGCCCGCCATGTTGTGCGAGTTCTCGAGCAAGAGCAGGCGCGAGCGCGGATGGTGCGGATCGTCGCTGCGCACGGCCGCTTCGACCTGCGCGGGCGTCGGAAAGCCATCGGGGGCCGGGAGCGGTCGCACCTGCGTGCCGGACCAGCGCGCAATGCTGCCGGCTTCGAAGAAGTAGGCGTGGCTGCGATCTTCGCAGATCAACTCGTCGCCGGGCCGGCACCACACGTGGATCGCGACCTGGTTCGCCATAGTGCCCGTGGGCAGGAACAAAGCCGCCGGCTTGCCGAGCATCGCGGCTCCTTCGGCTTCGATCGCCCGCACGGTCGGATCCTCGCCGCGCACGTCGTCCCCCACCTCGGCGTTCGCCATCGCGTGGCGCATGGCGGCGGTCGGCAGCGTGCTCGTGTCGCTGCGGAAATCGGCGATCGTTTGGGGCATCCGCCGTCAGGATGCCCAGCGCCTGCCCGATTGCAAGCTGGCCGGCTGCAAGCCGCGGCACCGACGTCGCCGCGGGGCTGACCGCGTGTTTCGCTGGAGTCAGGCCCCCGCGTCGCGACGTCGCAGCATCACCTGAGCCGGTTTGCCCGCGGTGCTCGGCACCGCAGGGCAAGCCGACTCACCGGCCCAGGTCGACGTAGACGCCGCCGTTCTCTTCGGCGAGCTGCTTCAGGAACTCCTTCTGGAAGTCGCCGATCGCGATCGTGTGCAGCACGATGCGGAAGATCTCGTTGTAGCGCCGCACTTCCTTGCGGATCTCGTTCGCCTCGATCAGCTTGCCGACCGAGGGGCGGCCATCGCTCAAGAAGTAGACGGTGTCGAGCGGGCTCTTGAACGTCGACTTGTCGACGGCCGTGATCGGGCCCTTCGACGGCTTCTCGGGATCGACGCCGAACGCGTAGAGCAGGGCCTTCAGCGTGTTCGTCTTGCCGGCTTCGAGGTTCGCCGAGCCGCCGAGACCCGCCGCGGCCAGGTCCTGCGACTCGCTGCCGCCGAGCGGCTGCAGGCCGCGCACGAAGGCCTTCGCGGCGTCGCGATTCACGATGTTGGCCGGCACGAGACGCTTCTTCCACGGATGCAGGTCGGTCGCGAACGCGAGGATGTCGAAGTTGGTCTCGTTCGTCAGCGTGTCGATCGTGTTGATCAGCTCGGTCTGCACGATCGTGAAGCGCTTGCGATCCTTGTAACCCTGGAACTTCTCGACCTCGACGACGAGGTCGTCCATCGAGCCCGAGACGTCGATGATGAACAACACGTTCGTCGACGTGGTCGGGATCTTGGCGAACGTGTTCAGCGGTCCGTCGGTCTTGCCGTAGAGCGCGTCGTACTTCTTGCGGTTCGCGGCCTTCTTCTCGAGCTCCTCGTCGGTCGGGATGCGGTAACCCTGCATCGACTGCAGGTTGTTCCACTGGGCCTGCCAGCGGTCGGCGTCGATGCCGAACTCGAAGCAGGTGATGCGGAACAACGCGTCGGCGCACTCGATCTTCAGGCGGCCCGACTTGCGCAGCAGATCGATCAGCGGCTGCACGGCCTCCTGCGTTCGGAGCTGCCCCACGGCCGTGATCGCCGCCGATTGCACCTGCCATTCGGAGTCGGTGAGCAAAGCCGTCACCGCCTTGCCGTGTTCCTTGAGCTTCTGTGCCGCCACCAGATCCGCGGCCGCCATGCGCACCAACGCGTCGGAATCGACGAGCATCTTGCCGACCAGGGTCGCCGCGATCGGGAGTCCGATGCTCTGGATCGCGCGGGCGGCCTCGAACTTCACGGTCGACGTGGCCTTGGCATCGGTGGCGACCGTTTCGATCACGGGGGCCGCTTGCTTGACCTTGGCGCGTCCGAGCACGCGGATCAGGATCGCGGCCTGTTCGTTGTCCTTGAGCTTCGGCAACTCGTCGATCCAGGCCTGGAACGTCGCCTGCTCGGTGTAGGTCGACAGCACGTCGAGCGCGGCCTGCTGCACGGCGACCGGAGTGTTCTTGAGCAGCTTGACGAGCTCCTGGGCTGCGGGCACGCACTCGTTGGCCTTCAGCGTCATGATGGCCTCGATCTGCACCGACTCCTCCTTCGCCCCCTTCTTCATGTACTTGGAGAATTCCTTGACGGCGTCGAGCCGGGCTTCGAGGTCCTGCTGGGCGGGTGCGGCAACCGCCAGCGACAACACGAAAAGAGCAGCCGCGAATAGGGATTGGCTCATGGAGTCGGCACAGAGGGGAGCCAATAGGCTAGCCGCTCGGGGCCTGGCCGACACGCCCCGCAGGGGCAACTTCCCTCGGGCCGGAGCGACTGGCCGCGACGGTGAGTCGCGGCGTGCTTCGCTCAGCGCGGCGGGCGCGGCGGCGTCGAGAGCGCCGGCTTCTGGGTCGTCGGCGACGGCGGCATCATCGGTTGGCCCGTGCCGAGCTCGCGCTCGGCCAGCCGGCGCAGCCAGTTGTCCTCTTCGCTCGTGGTGTCGAGGCGGACCGACAGATCGTCGTCGCCCTGCACGACCGCACCGATCGCGGAGCGCGGCACCATCACGCGGTTCTTGCGGAACTCGAGCACGACGTGGTCGTCGGCGATCTGGCTCAGGATGCCACCGACGAGCCGGTTGTTGTTCGTGAGTCTCACGAAGCCTGTAGTCACCTTCTGGAGCTCAGCGTAGTCGGACGAGCCGAGCTCGGTCAGGCGCGCAATCGCGTCGAGCTGCAGCGTGATCTCGCCGCCTTCGTCCACGAGCTTCAGCGTGATGGAAGTCGCGTCCGCTTTCTTGACGCCGCCGATGAAGTAGTTGCCGTTGTGGAGTTGCGCGAACGCCTTGCTGCCCGGCATGACGCCTTGGACCGCGGTCGCGGAAGGCGGAGGCACGAAGGTGTGTTCGCCGATCTTCAGGTCCTCGCTGACGCGGATCAGACCGGGCTGCTGCGTGCCGGGTGGGCCCTGGCGCGCGGCCACCGGCCACGGCCCTGACTCGGGTTGCGGCCCGACCACGACGACGGGCACCACGGGGTTCGTGGGTACTTGCGGCTGCGGATCGACGACGACGGGGACCACGGGCGGCTGCGTCGGTCGCGGATCGGAGGCCACGGGCTGCGGATCGACGGTGACCGGCGTCACGGGTGGAGGCGTCGGAACCTGCGCAACCGGATCGCTCGACACCGGCAGCTTCGGGACCTCGACGTCGACCGAGAGGTTGGGGCGCAGCACCTTTGCCAGTTCCACGCGCGGTGGCTCGAGGTGCAGCCCGACCAGCTCCGGACGGAACACGGCGACTGCGCCACCACCGAGCAGCAGCAACACGATCGCCGCCGACGCGACCCATCGGCCGCGGCGTTTGTGCTCCCAGCGCACGGCACCGATCGGCCGGATCGCGGCGCGATCGATCTTGTCGGAGTCGGCGACGACTTCGTGGCCGTCGTCCCCCACGCCAGCGCCGACCAGCTCGCCTTCCTCTTCGTAGGCGGGACGCTCGACGCGAGCCAGCTCGGCCCCTTCGTGCAGCGCATCCATGTCGGTTTCGGGCAACGGCTCCCAACCCGGCTGGGCCGGCTCTTCGTTGGCCGACAACTCGCCGGCCTGGGTTTCTTCGCCTTCCACGGTGAACGTGCTCGAGTTCTCGAACTGCTCGATCCCGTCACCATCCTCGGGCGCTCCGACGACTTCGAGTTGCTGTTCGCTGTCGAGCTCGAATTCCTCTTCCTGAGCCTCGGTTTCCGAGGACGCCTCCTCCTCGCTCTTGGGCTTGGGTCGGGCGTTCGGCTCGAGCTCGAGTCCATCGCCGTTCCACGTCGACGGACCACCTTCGGCGAACTGCGGCGTGCCTTCGAAGCTCTGGTCGAGACCCTTGGTGTCGTCCGTGAAGAGGACGTCATCGGGGTCGGTCGGATCCCCCGCGGCCGGTGCCTTCTTGGGCTTGGCCGGCATGTCGAACAGCTTGTCGAGGTCCTCGCCCTTTCCCCCGAGGTCTTCGACGATGAAGTCGTCATCGAGGAAGTCAGAATCGTCGTCGCGCTTCTTTTCGCCGGTCATTGATGCTCCGTTCCGCTCGAGTCCACGGAGTTATCGGCAGCGTGGTCCCGACTACTGATGCCCGGAAATCAGCGGCCGGACGCGGAGCGCTCGCACCGTCGTCTGCCGGCTGCCGTCAGCTGGACCATCGCTCGCATCGCAAGTTCCCGCGCACGCCGCTGCGGCGATGGGTGCGAAACACGCAGGGAGGAGGTCCCGCAGATGGCCTCAGCCCTCGGCAGCGAGCTCGCGACTGAGGTCCGAGGACGGCAGCAGCCGCCGCACGCCACCGCGCAGCACGGTCAATCCCTGCGCGTCGATGTACTCGAGCAACGGAATCAGATACTTGCGACTCGTGTCGAGGCCGTCGCGCAGGCTCGGGATGTCGAGGATCTCACCATGCTTCAGGCAGTTCGTGCGGATCGCGCGCATCACCTTGCGCACGACGCTCGAGCCATAGAAGTGGTCGCCGACCTTGTCGATCTTCCCCTCGTCCTGGGCGCGGTCGAGCAGTGACAGCAGCGGATCGCCGCGCAGGCCCGACGCGGCCTCGATCTCCGCGAGCTCGGGCGGCCGGAAGCCACGCTGCTCGCACTCGGCGACGATGCGATCGAGCCGCTGCTGGTCCTGCGGCGGCAGCGGCTTCAGCCGGTCGAGGAACAGGATCTGTCCCTGGCGGCCGGTCCGCACGCGGCCCGCGGCCTGCAGCCGGTCGAACACGCAGTCGATCAGCACCTGCGGCAGCGTCTTGGTCGTGCGCAGCGCCGTGCGTTTGATCGACGCGGCGGCCGGCCTCTGGTGCAGCATGCGCTCGACGGACTGCAGCAGTTCTTGTTCGCCGGCGACCACGAGACGGCGTTGGAACACGCGCATCGACTTCTGGTGCAGCTCGGCCTCTGGCATGGTTGCGACCGTGTCGAGCACCTTCGTCTCGGTCGTCTCGAGGGCGCGCGCGAGATCGTCGACGGTGCGGCCTTCGGGGCCGGCCTGCTCGAGCTCGTGTTCGATGCGGGCCTCGGGGCGGTCGCCGGCAGCGAGGATGCCGGCCAGCTCGTTGCCGAGGTCCTTGCGCCGGTATCTGCCCGTGTGTTGCAGACGCAGCACGCGGCCGCCGCCGATCGTGATCGCGGGGTTCTGCAGCCGCAGCAGGAAACGATCGTTGTGCGCGCAGCAGACGTCTTCGTCGAGCTCGAGCCGCGCCGCGAGGCTCTCGCCGGGTCCGACCTCGTCGCGGTCGAGCAACAGCAGCTGGCCGCGCACTTCGATCGTGCCAGTGTGGAAGCGGATCGGAGCGCGGTGCGCGAGCCGCGGCGCCCGCAACGTCAGCGCGAGATCGATGTCGACCGCGTCGCCGACCGTGAACGTGCCGGGCTCGCAGCAGACCATGCCGCGGTGCACGCCGGACTCGCGCGCATCGGGTACCGACAGCGCCGTGCTGTGCCCCGCGACGGCCTCTTCGACCTTGCCGCCGTAGGCGTGGATGCCGCGCACCTTGACGCGTTCGCCGATCGGCAGGATCTCGATCTCGGCTCCCTGGCGCACGGCTCCGCTCATCGGGATGCCGGTGACCACGGTGCCGATGCCCGGCAGCGAGAACACGCGTTGGATCGGCATGCGGAACGGACCGTGGCTCTGCCTCGGCTCGACCGCGAGTGCTTTGGTCTCGAGCTTCTGTCTCAGCTCGGGAATGCCTTCACCCGTGATCGAGCTCACGCGCACGACTTCGGCGCCACTCAGGACCGTGCCCTGCACGAGCTTTCGCACCTCGTCGGCCGCCATGTCGGCCAGCGCCGGGTCCACCATGTCGATCTTCGTCAACACGATGAGGCCGCCGCGCACGCCGAGCAGATCGAGGATGTCGACGTGCTCGATCGTCTGCGGCATGACGCCGTCGTCGGCGGCGACGACGAGCATCGCGAGGTCGAGCCCGGTGCAGCCGGCGACCATGTTGCGCACGAAGCGTTCGTGGCCCGGCACGTCGACGAGGCCGAGCCAGCGGCCGTCGCCCAGCCGCAGCCGCGCGAAGCCGAGGTCGATCGTGAGCCCGCGTTCCTTCTCTTCCTTGAGGCGATCCGGATCGATGCCCGTGAGCGCCTTTACGAGACTGCTCTTGCCGTGGTCGATGTGTCCGGCGGTGCCGACGACGACCGGGTGGATCTGGCGGGCCATCAGCGATCTCGCCTCCGCGCTGCTGGCATCGCCGCGATCGGGCGGCCGGGGTTGGTCCGCCGGTTCGTGGGTCGCCCCGCGGCGATGGACACTACTGGCTCCCCATGTAGAGGATGCGCTGGCACGAACCGCAGCGGACCACGACCGACTTGCCGAGCAGCCTCGCCGTGTCGTTCATCGTGATCTTGTTGTAGCAGCCCTGGCAGTAGCTCTTCTCCACGGCACAGACGCCGATGCCCGAGCGCGTCTTGAACAGGCCGTCGTATTCGCGCAGCAGGTCGTCGGGGATGCCCTCGGTCAGCGCCTTGCGGCGTTGTCGCACCGCGGCGATCGCCCCCGCGCGCGACGAACGCAGCAGATCGGCTTCGACGAGGAAGCCGTCGAGCGTCTTGCGTTCCTCTTCGTAGGTGGCCTGCGCCGCCGCCACGTCCGCGCGCTGGGCCTCGACGGACTCGAGCAGCTTGAGGCACTCCTCCTGCGTGACGTCGCGGTCCTTGCGCACGGCTTCGATCTGGAACAGCGTCGCCTGATACTCCGCGTTGTTGCGCACCGTGTTGAGCCGCTCGTTGAGCCGCTTGATCTCGTCGTCGTTGCCGCGGATGGCTTTGTCGAGGGCCCTAGAATCGAGCTCGGCCTTGAGGAACCGACTGCGGCGTTCCGTCGCGACGCGCTCGGCCTCCTCGAGCTTTCGCCGCCGTTTCGCTTCCTCGGCCGGCAGCGAATCGAGGTCTTTCGTCAGCGATGAGATCTCCTGGTCGACCTTCTGCAACTCGAGCAGCTTCTTGACGTGGGGGTGCACCGGATCCTTGCGCGAGAACTACCGCGACCTGCGGGGCTGCGGAGTGTAGCCACGCGTCTCCATCGCTCAAGGGCTCGGGGGCCGCGGAGGGCTGCTCCGGAGCCGCCGCGAACGGGTTGCATCCGTGTGACCTGCCCGTGCGACCCGGCCGTGTGGCCTAGCCGGGGTCACCCACCGCGCTGTCGAAGAACCCCCCGAGCCTGCGCGCGCGCACGGGGTGCTGCAGCTTGCGCACGGCCTTGGCCTCGATCTGGCGTACCCGTTCCCGCGTCACGCGGAAGATGCGGCCCACCTCCTCCAGCGTGTAGGTGTAGCCGTCGCCGATGCCATAACGGAGCTTGATGATCTCGCGCTCGCGGAAGGTCAGCGTGCTGAGCACGCTCTCGATGCGCTCCTTCAGCATCTCGCGGCTCGCGCTGTGAACGGGCGACTCGACGGACTCGTCCTCGATGAAGTCGCCGAAGTAGGAGTCGTCCGAGTCGCCGATCGGCCGATCGAGCGAGATCGGGTGCTTGCTGATCTTCATCACGCGCTTGGCTTCGTCGACGGAAACCTGCGCGGCCTCGGCGACCTCCTCGATCGAGGGCTCGCGACCCTTGAGCTGCGTGAGTTTCTTGGAAACGTTGCGCAGCTTCGACATCGTCTCGATCATGTGGACCGGGATGCGGATCGTGCGCGCCTGGTCGGCGATCGAACGCGTGATCGCCTGGCGGATCCACCACGTCGCATACGTCGAGAACTTGTAGCCGCGCCGGTATTCGTATTTCTCGACGGCCTTCATGAGGCCCGTGTTGCCTTCCTGGATCAGGTCGAGGAACGACAGGCCGCGATTGCGATACTTCTTCGCGATCGAGACGACGAGACGCAGGTTGCCGGACGACAGCTTGCGTTTGGCATCCTCGTAGTTCGCATACGCCTGCCGCAGGAACTCGAGCCGCTTCTGCAGTCGTTCGATGGTCTCGAGGCCGTCGATCTGCATGTCCATGAGACGGCGCCGCGTCTCGAGCGCATCGGGGTTCTGGAGCTGGGCGCCGCGATACCGCTGCAGGCGGGCTTGCAGCCGCGTCATCTCGTGGATGCGGCTCTCGAGCAGATCGATCATCGGCCGCACCTTCTTGCCCTGGAGGTTGAGCTCCTCGATCAGGGCCACGGCCTTGCGGCGCCGCGAGAAGATGCGCTTCTTCGTGATCACCGCCTGCTCGGCGTTCAGTCGGTCGGAAACCAGCTGCATGAAGTCGTTGCGCGCCGCCTGGTAGATGAGCCGCAGCGTCGCGATGTTGCCGGGCAGGCGGTCGGACAGGTCGGCCTTGCCGACCTCGGGATCCTGCTGGTTGACCTTCAGCGTGCGATCGAAGGCCAGCTCTCCCTTGAGCACGTCCTCGAGGATCTCGATCGCATTGCTGAGGCCGAACCCCGACGACAGCACTTCCTTGCGGAACTGCTTGCGCGTGAGCTCGATCTTGCGCGCGAGCGAGATCTCCTCCTCGCGCGTGAGCAGAGGGATCTCCCCCATCTGCGTCAGATACATGCGCACTGGATCGTCGATCTTCTCGGTGATGTCGACGATCGGCGTCGAGAGCTCGGCTTCGGTCGGCTCGGCGATGTCGAGGTCGGGTGACATCTCGATCTCGTCGGCGCCGCCGTCGTCGCCGCCTTCTTCGTCCTTGCGTGCGCCGGCCTTCTTGCCCTTCTGCTTCTGCTCGTCCTCGACGACGTCGAGGCCGGCTTCTTCGATCATGGCGATCGCAGACTCGATCTTCTCGGGCGACGACATGTCGTCCGGAAGCACGCTGTTCAATTGAGCGAGGGTGATCGATCCCGTCTTGCGATGCGTCTTGATCAGGATCTTGATCTTCTTGTCGAACTCGGTCGGTACGGCCATTGGGGGAATTTGTTCACTGGTCGCCGCAGCTGGGCTGCAACGCGGATGGACGGTCTCGCAGGCTAGGAGGTTGGCGGTCGCGGTGACACTCAGGGTTGCTGTGGCGATGGGGTTGTCGGTTCGGATGCGTTTGCCGCGTGGCTCGCGCGCCCGCTGCTGTTCGTGTCGGTGGCCGTGGCTTCGCGCGGGCGATCGGCCTCGCGCGGGCGATCGAGTCGCATGCGGTCGAGCAGACGCTGCTGCAGTTCGGCCGCCGCGGCGGAGTCGCCCACGGTGAGTGCCTGCTGCAGCTGCTGGCGCCAGACCCGCCGCTGCGGTCCACCGCGTAGACGGCGCCTGCCCTCGAGCAGACCGACCAGAACGGCCTCCGGGTCGGGGATTTTCGCGGCCCGTGCGTGGGCCGTGCCGAGCACGGCGAGCAGGGGGGGCTGCTCCGCCGCGCGCGCGAACAGGTATTTCAGCAGTTCGTCCGTGGTCAACCGGCCCAGCGCCACGCCGTCGGTGGCCATCGCAAGCAGCGTCGCGAGGTCCGCCGACTCGAGCGGACCGTCGGCCGTGATGTCATGGGACTCGAGCAGGTGGGGCTGTCGCAGCAGGCAGGCGAGCAGATCGGCTTCGGAGCGCTGCAACAGGCTCGGGGGCGCCTCTACCGCCTGCGCCGCATCGCCGGACGGCTCTGCGGCGCGTTCGCCAGGACCAGCATGGCGCTTCGTCTTGGCGAGCAGTCGCTCGAGCGTCGGAGCCGGCACGGCCAGATGACGCGCCATCTCCTGCGTGAGCGCCGCCTGCCGGACCGGGGACTCGACCAGCCCGAGCAGGCTCGAGCACTCCTGCGCGGCGGCTTCGACGCCCACGGCCTTCGACAGGTCGAGGCGACGACGCAGCAGGCGGAACCAGACCGCCAGCGCGTCTTCGGCGCCGTCGATCACGTCGGCAAAGCGGGCGCGGCGTTCCGCGACGAGTTCGGGGTCTTCGCCCGCGCGCGCGGTGACGACGTCGGCAGGATCCTTCGCCGAACCGTCTTCGGCGTCGCTCATCAGCGCGATGCGGACCGGCAGGCGGCTGTTCACGAGCTCGCGCATCGCGCGCTCCGCGGCCTGCATGCCGGCGCGATCGCCGTCGAACATCAGCACGATGCCATCGGTCGCGTAGCGCTCCACGGTCTTCGCGTGGTCCGCGGTGAACGCCGTGCCGAGCGAAGCGACGGCTCCCGTGAAGCCGGCCAGATGACACGCGATCACGTCGGTGTAACCCTCCATGACCACGATGCGGCGCTGCCCGGCCTGCTTCGTGACATGAAGGCCGAACAGCACGCGCCGTTTGCTGAAGAACGGCGATTCCGGCGAGTTGAGGTACTTTGGCGGCTTGTAGTCGCCGACGGGTTCGTTGCCGGGGGCGCCCGGAACGAGGCGGCCGCCGAAACCGACCGTGCGCCCGCGTTCGTCGTCGATCGGGAACATCACGCGGCCCGCGAAGACCTCGCGGCCGTTCTTCAGCAACCCGGCCTGCTCGAGCACCTCGCGCGACAGATTCCGTTCCTTGGCATGGCGCAGCAGTGCTCCAGGAGCAGGATGATGACCGAGACGCCACGGCTCGATCGCGTCGCTCAGCCCGCGTTGCTCGAGATACTCGCGTGTCAGGCGACCCTCGGCCGAGCGCAGCGACGCGTGGAAGAACCCCGCCACCTCGGCGAGAACCGCGTAGGGATCAGGTCCCTTCGGCTCGTTGCCTTGCTTGCCCTTCCACACGCCCTCGAGCGAGATCCCGGCTCGATCGGCGAGCACTTCCATGGCCTGCCGGAACGTATGACCGTCGCGCTCCATGAGCCACGTGAAGACGTCGCCCGTCTTCTGGCAGCCAAAGCAGTGGAAGTGCTGCGTCTCGCGGAACACCGTGAAGGACGGCGAGTTCTCCGCATGAAACGGACACAACGCCACGAGGGTCCGGCCGCGCGGCTTGAGCGGCAGGTAGCTCTCGATCAAGGCGACGAGGTCCGTCGCTTCCTTGATGCGCAGTTTGGCGTCCTCGAAACGATCCATTGCGGCGTGTGCTGAGTTGCTGTCGGGCTGCGGGGCGGCTTGGAGTGGAGCAGCGGACCGACACGGCTCGGCGTAACCTCTCCGGGCCGTGGCAACGAATGGTACCTCCACCGCAGCCTTCCGGCGTGCTGCTTTGCTACCGTTCTTGGCGGACTGGAACGGTGACCCCTGGCGCACGCCAGGAGCAGCCATGCCAACCGCCATTCCGCCACCCATCTGCTGCCCCAACGGCGCACTGCCCTGTGGAAATGGCGCTCGTGTCGAGTGCCCGCCCGATCCGGGGATGATGATTTGGAGTCCCGGGGACGCTGCGTGTTGAGGAACCCCTCTTTGTATCACCCTGTGGGTGGCTGTCAAGCTGGCTGTCGTGCTGCCGCGTCACACCGGCGGTAGCTGCCGGCAGGCCCGCCACCAGGCCAGGATCACGGCCGGGGGGAACTGTTCGGCCCGGGCTCCCCGTGCCGCGGGTTCGAGTTCCGGCGGCACCCGGCCGATCGCGGCGGCGGCGGCGGCGATCGTCGTGCGCAGCACCTTGCGCCGCTGCTGGAACAGCTGCCTCACGAACGCCGCGAATTCGCGCCGCGCCGACGCGGGTTCGAGCGCGTCGGCCCGCGGTTCGAGTTGCAGCACGGCCGAGGCGACCTTGGGTCGCGGGCGGAACACCTGCGGGGGCACTTCGCGAACGACCTTGGCCAGAAACGCCGCCTGCACGGTCGCGGACAGACCGCCGTAGTCGGCCGTGCCGGGACCGGCTGCGGTGCGTTGCGCGAGCTCCTTCTGCAACAGCAACACCGCGCACGCGGGCAACGGATCGAGGGCCGTGAGCTCGGCCAGCAACGGCCCCGACGCCGCATACGGCAGGTTCGCGACGACGAGGAACCTGCCGCCGTTGCCGACGGCCGCGCGTGCCGCCTGCGCGATCGCCGGGAGCAGCGTGCGGCCAGGCCCACCCAACGCATCGGCGAGGATCCACTCGATGTTGCCCTGATCGCGCAATTCGTCGCGTGCGATCGACAGCAGGCGCTCGTCGATCTCGATGCCCACGACGCGCCCGGCGCGCTGGGCCAGCTCGCGCGTCAGGAAGCCGAGGCCGACGCCGATCTCGACGACCGTGTCGGCAGCGGTGGGCGCCGCGCGCTCGGCGAGCCAGCGATGCAGCGACGGGTCGAGCAGGAAGTTCTGCCCCAGCGCGCTGCTCGGCCGGAACCCGACCTCCTGCATGCGGGCCAGGTAGCGCGAGAACGGCTCGCGCTCGTTCCTGTCAGCGGCCGCCACTGGAGCTGTCCTGCGTTTCCAGCAGTTCCACGAGCGTGCGCACCACAGGTGACTGCTGGTCGATGGACCCGAGTTCCGCCACGACGGATGGCCACACCGCGGCGAGCGCCGCGCGGTGGCGGCCGCGCAGCACGAACCGCCGCAACTGCTCGAGATCCTGTTCCTTCACGTCGTGCGACTGGAGCACGAGTGCCTGCAGCAGACTCCGCGGTGTCGCGCAGACGCGGAACCCTGTCCGATCGCGGCGATCGCTCGACAACACCGCTTCTACCAACTGCGTCATCTTCGTCGAGAAGTCCGCGCCGACGACCTCGCGCGGCACCTGACCTCCGCCCATCTCGACGAGGCAGGAGAGCGGCACGAGACCACCGGCTTCTTGCCAGACCGCGAGTGCAGGGAAACTCAGCACGCGCTGCCAGAGGATGCTGGCCGATGCCAGCGGATCGAGCTGGTTCCTCGGATGCGGCTCCTGCGGAACCGGGACTCGCTGACGCTCGAGCAGATAGACGACGGCTTTCCCATCGAATAGGGAAAACACGCCACGCAGAACCGTGCGCGTCGACACGGCTGTCTCGGCATCGCGTGCCCACCAGTCCGGCGGCACTGTCTCCGTCCACTCGCTGACGTTGCCGACGAGATCGTAGGGCTGGTCGCTGCCGGGCCGACGCCCCGACTCGAACGTGCCGACCGGCGTGGGCTCGCCGAGGCCGAGCTCTCCCGTGTTCGTTCGCGTGCGGTCGTCCTTGTCGCCCCACGGATACCCGAGGCGCCCGTCCGCCAGCGCGGCGAAATCCCACTCCTCGCGCCGCGGCAAGCGTGAAAAGCGCCACGCGGCGAACGCGCGTGCCTGCCGCAGATCGACGCGGCCGACCGGCAGCGAACCATCACCGAGCACGTTGGCCGCGTCTGCGTCGACCGCGCGACCGGCGTTGGTCGCCGCGAACTCGCGCCAGTCGGCGCGCGTGACCTCGAACCGGTCCAGGAAGAACGCCGGTTCGCGATCGCCGGGTCGCTCGAACAGCACGAAGTCCCGCAGGGATCCGAACTGGCCCGAGCGCGGCGGCGTGGCGGCCTGCGGCGTCGTGACCGGCTCCGGACCGCAGGCCGCGAGGAACCCGCAGCAACCGACTAGCCAGTGAGTGACGTAGAGGGTTGCCGCGTTACGGAGCAATGGGGATCACCGCTCCAGCATCAGCAGCTCGACGCGGCGGTTCTTCTGCCGGGAAGCATCGTCGGTGCCCGGCACTGCCGGCCGGTACTCGCCGTAGCCGGCGACGCCGATGCGGTCGGCCTTCAAGCCGCCGGTCTGGATCAGGAAGTCGGCCACGACCATCGCGCGTTCGACCGACAGGCGCAGGTTCGTGCCCCACTGACTGCGTTGGATCGGCGTGTCGTCGGTGTGGCCTTCGACGCGGATCTTCGGGGTCGCGAGCTTGGTCGCAAGCTCCTTCAGCGTGCTCTTACCCTGTTCGGACAGCGTGTTCTGCCCCGGCGCGAACAGCACGCCGCCAGCGACCCGGAACGCGTAACCCTCGTCCGTCTTCACGAACTCCACACCGGCCTGCGCCGACGGCGTTCCTGCGCCGTACTTGGCCAGCAGCTCGTTGATCTTCGCCTTCTGCTCCTCGATCCAGGACGCATCGGCCGCGCGTTTGCTCAGGTCACCGACCTCGCCCCGCAAGCGCTCGTTCTCGGCGCTCAGCTTCTTGATGTTGTCGGACAGGTCCGCGATCTGTCCCTGCAGGACATTGTTGGCGGCCAGGGCCGCGCGGTGGGTCTCGGGATTGACGCAGGCTGCCGACGCCAGGAACAGCGCGGCCATCATCAAGGTGTGTTTCATGGAATGCCCCCTCGCTTCTGAATTGGGTGCTGCGCGCCCGACCGGTGGTGCGCCCAGCGGCGGCCAACGTAGCGGGCTCGGCAGGCTTTTGCCAATGAAGTCGCGCGCACGAACACGCGCAACTTGCCCGCGGCGACCTCAATCCAAGGTCAGCGGATCCGACGCCGCAGCGGGGCTGGCTGCGTGTTTCGCCGTTGTTGTTTCCCCGCGTTGCGGCGTCGCAAGATCACAGAGCGGGTCGCCCCTTCGGGGCGAGCCGCTCTACTTCGCCGCCTTCGGAGCAAACACCGAGGTGAGGAAGCCGGCCTGCGGCGACGCTTCCTTGGAGACCGAATAACCGATCAAGGAACCCCAGATCATGACCAGGGTCCCGAGGATCGCGGCCGCGAGGACCCAGGTTGGTTCCTTGCCAGGCTCCGTGACCACTGCCGCGCTGCGGCCGCGCCCCGCGGTTGAGGGACGCTTCGAGGGAATCGCCGGCGCCGGCGCAACGTCGTCCTCGGCGAGCAGCGTGTCCTCGTCGGAGATCTGCTCGGTGACCATGCCCGTGTCGTCTTCGAGCGAATCGGCGAACGAGAGGTTCGAATCGCCGGCGGCCTTCGCGGTCAGCGCCGTGATGTCTTCCTTGCGGAACTTCATCGAGTCGCCGTCGCGGAACGCGCGGATCTCGCCTTCAGAAACCAGCTTCTTGAGTTCTTCGCTGCGCATCTTGAGCTCGCGCAACGCCTTCTCGAAGGAAAGGAAATCATCAGTCTTGTCGGACACGGACTACCTCACTACGTCGCAGAGGGGAGAGGGATCTGGATATGGGAGAGGACCCCGGGCCGACATTGTGTGCCGAGCTCGGGGGCCCGGGGAGCTTACCCGACAATCTTCTTTTGGGTAGGCACTACTTGCGGCCTGGCTCGAGGCCGGTCTTGACCTCGTGGTCCTTCTTGCCGCGCTTGTCGAACTGCTCCTTGAGCTGTTCGTAGTCGTACTCGCTGCGGTCGTTGTAACCCTGCAGCTGCAGATCGAGGTCGATCCGGCGCGCGCCGACCAGCATGATCCGGCGCTGCTCGGCGGACCCGCCGCGCGCCTCGTAGACGGCCAATTGGCGGCTCTGCGTGTCGATGAGGTAGAGCACCGAAGTGCCCACCCCATAGCTGCCCGTCACCGCGACGAAGCCGTTGCCACTGGCGGATTGGCCGCCCGACTCTTCGCTGTAGACCACGGTCGGGGCCGGAGGCTCGACCGGGGGCTCGATGGGCGCCGGCGGCGGATTCACGGGTCCGCGACCCTGGGCGTTCAGCACGTTGGGCACGATCTGGCCGAGCAGGAATGCGGTGCCGAAACCGGCGCCGAGGAGGAAGATCTGTTGCCAGGACTTCATAGCGTCATTGGGCGACCGGAGGGGATTGCGGTCGGGTCGAGCACTCTACCGCGGCTCCGCCACGCGTGCGAACCCCCCGTGGCGAAGGAAGTGCAGCACCTGGAGGATCGCCGCGGGTGAGTAGGAGATGGCCGTGTGGCTCAGGGGCAGCGTCACGCTGTCGCGCGCGCCCGTGAGAGCCGCTTCGCCGATGGCCACGGTGCCATCGTCGCGACCGGGAATCGAGCGGTTGCCCTCGCCGAGGTCGCCGACGATCGTGCCCGACACCTCGGCCGCCGGGATCGGCCGCTGGTGCAGCGCATTGCCAGGGGACAACTCGGAGGCCGCTGCCTCCCCCATCAGGAGCGGGAACAGGAACCAGTGTTTGCGCAGGTCCGCGAGCACGGCCCCGCGATGCGGCGTAGCGAGATAGACGCAGGCCGTGACGGGTCGCGCGTCGGGACCGCGCAGATACTGCTCGATCACGAGCCCGCCGAGCGAATGCCCGACGAAGTAGAGCTCGTCGACCGGAGCCGGTGCGTAGATGCGCTCGACTGCCGCGTGCAAGAGCACCGCGGCGTCCTCGATGCTGGCCCTCGTGCTCGGATAGCCTGGATTGTACACCTCGTAGCCGTGCGCGCGCAGCGTGCGTTCGAGCCGGCCCAGCGAAGCCGGCGTGCGCCACAGGCCGTGCTGCAACACCACGACGCGGCGGCGCCCGTCGGCGGGCGCGTGCAACGCCGTTTCCGACACGTCGCCGCCGAGGTTGAGCGCGACGTCGAACGGCCACGAGATCACGATGCCGAAGCACACGGCGATGCCGTGTGCGGCGGCGATCGCCGCGACGACGAGGCCCGCGATCCGCAGCCAGCGCCGGCGCTTGGGGCGAGGCTCAGTGGTCAATGAGCACCTCCGCGATCCCGCTGTGCAGCCGAGCCGACCGTCGCAGCTCGCGCAGGACCGCCGCTTCGTGCCGGCCGAGCGCTTGCAGACGCGGCGTCACGTCCTGCGCCGCGAGCTCTGCAGCGATGGCCACGTAGGCCGACTCGTGGCGAGCTTCGGCCTCGCAGAGGTCGTCGTAGAACGCGGCGAGCTCGTCGTCGTGTCCATGCAGCGCGCCGGCGAGCAGAGCCATGCGCTCGCACGAGCGGGCCTCGATGATGGCCGAGACGAGCAGCTCGTCGACGAGCCGCGCCGGCATCGTCGTCGTCACCGCGGCCTTCAGCCGCTCCGCGTAGCCGGACGGCAACTGGGAAACGAACGCGATGCCGCGGCGGTCGAGCAGTCGCAGCGTGCGTTCGAAGTGCACGAGCTCCTCGCGCGCGAGCGCCGAGAGCACGCGTTGCCACTCGGCCCCGCTGCGCAGGCGGAACATGAACGACATCGCCGTCGACGCGGCTTTCCGCTCGAGATGCGCCTGCTCGACCAGCATCTCCGCCGTGTGCGCGCGCATGGCGTCGGCCCAGCCGGCCGGCGTGACGAACTGCAGCGTGGTGTGGAACGGTCGGCTCGCGCCACCGCTGGGGCGCTTCTCGTCCACGGTCTTGCCGGCATCGACGTCCACGAGGCGCAGAGCCTATCCGCTCACCGGCGAAACTGCCGCGGGGGTCTCTTCGCCCGGGTGGCTCGGCCCCATCGCCGCAGCGGCGGCGGATGGCTGTCTTGTCGTGCTCGGCAACGACGCGTTGCGGCGATGACCAGACAACCGCCGCGTGGTCGCAGTCACAACCGAAAACGATAGACGGCGATGTCGTCGACCACGATTGCCTGTGCCTTCGTGTCGAGCAGCTGCGTCAGCGGCGAGTTGCGGTGTTCAGGCGGGACGACGAAGCCGATCATGCCGCGGCTGCCGACGACACGACCGTACGCGAGCATTGCCTCGAGGCGTTCGGGCGTCGTGATCGAGTACCACACGACCGTGTGTCCGAAGTAGCGGTTGGCAACCTCGGGTGCGCTGGTCAGTGTCGTCGAGCAGCCGCGCAGATGCGGCAGCGCCTTCTCGATGAGCGCGATCGAGCCGTTCTCGACGAACTCGAATCGGCCGATCACCACGTGCGTCCACACCGTTCCGAACAGCGCCGTGGCGACCGCGGCGGCGATCAACACCGAACCGATCCAGCGCCTTGCAACAACGGCGCTCGAGCGCAGCCGGGCACCGGCAACCGGCACGATGGCGCCGAGCGCCGCGAAGCCGGCAAACCCCTGCAGCGACCAGAACGCGTGGTCGAGCGCGTGCGAGAACATGAGGCCAACGTTGCACAGGCCGGGCACGCTCAGCGCGAGACCCAGGTAGGCGATGGTTCGCCAGGTGCCATGGCGTGAGAACGCCGCGAGCGAGCCGCCGAGCAGTGCCAACGCGAACGACGGCCAGTTGCCGTAGACCAGGAAGAGCTCGTGCGAGGCTGCCCGCACACGCAATCCCACGGGCACCGATTCCACACCCGCAGCGTCGGACGCGAGCACTTCGCGCAGCTGCTCGACGAATGCGAGCGGACCGCCGAGCACGAGCCCGTAGTGCAAGGCCAGGACGAGGAAAGCCAGCACCGACACCGGGAAGAACGAGAACACCGACCTGATGGCCCGCCAGCGCTGCGGCACCATGAGCGCGAGCGCGAACATCGCAAGACCCCAGAAGTAGCCCGGGTAGTCGAGCGAGCTCGTGACGAAGAAGCAGGCGGCCGTGCGCAGCCAGGAACGGGCCGTCGGAGCGACGAGGTGGCGGTCGAAGCTCCACACGGTCGAGAGACCGAGGCTCAGCACGGCGCCGTCCTGCAGCACCATCGGACCGAAGTACGCGACCAGGGGGCTCGTCGTGAACAGCAGCGTCGTGATCCCTGCGGTCAGGGTGCCGAGCCACCGCCGCGCGAGTGCGAACAGCGCAAACAGACCGGGCAGGAACAGCGCGAGCTGGGTCAGCCGGAAGACGCACGGGTTGTGACCGAACAACCACGCACAGGCCGAGATGAACAGCCAGTAGCCCGGTGGATGGTGCCAGTTGACGCTGCGGATCAGCTCCCCGTCGTCATCGGTGATGAACGCCGGCGTGCCGAGCGTGACGCCGAGGCCGTAGGCCAACGTCTGCGACACCGCGCCATCCGTGTAGCCACCGCCGCACCCGCCGCGCATGCCGTTCTCCCACGGTTTCGTCACGTCGCGCAGCCCCGCGACCAGCAAGATCAGGCAGGACAGCGCGAGCAGCCACCACCCCGCGCGCTCTTGGCCCGGGGACGTCGGACTCGTCGGCTCGCTCACGGCAGGACCCTCACCCGCGCGCGAACCGCTGTCAACCCCCGCGGCTTCGGGAGCTTCGGGAGCGCACGAGGATCGCTGGCCAGCCGACGCTAGCATCGGGTCCCCGCATGGCGCCAACACTCGAGGATCGTCTGTACTTCCGGCAGCTGCTCGCCGGCCGCGACTTCGCGGCCGGGGACGCCGTCGCCCAGCAGATGGTGAACTTCTGCTATCTGATCGGCGACACGAAGAGCCACGAGGTCGTGCTGGTCGACCCGTGCTACGCGGTCGGCGAGCTCGTCGACCTCGTCGAGCGCGATGGCATGAAGGTCACGGGCGTGTTGGCGACGCACTACCATCCCGACCACGTCGGCGGCGATCTGTTCGGGCAGCAGTTGGAAGGCGTGCGCGAGCTGCTGACCCGCTGCCCTTGCAAGGTGCACGTGCAGCGACCCGAGGTGCCGTGGGTCAAACACATGACGGGCTGCAGCGACAGCGACCTCGCCGTGCACGAGAGCGGCGACGTCGTGAAGGTCGGCGAGATCCCGATCCAGCTGATCCACACGCCGGGCCACACGCCGGGGTCACAGTGTTTCCTGGTGCAGAACCGGCTCGTTGCGGGCGACACGCTGTTCTTGCAGGGTTGTGGCCGCACCGACCTGCCCGGCGGCGATCCGAGGCAGCTCTATCTGTCGCTGACGCAGAAGCTCGCGCACGTGCCCGACACCGCAGTGCTCTATCCGGGCCACCTCTACGACCCGCGGCCCGAGGCGAGCATGGGCGAAACGCGGCGCAGCAATGCCGTGTTCAAGCCGAAGACCGAGCGCGAGTGGATGCAGATGTTCGGCCGGGGCTGAGAGCTGCCGTGGAACCGCTCAACCGGCGCCGCGCCGGCGCTGCGACGCGCGCTTGAGCACGGCCTTCTCGCGGTCGGTGAGGCCGCTCATGCCGACCTGGTGCACGCGTTCGAGGATTTCGTCGACCTCGCGGTCGAACGCGGCTGCCGCGGCCGCGGCCCGCTGCGCCTTGCGTTCGGCGCGGGCGCGCAGCCAGCGCGCGAAGAAGTGTCTGCGGCGTGGTGGTGCGAGCGGTCCCGCGCCGCGTTTCCACGCGTCGGGGTCCGTGGCCCACGGATCCTGCATCGCCTGCTGGTAGACGAGCACGTGGCGCGCCAGGCGTCGTTCGTTCAGGCACGCCGAGATGTTGGACAACCCCATCACGATGTAGATCGAGCGAGCGAATTCATCCTGCCGCATCAGTCCGAGCACGATGAACAGACCCCCGCCGATGAAGCCGACCGTCGTCGCCCACATCGTGGCGAGGTTCGGATGCACCCGCATCGCGAGCAGCGCGCGCAGCGTGCGGCCGCCATCGAGCGGGAAGAACGGCAGCAGGTTGAAGAGCATCAGGCCGATGTTCCAATCGACGAGCTTGCCGACCGTGTAATGGATCGGACACCTGATCCAGCCGTCGATGTTCAGCACGCGATCGGGCAGCAGCAGCTGCAACGGCCAGAACACGGCGAGCCAGATCAGGTGCACGGCCGGGCCGGCGAGCGCAATGAGAAGTTCGGCGCGCGGCGTCGACGCGGGCGCGTTCATGTGGGCAAGGCCACCGAGCGGCGACAGCGTGATCAGGTCGGTGCGGATGCGGAAGCGCCAGCCGCAGGCGATGTGCCCCATCTCGTGCGTCCAGACGATCGTGAACAGCGCGAAGAAGCAGATGGCCGTGAGCACGAACGTCTCGAGCGCCGTACCCGTCGGAGGGAGCCAGTGCCATAACAGCAGCGGCATGAGGATCGCCGCAGCCCAGTACATGCGCACGTGCACGCCGAAGAAGTCGCCGATCGCGAAGCTGCGCGTGCAGAAGCGCAGCAGCTGCATCAGCGGCGAGTTGTCGTAGTCGCGGTAGGCGGTCACGCGGTGCGGATCTTACGCGGCTTCAGCCGCGATGCACCGCCCCGCCTGTTTCACCCGAGCCAGATCACGCCCGCAGCGATCAGGAACAGAGTCAGCACGACCCAGCACACCCAGATCACGAGCACTCGCGTGCCGTCGCGTCGCTGCTGGTCGCCTTCGTTCGCCATGCGGCGTTGTCATCGGCCGCCCGCTGGCAGCAGGATGAGTCCTACCCGGGCCGGCGGCGCTCCTCGAGCTCTTCGAGCGTCTTCGGCCAGTCCTTCTTGAGCAGCGTCGACAACCCGCGGTCCGCGAGCAGCCGCCCGCCGCACTGGCAGTGCGCGCAGTAGTTGCACTCGTTGTCGGCGTAGCGGATGCGCTGCACGGCCTTGCCGCAGCGCGGACACGGCTTCTGGTAGCGCCCGTGCACGGCCATGCCCTCGCGGAACGCGGTGACTTTGTCCGGGAACTGCTCCCCGACCTCGGCGCGCAGGCGATCGGTCCACGTCTGCAGCGTGTCGACGCACGCCTCGCGCAGCCGCTCGACCTCTGGGTCGGTGACCTTCGAAGTCAGCGCGATCGGGCTCAGCTGGGCCTGGTGCAGGATCTCGTCCGAGTAGGCGTTGCCGATGCCCGAGAACAGCGTCGGATCCGTCAGCGCGCGCTTCAGCGTGCGGTTCTCGCGCCGCAGTGCCTGCGCGAACGCGGCCGGTGAAGCGCCGAGCACCTCGAGCCCGCCGCGGTCGAACGCCGCGAGACCGGTGCGGCCCTCGACGACGTGCAGCGAGGCGCGTTTCTTCGTGCCGGCTTCGGTCAGCACGAGCGTGCCCGCCGTGAAGTCGAACGCCGCGAGATCGACCCGGCCGCCGAGCTTGCGTTCGCTCGCGTACCAGCGCAAGCGGCCCGCGATCATCAGGTGCAGCACGAGGAACAGCTCGCGCGGGAACACGAACACGAGCCGTTTGCCGAGCCGTTCGACGCCGAGCAGCGGCTGGCCGTGCAGGGTTTCGAGCGGCGGCGTCACCGAACGCAGCAGGAACGGACTGCGCAGGCGCACGGTTTCGAGCACCTGGCCGACGAGCAGCGCTTCGATGCGCTCGCGGTAGACCGTGACGTCGGGCAGCTCGGGCATGTTCGCGGGGGCTACTTGCCGACCTCGAGCACGACGTCGTCGAGCCAGAGCTCCCCACCCATGACCATCACGAACTGCACGACCGCTCGCTTGGCACCCTTGCACTCCCAAACCTTCTCGACCTTCTGCCAGTCGCCGTCTGCGACCGCACGCGCGAGATTCACGTCCTTGTTGAGGGCTTCGTCGCCATCGCCGTAGAGCCACACCTTGATCCACGCGTTGGTCGCGGCCTTGCTCTTGTATCTGACCGACGCCGTGAACGTGCTGCCTTCGGGCAAGTCGATCTCCTGCGTCACGAGATCGAGCGGCATGGCGCCCGTCTTCTTCAGGTGCAGCGACTGCTTGCCGTCGCTGCGTTCGTCCTTCGCGATCGCGATCTCGATGCGCTTGCTGTTGTCGATCGCGTTCCAGCCCTCGAGCCCCTGTTCGAACCCGGGGTTCGCGACGAGGTTCGCGCCCTTCTTGCCGCTGCCGGCTTTCTTGGCCTTGCCCTCGGGCCACACCGGCTTCGGTGCCGGCTCGTCGCTGAGCAGCCAGCGCATGCCCTCGCGCAGCCGCGGCAGCGGATCGTCCTGCCAGCCGTGCCCACCCTGGTAGGTCGACAGCCGCACGACGGCGCCAGCCTTCGTCAATGCCGCGAACGCTTCGCGCACGTGGCCGAACGTCGTGGTCTGGTCCTCGGGAGACTGATCGAGCAGGAAGCGGCGGCCCTTCGCGGCTGCGAGGTCGCCGAGGTTATTCGGCCAGATCGACATCGCGACATAGCCGCCGACGAACGGCGAGTCCTTCGCGACGAGCATCGGGTAGACCGCGGGACCGCTCGACGACCACGCGACGACGATGCAGCGCGACCGGTCGATCCCTTGCGTCTTGTCCACCTCGTCGACGACGGCGCGCACGTAGTCCTCCGTCGTGTACTTCATGTCGGGCACCTTGCTCTTGCTGGTCGGCCAGATGATCTGCTGGTCGGGCTGCCACATCACGGAGGTGACGAGCACGCCGGCGCAGTCGTCGGGTCGCTGCGCCAACAGGCCGTTCTCGACCCACGGCAGGAACTCGCGCGAGCCGTCCCCACCCGGCAGCACGACGACGAGACCCGCTTTCTTGCCGGCCGGCACCTGCTTGGCGGGCAGCACGAAGTAGAGGCTGCGGGGAAGTGCAGCGAGCGACGCCTCGACCGCGGCCGACTTGCCTTCCTGCGCGCTGAGCCCCGCCGCCGGAACGAGCAAGGCGACAAGCACTCCGACAAGGACGCCGACGGGCGCGTGGTTCCTCATGCCTCGCATGGTACCTCGCGCGCGCTCGCCAGCTATCGTGGCGCGACCATGTCGTCTCCCGAACCGTTCTCCACCTGGCGTCCCCATCCGTGGCATGGCATCTCGCCGGGCCCCGACGCTCCCCGGATCGTGCAGGCCTACATCGAGATCACGCCGTTCGATCTCATCAAGTACGAGATCGACAAGGTGACCGGCTTCCTGCGCATCGACCGCCCGCAGCGCTCGAGTTCCTCGCCGCCGAGCCTCTACGGCTTCATCCCGCGCACGCTGTGTGGCAGGCGCACGGGTGCGCTCACTCCCGGCGCGAGCGGCGGCGACGGCGATCCGCTCGACATTTGCGTGCTCAGCGAACGCCCGATCAACGCGCGCGAGATCCTCGTCAAGGCGAAGGTCATCGGCGGCCTCACGATGCTCGACAACAACGAAGCCGACGACAAGATCGTGGCCGTGCTCACGAGCGACCTGGTCTGGGGCGAGGTCGACGACCTCGCGCGGTTGCCGGCCGTGCTCGTCGAACGCCTGCGGCACTACTTCTCGACCTACAAGCTGCTGCCCGGTGCTGTGCCGCTCGCGATCACGCCCTACCCGAAGGCCCGCGCCCACGAGGTCATCGAGGCCGCGTTGCGCGACTACCGCGAGATGTTCGGCGGTCCAAAAGCGCCCTGAACGCAATCGCTGGCGACGCTGGAGCGGACCGATGCCGCGGCTATGCTGGTTCGCCCCAATGTCGCCCGAAGAGACTCCGACCTACAACCCGCGCATGCACCGCGGCGGCAAGCTCTCGTTCCGCAGCCGCGTGCCGGAGGGCGACGACGACCCCGGCGAGTTCCTCGTCATGGGCGGCATGGATCCCCCGCCGCTGGCCGAGCTCGTGCCGGCCAACGTGCGCGTCGAGATCGAGATCGGCCCCGGCAAGGGAGTCTTCGTGCTCGCGGCCACCGAAGCACGGCCCGACACGTTCCTGCTCGGCATCGAAGCGGCCCCCGGCTACGCGAGTCTCGCGGCGCTCAAGCTGCGCAAGTCGGGGCGCACGAACGGGCGCGTGCTCGTCGACAACGGCAAGATCTACCTGCAGGACCGCGTGCCCGACGAAGCGCTCGACGCGGTGCACGTCTACTTCCCGGATCCGTGGCCCAAGCGCCGTCACAAGGGCCGGCGGTTCTTCACGGACGACGTGACCGCCGTGCTCGCGCGTGTGCTGCGCGACCACGGCTTCTGCTACGTGGCCACCGACAACGCGGCCTACGCGGGCCAGGTCGCGCGCGTGCTCGGCAGTGCTCAGGACTTCGCTCGCGACGAAGAACGAGAGACGAGCGCGCCAGCGCTCGGCCCCGGCCACGCGTTCACGCCGACCAGCTTCGAGCGCAAGTATCTCGAGCAGGGCCGCGTGATCCGCCGCTACGCGTTCCGCAGGCTGCCGCGCGGCAGGTCGGCCAGATGAAGTCGGAACAACCGAGCCGCTGGGTCGACGTCGGTGCCGTCGCCGACCTCAAGTTCGCGCCGGGCGCCCCCGTGCAGATCGACGGCCAGTGGATCGCGTTGTTCCGGCTCGGCGGGGACTGGTGCGCCATCGACAACAACTGCCCGCATGCGAGCGCGCCGCTGTGCGACGGCACGGTCCTGGACGGCAAGGTCATCTGCTACCTGCACTGCTGGGAGTTCGACCTGCGCACCGGGGTCTGCGACGTCGGCAGAGAGTGGAACGTGAAGACCTATCCCGTGCGCGAAGTCGACGGCCGGCTCCAGGTGCAGTGGTCGAAGCCCGGCGGCCGCTAGGCCTTCTTCTTGCGCGGCGGCGCCTGCACCAGCAGCGGCTCCTTGCCGGCGGGGTTGCGCCAGAGCCTGCGGCCGTCTTCGAGGACCCAGATCGGCGTCCCGCTCGCATCGACCTCGACGTCGACGACCAGCGGCCGCAGCAGCGGGTCCGGACAAACTGGGGCAAGAACCTTGCCCTTCGCAGCTCCCTTCGCGGCGACCGTCCCGTCCGGTGGGGCGACGACGAGGCTCGCCAGCGTGTTTTGCCCCTCGTGTCCGTCGCGCGCGCCGCTCCGCTTGGTCTCGAACGCGACCGGCAACACGGCTTCACCGGCCGGGGTTGCCGGGGCCGTGTTCAAAGGCACGACCGGGCACGGGCGGCACTTGCCGAGGAACGGGTTGCCGCCGAGCAGCGCAGCGAGCAGCAACAGGATCGCGAGCAGCAGGAAGAGCTTCGGCTGCATGAGGGGGCCGAACAGGATACTGCCTCGAGGCACCTGACCGACCGTCCTTTCTGGACGCGCGGGCATCTGCCGCAGCGGATTGTTCCCTAAACCCGTTCCGCGCCTTAGCATCGCGCGCTTGCCACGGCCAAGGACACGGTGACCGACGGTATCGCCAACGATCGACTCGAGAAGCTGCAGGAGCTGCGCAGCGGCGGGACCGACCCCTATCCGGCCCGGGTCCCCCGCGGCCAACCGATCGACTCGGTGCTGGCGGAGTTCGCGGGGCGCGTAGGCCAGACCGTGACCCTGTGTGGCCGCCTCGGCCAGATCCGCGACTTCGGCAAGCTGCGCTTCTCCCACCTGCAGGACCGCACCGGCTCGATCCAGATCGCGTTCCAGCGCGAGCGCCTGCCTGCGCACTGGCCCGGCCGGAAGCTGCTCGACGGCAACGACCTGGTCAGCATCACCGGCGAGCTCGGCACGACCCAGAAGGGTGAACCGACGTTGTGGGCGACCGAGGTCGTGCTCGCGGCCAAGGCGCTGCGCCCCGCTCCCGAGAAGTGGCACGGCCTGCAGGACCAGGAACAGCGCTACCGCATGCGCTACGTCGACCTGTTCGCGAACCCCGAGGTGCGGCAGGCGTTCGCGATGCGCTCGCGGATCGTGCGCGAGGTGCGCCACTACTTCGACTCGCTGGGTTACCTCGAGGTCGAGACGCCGATCCTGCAGCCCATCTTCGGCGGCGCGGCCGCGCGCCCGTTCACGACGCACCACAACACGCTCGACATGCAGCTCTACCTGCGCATCGCGCCGGAGCTGTATCTGAAGCGGTTGATCGTCGGCGGCATGGAGCGCGTCTACGAGATCGGTCGCGTGTTCCGCAACGAAGGCATCAGCACGCGCCACAACCCCGAGTTCACGATGCTCGAGAGCTACGAGGCGTGGGCCGACTACCGCGACGTCATGGCCCGCGTCGAAGGGCTGTTCGCGCACCTCGTGAGCACGGTGCTCGGCGGCAACGGCCGCGTGCGTTTCCGCGACGCCGACTACGAGCTGCAGCCGCCGTTCCAGAAGGCGCGTTACCTCGAGCTGTTCGCGGAGCGCAATCCGGGCGTCGACTGGTTCGACGAGGCGGCCGTGAAGCGCCGCGCCAGGGAGCTGAAGCTGCCGGCCGACGGCATCGCGGCGCCCAAGCTCGCGAACGGCGTGTTCGAGGCCACCGTCGAAGACACGCTGCGCGGTCCGGTCTTCGTCTACGACTATCCCGTCGCGATCAGCCCGCTCGCGAAGCGGCTCGCCAGCGACCCGCGCGTGACGGAGCGCTTCGAGCTGTTCGTGGCCGGCATGGAGCTCGGCAACGCGTTCAGCGAGCTCAACGACGCGATCGACCAGCAGCAGCGGTTCGAGAGCCAGCTCGCGCACAAGGACGAAGAGACGCCGGGCGAAGTCGACTTCGACTACGTGCAGGCGCTCGAGTTCGGCATGCCGCCCGCGGGTGGGCTCGGCATCGGCATCGATCGTTTGTGCATGCTGCTGACCGGGTCGACCTCGATCCGCGACGTCGTGCTGTTCCCGCTGCTGCGGCGCATCGACCCGGCGGCCGCGCAGGGCACGACCGATCAGGGCACCCCGAACCACGGCACCACTGCGCCGTGATGCCCGCGTTCAGCCCGTTCCTGGCACTGCGGTATCTGGTCAAGCGGCGCATCAACCTGCTCGGTGTGTTCGGCGTCTCGTTCGCGGTCTGGGCGATGATCGTCGTCAACAGCGTGTTCACGGGTTTCGTCTCCGAGATCCGCAGCGACGTGCGCAACAGCGCGCCCGACATGCTCGTGACCGACCTGCCGCACGACACGAGCTACGAGGCGCTGCGCGCCGTGATCGCCGCGGACAAGGGTGTGCTGCACCTGGCGCCGCGGCTGCGACACAACGGCATGTTCCAAGCGCTGCGCGTGCCGAGCGGTGGCGACTCCCTGGTCTACAGCCAGGAGGTCGACTTCGACCACACCGAGAACGGCTTCGCGCTGCTGCTCGGCGTCGATCCGGTGCTCGAAGAACAGGTGACGGGTCTGCGCGGCTGGCTGCAGGAGGCTCCGCGCGAGCTCGCGGCCCACATCGTCGCAAACCCCGTGTCCGAAGCATCACGCGTGCTCGACGAGAAGGACCCGACGCGCCGCGCGCTCTTGATGCTGCCCGACGAGGTCGAGTGGAAAGCACGCGGCCGCGCCGGCCTGCCGCGCGACAAGAACGTCGCCGACTTCCGCAGCACGTGGCCCGGCGTGCTGCTCGGCTGGCGGCGCATCCGGAGCACCAGGGTCCTGTTCGAGGGCGAGCCGATCGACCTGCTCTGCGCCGCGTTTCTCCCCGACGACGCCGGAGGTGTGCAGCTGCGCCCTCACTCGGTGCGGCTCGCGTTCGCCGGCTGGTTCGCGACCGGCTACCGGATGTTCGACATGACCACGGCAATCCTGCCGATCGAGACGCTGCGCACGCTGCTGGGCCACGACATCGCGCGCCCGCGCAGCATCGATCTCGTCACCGACGTCGCGATCGCGGTGCAACCCGAGTTGCCGGCCGCCGAGTGGCCGGCCATGAAGCGCCGGTTGCAGGCGGCCGTGCAGGCCGCGCTGCCGGCCGGCAGCGCGCCGTGCTCGGTCGTCGACTGGGAAGAGCAGAACACCGTGTTCCTGAGCGCCGTCGCGCACGAACAGGCCATGATGCAGTTCGTGCTGTTCGTGGTCATGCTCGTCGCCGCGTTCGTGATCTATGCGACGCTGCACATGATGGTCGTGCAGAAGGTCAAGGACATCGGCATCATGACCGCGATCGGCGGCACGCCGCGCGGCATCGGGGCCGTGTTCCTGCTCGGCGGTTTCGTCGTCGCCGCACTCGGCGCCGCCTTCGGCACGGCGCTCGGTGCGTTGTCGGTGCACTGGCTGAACCCGTTCAACCAGTGGCTCTACGAGACAACCTCGCTCGAGCTGTTCCCGCGCGCGCTGTTCGACCTGCCCGAGATCCCGTGCCGGCTCGAGGCCGCGTGGATCGTGAAGGTCACGCTCGGCGCCATGGGGCTCGCGCTCGTGGTCGCCTTCGTGCCGTCGCGCAAGGCAGCGCGCATGAACCCCGTGAACGCGCTGTCCTACGAATGAGCCCCCCTGTCCTCAGCGCCGTCGCCGTCGCGAAGAACTTCCGCCTCGGCAAGCAGGACATCCCGGTGCTCCGCGGCGTCGATCTGCAGGTCGCGCAGGGCGAGATGCTGGCACTGCTCGGCGCGTCGGGCGCAGGCAAGTCGACGTTGCTGCACATCCTCGGCCTGCTCGACCCCCCGACGAGCGGCAGCGTGCTGTTCGACGGCGAGCCCGTACACGACCTGCCGATCCAGCAGCGCGCGCGGCTGCGGCATTCGCACACGGGCTTCGTGTTCCAGTTCTACCACCTGATCCCCGAGCTGACGGCGCTGCAGAACGTGCTGCTCGCGAGCATGATGACCACGTCCGTGCTCCAGTACTGGCGCGAACGCAAGGCCTGCAAGCAGGCCGCGGTCGACATGCTCACGCAGGTCGGTCTCGGCGACCGCTTGCGGCACCGCCCCGCCGAGTTGTCGGGCGGTGAACGCCAGCGCGTCGCGATCGCACGCGCGCTGCTCGCGAAGCCGCGCGTGATCCTCGCCGACGAGCCGACCGGCAACCTCGACTCGGCGACCGCGACAGGCGTCATCGACCTGATGTTCTCGATCCGGCAGCAGCGGCAGATCGCGTTCCTGCTCGTGACGCACGACGAAGAGCTCGCGCAGCGTTGCCATCGCGTCGTGCGCCTCAAGGACGGCGTCGTGGTGTCCTGATGTATCGCCTGTTCCTCGCGATCCGGTATCTGCTGACGCGACCGATCAACCTGCTCGGCATGGGCGGCATCACGATCAGCGTGTGGGCGCTCGTCGTCGTCGTGTCGATCTTCTCCGGCTTTCTCGAAGTCGTCGAGCATCACGTGCACTCGGCGACGGCCGATCTCAGCATCTGCAATCTGCCGCAGAAGACGCAGTGGTCGCGCCTGTCCAAAGCGCTCGCCGACGACCCCAACGTCGCGGCGTGCGCGCCGCGCCTGTTGCACTACGGCTTGCTGCTGCGGCCCGGCCACCGGCCGCCGCCGCCACCGCTGCCGGGGCGCGGAGCGCTGCACGGCGGCGACCAGCCGTTCCTGTTCGTGCTCGGCGTCGAGGGTGCTCTCGAGGCGAAGGTCACTGGTTTCGCGAGCTGGGTGCAGAATCCCGCGATCCCGCCCGACCTGCGTGTCGCCGATGCGCAGGCACCGCTGGCTCCCCTCGAGGGCAAGCCCGTGGTGCTGGTCGGACTCGACCGCATGCAGCGCGAGGGCCTGCGCCGCGGCGACCGCGTCGTGCTGACGTCGGCCAAGCTGCGCGCCGATGCCGCCGGCAACAAGTCGCCCGAACAGGTCAAGGTCGACCTGATCGTCGGCGGCGCCTTCAAGACCCAGCACGGCGGCTTCGACGGCAACAACGTGTTCGTCGACATCGGCGTGTTGCGCACCGAGGTGTTCCCCGAGGTGCCCGACTTCGTGCACGAAGTGGCCGTGCGCGTCGTCGATCAGAAGACGCTCGACGAGACGGCCGCTCGCCTGCAGCGCACGGTCGTGCGCTCCGTCGGCATGGGCAAGTACTCGTTCGGTCTCGTGCAGACCTGGCGCGAGAAGAACCGCCTGTTCCTCGAGTCGGTCGGCCACCAGCGCGGGCTGCTGAAGATCGTGCTGATCGTGATCATGGTCACCGCCGCGTTCCTGATGCTCGCGACGTTGTCGATGATGGTCACCGAGAAGATCTCGGACATCGGCATCCTGACGGCCATGGGCGGCACGCCGTCCGGTGTGACGCTCGTGTTCCTCGCTTGTGGTCTCACGATCACGCTGGTCGGCGTCGTCGTGGGCCTCGCGACCGGCGCGGTCACGGCGATCTATCTCGAGGAGATCCGGCAGGGCATCCGCTGGGCCTTCGGCATCGACCTGTTCCCGCTCGACGTCTACAACCTCGACCGCGTGCCGTGTCTGATCGACCCGCTGTGGCTGCTGCAGGTCGCCGGCATGGCGTTCGCGACGGGATTCGTCGTGTCGGCGATCCCGGCCTTGCGCGCCGCGCGCCACGATCCGCTCGTGTCCTTGCGCGGCGTCTGAGGGGGGGGCGTCCGCGGCGCTCGGCGCCGCGGGCGACGCCGCTCGGTCAGGGGCGAACCGATGCAGTCCGCTGCGGCGGTTTGCTCGGAGGCGACCCGCCGTCCCCGTCCGCGCCGAGCACGACCGGCTTGTAGCCGCCACGCGTGCGGAACCAGCCGATCAGCGCGAGGTAGACGACGAGCATGCTGACGGGGAACAGGGCAACGGTCCTGAGTGCCGACTTCTTGGCGACGCCGCGGACCTCGTTCACCTTCGCCTTCTCCGCGGCCGGCAGCCCTTCCACCTTCGCGGCGTCGATCGCGCGGTAGGTGCCGAACACCGAGCGTTTCTCGGCGCCGGCGACCTGCGCGTGGATCGCGGGCGCCTGCACGAGCAACTGCGCGTCGATCTCCTTGTCCTGGATGTTGCCGAGCAGCGGGTTGCCGATCACGCCCGCGGCGAGCATGCCGATGCCCGAGATCATGTTCAGCGTCAACGCGCCGCCCTTCGGGCACTGCTCGCTGACGACGCCGAGCATCGTTGGCCAGAAGAACGTCTTGCCGACGCCGTAGATCGTCGCCGCGACGAGGATCATCGCGCCTGCCGCGCCCGAGAGCAGGAACAGGCCGGCGATCGCGAGCGCCGCGGAGAGCGCGAGCAGGCCGAGCGGCTGCAGGCGGTGCACGATCGGCCCCGCGGTGAAACGCAGCACCATCATGATCAGACTCGTGTAGACGAGCACCCACGCGGCGTTGATGCCGATGCCCTCCATCTCCGGCCCCATGAGATCGCTGATCCACGAGTCGGTACCGAGCTCGGTGATCGCGAGCGGCATCATGGTGAGAATGAGCACGAAGAACAGCAGGTTGCCCGCGGCTCCCGTGTAGAAGCCGAAGCCGGCGACGACGACGCCGATCGCTGCCCAGATCCCCCACGTGGGCGCGTCGAACACGCGGCCCACTTCGAGGAACACCATCGTCGTCGCGACGAGCGCGCCGAGCCACCCGGCCTGGCGCAGCATGTCCTTGTGCGACACGCCGGCCGCGACTCGTTCGCTGACCGGGAAGCGGCTCGTCGCCATCATCAGGCCGTATCCGACCACGGGCAGTGAGATCAGTCCGACCTTCCACTTCCACGACGCGTCACCCATCGCGATCGACAGCACGCCCGCCGCGAGCAGGCCTCCGGGCCAGCCCGCGTGCAGGATGTTGAGCCACTTCGTCTTCTCGCGGCTGTACATCGTGGCGACGACCGGGTTGATCGCCGCTTCGATCGAACCAGCCGCGAGGCCCCCGAGCAGGCTGCCTACGTAGAGCGACCAGTAGCCGGTCGCGAAGATCGTCAGCACCGCGAAACCCACGTGACCGACGAATGCGAACAGGATCGCCTTGCCGTAGCCGATGCGGTCGATCACGAGGCTGAACAGGATGATCGACACGGCGAACGGCCAGATGCCGACGCCGAGGATCTCGCCCTTCTGCGTCTCCGTGAGGTCGAACTCCTTCTGGAGATCGCCGAGGATCATGATGCGCAGGATGAACGCGAACGACGTCGCCGTCAGGGCGATGAAGCACGCGACGAACAGCCGCTTCTTCGCGGCTTCGGTGAGGTTGTCGAGCATGGTTCGAGCGGGAGGAGAGGGAGAGAGGTGCGGGAGGGCGTCACTTCACGGTGCGCAGCACCGGCTGCGGATCGAGCTCGATCCGGAAGTTGCGGAAGCGGACCTCGGTCGGGCCGCCCGCGTGCACCTGCGGCGCGATCACGCCCTGCCGCAGGCCCTCGGTGTCGGTGAAGTCGACGGTGCGCACGCCGTTGATCGCGAGCTGCACGCGGCCGCCGACCGCGAGGATCTCGTAGCTGTTCCACTCGCCGGGCTTCACGGGGTTCGCCGCCGCCTTCTGCAGCACCGCGCGCCCACCCTCCTCGTAGAGCAGCCCCCACCATCCCGCGCCGATGTCGGCCTGATAACCGCGCATCTCGCCGCCGGCGACGGGCACGCTGCGGAACTGGATGCCCGAGTTCGCGGTGTCGGGTGTCAGCTTCACTTCGACTTCGAGCCGGAAATCCGCGAACAACAGGTCGCTGCGCAGGAAGTCGTTCTGTGGCAGTCCCTGCTCGGTCGCTCCGATCAGCTCGCCGTTCTCGACGCGCCACACCTTCTTGTTGCCGGTCCAGCCGGCCAGCGAACGGCCGTCGAAGAACGTGCCGACGTTCTCGCTCGACGCGGCGATCGGCGCCTGAACGCGGTCCATGAGGTAGCCGACCAGGTCGCGCACCTCGGTCTCGGTCAGCAGCTGCAGCTGGCCCGGCGGCATCAGCGAGAACTTCGAGTACTCGATCGCCTTCTTCTGCGCGGTGTCCTGGGCGAGGTCGCGCCGCGGCACGGTCATCGTGCCGGCCGGCGTCTTCAGCGTGAGCGCCGCGGGCGTCTCCTTCTGCATGTTGCCGGTCAGGACGCGGCCGTCGGCGAGCCGCACCGTGACGAGCTGGTACTCGCGGCCCATCTCGGCGCTCGGATCGACGAGGTTTGAGAGCAGGAAGTCGAGGTCCGATCGGTTGCCGCCCGTGAGGTCGGGCGCGAGCACGCCGCCCTGGTCGTAGAGCTTGTGGCAGGCCTGGCAGGTTCGCGCGAAGATCGATCGGCCGTGCGACTTGTCGGCGCCGGCCAGGAACTCCGGCGTCAGCAGCTTCTTGTAGCGCGCGATGTCCTGCTCGGCTGTCGCACTGGGCGGCACGCTGCGCCCCCACGCGTTCTGCATCAGCGTTTCGATGTCGGGATCGCCGAGCGCCTGCAGCTGGCGGCGCAGGCTGGCTGCGTCGAGCAGCCGCGCGGACGCGGCGCCGTTTGCGATCGCGTGCAGGAACGCGCGCGCCGACGAGGGGCGGGCGGCCAGGGCCGACAGGGCCATCTCGCGGTCGGTCGGCTCGAGCTGGCCCAGCACCGCGAGGATGCGCGGCGCGGCCTCGGGCAGGTCGTAGGCGCCGATGCCGTTCAACGCGGCGCGGCGCAGCTGGGGATCGTCGAGCAGCTCGAGCAAGAGCGGCCCCGTCTCCGTGTCGCGCAGGCGCACGAGACCCTCGAGCGCCTGGACGCGGCGTTTCTGCGTCTCCTTCTTGTCGGCGAGCCGCGACCGGAACGCCGGCGCGAGGTTCCGGTCGCCGAACGCGAGCGCGAGGTCCGCCGCGCGCTCGCGCACGTTCTGGTCGGCGTGCGACAGCAGCGCGGGGCTCGCGGCGGCCCAGCCCGCGGGTGCGTCCATGCCGGGCTGCTCCTTGAGTGCCTGCAGCATTTCCTGCAGGATCTCGGCCTGCGGCGAAGAGGCGGTGCGCAGCAGCTCCACGAGGGCGCTGCGCTGCTTCTCGTCGCCGATCGCCGCACGGCGCCACATCAGCTTGCGCACGGGTGCTAGCGCGGCTTGTTGCGCGAGTGCGACGTAGTCCGTGCCGATCGCGTCCGCGAGCGGCTCGACGCCATACCAGAGCAGGGTCGGAATGTTGTGGTCGTCGCCGTCCTCGCCGTGCGCGAGCAGTGCTCTGGCGAGCTCCGCGCGCGCATCCGACGGCAACCGCTGCAGCGCGGAGGCGAGCGCGAGCCGCACCGCGGGATCGCGTTCGCGGCGCGCCATGGCCGGCAGGAGTTTCACGACGTCGGGGAACTGCGCCGGTCGTTCCACGCCGAGCCGCACGGCCCAGGCGCGCAGGTCCGCGTGCGGGCTCTTGCAGGTGTCGATCAACTCGCGCGCGTCGAGCGCTGCGACGCCGTGCAACGCCCACAGTGCACGCAAGCGCACGAACGGATCTTTGTGCTCGTGCAGCATCGCGAGGAGCTTGCCGCGTGCACTGGGCGCGATCTGGCCGCGCTCCTGCAGCAGGCGCCGCGCGTGCGACACGAGGAAGTCGTTCGGGCTCGCCTGCAACGCCGCGAGCTCGTCGTCGGGCAGCCGGTCGACGGCGACGGCCGCCGCGACGGGCTCACCGTGGCTCAGCCGATACAAGCGACCGTTCGTGCGGTCCCAGATCAGCGGCTTGTTCCGGTGGCACGCGTTCTTGTCATACCAGTCGATGAAGAACACGTCGCCGGAGGCACCCTGCCGCAGTGCGACGCCGCGGAACCACGGATCGTTGGCGCGCACGAGATCGGGCGCGTGGTGGCCGACGTAGCCCGAGCCGCGGCGTTCGAGCCGGTCCTGGTTCGCGCGGTTGCCGTGAATGTTGAAGAACAACATCGCGTTGCGATACTCGGCCGGGAACGCGTCGCCCTTGTAGATCAACGTGCCGCAGTGCGCATGGCCGCCGCCCGCGAGGTCGGTGCCGGGGTCGACGACCGCGCGTTCGCGGCCGTTCCACCACGCGTGGTCCTTCGACTCGCCTTCGTAGTGTTTGTGGTCGGCGATCGTCTCGATCTCGATCCACGCATGAGCATCGAAGTGGCTGCCGCCCTGCCGCTCGAACCGGCCACCCTGCACCATGTGCCACAGATGCGGGATCACGCAGCACGCGAGGAACGCCTCGCCGCGGTCGTCGAAGTCGACGCCCCACGGATTGCTCGTGCCCCACGCGAACACCTCGAACTCGCGCCGCTGCGGGTGGAAGCGCCACACGCCGCAGTCCAACGGAATGCGCTGCTCGTCCGGAGTGCCGGGCTTGCCGACCCTGCTGTCCGTGTAGACGCCGTGCGTGCCGTAGAGCCAGCCGTCGGGGCCGAAGATGAAGCTGTTCAGCGTCTCGTGCGTGTCTTCGTAGCCCCAACCGTCGAGCACGATCTCGGGCGGACCGTCGGGCACGAGATCGTGGTCCTTGTCGGGCAGGAACAGCAGGTAGGGCGCAGCGCCGACCCAGACGCCGCCGAAGCCGACCGCGAGACCGCTGACGAGGTTCAGCTTGTCGTAGAACACCGTGCGCGTCTCGAAGCTGCCGTCGCGATCGCGGTCCTCGAACACGAGGATCGTGTCCTTGGCCTCTTCGTCCTTGCGCCGCACGGGGTAGCTGTAGGCCTCGGCGACCCAGAGCCTGTTGCGCTCGTCGATCCAGAGCGCCACGGGCTGATGCAGCCGCGGTTCGGCCGCGATCAGGTCGACCTGGAACCCGGCCGGCACCGTCATCGCCTTCACGGCCTCCTCGGGGCTCAGCCCGCCCGAGGAGTTCGGCACGTTGCCGCGCACCTGCGTGTGGTGGAACTGGAAGTCGTCGAAGTTGACGTGGCCCCAGCCCGCGCTCGATTCGTCGACGAGCCGGATGCGGATCGCCTTGCCGACCTGGGCCCGCAGGTCGACGAGCACCGGTTGCATGTTCTCGGCGTCGTCGCCCGACGCCGAGCACAACACGCGCCCGTCGTCGGCCGCGAGGATCTCGACGCGCGTGCGTCGATCCTTGCCGCCGCCGAGCAGGAACGTGGCCCACGGCTCGGTCACGGCGATGGGGTCCGAGGTCAACGTGCCCTGCGGTTCGTCGCCGAGCACCTCGAAGCCGCCGATCCAGAACTCGCCGCGATGCGCGCTCTTCGCCTTGGGTTTGCGTTCGACGACCGTGTCGCCACGGATCGGCTGGCCTTCGAACGCGCTGCCGACCGCGGTCCAGCCGCGCAGCGTACCGGACTCGAAACCCAGGTCGGGACCCGCGCCGTCGCGCGCGCGCTGGCGCAGCACGAACGTGCCGCGTTTGTTGGCCACGACGACGTCGGCGCGACCGTCGCGGTCGACGTCGCCCGCGTTCACCTGCGTGCCGACGCCCGAGTCGGGGTCGAGCAGCACGACTTCGTAGCGCGCGCCCTTGCTGTCGCGGCGCAGCAACAGGCCGATCAGCCACGCGGGGTCGTTCGCGCCGTCGAGGTTGCCGTCGTGGGTCGGGCCGTGCGACCACCAGCGTTTGCCGGTGACGACGTCCTGCAGACCGTCGCCGTCGAGATCGCACAGACACAGAGCGTGCAGCTCGCTGACGTTGCCGGGCGCCTTCGTCGCGGGCAGCACTTCGTGCGGCACGAACGATCCGGCCTGCTGCTCGAACCACGCGAGGCCCCAGCCGTGCGCCGCTTGGGACGTCACGACGTCTGCATCGCCGTCGCCGTCGACGTCGGTGACGAGCATCTGCGCGCCGCCTTGCCCCGGCGCGAACGCGACCTCGTGGAACTTCCAGGCGGGGTCCCCGGCGAGATCCGGCGGCTGCTCGTACCAACCCTCCTTGCGCAGGATGTCGGGTCTGCCGTCGCCGTCGAGGTCGCCGACGCCGAGCCCGTGCGTGAACTTGCCGCCGGCTCCCTTCGCCAGTGCCGTGTGGAACGTCCACGCCGTCTTCGGCTCCTTCCAGTCGGCCTGCAGCCAGCCGAGCCGGTCCTGGTTCTGGCAGACGAGCTCGGGTTTGCCGTCGCCCGTGATGTCCACGAACGCCGGCGACTCGTTGTCGACGCCCGAGAACACGTCGTGCCGCGTCCACACGTCGGGAGCGCCCGTGTTGCGCAGCCAGAACGCCCCCTCGCCCGGAAAGCCGACGCAGAACACGTCGTTCCTGCCATCGCCGTCCAGGTCGAGGATCCACGCGAAGAAGTTGTCCGAGTACTTGAGCCGGTGGAACTGCTTCGCCGCGTACAGCACGTGGCGTTTCGTGCACGCTGGACCTTCGTACCACCACGGCCCGGCCGCGATGTCCGCATCGCCGTCGCCATCGAGGTCGCCGAAGGCAGCACCTTCGCAGAGGAACTGGCTCGACAGCGTCTGGCGTTCGAACGGCAGCGGCTGGGGCAGCGCCGGTGCCTGCGGTTCCTTCGCAGCGGGTGCGGGATCCTGCGCGAGGACGAGACCGAGCAGGGTCGGGAGGATCATCATGGCGTTCGTGTCGATCAGGGCTTCAAGGTGAACTCGGGCAGCTTCTGCGCGGCGCCCCCCGCCATGGCCGACTGGTGCGCGAGGATGCCGACGCAGGTCCAGTTGGCCGACTGCATCGCGTTCGGGAACGGATCGCGGTCCTCGTGCAGCGCCGTGAGGAACGCGTGCACGAGGTGCGGGTGCGAACCGCCGTGGCCTGCACCCTGCGTGAACGACAGGTGCGTCTTCGCGGCGAGGTCGTAGACGCCCTTCGTCGTGAACATGCGAATCGCCTCGGGCAGCAGGTGCGCGAAGTCCGGGCACGTGACACGCTGCGGGATCTCGGGCTCGGGCTTCTTGGCCGTGTGCACGACCAACGGCTCGTGCTCGACCAGCGGCCACTCGACCGACTTCTTGCTGCCGTAGACGTCGATGCTCTCGCGATACTGGCGCGCCGTGTCGAACAGCGACCGGTGGATGCGCGCAGCGACGTCGCTGCCACGCAGCTTGATCTGCGCGATCTCGACCGCGAACGGCGAGCCGTAGTGTTTGATCAGCTCTTCGCGGATGCGGCCCGAGCCGAGGCAGCTGACTTCCTCGGCCGGTGCCTGCGCGAGACCGAGGCAAGGACCGACGCAGTGCGTCGCGTAGTGCATCGGCGGCAGGCCGGGCCAGTAGTTCGGCCAGCCGTCCATGTCCTGCATGTGCGAGGCCTGCACGAACTGCAGCCGGCCGAGCTCGCCGTTCTTCAGCAGCTGCTGCAGGAACAGATACTCGCGGCTGTAGACGACGGTCTCCATCATCGTGTAGCGACGGCCCGTCTTCTTGCACAGCTCGACGATGCGGCGGCAGTCCTCGACGCTCGTCGCCATCGGCACCGTGCACGCGACGTGCTTGCCGGCTTCGAGCGCTTGGATCGATTGCCGCGCGTGGTCCGGGATCGGCGTGTTGATGTGCACGACGTCGATGTCCTTGTCGCGCAGCAGCGCGTCGTAGTCGGTGAATCGCTTGCTGATGCCGAACGCATCGCCGATCGCATCGAGCTTCTTCTTCGTGCGCTGGCAGATCGCGACCATCTGCGCGAGCGGATGGCGCTGGTAGATCGGGATGAACTCGGCTCCGAAACCGAGTCCGACGACGGCGACGCGGAACGGCTGCTTGCCCATGGGGACGCGGGAGCTTAGCCCGGCACAGGGCGTGGCACGCAACGGTCATGGGCAGGAAACACCGCCAGCGCGCCGTGGTTGGCTTCCTTCGCGATACCATGCGGCCGTGTTCCTGCGCCGTGGTTGCCTGGTCCTGCTCGCTGCACTGGCCGCGCTGGGCGGCTGCATCAACACGAGCGGATCCTCTGCGCGTGGCCCCCTGCACGGACTCGAGAGCTGGCTCACCCCGGACTTCGGCGTCGAGAACTTCGCGCGGCGGGCCGACCGCCTCTCGCAACTGGGTCCGCACGTCGCCACCGAGGCCGCGCGCGCGGGGCGCCTCACCGCGGTGCCCGGCAAGATCGTGGCTCACGACACGAAGGCGTTCGCGGACATGCCCCACCGGTTCGCGGACATGGCAGGCAGCGAGCTCGAGCGACGGCCCCACCTGCGGTCCGTGGCGCCGATCGGCACGCCCGACGAGTTCGCGGCACGCCTTGCCTCGGACCTGGCCAACCTGCCGGCCATGCTCGGCCTCGAGCGTCGGCCGATGGGCGAGCACGACGATCGCGAGCATCGCACCAACCCCGACGACAACCGGCCCGAGAAGACCTTCGGCGAGCGCCTGCTGCGCCGGCTCGGACTCTGAGGCCGTGTTCTTCTCCCCGCATCACCAGAGCAGGGGCACCGGATACCGCGCGATGAGATCGTCGGGCGTGACGATGCTCATCCCGCCGACGATCGCCTGACACACGAGGATGCGATCGAACGGGTCGCGGTGGTGGTCGGGGAGCTTGCCGAACTGGGCGACCGCGTCTTCGTCGATCGGCAGCGCCGCGATGCCGTGAGCCTGCCTTTGCTCGGCGAGGAACCGCGCCGGGTCGCCCGGGAGCGGCAGGCGACCGTGCTTCTGCTTGATCGCGCACTCCCAGACCGAGGCGGCACTCAGGAACACCTCGTGGTCGGTTTCCTCGAGAGCCGCGCGCGCGACAGCAGTCAGCTTCTCCGGTTCCGCGATCAGCCACAGGAACGAACAGGTGTCGAGCAGGAGCCGCACGTCAGCGGCCCTCGAAGCCTGCAACAACGTCCTCTGGAAGTGGTTCGAAGAACGCTGCGGGCACCGTGAACTGGCCACGCGCGAGGCCGAAGCGGCGCGGGCCCTCGCTCGAGTCAGGAAGACGTCGAACCTCCGCGATGGCGACGTTGCGCCGGCAGATGACCAGCCGGTCGCCCGGGTTGAGGTCGTCCAGATGCTTGCTGAGGTTGGTCTTCATGTCATGGATGTTGACTCGAAACATGGTCGTATAGTCGACCAAGTATCGGACTGAGTAAAGTACCGTCAGGCTATTGTAGCGTAAGTACAGTTACAATAGTATCTTGCTACCGCAGTTCTCGAGGGCCTGCGAGCTTCGTCAAGGTGCCCGCGACCTTCCGGCACCCCAAGGTTTCGCGGTTCTGGCTGACAGACTGTGGAACTTGGGGCCGCACTTCCGGCGGGAAATCCGGACGCTGCGCACTCTGCGACGCGCGGTTCGGAGGCGACCGTCGTCCCCGACTTCGACACGCGGTGTCCCGCCGCGACCTGCTTCCAATCACCGCGGTGCGCGCCGTGCTGCCTCGCGCCATGCAGCGCGAACCCGTAGAAAGTGCCCACTGCAATCCGCGAGGTTCCAAGTGCCCACGTCCTTCCGCCCGGCTTCGTCCCTGCTGATCCCACTCGTGCTGCTCGCCGCGAGCGCGCGCGCGCAACGCGAGATGACCAAGGACCGCGCGCCTGGTGCGGAGACCATCACGGTCGAGAAGTGCAAGGAGTGGCTCGGCACGCTGGCTTCGCCGGAGTTCGAAGGGCGCGGCACGGGCCAGCCCGGCTTCCAGAAGGCCGCCGACTTCGTCGCAGCGCACTTCAAAGCCCTCGGTCTCGAGGCGCGGGGCGAGAACGGGACCTACTTCCAGCACGTGCCGTGGTCGGGAACCAAGGTGAAGGCCGAGCAGACCTTCCTCTCGTTCGAGGCCGGCGGCGAGACGCTCCGCATCCCGGCCGAACGTCTCGGCGGCACCGCGTCGACGGCGCTCTCGGCCAACGGCGACGTCGTGCTGCTCGTCGTCCGCGCTCCCGAGCCTGCGCAGGGCCAGCAGAGTCGACGCGGGGGTGTTCGCTTCGACGTTCCGCAGATCCAAGGGCTCGGCGACCTCGAGGTGAAGGACAAGTTCGTAGTCGCGTTCGTGCAGACCACCGAAGCAACACGCGCCAGTGCGGTCGGGACGCGCTTCGCGGTGCAGCAGGCGATGCAGGGCAAGGAACCGGCGGCCCTCGTGTTTGCGTACGAGGCAGCGCAGAAAGGCGGCCTGAGCGGCGGCCGCTCGGGCGGCGGCCGCGGTGCGGGCAATCTCGCTACGGCCGGTGCCCGCCGCGCGCCGCCCGACGTCGCGTTCGGCGGCAAGGACCTCGACGCTCTGCTGAAGATGGCCGGCAAGGACACGACCGCGCTCACCGGGGCCGCTGCCGCGACTCTCGTGGAGCTACCCGTCAAGGCAAAGCTCGAACTCGCCGTCGGCGAAGAGAAGCTGCCCGCGATGAACGTGTTCGGCGTGCTGCCGGGCAGCGACGGCAAGCTCAAGGACGAGTACGTCGTGATCGGCAGCCACCTCGATCACCTCGGCCGCCGCAGCGAGCAGTACTTCCCCGGCGCGGACGACGACGGTTCGGGCACGACCGGCGTGATGGCCGTGTCCCAGATGTTCGCGAAGAACCCGACGCGTCCGGCGCGCAGCATCCTGTTCGTCTGCTTCGCGGGCGAGGAGTCGGGCCTGGTCGGTTCGAGGTTCTTCGCCGAGAACCCCCCGATCCCGCTGGCCTCGATCGCCTCGGAGCTGCAGATGGACATGATCGGCCGCCGCGAAGAGGAGGCCATGGATGGCCCGCGCCAGGTCAACATCGGCGAGAAGGCCGAGCAGAACCTCAACTCGCTGCATCTCGTCGGCACCCAGAAGCTGGCGCCCGCCCTGCACGCGCTCTGCCTCGTGAAGAACGAGGTCGCCGCGTTCGACCTCGAATACGACCAGGAGGACATGTTCGGCCGCAGCGACCACGCGAACTTCGCGCGCAAGGGCGTGCCGGTCGCGTTCTTCTTCACGGGCCTGCACCGCGACTACCACCAGGTCACGGACACGCCCGACAAGATCGACTTCCCGAAGCTGCTGCGCGTCGCGCGCTACGTCTACGACATCGGCTTCGAGCTCGCCTCGCCGATCCAACGACCCGAGATCGATCCGAAGCTCTGGGCCAAGATGCAGGGCAAGAGCAGCGAGAAGCCGGCCGCGCCGATGATGGAGGCTTCGGGCGACAAGGACGAGAAGGGCAGCAAGTAGAACTACTGCGGAGAGTACTGGGGCGGCAGACAGTACTTCCACGTGTTCCAGCGATCGTCGTCCGTCATCGCTCCGAGCAGGAATCCTCCGTAGTGCAGAGCGCGACTGCGCATCTCGGGGTCGGCGGTGAGAGCGGCCAGGTGATGCAGGCCACCCGCGAGGAAGGTGTGCACGCCGATCAGCGGCCCTGCCCCCCAGTGGATGCCGATCGGTGTTGCATCCCAGTAGTTGGCAGGGATCGGCACGCCGTTGTGGCTCACGGGCACGTAGTAGCGGAGGCCCTGCGCCACCAGACCGAACTGCTCGGTCTGCACATCGGTCAGCCAGGAGTACTCGACCGTGTCGACGACGTCGCTGGCGATCTGCAGCAGCAGTGGCTCGTCGAAACTCAGGTATGCACCGAGATACCCATACAGCACCGCCCCGTGCTGCCACGGCATGAAGAACTCGTGGTCGAACGGATACAGCGTTCCCGGGTAGTTGCTGGAGAACGACATGGCGCGGCTCGGATGCGTCTTGTGGCGCTGCACGTCGACGATCTCGTTCACGCGGCGCATTGCATACTGCTTGACCGAGGCATCCCGGGTCGCCTGGTAGACCTGGGCGAAGCCCTGCATGCACCAGCCCTCGGCGCGCGCCGACTGCACGAAGGCAGTGTAGTAGAGCCTGAGCCGCAACAAGCCCTCGAGGCTCTGACCGAGCTGACGCAGCTCTTCCTTCGCCCAGGCGTCGCCGCTGATCGTCCAGTAGTCGAACAACAGGTCGCAGCTCCAGTGTTCGGGGTCGAAGCCCTCCCAGCCATGCGCGGGTGACTGGCCGGCGGCGAGCGTGCGATACTGCGGCCACGGATCCGCGTCGCGCAGACGGCGCCGGCCCAACGACTCGCCCGCGACCGACAAGAGCGGTGTGCCGGTCCAGATCTGGATGTTCTGCTCGGCTCCGACCTGCAGCTGCCAGAGGTGGTATGGCCGCATTGCCTGCGCCCATGCCATCTGTTCGAGCTTGCGCAGCAAGAGATGGTGCTGGCCTTGGATCGCGTGCGCGAGCTCCCCGGTCAGCGGGCCGTTGCGCGGACTGCCCGTGGTGGCCGTGGCCTGGACGTCGCCGTGACTGCCCCACGTGCCGAACGTGTCCCTGCCGGCCCAGCCGTAGTACTCCACGCCGGCCCGTTCGTGGCTGTCCGCAGGTCCCGCGATTGGTCCACCGAGCAGGCCCGCGGCGGCGGTCGCTTGCCAGGCACTGTGCGAGGCCAGCGCATGCATCGGCTCCTGCACGATCGCGGTGGCAGTGTCCCGCCAACTCGCGACTTCGCCGCTGCTGGCGCCCGGGGGCTGAAAGCGCAACAGGAACCGGTAACGGCGCGTCTGCGCATCCGCGATGAAGGTGTCCTGCATCACGGAGAAGGCCGTGAACCCGTCGGGCAGCAGTTCGGCCGCTCCGATCGACTCCTCGGCAGCCCGATACGCGATGACGTCGGTGGCACCGCGGCACAGGAACTTCGCGAGTTGCACGTCGACCGTGCCGAGCGCATGCAGGTTCGGATCCCCGTTCCCCGGCGCGTCGGCGCCCAGGTAGTCGTTGCCGAGGATCCAGTCGACGACCACGAACGGCATGTCGCGATACTCGGTCACGTAGAACGTCGACGTGAGGTAGTCGCGACCGATGCCGGGTTGGGCCACCGGCGTGTGGTAGGTGCGCCACCGCTTCGTCTGCGCGAGCGGCGTCGTCTGCACGACGGTACCGGCGCCAGCGGCGAAGCCCCGATACGGCACGTGGAACGTGTCGCGGACTTCGGCCCCGAGCTCGAGGGTTGCCGCCACCTGGCTCACCCACGAGTTGCGCGTGAACTCACCCGTGAGGGCCGTCTCCTCGGCCACGACGTAGGTCCTGGCCTCGCCACCCGCCAGCGTGTCCGTGAACTGCGCCTGCGCCACCTTCACGGTGCCATCGGCCCAGCGCTGCAGTGGCAACCAGGCCGTCTTGTGACCGCTGACCGCGAGGTTGAGCAGGTTCGTGCAGGCGCCCTGCGGGAACGGCACCGAAGCGAGGATCGTCTCCGTGCGAGCGCGGGTGGCCTCGTTCCTGACCGAGAAATCCAGCACGAGGCCGATCGTGTTGCGCCCGCCCGGCGCGGGCGCCTCCTCGCCTTGGCCCGGGTCCAAACCCGGGTCGACCGGATTGCCGGTTCCCGCCCCGGACAAGTCACAGCCTGCCGCGACCATGAGCAGGAGCGCACCGAACCAGCAGTGACGAAGCAGTCGCGGGTTCTCGTTGCAGACGGGCATTCGATGTCAACTGCACCTGCGCGTCTTCCCAATGCCGCGGCCTGCCATCGCCGCGAAGTGGCGGAACTGGCAGACACACCCCTTTGAGCGCGCTCCGGGCTCGGTCCCTCTTCCGCGAGCAGTGTATCACGCCGCTCTGCGTGCGCGGTGCCTGCCATGGCTCGCGCTGGCGGTTGTCCAGATTCGCGACGCGTGGTTCCTGTGCGACGACGCGTTCATCTGCTTCCGCTACGCGCGCAACCTGATCGAAGGCCACGGCCTGGTGTGGAACCGCGGCGAACGCGTCGAGGGTTGCACGCAGCTCGCTTGGGTGCTGGAGATCGCGGCGCTGTGGTGGCCCTGACCGATCAAACGAAGCGGTCGTCGAGCTCGCGCAGCGCGAGCGGCTTGCCGAGAATCTCGTTGAGCACGAGCGCCTTCGGGATGTTGTCGAGGGAGAACCGCTGCGACATGCGGCGCGAGCGCGCCGGTCCGCCCACGCGACCACCGAGACTGCCGATCGCGCTGGCCGGTTCGTGCTTGCCGACGAGACCACTCTGCGGGGATTGACGGCTCGCGATGCGCTCGCCGACGTGCGGGTCGACGTGCAGGGTGATCCGGCGCTCCTGCGTGGTCGGCATCACCGGCGTCGGAGGGCGCTCGGCGGTGACGACCTCGCGCCGCCGGATCTCCTCACCTCTTGGCCTCGAACTCGGAAACCGGGCACTCGGTTGCACTGGGAGCGGCGACGGCTCGACTCGTCGCTCGGCTGG